>Ga0116134_1000392_pt1 | contig 22984 bp, 24 predicted proteins | sample June2015DPH_19_5_FD_89737 | JGI IMG/M metagenome (GOLD analysis project Ga0116134, IMG submission 89737) | Peatland microbial communities from SPRUCE experiment site at the Marcell Experimental Forest, Minnesota, USA - June2015DPH_19_40 | ecosystem: Environmental > Terrestrial > Soil > Wetlands... | reverse complement strand
CTGCTCGTGCTCGACCCAGACCTGGTGGTCATCGGCGCGAGCGTGTCCCGGGCCGGGGCGGCCCTGCTGGAGGCGATCGAGGCCAGCGTGGCCCCGCTGACCCTGGTGCGGCCGCGGCTGGCACTGTCCCGGCTCGGTGACGAGGCGGTGACGCTGGGCGCCGTGGAACTGGCTCTGGCCGAGGCCGAACGGCGCCTGCTGCCGGGTCCCGCCCTGGCCTGACGCTAGAAGCCCAGCGTGGCGGGCACCATATACAGGCCGAAGCCGATGACGACGAGGCACAGGCCCGTGCAGACGACCCGGTACGCGCCGCGCATCCGGTGCTGCGGGGGGAGCGCCTTCCGCTCGAGGGCGAGCAGGAAACCGAGGACGATCGGCAGCAGCAGGGCGTTCATCACCTCGACGTCGACGGCCAGGCTGATCAGGTTCACGCTGGCCAGCACCAGAGCCGCGCCCACGATGTGCGCGAGCCCGTAGACGAGGTAGAACTTGGCGTTCTTGCGGTTGATCCGCTCGTTGAGGCTGTGCCGCCAGCCGAGCACCTCGGAGATGCCCCACGAGCCGGCCAGGGACACGACGAGCGCGGCGACCAGGGCCCCGCCCAGGATGGCCGCGCCGATCAGGATCTTGCCGGACGTCGCGCCGATGAACGGGGTCAGCGCCCCGGCGAGCTGGCCGACCGTGTTCAGGGGGACGTGCGGGTTGACCTTGAAGATGGTGGCGGCGAACGCGACGATCACCACGATCATGATCCCCTGGGTGATGACGGCGCCGACCGCCGTGTCCCGCCGCTCGGCCCGCAGCATGTTCGGGTGGAGGCCCTTATCGACGATCGCGCTCTGCTGGTAGAAGATCATCCACGGCATGATCACCGCACCGACGTTGGCGGCGAGCAGGTAGACGTAGGAACGGTTCCCCAGTGGCACCGAGCCCAGCCCGTGGAACAGGTCGTGCACGCTGGGATGGGCCAGCAGCATGGCGGGGATGAAGGCCAGCTCGGCCAGCCCGATCGCGATTCCGATCCGCTCGACCCGCCGGTAGCTCCCGGTTAGAGCCAGGCCGAGCAGGAAGGCCGTGGCCACGGGGACCGTCACCCAGCGGGAGATGCCGAACAGCTCACCGACCCCGGCCACGCCGGCGAACTCGGTCAGTAGCGCACCGATCGACGACGCCAGCAGGGTGGTGGCCGACAGCAGGCCCCAGCCCACCCCGAACTGCTCGCGGATGAGCTTCCCGTGCCCCTTCCCGGTCACCACGCCGAGCCGGACCGTGATCTCCTGGGCCATGAACAGGATCGGGATGAGGACCAGTTGCGGCAGGACCATCGAGTAGCCCCACTGGGCACCGGACTGGGCCGCGGTGATCAGGCAGCCGGCGTCGGTGTCGGCCAGCATCACGATGAGGCCCGGTCCCCACACGGCCAGCAGGCTCAGGGCCAGCGCGTTCCGGCGGTCCGTGTGCTGGCGGCCCGTGTGCTGGCGGTCCGTGTGCTGGCGGTCCGTGTGCTGGCGGTCCGTGTGCTGGCCGGGTTCGTCCTGGGCCAAGGGAGGCGGGGTGAGCTCGTCGTCGCTGACGTGCGCGTCTCCCGCAGGCAAAGAGCCCTCCCAGCGTCGGCCGCGCCCCGAATGTCCATTATGTGTTAGGTAAGCCTTACCTAACACGATGGCTCAGCCTAATGGCCCGGCCCCCGCCGGTGTCAACCCTGGGTCGCCGGCCCCGCGCGCCTGGCCGACCCGGACGTGCCCCTGCCGGAAACGGCCGCGAGGTCGTGATTCCGGGGCTCAGCGGCCGCCCTTGCTCCAGGCGGCCGTGGCGTGGCTGCAGGCGGCGTACCGCTGCGCGGCGCTGACGACAGCCTGGTCCGACGGAAGGCCCGGGCAGGCGTTACCCGTGGCGACGACGGTGACCACGAGCCAGACCGCGCCCAGCACGCTGAGCGCCACGATGGAGATCAGCATCGACCGCCTGCCGGAGGTGGCCTTGGTCGTTGGTGTGGACGACGGCGATGCCAGTTTGGCGAAGCCCGCGAACATCGATTTCAGCCCGGGATCACTTTTGTGGAGACTCTGCTCGATCTCGTCAAGGACCGACTGCTGGCGCTCGGGCAGGCTCATCTGTATCTCCGGTGGACCTATGGTTCCCGCTGCCGTGCCGCCCAGGTACCTATCCCTGACGAGGCCTGCTCGGATGAGATCCGGCAGCTGTAGACAACTATGACATGCCCGACGAAATCCCGACCATTCCACCTGGCCACACGGCACGCGCGGAGCCGCCCGTCACCCCGTGGACGGCGGGGCATCAGTCGAGCGGGCGCGCATACGGGTTCCCGCCCGGGCCGGCCCCGGCACATCTGGGCGAGCAAATTCGGGGCTGATCAAACCTGGCCGCCGACCGGAAGGTAGCGTTCGGGGGGTGACGCATTCAGGTCCCGTCATCGTTGGTTTCGACGGCACGCCCGGCGCCGAGCGGGCCTTGCGTGAGGCGGCCGGCCTCTTCGCCCCGCGCCCCGCCCTCGTGCTGGTCGTATGGGAAGCGGGCCGCGCCTTCGAGGCGGCGACGCTCCCCGAAAGAGTGCTGGAGATGCCGCCCGCCGCCCTCGACGTGCGTACCGCCTTCGAGGCGGAAACGGCCGCGTACGAGGCGGCCCAGCGACTGGCCGAACAGGGCGCGGCCCTGGCCAGCCAGGCTGGTCTGGAAGCCAGCGGCCTGGCGGTGGCGGACGATGCCACGGTGGCCCAGACGCTCGTCCGGGTGGCCCGCGAACGGGACGCTCAGGCCCTGGTCATCGGCGCTCACGGGCATCACGAACTCAGGAAACTGGTACTCGGGAGCACGCTGAGCGACCTATTGCGCCGCGCCCCCTGCCCCGTCCTGGTCTGCGGTCCGGCACACGAGTCTTAGTCACCCGGGATGCCGGGGCAGCGCCGGAGCAGTGACAGGGTGGGCGTGTGGAAGCTGCGGAGTTCATCCTTTATGTCGCCAGCCAGGCCAGGGCGACGGCCTTTTACCGTCATGTCCTGGCCGCCGAGCCTGTGCTGGATGTGCCGGGCATGGCCGAGTTCGACCTGGGCGGGGCAACACTGGGACTCATGCCGGCCGCCGATATGGAAGACCTTCTGGCCAGCCAGATCCGCGGCGGCACCGGCCAGCGATGTGAGCTCTACCTGCGCCGCGCCGATGCGCCCGCCGCACTGGCGCGCGCGGCCGCCAGCGGCGGCAGGCTACTCGACGGCATGCGGGACCGGTCGTGGGGCGAGCGCGTTGGCTACGCGCTAGACCCTGACGGCCACGTCCTCGCCCTCGCGGTGCCCGCCGGCGGATTCCGCTGACCGCTGGCCCTCATCCTGCATGACCACGCCGGCACCACAGCCTTCATCACGAAGTGCCGCCGGAGTACTAAGGCGCCAACTGCGGGTAAGCCGGTTTCGGGCCGGCTAAGGCCTATCTCAGCGGTCAAAATAGGGATTTCCTCCAATGCGCCAAGGAGGGCCTTACGGCGAGACTCAATAGTGACCGGCGGTGAGATGGCCGGAAACCAAGGAGGAACGATGAACCAGCACGTGACGCAGGGCATACGGGGTCCACTGGCTCGCATCGGCCGGCGCATCGCCGCGATCGTCGCCGAGTGCAACGACGCCCAGACCAGGGTGAGCAGCTTGCGGAACACCCCGGAGCATTTCTGACCCCGGGAGAACCGGCGCCCGGCGCCGGGCCGGAGTTCCGATCCGGATCCCGGGCCCGCGCCGGCACGAACCAGCCGCTAGCCGGCCGGGCCCACGCCCGGCCGGCTGGCGTGGATTTCCGCTGAGTCCGCCATACCTATGTCATCACGCGGATGGCGGCTGACCGTCTCCGTGGACTGAAGGAACTCATCGCCGGGCGCTACTGGTGGCGGCACACCCGGTGAGGCCAGTGGCGGCGACCACGAGTGCCCGCCTGATGGCGGCCCCGGACACGCGCAGTGGTGACCCGGAGGCTCGTTCTGATGACGCGCCGACCCTATGGGAGTACGGCGCTGATGGTTCGGTGGCGGGCCGGCGAGATCATCGCCGCGCAGCCGCCGTACCAGATCCGGTGTGATGTCCATCTCGGCGGCCGGCTGACGGTGAGGACCCACCGGGCGACCCTAGCCGACCGGGGTCTCAATGGGGGAGCGGATGAGGAGCCGAGGGCGGCGGACTTTTCTAAGGTTCCATCCTTCGGCGATGTGCTCTTTGCGCCCTTTCCGGGTCTTTCATTCAATTGCGGCCGAACCATTCCGTTACGCCCTGCGACGCTGAAAAGGGTCAGCCAGCCGAAGCCTCAAGTCACCCAGACAAGATCACGAAACATCGAGGCTAGTGCAACCGCAGGCAACGGCGTATTCTTCTTTACGCATTATAGAAAAGCTCAGGTGACCTGCGCCTATGACAGGCAGGGCGTGATGTGGTTGACCCATGATGGGGTAGCCGCGATGGGGGTGGCACTGAGCACGATTCCTCCGGATTCGCGACATATGCGGGCAAATTCTGGTGCTAATTAACGATAGGCAGACCGACCCTCCTTTTGCCTTCGCGGTCAGCGGCGCCGCAGGGCCCGGGTAAGACTCAACCGGGGACTATGTCATGCGAACCGAAATGCTTACCTGGAGCCACGAACACGGCTGGTCCGGCCCGTTCCCCCCGGCCGTCCCCGGGCACACCCTCGTCCTGGCGTTCGGCGAGTCGGCGCTCGTCGACGACCCGGCGCCGCTGGCTGAGCTTGTCGCCGCCTACCCGGGCACTGCCGTCACCGGCTGCTCGGGGGCCGGCCAGTTCGCCAGCGTGCCCCGGCCCGTCCCAGGCCAAGGGGCTGCCCCGGGTGTCCGGCTCGACCCGGCCCCGCTCATCGTCACCGTCGTCATGTTCGATCAGGTCCGGGTCCGCATCGTGGCCGTGCGCCCTGGCTCGCGCACCTCACGGCAGGCCGGGCAGGAACTCGCCGAGCAGCGCCGACCGGACGACACCGCCCTGTTCGTCCTGTCGTCCGGCATCAACGTCAACGGCGACCAGCTGACCGAAGGCATCGTCGACGGCCTGGCCCGCACCCGGCCGGCCGGAGCACCTGCGCTGCCGGTGTCCGGCGGGCTCGCCGGGGCCGCCGACGGGCTCCCGCGCACCTGGGTGCTCGCCGGGAGGGCACCCCTGTTGACCGCTGTTGTCGGCGTCTTCCTGTCCGGCGATGCGCTGCAGGCCGGCTACGGCAGCGCGGTCGGCTGGGGCATCTTCGGCCCGGCCCGGCGCGTGACCCGCTCCGACGGCCACGTGCTTTACGAGGTGGACGGGAAGCCCGCGCTCGCGCTGTACAAACGCTACCTCGGCGACCGCGCCGCCGGATTGCCGGCGACCGCGCTGCTGTTCCCGCTCGGGCTGCACACCGAGGACGGCGGCGAGAAGATCGTGCGGAGCATACTGGCCGTCGACGAGGCCGCGCAGTCGCTCACCTTCGCCGGCGACATCCCGCAGGGCAGCACCGTGGAGCTGATGCGGTCCACCAGGGACTGGCTGGTCGACGCGGCCGGCACCGCGGCGCAGAACGCGGCCGACGACATCGGGCCGGCCGCCGGCCGGGGTGCCGGTGAGCCGGCGGAGTGGCTCGCCATCGCCGTCAGCTGCGTCGCGCGGCGGCTGGCCCTGGGCGAGCGGACCGAGGAGGAGCTTGACGCGGCGTTCGAAGGGCTCGCCCCCAACACCACCATGACCGGCTTCTACTCCTTCGGCGAGATCGCCCTGGCCTGCGGCGGCCGGACCCGGGTGCACAACCAGACGATGACCGTGACCGTGTTCGGGGAACGCCAGTGACCGGCCACCATGCCGCGCAGCCCTCCGCCCCGGCTGGGCCCGGCGCCATCCCGCCCGTGCAGGCGGCCGACGGCCTGCATCCGCTGCTGCGCCGGCAGCTGGCCCGGCTCGGCCTCACCGCGGACCATGCTCCGGAACCCGGCCCGGACGCCGGCTCCGGCGCCCGGCAGTGGCGCGAGCTGCTCACCCGGATCAGCGTCGCCTACACCGACGCGGACAACGACCGGTACACCCTGGAACGGTCCATCGACGTGTCCGGTCGCGAAATGGCCGAGCTGTACGAGCAGCTGCGCACCCGGGAGGCGTTCACCCGCGCGATCGTCGAAAGCGCCGGCGACGCGCTCATCACCACCGACGAAACCGGCGTGCTCACGTCCTTCAACCCGGCCGCCGAGCGGCTGTTCGGCTGGACCGCCGCCGAGGCGTGCGGGCAGAGCTCCGGCGTTCTGCTCCAGGATGGTGAGCGGCAGCGGCTGGAAGCCATCGTCGGCGAGCGGCTCGCCGGCGGTACGCACGCCGAGCTGTCGCTGGAGCTGACCGCCCGGCACCGGGACGGCACCAGGCTGTACCTGCTGACGTCCGTCAGCGTCTGGGCGGCCGATACCGGCCTGTTCACGACCGTCGTCGCCCGGGACATCTCGGCGCAGAAGACGTTCGAAGCGCGGCTGCGCTACCAGGCCGGACATGACGCGCTGACCGGACTGCCGAACCGGGCCCGGTTCCACGAGCTGCTTGACGCCGAGCTGGCCCGCGCCCGCGGTGCCGGCGGTGACATCGGGCTGCTGTTCTGCGACCTGGACCGGTTCAAGCTGATCAATGACAGCCTCGGGCACGACGTCGGCGACGCCGTCCTGGTGAACGCGGCTGGCCGGTTCCGGGCCGCGATCCGCCCCGGCGACCTGGTGGCCCGGCTGTCCGGAGACGAGTTCGTCGTCCTGTGCTCGGGCATCATGGGCACGACCGAGGCCCGGCTGATCGGCGAGTCGATCGTCGCCGCGTTCTCCGTCCCGTTCCATCTCGGCGAGCACGACGTGGTGGTGTCCGTGTCCGTCGGCGTCGTCACCAGCGACACGTCGGCCTCCGGCGAGGAATTGCTCCGCAAGAGCGACCTCGCTATGTACAGCGCGAAACGCGGCGGCCGTTGCCGGGTCCACGTGTACGAGGCCGACATGGTCTCCACCGTCACCGCCCGGATGGAGATCGAGAACGGCCTGCGTGCCGCGCTGCGCGACGGCGGCCTCCTGCTGCACTACCAGCCGATCGTGTCCACCGGCGACGGGGTCGTCCGAAAGGTCGAAGCGCTGGTCCGGTGGGAACGCCCGGGGCACGGCGTGGTCCTCCCGGGGACCTTCCTCCCGGTAGCTACGGAGGCCGGTCTGGCGCCCGCCGTCGACCGGTGGGTCCTCGAGACGGCATGTGGCGAGGCGGCCAGCTGGCCGCACGACGTGACCGTGTCGGTGAACTTGTCCGATCGGCTGCTGTCCCAGCCGGGCGTCGTCGACCTGGTCACCGGCGTGCTGGAGCGCACCGGGCTGAAGGCGCAGCGGCTCGGGATCGAGGTGACGGAACGGCTGCTCGGTGCCGATATGCCGCAGGCGGTAGGGGCGCTGCGCCAGCTGCAGTCCCTCGGCGTCGGCGTGTACCTGGACGACTTCGGCACCGAGTACTCCTCGCTGGCCCGGCTTCGGCAGCTCGACTTCGACGTGCTGAAGATCGACCGGTCGTTCGTCATGGACCTCGCCGACCCGTCGTCGCGGATCGTCGTCGCGTCCGTCATCAGGATGGCCCGCGCTCTCGGGCTGGAGACGGTCGCCGAGGGCGTGGATACGCAGGAACAGTACGACACGCTGGCCGAGCTGGGCTGCGATGCGATCCAGGGTTACCTGCTGGCCCAGCCGCTGCCGGCCGATGTCCTGCGCGACCACCTCGGCCGCCGGGGGCCCGCCGGGCACTGCCCGCGGGCCGCACCCAGGAACGACCACCACCGGGGGAAGTCCACTTCCGGATGCTGACGATGATTGTCGTGGGCAAGCACGTGGTCGCGGTGTCCGGGTGATGCCGCCGGACACGCTGCCGGTTCTTTGCGAGAGCGAAAGCTAGGATCGGGACGTGATTAACGGCGTGCACGCGATCGTGTTCTCCCCGGAAGCGGAGAAGGTCCGCGCGTTCTTCGCCGACGTACTGGGCCTGCCGTCGGTAGACGCGGGCCGGGGCTGGCTCATCTTCGCCCTGCCCCCGGCCGAGCTGGCCGTCCATCCGGCCGACGGGGACAGCCGCCACGAGCTCTACCTGATGTGCGACGACATCGCGGCCACGCTCACTGAGTTGCGGGGCAAAGGGGTAGAGATCGCGCGGGAGCCCTCCGACCAGGGCTGGGGGCTACTGGCCGCCATCCGCATGCCGGACGGCGGGGAGCTTCCCATCTACGAGCCCCGCCACCCCTCGCCTCATCCCACCTGACCAGCCAGGTCGAAGCCGGGGAAGATGTGGTGCACGTGTCGCTCATGCCCTGGGAGGAATGAAGTGCCGACCGTCGTCCGCAACATCCGGCGCGCCGACGCCGAGACCGCCGGCGCGTTCGCCGGTTTCGGCGTGGCTACCACGCACGAGGCGCAGGGCCGGACCGGCCTGCTCGCGCCGTATATGACCCCGATCTACCCGGGCGCGCAGATCTCCGGGACCGCCGTGACGGTCAGCGTGCCGCCCGGCGACAACTGGACGATCCACGTGGCCGTCGAGCAGTGCCAGGACGGCGATGTGCTCGTGGTGGCGCCGACGTCCCGCTGCGACGACGGCTACTTCGGCGAACTGCTCGCCACCGCGCTGCAGGCGCGCGGCGTCCGGGGCCTGGTCATCGAAGCGGGCTGCCGTGACGTCCGCGAGCTGACCGACATGCGGTTCCCGGTCTGGTCCCGGTGCGTGTCGGCCGCGGGGACGGTCAAGGAGGTCCTCGGCGACGTCAACCGGCCCCTGGTCTGCGCCGGCCAGCTGATCCGGCCCGGCGACGTGATCGTGGCCGGCGACGACGGGGTGGCCGTGGTCGCCCGGCACGACGCCGCGGACGTGCTGGAGGCGTGCCGGGCCCGGACGGACAAGGAAGCGGCCGCCCGTAAGCGTTATGCGGCCGGCGAGCTCAGCCTCGACGTGAACGCCATGCGCGAGCGCCTGGCCGAGCGCGGCCTGACCTACGTCGACGCCCCCGCGGACGCCGCCCGGCCCGGGGACGCTGGATGATCATCGACTGCCACGGGCACTTCACGACGGCGCCCGCGCCGCATCAGCAATTCCGCCAGGCCCAGCTCGGCCGCCTCACCGACCTGGCCGCCGGAAAGGAGAACGCCCTCCCCGAGCCCGTCCCGGCCAAGGTCACCGACGACGAGATCCGCGAGAGTGTGGAGGCCAACCAGCTGAGGTTGCTGCGCGAGCGCGGCACCGACCTGACCATCTTCTCGCCCCAGGCGTCGAGGATGGAGCACCACGTCACCGACCCGGCCACGGCCCGGTCCTGGGCGCGCGCCTGCAACGACCTGATCCACCGCGTGAGCCGCCTCTTCCCGCGGAACTTCGCCGGCGTGGCCCAGCTGCCCCAGGTGCCCGGCGGCCCCCTCGACGGCTGCGTGGCCGAGCTGGACCGGTGCGTGACCGAGCTCGGATTCGTCGGCTGCAACCTGAACCCGGACCCATCCGGCGGGTACTGGACCTCGCCGCCGATGACGGACGAGTACTGGTTCCCGCTGTACGAGAAGATGACCGAGCTCGACGTACCGGCCATGATTCACGTGTCCACGTCGTGCAACCCGGCGGTCCACACCCTCGGCGCGCACTACCTCAACGCGGACACGACCGTGTTCATGCAGCTCGTCCAGGGGGACCTGTTCGGGCGGTTCCCGGATCTGCGGTTCGTCATCCCGCACGGCGGCGGCGCGGTGCCGTACCACTGGGGGCGTTTTCACGGCCTGGCCGAGCGGATGGGGCGCCCGCCGCTGGCCGGGCACGTCATGCGGAACGTCTTCTTCGACACCTGCGTCTACCATCAGCCGGGCATCGACCTGCTGGCCGGCGTCATCGGCCCGGACAACATCCTGTTCGCCTCCGAGATGCTCGGCGCGGTCCGCGGGATCGATCCGGACAACGGCTTCGCCTGGGACGACACCAAAAAGTACGTCGACAAGCTGGGCCTGAGCGAGACGGACCGCCGTAAGGTCTTCGAGCTCAACGCCCGGCGCGTCTACCCGCGCCTTGCCGTCGGCGGGCCGCCGGCCCCGGAGGACGACGATGCCTGACCGGAGCCAGATCCCCGACTGGCGTTACTACTGCGCCAAAGCCGAGCGCGAGGGCCTCTGACCAGGCCCGGCGGAGCGTGCCCGGCGCCCGCGTCCCTGGTCCCGCACCGGCCGCGTTTACCCTGCTGGTATGGCTGATATCCGGGTCGGCACGGCCTCGTGGACGGACAAGACGCTGATCGAGTCGGGGTGGTACCCGCCGGAGGCGAACAACCCCGAAAAGCGCCTCCGCTACTACACCCGCCAGTTCCCGCTGGTGGAGGTGGACTCCACCTATTACGCGCTGCCCGCCGAACAGACCGCGGCGGCGTGGGCGCACCGATCGCCCAAGGGCTTCACGTTCAACATCAAGTCGTTCAGCCTGTTCACCCAGCACCCCACGCGGGTGGCCGCGCTGCCCAAGGACCTGCGGCCCGCGGTAGAGAAGGCCGCCGGCGGCAAGCCCAACGTCTACCTCAAGGACGTCGACCCCGAGGTCACCAACGAGGCCTGGGAGCGTTTCCTGGCCGCGCTGGAGCCGCTGCGGCTGACCGGGCGGCTCGGCGCGATCCTGTTCCAGTTCCCGCAGTGGTTCGTGATCGGGCGCGCCCGTAAAGAGTACATCCTCGCGCTCGCCGAGCGGGTCGCGCCGCGCCAGGTCTGCATCGAGTTCCGCAACAAGACCTGGATGAGCGAGGACAATCGCGCCGGCACGCTGAAGTTTCTCACCGACCACCAGTTGCCGTACGTCTGCGTGGACGAGCCGCAGGGGTACCCCAGCTCCGTTCCGCCGGTGGTGGCCGCCACCGCGCCCCTGGCCGTGGTCCGCATGCACGGGCGTTCGGAGAAGTGGGACAGTCACGACATCCAGGAGAAGTTCCGCTACCGGTATCCGGAGCAGGAACTGAAGGAATGGGCGCCCAAGGTCCGCAAGCTCGCCCGGGATGCGGACGTCACGCACGTCCTGTTCAACAACTGCTACGCCGACGACGCCCAGGTCAACGCGCGCCAGCTGGCTGATCTCCTGATCTCCTGATCTCCTGACCGCCGTAGCCGCCGCGGGTGGCCGTTGATCCGGAACGGACTCGGGCGATCGGTGTCCCCGTTTACGGCCAGAGGCGCCCCGCCGTTACGGCCAGAGCTGGGCCGTGGCGAGCCGGGCCCCCGCGGCCAGGTCGGCCAGCTTGGCCCAGACGATCTCCGGGTGGCCCACCCGGCCGCCCAGGCCGCAGTCGGTGCCCGCGACGACGTTCTCCCGGCCGACCAGCCGCGCGAACCGGCCGGTCACGCCCGCGTTCGGCGGCTGGTAGGTCCCGGCCGGGAACGAGCGGGCCTCGAACCCCGCCATCCGGTCCCGCACGTACCCGATGAACAGGCCGCGCTTGGAGATCTCCCCGTCGTTGACGATGTCCACGCCCGCGGCGATCTGCTGGTCCACCACCGAGGCCACCGCGCCCGGCAGCGCTTCGGCGAAGGCGTCCGCGCCGGCTGGTCCCGCGGCGAAGAGCCGCTGGAGATCCGCTGGCCGCGGCAGCGCGCCCGCGTGCGACACCCGGATCCGGCCGGTGCTGTGCATGCCCATCCCGCGTGTCCCTTCCCTAGATCCCGGGTGCCTCAGATCCCGGGGCCGTCAGGTCCTCGGCGTGCCGTCCAGGTCCTGTACCGGGAAAACCATCGCCGCGGTGTCGAAGCCGGCCGACAGCGCGGACAGCGCCGCGTCGAGGTAGACCGTCAGGTCGCCGTCGGCCCGCGCGCTCCAGCGCTCGTAGGCGGCCCGGCAGGCGGCCAGCGTCGACTGGCCGACGGTCAGCGGGTACAGCGACCAGGCCGGCTGCCCGGTCCGGACCGCGACGAACTCGCTGACCACGCGTTCCCAGGCGTCGTAGTGGACGGCGGCGCTGGACTGCAGGGACGGAGCCGACGCGATCATGTTCATCCGGGCCCGCAGCTCGGGGACGTCTTCGGCCCGGTAGTGGTTCGCGGCCACGACCGCCTGCCGGATCGCGTCCATCATCGGGACCGCGTCCGGCACCTTGTCCAGGGCCTCCCTGATCACGGTGATCTCGGAGTCGAACTCGCCCCACAGCACGCTGGCCTTGCAGTCGAAGTAGCGGAAGAACGTGCGCCGGCTCACCCCGGCCTCGGCGGCGATCTGCTCGATCGGGGTCTCATCGAAGCCCTGCTCGCTGAACAGCCGGAGCGCGATCAGTTCCAGCTTCCGCCGGCTGGTGCCCGGCGGCCTGCCGCGGCGCACGGCGGTCTGCGCTGCGGTCTCTGCAGGCTGGAGGTTGTCCATGAATTCTCTTCGATAGTAGTCCGGGCTCTTGATCGCGGCACCGTGTGACGTTAACGTAAAAATATTCGTCACGCGGTGTCGAAATCCGCGCGGTACACGTCTTCTCGCGTAGAGGAGTTGGTATGAGCGAGTCTCCGTCCGCCGGGCCCCGCACCGAAAGCCCGGGGCCCGCCACTCCCGACGCCGAGACCGATACCGCGGAACTGCTGATCGAGGAGATCTCGATCGACGGCATGTGCGGTGTGTACTGACGCCAGCGGCTGCCCCGCGGGGCAGCCGAGGTGAGCGGGGCACCACTGCCCCTCGTTGAGCAGTTCCAGTTTGGCCTGGCCGCGCCGATCTGCCTGACCTGGGAACTCACGTACGCCTGCAACCTGGCCTGCCGGCACTGCCTGTCCAGTTCCGGGCGGCGTGACCCGCGCGAGCTGTCGACCGCCGAATGCAGGGCGGTGATCGACGAGCTGGAACGCATGCAGGTGTTCTACGTCAACATCGGCGGCGGCGAGCCGACCGTCCGGTCCGACTTCTGGGAGCTCGTCGACTACGCGACCGAGCACCACGTCGGCGTCAAGTTCTCCACCAACGGCGTCAGGATCACCCCGGCCGTGGCCCGGCGGCTCGCGGCCAGCGACTACGTCGACGTGCAGATCTCCCTGGACGGTGCCACCGCCGACGTCAACGACGCGGTCCGCGGGCCGGGCTCCTACGCCATGGCGCTGGACGCCATGCGCAACCTCGCCGGCGCGGGCTTCGCCGGGTTCAAGATCTCGGTCGTGGTCACCCGGCACAACGCCGGCCAGCTCGACGAGTTCAAGGCGATCGCCGACCGGTTCGGTGCCCAGCTGCGGCTGACCCGGCTGCGCCCGTCCGGGCGGGGCGCGGACGTCTGGGATGAGCTGCATCCGACCGCGCAGCAGCAGCGCGATCTGTACGACTGGCTTGTCGCGCGCGGCGAGCAGGTCCTGACCGGGGACTCCTTCTTCCATCTGGCTGCGTTCGGCGAGGCACTGCCCGGCCTCAACCTGTGCGGTGCCGGGCGTGTGGTGTGCCTGATCGACCCGGTCGGCGACGTGTACGCCTGCCCGTTCGCCATCCACGACAACTTCCTGGCCGGCAACGTCCGCGGCCCCGGCGGGTTCGCCGCGGTGTGGCAGCAGGCGCCGCTGTTCGCTGAGCTGCGCCAGCCGCAGGGCGGCGGCGCGTGTACGTCCTGCTCGGCGTACGACGCCTGCCGTGGCGGCTGCATGGCGGCCAAGTTCTTCACCGGCCTGCCGCTGGACGGTCCCGACCCCGAGTGCGTGAAGGGCCACGGGGGCCGCGCTTTGCTGGCGCACGCGGGCGCGTCCGCGCCGCGCCCCTCCGGTGACCACTCGCACCGGACGGAGCGCGCTGGCCGGCCCGCCGGGCCCAGCCGCCCGGTGCCCGTGTCCATCGGCCTGCGCCCGCCGTCGCCCGCGGTGCCGTCGCCCGCGGTGCCGTCGCCCGCGGTGCCGTCGCCCGCGGTGCCGGCGCCCGCGGTGCCGGCGATGCGGCCGCCGGATCGCGCGTGTGACGAGAACCCGCTGGCCGGCTTCCGGCCGGGAGCGCCATTAATCGCTCTCCCGCCTAGTTAGACGGGCGGCTCCTAGCCAGCTCGCCATCCTGCCCTACGAGCCCCACAAGCCCGTAGGCGCCGCGAGCCGGTAGGCGCCGCAAGCCCGTAGGCCCCAGGAGACTCTCAGGCCACGAGTCCCGTAAACCCCACTAGCCCCGCAGGCCACACGAGGCTTTGGCCCGCGGTGCCCGGGCCCCTTCCATGGGCCGGCCCGCCGCGCTCACCGATATCCGCGCTCCCGCGCTGGCACCTGCTCCCAGGGGCCCGCTATTTCAGAATAGATTTCTGTAGAGAGGAATTCAGTCATGGGCAAGCTGGAAGGCAAGGTCGCCTTCATCACCGGTGCCGCGCGCGGCCAGGGCCGCAGCCACGCGATCCGGCTGGCGCAGGAAGGCGCCGACATCATCGCCGTCGACCTGTGCGATCAGGTCGGTAGCGTGCCGTACGCGATGTCGACGCCGGCGGACCTGGCCGAGACCGTCAAGGAGGTCGAGTCGCCGGGACCCGGCCCGGCTGGGGCACGGCCGTATGCTGCTGGCCGGCGGCTACCGCGATATCGCCCCGGCCCTGGCCGCCCTGTTCTCCGGCTAGCCCTGTTCTCCGGCTAGCCCCGTTCTCCGGCTAGCCCCGTTTTCCGGCTAGCCTCGTTCTCCGGCCCACTCAAGGAGGAGCAATGCCCGTTATCGTCGTCGCCACCATCAAGCCGCTGCCCCAGTACCGGGACGAGGTGACCACCGCGATGCTGGCCGCCGTCGAGCAGGTACACGGCGAGGACGGCTGTGAGCTGTACGCGCTGCACCGTGACGACGACCGGCTCGTGATGATCGAGCGATGGACCGGCCCGGCCGCGCTGCAGGCGCACAGCACGACGTCGGCCGCGCTGCAGAAGCTCAATGCGGACCTGGACGGCAAGCTCGAAGCGCCGCTTGATGTCGTGGTCCTGGAGCCGGTTCCGGGCGGCGATCCCGCGAAGGGCCAGCTTTGACCGACCTGGCCGCGCTGACCTCACCCGAGGCGGCGCAGCTCGCCGACGAGGGCGCGCTGCTCGCGGTGCCCGTGGCGTCCACCGAGCAACACGGCCCGCACCTGCCGCTGTCCACCGACACCGACCTCGCGGTGGCTTTGTGCGCGCGGCTGGCTGAGGACCGGCCCGGTGTGGTCGTCGCGCCGCCCCTGGCCTACGGGTCGAGCGGCGAGCACGAAGGCTTCGCCGGGACGATCTCCATCGGCCAGGAGGCCGTTGAGCTGGTGCTCGTCGAGCTGTGCCGTTCGGCCACGCTGACCTTCCCGCGGGTGCTGCTCGTCTCCACCCACGGCGGCAACACCGGGGCCGTGCGGCGCGCCGAGGAACGGCTGCGCGGTGAGTCCCGCGACGTGTACGCCTGGCTGCCGCGCTGGGACGGCGACGCGCACGCCGGGCGTACCGAGACGTCGCTGCAGCTGACCCTGGCCCCGCAGTCGGTGCGGGTCAACCGCGCCCGGGCGGGCAACACGACGCCGATCGCCGAGCTGATGCCCGCGCTGCGCAGCTCCGCGGTCAAGGCCGTCAGCCCCAACGGCGTGCTCGGCGACCCGGCCGGGGCGTCCGCCGAGGAGGGCGAGTCCTTGTTCGCCATGCTGCTGGCGGACCTGCTCGCGCGCGTGCGGACGTGGTGCGGTGACTGACCCGCCGCGGGTCGCCCTCGTGACCGGCGCGGCCCGGGGGATCGGGGCCGCCACGGTCGCCGCGCTGACGGCGGCCGGATGGCGGGTCATGGCCGTCGACCGGTGCGGGGACGACCCCGCCCTGCCGTACCCGCTCGGCCGCCGCGCCGACCTGGAGAAGGTAGCCGCCGACGCCGGGCCGAACGTGGCCATCGCGGAGGCCGACACGCGTGACGTGACCGCCCTGGCCGCGGCCGTCGCCGATACCGAACGGACGTGGGGAGGGCTCGACGCCGCCCTCGCGGTCGCCGGGGTGATCGCCGGCGGCGTTCCCGCGTGGGAGGTGCCGGCCGCCCAGGAACAGGCCGTGCTGGACATCGACCTCGGCGGCGTGCTGAACCTCGCCCGGGTGGCCGTGCCCGCGCTGCTGCGCCGCCCCGAACCGCGGCACGGGCGCTTCCTCGCGGTCGCTTCCGCCGCCGCGACGCGGGGGCTGCCGATGCTGGCCGCCTACTGCGCGGCCAAGGCCGGGGTGACCGGCTTCGTCCGCGCCCTCGCCGTGGAACTGCGGGGCACCGGGATCACCGCCAACGCGGTCAGCCCCGGCTCGACCGCGACGCCCATCCTGGACGAGAGCGCCCGGCTGTACGGGCTGCCGTCGGCCGGGTCGTTCGCCCCCCAGCAACCTCTTGAACGGCTGCTCGATCCGGCCGAGGTCGCCGCCGTGCTGGCGTTCCTCGCCGGGGACGGGGCCAGCGGCATGACCGGCGCCATCGTCCCCGTCGACGGCGGCCTGGCCCTGTGAGCTGAGCCGCTAGACACCTCGGATAACTATGCCTAGTATTCCGAGGTATGAACCGCGAACGGATCAAGGGTCATCTCGACCTGCTCCTGCTGTCGGTGCTCGCGGCCGGACCCGCCCACGGCTACGCGATCATCGCTGCGCTCCGCGAGCGCAGCGAGGGCACCTTCGATCTGCCGGAGGGCACGATCTACCCCGCGCTGCACCGGCTGGAGGACGCCAAGCTGCTGAGCAGCTCGTGGGCCGCGGGGGACGGCCGCCGCCGCCGCGTGTACGCCCTGACCAGCGCCGGGGCCGCCGCCCTGGCTGCCGAGCAGACCGAGTGGCGCCGTTTCTCCCACGGCGTCGGTGCCGTACTGGGGTGGTCGATGTGAACAGCTCCCCCGACCTGGTCGAGGACTACCTGGACCAGTTGTACGTCAGCCTGCGGACCACGCCGCGCGAGGCCCGCAGGATCATCGCCGAGGCCGAGGATCACCTGCGCGAATCGGTCGAGGCGGGACTCGCCGCCGGGCTGACGGAGCGGGAGGCCCAGGAGGCGGCCGTCTCCAGCTTCGGCTCGGTCCGCGCCGTCGCCCGCGCGCACGCGCGCCGGTTCCCGCCGGTGGCCGTGCTCGGCGAGCTCGTCCTGGCGGCGTGGAAACTCGGGTCGATCGCGCTGCTCGGTGTGGCCGGCAGCGGGGTGGTCGCGCTGATCATGAACGTTCTGCTGGGCCGGCAGTTCGTGGGCGGGAACCCGGCTATCTCCAGGCCGATACCGGCGGCCCGGTGCCATTACTGGATGAGCATCTGGCCGGCCGCGCACTCCTGCGCGCAGGCCGCGATGCTGGAAACCAGCAGCGACGCGGTCTCGCTCCGGATGGTTGCGCTGATCCCCGGCCTTATTGCCCTCGAAGGCTACGTCTTCGCACGCCGTTTCCTGCGGAAACGGGGCTGGCAGGGGAACGTGCTGCCGGATGGCTTCGTCCCGACGGTGGCCGCCTGCCTGTTCGGGGCCCTGACGGCGGGCCTGACGTGGTCCAGCTTCCGTGCGGCGAATTACGGCATGAACGGCGGCCCGGGCACCTACCTCAGCGGCGCGATCGTGACCCTGGCCGTGGCTGTCTGCTATGTCCCCGCGCTGCGCCGTACCCTCCTCCGCCACGCCTACGGCTGACCGGGCGCTCACCTTTCATGATCGTGGCGATTCTTCCGCAGTATAAGGAGACAGCACAGGGGTGCCTCGTCGCACCAGCCGGGGCGGACCAACTGCAGCCCGAACCCGCCGGTAAACAGGTCCTTGAAGCCATGCCCCCGCCGGCCTCGACCCTGGTGGCCAGTGTCGGCCCGGCGCCTGGGCATGCGGCAACGGGACCTAGGTCCCCGGCAAGTGGGCCGATCCGTTCTAGCCCGGCATGGCAGATCCGTGCAGCTTGGGTCTGTAGGTCCACCATGCTCACCCCTTGGGCCGGGATAAGGGGAGCGAAATGACAAGATCAGGGCGGGATCCCCGCAGACCGCCGGAAGGCCTGATTCCGTTAGGCAGCAGTGGGCCGGCCCGGCGGTCGCAAACCTCCAGCCCTGACAATCACGCCCGGTGGCGTCCGGGTGCCGACCCGGAGCTGGTCGTCCAGGTCGGGGGAGCCAGGCGGACGCTGCGGGCGGGGATGTCGTACCGGGTAGGCCGCGACCCGCAGGCAGACATCGTTGTCAGCGACTCCCGGGTGTCCTGGCACCACGCGGTCTTTCAGGTGGAAGGTGGCGCGTGGTTCGCCGAAGACTGCGGCAGTACCAACGGAACGTTCGTGGCATCGCAGAAGATCGGCCGGTTTGAGATCGCCGGGGACTGCATCCTGCGCTTGGGCGACGCGGCCGACGGCCCGGCCATGATCTGCTCGCTGTCCCGGCCCGCCACCCCTGGCCGTCCGCCCGCCACCCCTGGCCCGGCTGCTAGCCGGCCCGGCACTGGCAGCAGCTTCCAACGGTCGCGCGTGGACCTGCGGCCCACGGCCGTGATGCGCGTGCCGGTGCGGACCCTGCGCATCGGCCGCGCGGAAGATAACGACATCGTGCTGGCCGACCTGAGCGTCTCGCGGCACCACGCGGAACTGCGGAACATCGGCGGCCGCTACGAGATCGTCGATCTGGATAGCCGCAACGGGATCTTCGTCAACGGCATACGTGTTTTCACGGCGCCGGTGACCGAGCAGGACATCGTTAGCATCGGCCCCGGCACGTTCCGCCTGGTCGGCGACGAGCTGCGGCAGTTCATAGACAGAGGCGACGTTTCCCTCGTCGCGCAGGATCTGACGGTACGGATATCGGGAAAGGTCCTCCTCGACCATGTGAGCTTCCCGATCGGCGAGCGCAGCCTGGTCGCGGTCATCGGCCCCAGCGGGGCGGGAAAGACGACGCTGCTCCACGCCTTGGCCGGGATACGGCCCGCAGACGAAGGCGCCGTCTTGTACGACAACCGCGACCTCTACTCGCATTACGCCGAGCTGCGGCACCGCATCGGCCTGGTGCCCCAGGAGGATGTCATCCATCTACCGCTGACACCCCGCCGTTCCCTTGGCTATGCCGCTGAACTGCGATTTCCCGGTGACACCTCGCCCGAGGAGCGGCTGGGACGGGTGCAGGAGGTGATCGACGAGCTGAAGCTCATGGAAACCACGAAGGAACGGCCCCAGCCGGCCGCGGACACGCAAGCCGCCGCCTTGTCCGGCGGCGAGAAGAAAAGAGTCAATATCGCCCTGGAGCTGCTGACCAAGCCATCCGTGCTCTTCCTGGACGAGCCCACCTCCAGCCTGGACGTGGAGCTCAAAGAGGAGGTCGTGGAGAGCATGAGCGATCTGGCCAGGGATGGCCGCACGGTCATCATGGTCACCCACGACCTCGAATACCTGGACAAGTGCGATCGTGTTCTGGTCCTCCTGCCGGGCGGCAAGATGGCGTTCTACGGGCCGTCCGACGAGGGGCTCCGCTTCTTCGGGAAGACGCGCTGGGTGGAGGTGTACCGGGCATTCCGCAGCGAGCCGGAACGCGACTGGGCGGGCGACTTCAGGCGATCGTCGTGTTATCAGCAGTACGTGGCGAGCGGGCTGGCCGGCCCAGTCCCGGAATCTGCCCGCGGTGCCGTCAGGCCCCCGCCGGCGCCGCGGAGCCGGCTAGCCCAGCTGGCCATCCTATGCCGGCGGTATGTCGCCCTTATCGCCGCGGATCGCGGCTTCCTGATCTGGCTTGCGGCGCTGCCGATCGTACTCGGAGCCCTGATCAGGCTATCTGTATCTGCGAAAGATCTGGCATCTGGGAAAGATTTAGGCCTGGCTGGGCTCAATAACTCCAATGCGCTGACCACATTGCTGTTCCTGGTCATCATCGCCTCCTTCACCGGCGGCTTCAGCTCCGTGCGTGAGCTGATCAAGGAGCGGCCCATGTATCTGCGGGAGCGCACGGCTGGCCTGTCAGCTGGCGCCTACCTGCTCTCCAAGGTTGTGGTACTCGGATTCATCAGCGCTGTTCAGGCCGTCTTGCTGGTCCTTATCGGCGTGGCTGGGGCAGATTTGCCGAAGCAAGGGGCCTTCCTGAAGCCGGTGCCGCTGGTGGAACTGATGCTCGACGTGATCGTCCTCGCCGTGGTCTCGATGACCCTGGGCCTGGTCGTGTCAGCGCTCGTCAGCTCGTCGGACAAGACGATGACGGTACTGGTGATGCTCTCGATCGGTCAGGTCATGCTGTCCGGTGGCGTGCTGCAGCTCACGGGCAGGCTCGACGAGATCTCCCGGCTGGCACCGGCGCGATGGGGCTTCGCCGCGACCGCGTCCACCGTCAACCTCAACGTGATCTCGCCCCCGCCCCCAGAGGGCAGGATCGACGGCCTCTGGGGGCACAGCCCGTCCCGCTGGCTGTTGGCCGTGGCCGTTCAGATTGTGCTCGCGGGGGTGTTCACGTTCATCGCCTGGTGGTCACTGATCCGGATCAGCCCCGGCCACAGACGGTGGTCGGCTAGGCTCCGCGCCCGAAATCCGAGGCTCCCTGGTGGACACGTTCTACCTGCAAGCATGTGAAGTGACCGCGTAGGCGGGGGCTGGACGGCAGCACGGTTCACGTCCACGGAAGTGGTGTATGGGTAATCAGGAGGCCCGGATGACCCAGCCTAGGGGGGCCCCACCCGGGGGGACGACACGGACGACGACACCGAGGACGACACCGAGGACGACACCGACGATGACACGGTTGACGCCGACGACGACACGGTTGATGCGGACGACGACACCGACGATGACACGGTTGACGCCGACGACGACACCGACGACGACACGGTTGACACCGAGGACGACGCGGACGACGCGGACGACGCGGACGACGCGGACGACGACACGGGGGAGGTCCCCGGGGTTGGCCGAGGCCCGGATGACGCCGAGGCGGTCGTCGCGGGTGGCGGGGGCGCGGACGAGGCCTTACTGAACGGAGGCAGGTGCGCGGTGATGGCGACAATCAGGTAAACGATGGCGAGCGCCGCCGCCGCGCCGGCGCTAGCCAGTCCCCGGCGGGAGCGGCCCGGCCGCGCTGCTCCCCGGCCGTCGCCGGGTGCCTCAGTCCCGGCGGCTGCAGGCGGCGGCACAGGCCCCGCGGTCACCGTCGGTGTCTCGGTTGGTGGTATGCCTGCGCGGGGCGCGGCGGCGGGCCCGGTCACCGGCGTGGCCGAAGGCTCGCCGGCAGCTGTGGGCGCGGCTGGGCCGGGTTCTGATGGGGGGAGCGACGGGAACGCCTGGGTGATCGGTGCTGGCAGCCACCCTGCTGCCGGGCGGGCGGTATTGAGCTCAGCCAAGAGCTGGCCCGCGCTGGGCCGCTGCTCCGGGTCCTTGGCCAGGCACCGCTCGACTAACGGCCGCAGTTCGGCGGGCAGGCCACCGGTGTCCGGCACGGTGGAAACGATCCGGTACAGCAGCGCGGCGCCGGACCCGGTGCCGAACGGCCCCTTACCGGTGGCGGCGAAGGTAAGCACCGCGCCGAGGCTGAACACATCGCTGGGCGGGCCGACCCGGTGGCCCTGGGCCTGCTCCGGGGACATGAAACCGGGCGAGCCAACCACCAGGCCAGTGCCGGTCAGCATGGTCGCCTCCCCCGCCTGGGAGATCCCAAAATCGATGATCCGCGGCCCGTCGTCAGCCAGCAGCACGTTCGAAGGCTTCAGATCACGGTGCACGATGCCCGCCGCGTGGATCGCCCCCAGGCCCTCGGCCAATCCCGCCGCCAGCGCGAGCACGGACGTAGCGGGCAGTGGGCCGTTCCGGGTGATTGCATCGGCGAGCGACAGCCCGGGGACATAGGCGGTGGCCAGCCACGGCACCGGTGCGTCCAGGTCAGCGTCCACCACCGGCGCCGTGAAGAGGCCGCTCACTGTCCGCGCCGCGGCGACCTCGCGGGCGAACCGGCTCCGGAATTCGGCTTGCTCGGCAAGCTCGGCCCGGACCACCTTCACCGCGACCAGCCGCCCCCCTGGTGACCGGCCCAAGAACACCCGGCCCATACCGCCGCTGCCCAGCCGGCCCAGCAGCCAGTACGGCCCAACCTTCTGCGGATCCCCGGGCTGAAGCTCCACCGCCATGTCGGCCCCCATCGCTAATAATTCACCCGCGGGTCCGTCACGGTTCCTCCTGAGGGAGGTACCTCGCCCCCTTAAGGCTCGCGCCTCGCCCCAGGCTGTCCAGGGCCCTTGGATAGGTGAGGCGTGGACCTCAGCCCAAATGCCCAACGACGGCTGAGCTTTGGCCCTGGACCGCGGGACACATAAAGAGCACACCGGCCAAACACCCACCATGCAGCGGCTCGCCCGGCCGTATGGCCCGCCCGTATGGCCCTGTGTACCCGGCCAGGCCAGCGGCTACCGCCGCTGGCCTGGCCGGGTGCCGCGATCGTTGCTTCGCGTCCCTTACCCGTTTCCTGGGCCCGCCCGTTCTCCTGGGCTCCGGAGCTCCTCCGTGTGCGGGGCCAGGGCTTGACACCGAATCGCAGATAACCTACAACTGAATTTGTAAGTTCTTTCCAAACGAAAAAAGTGCTCTGCGAGCACTCGGAGGTGGGCAATCATGGTGCTGACGTCGATTGACCCGTTCGTCCAGGAGATCGAGCGGCAGTTCGACCGGCTGACCCAGCGGTCGTTCGGCCAGGGGGCCGGGGCCGGGGCCGGGGCCGGGATGCCGATGGACGGTATCCGCCGCCCGGGCGAGGTGGTGCTCCGGTTCGACCTGCCCGGCATCGACCCCGATTCCATTGAGGTCACGGTGGACCGCGGCGTGCTCTCGGTGAACGCGACCCGCGAGGAGAAGTACGGCGAGGATGAGCAGCTGTTCATCCGCGAGCGGGCCATGGGTACCTTCACCCGCCGGGTGTACCTGTCGGACCACCTGGACACCGGCACGATCGAGGCCGCGTACAACCACGGTGTCCTCGCGGTACGCATCCCCGTGGTGGAAAAGGCCAAGCCACGCAAGATCGAGATCCAGCGGCCGGACGCCGTGGCCCACGCGGACGAGGGTGAGCACGCGCTCAGCAGCTGACCTGGCTAACCTGGCTAACCTGGCT
>Ga0116134_1000387_pt1 | contig 23260 bp, 19 predicted proteins | sample June2015DPH_19_5_FD_89737 | JGI IMG/M metagenome (GOLD analysis project Ga0116134, IMG submission 89737) | Peatland microbial communities from SPRUCE experiment site at the Marcell Experimental Forest, Minnesota, USA - June2015DPH_19_40 | ecosystem: Environmental > Terrestrial > Soil > Wetlands... | reverse complement strand
GCTTCAGCTCGAGGGCTACACCGTCGTGGTTGCGGGAAGCGGACGGGAAGGCCTGGGGCAGATTGGAGAGCGCGCTTTTGACGTAGTTTTGCTCGACCTGGCGCTGCCCGACATGAACGGGATGGACGTGCTCTCGGAGATTCGGCTGCTGCATCCGCAGCAGGCAGTCATCATGATCACCGCCTACGGAACGGTAGAAAACGCGGTTCGGGCCATGCAGTTCGGCGCCACCAACTTCATTCAGAAACCGTGGGACAATGAAAAACTGCTGGCCGACGTACGCGCCGCCGTCGCCCGCCAGAAGGCGGAAGAGGAAAACATCCAACTGAAGCGCGCCCTCAAGCAGCGCTACAACTTTGAGCACATCGTGGGCAAGAGTGAGCCCATGCTGAAGATTTTCGATCTGGTCGCCCAGGTGGCGCCCAGCCGCTCGACGGTGCTGTTGCAAGGCGAAAGCGGGACGGGCAAGGAACTGATCGCCAAGGCGATTCATCTGAATTCCACTCGGCGCGACCGGCCGTTCGTGCCCGTGAACTCCGGCTCGACGCCGCCCGACCTGCTTGAATCGACGCTGTTCGGGCACGTCAAAGGCGCGTTTACCAGCGCGGTTAGCTCGAAGAAGGGGCTGTTCGAAGTGGCCGACCGGGGCACGCTGTTTCTCGACGAAATCGGCACCATGAGCATGGACACGCAGAGCAAGATTCTGCGCGTGTTGCAGGACCGCAAGTTCATGCATCTGGGCGGCGTGCAGGAAATTCAAGTGGATGTGCGCATCATTGCCGCCACCAACGTGGATCTTCGCCAAATGGTGCGCGAAGGCAAGTTCCGCGAAGACTTGTTCTACCGTCTCAACGTAATCAGCATTGATCTGCCGCCGCTGCGCCAGCGCCGGGAAGATATTCCGCTGCTGGTGCAGCACTTCCTGGAGAAGTATTCCGAAGAAAATGAGCGGCCCCGGTGCCGCATTACCACCGAGGCGTTGCGCCCGCTGGTGAGTTATTCCTGGCCTGGAAATGTGCGCGAACTGGAGAACACGATCGAACGCGCCGTGGTGCTATCTTCTGACAGCGGCATTGGGATCGAGTTGCTGCCCGACCACGTCGTGGGCCGGGGCAGTTCGGTTCCGGCACTGGATGCGAATGCCGGGGCCACGCTGTTCGGCATCATGGAAGACTGCGAACGGCGCATCATCGTTGACATGCTGGAGAAGTGCGGCTGGAACCAGACCGAAGCGGCGGAACGCTTCCACGTCCCACTCTCCACACTCAATCAGAAAATCAAACGGCTGAGTATCGAGATCAAGAAGAAGAACAACCACCGCGAGTAGCGTCGCGTGGGGACAGCCGCCCTCAGCTGTTCATTGGGACGATGACGGATTAGCGGAACCTGAGGCGAGCTGCGCTCGTCTGGACAGCCGAGGCGGCAGTCCCTACGTGGTCTGCTATAGTTCCCTGAGCAGAAGTGCCCCGGCCCGAAATTTTCTGGGTAAACATGGCATTCGAACTCGAACTGACTTCACCCATCGATGTCGCCAAAGATATTGCGCTGGCGGTTCAGGAATACACCCTGTTATCGGCGCAATCCATGGCGAACTTCTTCCGCCGTCCTCTGTACATGGGAGACATGCTGCATCAAGCTGACCTGATCGGCGTCGGCTCCCTGCCCATTGTGATTCTGACCGGACTCTCGGTCGGAGCGCTGTTGGCGCTGAATGCAGCGAGTACCTTGCAAAGATTCGGTTCCGTCACGTTGATCGGCCAACTCGTCTCGCTCGGCATGGTCACCGAACTGGGGCCGCTCATCACGGGGCTGATGGTGGCCGGGCGCAACTCCTCTGGCATGGCCAGCGAACTCGGTTCCATGATCGTGACCGAGCAGATTGACGCCATGCGCGCCCTGGGCACCGACCCTACCAAGAAGCTGATTACGCCACGAGTCGGGGCCACCGCCTTCATGCTGTTTTTCCTGACCATCATCGCCGACCTGCTCGGGCTGATCGGCGGCTATGGGGTCGCGCATCTGCTGTTCGGAGTGGATACGAACCAATATTGGACGTCGGTGTGGCAGATTCTGGTCTTCCGCGACGTTTTCACCGGCCTCGTCAAGCCGGTGCTGTTTGGGTTCATCATCGCCACGGTAGGCTGCTATTACGGCATGTCCACGCGCGGTGGTACGCAGGGAGTGGGCCGATCGACCACTCAGGCCGTGGTCGCCGCTTCGGTGCTGATTCTGATCGTCGATTTCTTCGTTACCAAGTTGATCTTCGCAATTTTTGGTTACAGGTAAGCGATGCCGGCTCCCACTCTGCCCAGCGAAAATCCGGGTGCGTCCGTAGTAAGCCCCTCCGGCTACGCCCTCGAGTTCCACAATGTTTCGATCGCATTTGATGAAAACGTCGTGCTCGACGGTGTCTCTTTCCAGTTGTCGCACGGAGAGACCAAAGCGTTATTTGGCGTCGCGGGGTCGGGCAAGAGCACTCTGCTCAAGCTCGCCATAGGACTGCTGCGGCCCGATAGCGGACGGATCTTCGTGCTGGGTGAGGAAATCACGCACATGCCGGAACCGGAACTGTTCGAGCTGCGCCGGCGCGTGGGCATCGTGTTCCAGGAGAGCGCGCTCTTCGATTCGCTCAAAGTAAGCGAAAACGTAGGTTTCCGCCTGATGGAAGAGCATATCTCCGCGGAGGAAATCGAGCGCCGGGTGCGTGAGGTTCTGCGCTTTGTGGAGTTGGAACGAACCTATGACATGCGTCCGTCCGAACTCTCGGGTGGCATGCGGCGGCGCGTGGCCATCGCGCGCGCCATCGTCACCGAGCCCGAGGTGCTGCTCTACGACTCGCCGACCGGAGGACTCGATCCGGTAACCTCGAACACCATCGTCGAACTCATCATGAAACAGCGCGACGTTTACAAAACCAGCGCGCTCATGGTGACCCATCGCCTGCAGGACGCTTTCACCATGGCGACGCACGAGTTCGACAAGGCCACCAACCAGATGGTCGTTCTACCCAAAGGCCAGCTTTGCGGAGTGCCCATGAGCTTTCTGATCCTGCGCGACGCCAAGGTCATCTTCGATGGCGACGCTCACGAGTTGGCCGCCTCGCGCGACGAATACATTCGCGAATATATTTCGTAGGTCGGATTGCAGAGGTCAGATTGCAGAGGTTGTCTGGGTCAGGGCTCAGACAACATCCCAACGCGCCCATCAACTTTCGGGCTTTTTCTTGCCGTCCTTGCCCGGCAAGCCCACCGGATTTTCGTGCGTGCGCTCGCGGAATCCGCCCTTCATCCCCCGGGCGAGGCCGATCGTCGCTTCCCCAAACTTGTCGCGGAGATGATCGGCAGCCGCCAGAGCCTTCTGCCAACGCTGTTGCTGCGCAGGCTCCAGCAGATCAAGCTGGGCTGAACCGGATTCGAAATTCGAGGCCTGCACTCCCAGTAATCGCACCGGCGCGCCCGGCTTCCAGTTGTCGAAAAACAAACGCCGCGCCTGATCGAAGATCTGATTATCCATCTGCGTCGGTTGCTCCAGCGAATGCGCCCGCGTGATGGTGGTGAAATCCTTGTAGCGCAATTTCAACTGGAGAGTGCGCGCAAAATATCCACCCTCGCGCAGCCGCCGTCCCACCATTTCGCTGAGGCGCATCAGCGTGGACTGCAAGCGCTCGGCGTCGCCCGTGTCCTCGTCGAAGGTGTGCTCGTGGCTGATCGATTTCGGATCGACATTTTCGCCAACGTCATTGTCGAACCATCCACCCGCATCTTCGCCCCGCGACTTGCCCGCCAGCGCCAAGCCCCATTTTCCGAAACGATTCTCCAGATCGCGCTCTTCGAGGCGCGCGAGGTCACCCACTTTCTGAATGCCGATGGCGTGCAACTTCTGCTCCATCACCTTGCCCACGCCGGGAATATCGCCGACGGCGAGCGGCGCCAGAAACTTCGCTTCTCCGCCGGGCAGTATCCAGAGCACGCCATTCGGCTTGGCTTTGGCGGAGGAAACTTTCGCAATCAGCCGCGAGGTGCCGATCCCGATCGAGCAGTTCAATTGTGTCGCCGACTTCATCGCGTCATGCAGCCGATGAGCGGAATGCAGCGGCCGGCCATGCAGGCGCTCGGTTCCCGTCATGTCGAGGTAAGCCTCGTCCACCGAAGCCATTTCGACCAGCGGAGAAAAATGGCCGAGCACTTCGTGCACCTTGCCGGAATATTCGCGATAACGCTCCGGATGCCCATTCACAAAAATGGCCTGCGGACAGAGTTTTGCCGCCGTCCGCAGCGGCATGGCCGAGTGCACGCCAAACTTGCGCGCGGCATAGGATGCGGCCGAGACTACGCCCCGTTCGTCGCGCTGCCCGCCCACCACTACCGGCTTCCCCTTCAGCGACGGGTCAAACAATTCCTCGACGGAGACGAAGAAGGCGTCCATATCGACGTGGAAGATGGTGCGCTGGGAGGAGGTAGTCATTGGAATTGGAGTTCGGAATGCCTTGCAGAAGTGTACCGCGGGAAAGCTAGACAGTAGTTTCCGAGTAGCCGACAAACCAGGAGCTATCGTCTGTACTATCCAGTTGTGAGGCAGGGCGCCGCTCGGACCAGAGGCGCAATTCGTTGACGGGGTATTACGCATTGAGGGGATTTTGCTACACCCTACTCGGTGCGGGCCGGCGTCACAGGGCGCCGCCCGCGGACCTGCTCCATAATAAAAAAGTCCGGAACTGTAGACGGTTTTGTAGCTAGCCCGAGCACCCGGACCGGGCCGGGTGCTACTGGGTATCGCGGTTTGAATCGTAGATCGCTGCCCGGTCCATCGCGGGCTTGAGGGTCAGCGCGGTTACTCCTATTGCAATCCCCAGGAATGCGATCAGCGCGGCCAGGATCGTGTGCCCTTCGGCCACCCATACCGCCATGCTTATTGCCAGCGCGCCATTCGCCAGCCCGAACGCGCGAAGCCAGGGCGCGAACTTTCGCGCCTCGCTACGAAGGAATTCTCTGTCCATATTGCCCGCAAAGAGCAAAACCGCGGCCATGATTGATTGAATCGTGCCGCAGAATAAGATCGCGAAGAACAGCGCCAGGCTCCACGTTCCGCTGGTCACGTTTTTGAACCACCAGGCCAGATACACGAGCAATACACAGCGCAAACAGATCTTGATGTGCAGAATTTCCCAAAGCCGGTATGGTGTGGGGCCCGCCGATCCGAAAAGCTTCCGCACCAAGGAGGGCGGCTCTTCGGGTTTCGCGGTCTTTACTGAGTCCGAATCGCGGGCAGGAGCTTGGTCGCTGCCCTTCGAGGCCAGCGATCGCTTGCCGGACGCAGAATCATCCCTTAGTTCCTCCAGCGCCAGCTTGATATCATCTATGTGCTGCGGGCGGCGGTCCCGGTCCTTGCGCAGGCAGCGTAGGATGATCTTCTCGAGCTCAGCCGGCAGATTCGGCGCGAGGCCGCGAGGTGGCGGCGGTTCCTTCTGCAGGATTGCCAAAATTGTGGACATTTTGGTTGCACCTTCAAATGGCCGGCGGCCGGTGACCATTTCGTAGAGAACCGAGCCAAAAGAAAAAATATCGGAACGCGCATCCACCTTCCTGCCTTCGGCCTGCTCGGGTGACATGTAGTCGACGGTGCCGACGATCGAGCCTTCTTCCGTCAGCGGGGCGTCCTCAGCGGTCATCGTCGCCGTGGCGGCCTCGGAATCGACAGTCTTCTCGGTCAGCTTGGCCAGGCCGAAATCCAGCAATTTCACGCGGCCGTCCTCGTCGATAATAATGTTGGCCGGCTTGAGATCGCGGTGCACGATTCCGGCCGAGTGCGCGCGGGCCAGGGCGTCGGCGATCTGGATCGAATACTTCAGTGTGTCTCTCAAGGGTAGGTCGTTCTTGCCGATCAACTGGTGGAGCGTCTTGCCCGCCACGAACTCCATGGCAATGAAATCCGTGTCCCCAGATGAGCTGATGTCGTAGATGTGGATAATGTTGGGGTGATTCAGAGCCGATGCGGCCTTGGCTTCCTGCACGAACCGGCGCTGGCGCTCGGGGCTTGTGGTAGCATCAGCGCGCAGGATTTTGATGGCTACGGGCCGGTCGAGATGAGTGTCGAAGGCCCGGTAGACCACCCCCATGCCGCCCTCGCCGAGTTTTGCTTCAATCCTGTAGTGGCCCAGCGCCTGGCCGATCATGGGGTCCATTTAGGACCTCGTTCTCATGTTAGGACCTCACTCATGAGCGAGTCAACGGAGACAGAGAGAGTTTACGCCTATTAGAGACGGAACTAGCGTGGGCTTTCTTCATGCGCGGGAGACCATCGAAGTCGATCGCAAGAAGCAGCCGGATGTCAACTCGCTATTTCCTAGCTGCTTCGCGCAACAGTATAGACGTTGACCCTTGTTTTGCTTGAGCGAAACGAAGTGCTCTTGTCCGGATAGCGGGCAAAGCTTCCGTAATCGGGTAAGGGAAGGGTTGCGGACCACCCGCGTCAGTATGAGCGGCACAAGAGGAACAACGCAGGTACAAGGGCAATGGAAGGCACGGCAACCGAAGAATTGCTAGGTCCGAGCGCTAGCAGTGGCCGCCGGACTCAAACCGCCGAGCGAGCCCCAGCTTCTTTGACGATTCGTTCCATGATCCGCATCCTTGCGGAGGGCAACGGCGCGTATTTGGCTTCGCCGCCGTGGGAAGACCTGAGACCCTCTCCTACGGCGTCCAAGGCGGACGCAGAGCGCCCGAGCACGGTTAGAAGATATTTTTCAGCGACAGGCCGGTCCGCAGGATGGATGAGATCCCACCAGCGGCGGATCGACTCCTGTACCTCCGCTTCCGTCTTCTCGCCGGCTACCATGGCGTCAATCAGTCGGTAGACCTTGCTCTTGACAGCCAAGTATGAGACCGAGACTTCCTGCGGCATAGGGGGAATCCTGACGGTTTGCAAGCAGTCTGTTCGCCAAACGGTTAACGCTAGTAAAGACGGCACTTAGCCTTCTCAAGATTCTATGAACTGGAAAAACGGGGTTCCGGATATGAAATATGGAAGGTTGCGGGCGCTGGCTCGAGCCGCAATCTTGCGTCGCGTTATCCAGTTCGCTAGCCCAGCACCGGCTCCTTCTTCAAGTCCGCGGCGGCGACTGCGTCGGCGCTGGCCCGGACCTGTCGAGCGCGCTCGTAGATCTTGCCGTACTCGCGCGCTGACGCGCCCCAGGAAAAATCGCGGCTCATGCCATTGCGCATCAGCGTCTGCCACGACGACGGATCGCGGTAGGCGAGCAATGCTTGTTTGATGGTCGCGAGCAGCGCCTCGCCGGTGTAGTCGGAGAACTTGAAGCCCGTGCCCTTGCCGGTGCGCGCGTCCCAAGGCTCGATCGTGTCGTCAAGGCCTCCAGTCGCCCGCACGATAGGAACGGTTCCGTACTTCAGGCTGTAAATCTGGTTTAACCCGCAGGGTTCGTAGCGGGAGGGCATCAGGAACATGTCAGAGCCGGCTTCAATTTTGTGCGCGATAGCATTGTCGAACGCGACCTTGGCCGCAATCTTGTTGGGAAACTGCTTGTTCAGCCGTTGAAACATTTCTTCGTACGGCTTGTCGCCCGATCCCAGCACCACCATGATCATCTCTTCGCGCGCCAGGCGGTCCATGATCTGAGAGATCAGATCGAAGCCCTTCTGCGCGGCGAATCGCGAAACGATGCCGATCACCGGCACTCTTGAATCCGCGTTCGTGACTCCGAAGGCGTGCAGCAAGTCGTGTTTGCATTGCTGCTTGCCGTCCAGATCCTGCGGCCAGTACTTCATGGCGATGAATTTGTCGGACTGCGGGCTCCACTCGTCGTAGTCCACGCCGTTGAGGATGCCGGTCACGGTCGCCGCACGATTGCGCAGAACACCTTCCAGGCCAAATCCATACTCGGTGGTCTGGATCTCCTGGCTGTATTTCTTGCTGACCGTGGTGACGAAGTCAGAGAGGACGAGCGCACCCTTCAGAAAATTCACTTGCCCGAAAAATTCCATCTTCGAGATGGTGAGCAAGTCCCAGGGCAGCGTCAGCAGCGGCAAAGTATCGGGCGGGAACAATCCCTGGTATCCCATGTTGTGGATGGTGAAAACGGTGGCGACTTCGCGAAACGCGGGATCCTCGGCATAGAGCGTGCGCAGCATCACCGGCACCAGCGCGGATTGCCAGTCGTGGCAGTGGAACACATGGGGCACGCCCAGAACCTTGGAGGCTTCGAGCACCGCCCGCGAAAACATAGCGAAGCGTTCGGCGTTGTCCGGATAGTCGCCAGCCGAGGTTCCGTAGAGCGCTTCCCGGTCAAAGTATGGCGGATAATCCACGAAATAAAATCGAATGCCGGCGCTGCTCCCCGCTGTGACCACTGAACAGAAGCGATACTTGTCGTCGAAAGGGACGGTGATGCTGCGCACCACGGTTTGCGGATCGGTCAGTTTGGTTTGGCGATAGCGCGGAAGATAAACGCTGACCTGATGTCCCAAAGCGGCCAGTGCGCGCGGTAAGGCGCCGACCACGTCGGCCAGTCCGCCAGTTTTGGAAAAGGGAACGCACTCGGATGCCGCGAAAGCGATATGCATGGCGCAGAAGCCTCCTGAGAACTCGATAAGCCTCGCTCACGTTATGATTAAGTCTCCGCCGCGCGATCATGCACACGGTGCACAGAGAGACGCGGCAAGCCGCGTCTCTACAGAAAGAGAACTCAGCCAGTCTAAAGCCGGAAAGAAAGAGGGTCAACGTGCCAAAGGGCGCTACCGTTCAAACCAGTTCACGCAAGCCCAAACTAGGACAGCATTTCCTGGCGAGCGAAGCGGCAGCTCTGCGCATCGTCGAGGCTCTCGGCGATGTTTCCGAAGCCACCGTGCTTGAGATCGGCCCCGGCCGCGGCGCCATCACCGATTTGCTGGCACGGAAGGCGCGGCGGCTGATCGCGGTGGAATTGGACCGCGTCCTTTCGGCACAGCTGCGGATGAAATTCTCCATGCAACCCAATGTTGAAATCATCGAAGGCGATATCCTGACGATTGAACTGGACACCGTCTTCGGTGCCAAGCCTGGCAGCCTGCGCACCGGACTGAACTTCGCGCCCGAACCGGCCCGCGTCATCGGCAACCTGCCGTACTACATCACCTCCGATATTTTGCTGCGGCTGCTGGAATACCACCGCTATTTTTCGACTATTGTCATCATGGTGCAAAAAGAAGTTGCCGATCGCCTGGCGGCTTCGGCGGGAGGCCGCGACTATGGCTTGCTTTCGGCGACGGCGCAACTCTACGGCCGGGTCGAACAGCTCTTCACGCTTCCGCCGGCGGCGTTTTCTCCGCCTCCTAAAGTTCATTCGAGCGTGGTTCGGATTACGATCAAGCCTCGGCTGGAATCGCTTCGGGTTCCCGAGACCGAGTTCATCCAGTTCCTGAAGCTCTGCTTTGGGCAGAAACGCAAAACTCTCTGGAATAACCTGAAAACGGCGTACGATGAGGAGGCGCTGCGCGCCGCGCTGGCGAAAAGCGGCGTCAAAGCAACGATCCGAGCGGAGGCGCTGCCGCTCGAAAGAACCGCCGCGCTGTTTCGCGCGCTGAGCGACGGCAGCTCGTAGTTTTGGTGGATAGTTTTCGCGCGCTGACTTTTGCGGACTGAGTCGTCGCGGGCGAATGCCCGCGGCCACATGAGCTTCTGATGACTTCCGCTTTACGATCGCCCGCTGTCGCTGGCAGATTTTATCCCGGCCGCACTGACGAATTGCTGCGCGACGTTCGGAAGTACACATCCTCTGTCGAAACCGGCCGCATCGCCGCCATCGGATGCGTCGCTCCCCATGCGGGATACGTCTACTCCGGCAGCGTCGCCGGCGCTGTTTATGCGCGTCTGGAGATCCCTGAGCGCTGTGTGATTCTCTGCCCCAACCACACCGGCAAGGGACGCGCGCTTGCCGTCATGGCCAACACCACGTGGCAGACCCCGCTTGGCGAGGTCGCGGCGGACGCGGACTTAGGCGCTCGCCTGCTCGGTCGTTACCCTGCGCTCGAAGAGGACAGCGCCGCGCACCGCGGCGAACATGCCATCGAAGTCCAGCTTCCTTTTCTGCAGGCGCAGCGACCGAAATTGAAGATCGTTCCGATCGCCATCGGCACCAGCAACTTCGATGTGCTCCGCGGATTGGGCGAAGCACTGGCGGATGCGATTGCCGAGCTTCAAGAAGAGGGTCGAGAAGAGAAAGTCCTGATCATCGCCTCCAGCGACATGAACCACTACGAGCCCGACGCCGTCACTCGCGTCAAAGACCACAAGGCAATCGAACGCGTGCTGGCCATGGATGCGCGCGGACTGTGGGAGGTGGTAATGGAGGAAGACATCAGCATGTGCGGATTCGGGCCGACGACCGTCATGCTCACGGCAGCAAAGCTTCTAGGAGCGACTTCGGCGACGCTGGTCAAGTATGCAACTTCGGGCGATGTCTCCGGCGATTACGAGGCAGTGGTGGGGTACGCGGGGATTATTGTGGAGTAGCGGGAACCACGAGTAGAGATGCGGCTTGCCGCGTCTCAGCCCGCGGTTTCATGTGCGGCGCACGCGGAGACGGGGCAAGCCCGTCTCTACAGAAAATCAGCGCGACTGGACCATCAGTGCACGCCCGCCCGCTCCAGCAACCTTTGCGCGCGGGCGCGGGTTACGTTCATCACGGACTGGTCGGCGATGATCTGATCGAGGATGGGTTGGATGGCCGTGACTTCGATCAGTTGATTGTTGCGGGCCATTTCCTCCATGCGCTTGAGTTCTTCGTCGAGGGCGAGCTTCTGGTAGTGGCGATCGTACTGGAGGCGATGTCCGAATTCGAGGGTGGCCGAGAGGCTTTGCATCAGGTCGGTCAGTTCCTGTACGGCGGGGTTGGAGGAGTAGTTGTACGTGAACTCTCCGCTGCGCTGCGCGTCTTTGTAGCTGAGCGTCTTCTTTCCGGTAAAGGCCAGGCCCTTGTGATGGGAGTCGGTATCCTTCTGAAAATATCCGGCTTTCGCCGCCAGATCGAAGATTTTCTGCCGCGTTTCCGCAGTTACCGCGAAGTCAAAATCAAAGCTGTCGGTATCATCGGAATCGGCGGACAGGCGGCCGCTGGACTGGTAGTGAGCCGAGCCCTCAGAGGCAATGCGAATCGAGTAGTGTTCCGGCTGCGAGGCGGGGAAATCGAGGGTGAAGGTAACCGCGGCCGGAGCCTGGGTTTGCGAATAGGCGAGGATTGAAGAAAGCAGGAGCGCCGAAAAGATCAGCAGGCAGACAATCTGCAATGAGCGGAACATGGGCCGCTTAATGATTGGGGATGGTGGGGAGAGTGTCAAGGGGGAGTGGCCTCCAATCTGCGGGTTGTCGCGGTGCACGGGGAGAATGCCTTGCCGCGGGGGAGGAGACGTTTAGAGCGTAGGGGTCCTTCGACTCCGTAGCTCGCCTCGTGAACGAGGCGGGCTGCTCCGCTCAGGATGACAACTGATATGGCTTTGGCGTTCATGGGTCGCGGCGGTGTGCAGATGGCAGATGGCGATGGCGAGCGCATCGGCGGCGTCGGCAGGTTCGGGAATGTGATCGAGATTCAGAAGACGCGTCACCATTTGCTGGACCTGGTGTTTTTCGGCCCGGCCGTACCCAACCACCGCGGACTTGATGGAGAGTGGCGAGTATTCGGCGACTTCGAGTCCGGCGGAAGCGGCGGCCAGCATGGCGACACCGCGGACCTGGCCGAGCTTCAAGGCTGACTTCACGTTGGCGGCGTAGAAAACGTCTTCGATGGCGACGCGGTCGGGCCGGTGCTGCGAGATGAGTTCCTGCAGGCCGATGGAGATGCGCGACAGGCGCGTCGGCATGGGGTCGCGCGGCGAAACTTTGATGGCGCCGCAGATGATGCACACCAGGCGATCGTTGTTACGGATGCGGTTGCGGTCGTTGCTGCAGTCGTTGTTGCAGTCGTCGGAGAGCAGTTCGACTATGCCGTATCCCGTGTATTCCGTGCCGCAGTCGATGCCGAGGACGCGCATGGGGGAAGTGTAGCAGGGCAGCGGAGAGTGGCCAGTGGCCAGCGTGATAACCTAATAGTTCCGGCCCACTGAAATACTGCGGTGCTGGCGGATTTCGTCCTCTCTCCGGTAGTAGAGCGGACTCATACTAGCACTAAAAATTCATATGAGGAGCAGGCAATGAGAATTGGCATGTTGACGGGCGGGGGCGACTGTCCGGGGCTGAATGCGGTCATTCGGGCAGTGGTGCGCAAGGGCAGCTTCCACTATGAAGACGAGTTCGTGGGATTCATGGAAGGCTGGCGCGGCGTGCTGGATGACAAGACGATGGAGCTCGGCCTCTCGTCGGTGGGCGGCATCCTGCCGCGTGGCGGGACGATCCTGCGCACTTCGCGCACCAATCCGGCGAAGAATCCCGACGGCCTGCGGCGGTGCGCCGAAAACCTCAAGAAACACGAGTGTGAAGCACTGATCGCGATCGGCGGCGATGACACACTTTCGGTCGCGCAGAAGCTTTTCGCCAACGGAGTGAAAGTGGTGGGCGTTCCGAAGACCATCGACAACGATCTTTCCGGCACCGACTTCACCTTCGGCTTCGACACGGCGGTGAATATCGCTACCGAAGCCATTGACCGCGTGCACACCACGGCCGAGGCTCACAATCGCGTGATCGTGGTGGAAGTGATGGGACGCGATTCGGGCTGGATCGCGACCTATAGCGGCATTGCCGGCGGGGCCGACGTCATACTGATCCCCGAGGTTCCTTTCGATATTGAGCAGGTGGCCGAACTGATTCGCCAGCGTCACGGCCGCGGCAGATATTTCAGCATCGTGGTGGCCGCTGAAGGCGCGAAGTTTGCCGATGGCATCGAGAAGCACGGTGGAGTGTCGGCTCTGGGAGCCGGGAAAGATGAGTTCGGGCATCTTCGGCTGGGCGGAATCGGCTCGATCCTGGCGGGCGAGATCGAAAAACTGACCGGTTTCGAGACGCGGTCGGTGGTGCTCGGCCACATCCAGCGGGGCGGATCGCCCAGCGCTTACGACCGCGTCCTGGCGACGCGCTACGGACTGGGCGCCATCGACATGGTGCACCGCGGCGAATTTGGGCGCATGGCGGCGCTGCGAGGCAACAAGATCATTTCCATCCCGCTGCAGGAAGCCATCTCTTCGAATCGCAAGGTGGATAAGGAAATTCTTGACGCCGCGATCGGCATTCTTGACAAGCTCGACTACAAGGTATCGAAAGGTTCCTAAAACGGATTCCCTGTAGAGACGCGGCTTGTCGCGTCTCTCGAGGCGCTGCAAGCGGAGACAGGGCAAGCCCGGTCTCTACAGGGCGGAAGTGGCTACCGGCCAGCCCCCGTGACAAAAGCTCCAGCCAGACCGGGATTCGCTTGGCATGGGCGCGGTTTGGAGGCATACTAACTCAGCCATTCCGGAGATCGATTACGATCCCGCGGATGCTTCGGTGTGTCCATGATTCACGACGAAACGCAGCCCGAGAGCCATCTGGAGCGGTCGGCGCGGCTCCCCTTGCAACCCGTGTCGCCGGATGCGGAGACGCAGCGGAAGCGGATGCTCATCGCGCTCGGAATACTGCTGGTGGCGCTGGCGGCGGTGGTTCTGAAAGACTGGGATTTCTGGTTCCCGCCGGGCGGTGAGGTCGAGGAAGCCGCCGTTCAAAGCAGGAGCAAAAGCAAGAGTACGGCTGCCACGGTAACTACGAGCGTGCCGGCGACGCCCGCGCGGGAACGCAAACCCGCCAAGTCCGCGGCACCGGCTGCCACCACAGCTCCCTTCGCGGTCACGGCCGAGCGCGCCGTGCTCCCTCCTCTACAGGTAGAAGTAGTAGCCGGAAACCGCCACATCAACATGCCCGCGAAGAGCAATGCCATCCATCTGGATGTGGGTTCGGGCGCGACGTCCGCCTCAGGCGCTTCCGCACCCGCGCCGAGCGTGACCGTTTCCGTGCCCCCGGATTATCCCTTGCTGGCGCGGCAGATGAAGGTGCAGGGCGCAGTCAGTTTGCAGGCGCTCATCTCGCGAGAAGGAACGATCCAGGAATTGCAGATTCTCAGTGGCCCCGGAATCCTGGCGGCCGCAGCTCGCGAGGCGGTGAAGCAATGGCACTTCAAGCCCTACATCCAAAACGGGCAACCCGTGGAAACTCAGGCGCGCATCACGGTGAACTTCACCATTTCGACAAACTAAGGGTCATTGAGACATTGAGGCATTGAATCATTTCAACCCAACTCCAAGCTCTCTTGGTCTTTTAATGTCTCAATCACTCAATGATCCAATGTCTCAATAAAATTAAACGGGCGTCCGGATTCTTTCGAATCCAGGACGCCCGGGCAGCCCTCCCCCAGAACTGCTCAATTGAGAATGTAAGACTAAGCTGAAAATTTAGAAATGGCCCGCGGGTGCAAACTGATTCCACGAAAGTGCCACTCCGCAAATCGCACATTACAGGCCGGATTCCGAACTCGAACACCGGCTTCTACTGTGAAAACACCATCATCCCCGGCTCCGTTCCGATGGAAAAAGGCGAGCCTGAAATAGCGGTTGGAACGCCGGTATTTGTATTGTAGGTATAGCCCGCAATTCCAGTCTGAGTTCCGATGTAGAGATAGTCGCCACTGGGGTCGAAGAGGGCAAACAATCCGCCCGCAGCCAAGCTGAACGGCGAGCCCGCTACCGCCACCAGTTGTCCGTTGTTGGTGGGAGAGAACGTGAAGCACCAGATGGAGGAACTCGATCCCGGAGTCACCGCGTACACAAACCTGCCGGTGGGATCGATAGCAATCGCGGTGGGACCGGTGGCGCCCGAATTGGAGGTAAAGGGCGAACCGGGAATCGGGCTCAGTGCGCCGGTGTCAGGGTCAATGTTGAACCCGGAAATGTTGCCGACGACGGACTCATACGGAGGAAGGTTGCTGGCCGAGGGGTTGGCAACATAGAGGAACTGGTCACCCCCATCCACTGCCAGAGCCGCGGCTCCCGCACCCGAGACAGTCGGAGCCCCAGGTACCAGACTGAGCACGCCGCTCGCGGCCGAACACTGGGGTTCTGAAGCCAGCTCGGGCGGACAGAACGAAAAGCCGGTGACCATGCCGATGCCCGGATTGGTTACGTAAACGAACTTGCCGGAATGCGTGAAAAGAATCTCGGTTGGATTCGCATTGGCGAAGAAAGGCGATCCCGCGACCTCCGACAAAGCGCCCGTGCCGGCATCGATGGAATAAACGGAAATGCTGCCTGCATCGTTGTTACCGAAACTATTGGTCACCAACAAGTACTTGCCGGAGGGGTCGATGACCGCCACATCCGGACCGTCACCGGCCGGAATCGGATTGCCGCTGAGCGTCAAAGTCCCATCGCTATTGATGTTGAAAATCGAGATCGTATAGGCGAACGAGTTGACCACGTAGAGAAATTTTTCCGACGGGGAGAACGCCAAGCCGAAGGGCGAAACTCCCTCCGTTTGCGTCGTTTGCCCTCCCGGGGAAATGGCGCCGTTGGCGCCGGTGATGCTCAGCAGGAGCACGGAACCATTGGCGGGCAGGGTTACATAGGCACTGTGGTTAGGCGGCGTCCTGACGGTGAGACTGTTGCCGCAGGAAAGAGAAAGTCCGGCTAAGATAGCGACCACAGCAACGGCCACAGAAATTCGGGGAAGACAACTTTGACCTGCCAGTGCGGCACGCGCCGCCCTTAGAAAGCTCATTTGCGAACCTGCTCCTCAATATCCAGGATGAAAACGAAAAGGTCGTGTTTACTATCGTGCACGAGAAGGCGGGAAGAGCGCAACTGCATCGGGTCATCGGGCGATCGGGATGTGTTCTAATCGATAGGTCGTGATCGACATCCACTGCCACATTCTGCCCGAAGTCGACGACGGCCCCAAATCCTGGGACGCAGCCGTCGAGATGTGCCGCATGGCGGCCGCCGACGGCATTATCCACGCGGTCGCCACCCCGCACGCCAACGATCGTTACGCTTACGATCGCGAATACCTCTCCGGGCTGCTCGGCCAGTTGCGGGAGAAGGTCGGTCCCGCGGCGCAATTGCAATTAAGTCTGGGCTGCGATTTTCATCTTTCCTTCGAAAATCTGGAACGCGTGCTGGAGCAGCCGCACACCTACACGATTGGCGAAACCAACTACCTGCTGATTGAACTCAGCAACTTCAGCGTCCCGACGCGGCTTTCCGAGTGTTTCACTCGCTTGGCGGATCGCGGGCTTACACCCATCCTCACGCATCCCGAACGGAACCCGATCCTGCAGCAAACGCCGCAGCGCATACTGGAGTGGGCGGAGCAGGGCTGCCTGATGCAAGTCACGGCGTCGGCGCTGACGGGGTTCTGGGGAGAACGGCCGGAGATCATCGCGCGCTGGTTGCTCGACCGCTCGGCCGTCCACATTCTCGCCTCGGATGCTCACGACACCAAGCGCCGTATCCCGAATCTTTCCGCTGGTCGCGCGGTGGCGGAAAAAATCGTGGGAGCGGAGTATGCCGACGCCCTGGTCGAGGGCAACCCGGCGGCGATCGTCAAGGGGATGCCAATACCTTACTGCCCGCGGCCGGTGCTGGATTAGGGAAGCAACGTCGAGAAAAGACCAGACGCTCCTCGCGCCTCAATAAGCAGTATCGTTTAGCGTTTTAGCTCGAGCGCCTCGTGCAATAGCGGCTCAGGATTGCGGCTGATGACGGGCGCCTGGGGACCAAGTTGCCGCTCCAATTCTTTGCAGACTCGACTCACTGCGGCTAGGTCCTCGCCTTTGGCCTCGGGAGACAACAACGATTGGGACTTGAGGAGACTCGCGTAGACGAAACGCGGCGGGAAGCCGGTGTCTCGCAAGAACATCGCGTACATGTACCAATCGACACCCTCGCTGTGCTGGTCGGCGAGTCCAGCATCGAGCTGAAGCGCCGTCTGATAGAGTGGCAGCGCCTGGTTGGTTTCGCCGCGCTTCGCCTGCAGTGAAGCCTCCGCCACGTCGGCAAAACTCTCCAGCTTCTTTTCTTCTGCTTGCGCCGCGAAGGTGCGCGCCATTTTGTAGTGCCGCAATGCCACGTCGGGGTGATTGGCCCGGGTGTTGCAATCTGCCAGCTTCAGCAGCACGCTGATCAGGTTGGCCGCAGGCGGGAGGTTGGCTGCAGGTCGTTTCACCACCTTCGTGAGGTAGGCTTGGTAGTGGCCGATGGCATCCTCGAATTTGCCTTGCCTCTCCAAATCCAGGGCTAAATAGAGATCGGCATCGGACTGCGACGCGTCGAGCGCGAGCGCCTTCTGCCAGTTCAGTTCGGCTTCATCGGCATATCCAAATTGCTCGGCGAGGATGCCATGATTCACCAAAAGAGATGCATCCCTGGGCGCGAGCTTAAGCCAACTGCCGGTGAGCCGATATGCCTCATCGAGCCGCTTCTCCTGGGTCAGGTATTGCAGCCATGCATCGCGCGGGGCTGGATCGGCGGGGTTGGCCTTGATCGCGTATTGCCAGGCAGCAACTGAGTCCTGGGGATTGCCCTCCTCCAGCGCCTGGCGCGCCAGACGCACCTCAAGCGGGGTGTCGTAAGGAGCCAGTGAAGCGGCACGCTTCAAATCCGCCAGATCGCCGCTGTGCAGGGCAAAGTAATAGTGCACTTGATCGACACAGCCCCAAAGCAGCAGTGCGGACGCTGTTCCCACTCGCAGAGCGCGTGCGGCGGAGTTCGGTCCCGCCAGCCAGCGTAATGCCGTCATCGTCCTGCTCCCCGCCTCGATTGCTCCTTCAGCAATTTGCGCGCGTGAATTTACCAGCAAGGCGGCGATTCGTCCGTCCCGTAATTTCCAGATCGCGCCGTCAAGGATGAAGTGGTGAATGTTCACCAGGGCAGTGAAGAGCAAGAAACTCCGTGTGAAATCAAAATGGAATACCAGGCTCGAGAGCCAAGGGCCGGGAATGAAGAGTGCGATGCCCCCGACAACGAGAATCGCGAAATAAGAAAAGGGACGCCAAGGCCGGTTCGGCGTGGCCGCTGCTTCTCGCTTGGCGTAGTAACTGGTGATCCAGAGATATTGCGCGGAGTGCATCACGGCGAGAACGCCGGTGCTATAGCGGCTCCGCGGAACTTGGAAATGTTCCAGCAGCGAAAGCAGACTGGGCACCAGGAACCAGACGCACTGAGTAGAGAAGAGGGTAAGCGACGGGATCATTCTGCGGAAGCTGGCCTGCGCGATAAGCCGGGACAGGCCGAAAACCGAACACGCCACAAATGCGACGGCGAGCCCGATTTGGGCTCGCGAGCTTATCGCCTCGGGGATGTTGAGCGAGAGGAACAGAGGATCGCCAGAAGGTCCAGTGTGGAGGCTCAGCAGCAAGACTGCATATGAGATCAGGAATGCTGCATAGAGGGCGCGCCGCTCGAGGGTTGTGGGCTGGGCGCCGGCGCGGCGGGCAAACATCATGAACAGGCCGTAGTTCTGTCCGCTATAGTGCCAGGGGCTGGCTGTGAGATATAGGGTGAAGATAAAGGGCAGAGAACGAATCCAGAAGTGCGACAAAATGACAGTCAGCGCCACTAGCAGCGTGATGTGGACGGTAAAGATCCGGTATTTTTCAAAATCCTCTTTCGTATGATAGGCGCGATAAATGGTCGCCATGTAATGCGGATAATTGAAGAACAACGCCAGCATGTAGAAAAGGACGGACCACGTGAGTGTGCTGGCCGCAGAAGAGAAATACGCGAGCAGTAATAACGGAACCGACCACGCGCCGCATCCCACCACCAAATCCAACCATGGGTGATAGATCCAGACTTCACCACTCTTCGCATTGTGCTTGTTTCTGGGCATAGCAACTCGAAAGTGTTCCCCACGGGCAACGCAAGTGTGACTTGGCCGAGTCGCCCGAACAAATTACGAGCGTAATGATGGACTCCAACGGAAAATGAACCGCAAGCCATCTCATAAACAACCGGTGTAGTGACCTGTGCACGTCACGAAGCCGGCCCGCCGCGCATGCCGGTTCACTTCCCCTGTCCATCACGCCGAACTGTGATGGTAGTCACTGGACGCGTAACCAAATTGGGTTAACTTAGCGCAAGGTTCCGAGTCCTTCTCTCATCGTAAGTCGGGCCCCAAGAGACCTTCTTCAAGGCAACTCGGAAACGCTCCCGGGTTTTAGTGTGGAGGGTTTTGTTGGAGGCTCCCAATGGCGTCCCGATTCGAGTTCGACCCCGCCAACAGGACCCTGTTGGCCCGATTTGAGGGGAGTCTGAATGATGAATCGGCTGGAGAGTATTACCGGGCGATTCGAGAGTATTCGACCGCCACCGATGCCCACGCCGGCATTTTGGACCTCTCATTCGTGACTGAGATCACGGTATCCTCCGATTTTGTACGCGAGCTGGCGGATCGGGAACCAGCCATGCCGGACGCGGCCACGCGTCCCCGCATTGTCGTTGTCCCGGCAACGGTTGGATTTGGTCTAGCTCGTATGTTTCAGATCGTGGGAGAATCCAAACGGCCGCTGCTTAAGGTCGTACGCACCATGAACGAGGCGCTAGCCGCCCTCGGCATTCAATCCGCTCACTTCAAACCTGTAGAGCAACTATTTCCGAAACAGACGCAGAAAGAATTGGATTCGCGAGCACAGGGCTATTGCTGAGGAAGGTTATCTGCCGCCGGAGCGGGTTTAGCCACGGCCTTCGGGTCGCTGGCAGCGTGCGCGGTGGGCGTCGGCGTCGGCGTCGTCATTGTCATTGCACTTTCGGGATTGAGCAGGTGATCATGGCTTGGGCCTAATCCCAGCTTGATCAGCGCCCGGGCGTCTGGCGTCGTCTTCGACTGCCATCCGTGATCGGCCTGGTAGCGCTGCATGGCGGCTTGGGTGGCGCTGTCCCAGGTTCCCGAAGGCTGACCCTGCATATAGTGTTCGCGGATGAGCGCGGTCTGAATTTCGCGGGCGCGCTCCGAGTCAATCACCTGCTGCCCGCGCTTTTTCGAAACCTTCTTGCCGTGGGAAGTTTTCCTCTTCTGCGCCGAAGTGTGAGACGGAGTGTGAGCTGAGGTGTGTTTGGTGGCTGCCTGGGCGTCGGCAGGCTGCTCCGCTTTCGCGGCGGGTGCAGTGGTGGATTGCGCCGGTTGCGCTGGCGGAGGCGACGCTATCTGCGCCATGGCGAGTCCGTGCACGGCCACGCAGAGCAGGCTGCAAAGCCCCACTCGTCGCCAACGCCGCATTTGATCAAACCCGAACATGTCGTTGGTCGTCAGTCGATGGTCGTTCGGGAGGCCGTTCGTTTGAAGTCCGCGAACGACCGATGACCAACGACTAGCGACTGCTCCAATAAAAAACCGGCGAAACCGGCCCACTCTTATGGTCCCCGAAAAGGGGATGGAGCGCCAGTCTCGCCGGAGTCGCTATCGGTTACGGAAGTGTACCTGCCAGGAAAATCGTTCCATCCTGCGCCCTGGCACCTCGCGGACGCACCAGGAATACGACATCCTGCCCGCTCTTCAACGTCGACTCGATCTTGGTAAAGTCGTCCGGATTGTTCACGGGCTGCTTGTTCACTTCGAGGATCACATCGCCGCGGTTCAGACCAATATCTTCGGCGAACGATCCCTGCTTCACGTCCTGCACAACCACGCCCTTGCCCGCTGTAATGCCCAGGCGATCGGCCAGATCGGGAGTGATATTGCGAACCGTCATTCCGAACTTGCTCGCCTTGGGGGCTTCTTCGCTCTGGTTGTCGTCTTCTTCGCCGAGGCGGGCAGCAAACAGTTTGGAGCGATCGGCAATGGTCACCGTCGCGTCTTGCTTCTTGCTGTTGCGCACAAAGGTCACCTTCGCCTTTGAGCCCGGCTTGCGGGAAGCGATATCCGACACCAGATCGTCGCCGCTCTTCACTTCCTTGCCATCGACCGCGATGATCGTGTCGCCGACCTTCAAGCCCGCTTCTTCGGCCGGACTGCCCGCGGTCACGTTCTGTACCGTCACGCCCGCTCCGTAAATGTGCTCAATGGCCGGGTTCGAAAAGGGGGAGAACTCGATTCCGATCGACCCGCGCGCCACCCGGTGTTCCGGCCCGATCAACTGGTTGTAAACCGTCGTCACCGTGTTCGAAGGCATGGCAAAGCCCACGCCCGCATACGAACTGGTCTCCGTGAGGATCGCCGTATTGATGCCGATGACTTCACCCGCCATATTCACCAGCGGCCCACCGGAATTGCCCGGGTTGATGGCGGCGTCGGTTTGAATAAAAGACTGGAACTGCCGTTGCGGAACGATGTTGCGCCCCTTGGCCGACACGATGCCCGCGGTCACGGTTTCCTGCAATCCGAAAGGACTGCCGATGGCCAGCACCCAGTCGCCAACTTCCATGCCGTCGGAGTTGCCCAGTTTCGCGGCCGGCAGCGCGTGATCGACCTCGATCTTGATCACCGCCAGATCGGTCTCCTGATCCATGCCGATCAATTTGGCCTCATGACCGGGCGTGCCCTCGGACTCACCCTGCAACTTCACGCGAATGCGATCCGCCTTCTCGACCACGTGGCGGTTGGTCACGATGTAGCCCTTGGAATCCACAATCACGCCGGAACCGAGCGAGCGCTGGCGGATGGTGCCCGCGTCCGCGCCACCCTGGCCGCCCTGGCCGCCGAAAAACTTGTCAAAGAAATCCTGGAACGGAGTGTCTTCATCGCCCCCCTGATCCTGGTCCTGATCGGGATTGGGTCGGACGTGCAGGCCGCGCCGGTGCGGATTCTTTATGGTGGACTCCGTGTTGATGTTCACCACGCTCGGCTCCAGCTGCTTGGAAATCTGGGAGAAGGCGGTGGAGAGCTGTTGCGGAGCGGGAATGGTCAACGGAGTCGCATCCGACGACTTCTGTCCCTCCTTGCCTTTCACTCCATAGGAGACAACCGTGCCAATCAGAATTCCAACCGCCAGCGTCGCCAGAATCGTAAAAGTGTACGCCCAACGGTTGGCTTTGAGGCGCACCCAAAAGGCGCTGTCGCGCGAATCCATTTCGTTCCTCCTAAAATTGCCCAATTTTTTATTATACCTTCGACTTATACCTTCGACCCAGTCAGGGATCGCTTCGAAGGGCGCTAAATGATTAGACGCACAAAAACCGGTTCGCGTTCGCAAGCAGGCGAGAATGTTGTGGTGGCGGGTATCTGCCCCGCCGGAACGGGGCGGAGCCCCGTCACCACACAACCACGTTACAGTTTCAGCGTGAGCAGCGCCAGGAACAGTCCGGTATAGCCGGCGATGACCAGCAAAACCATTAGCGCCCCAAAACTCAAGACGTTGAAAACTCCCCAGGGCTTCTGCACCGCACCCATGGCCAGCTTCCACAGTCCGAAGCTGCCCACCAGCGCGCAGGCCAGCACCACGAACGCGCCAATCGCCCGTCCGTGCGCTACCCGGGGAAAGACGATCAAGAACACCACGGCAGGAAGGAAAACCAAAGCCGGAACAGTGGCCAGCGGAGCGCCAATCAGGAACGCACGTTCCCTGTCTTTTGCGGTCATCGAGTCATTCCGCACGCCATCCATCGTAATAGCCCTCGCGCGTAATAGCCCTCGCGCCGACTACGGCGACGATCACGGCTGCCAATCGAGCGCATAAATCTCAGGACTGCCGATGTCGCGGGTCAGCAGCAGAGAATCCCCCGGCCCCAAACCGCTCCATTCAGCGTGCGGTCCCCAGAGCCGGTGAACGTCTTTTAAGCTGGCCAGACGCTCCAGTTGGTGATCGGAAATGCGCACCCGGAAGAAGGCCGGATCGTCCGCAAGAATGGAATCGAAATACAAGTACTGTCCGTCATGCGACCAACTTGGATAACCGATGCCCATCCGCACCAACTCGGTCCACTGTTGATTGGTGCGATCGAACAGCCTTAGGGTTAAGGAATCCGTCGTGATCGCCGCGATGTAACGCCCATCGGGAGACCAGCGCGGTGAGAAAAGATTTTCTCCGCCCGGAACCGGCGCAAGCTTCTGCGTCTCCAGATCGAGAATGCTGATCCTGTTGCTGGTCACCCCCAGGTCGCTCATCGAGAGCACGATCGATTTGCCGTCGGGAGACCATCCGGGATCAAAACCAGCCGCAGCCCCGGGAATAAGTTCTCGCAGATTCTGTCCATTGGTGGTGACCAGGTACGCCCGCCAATCGGTGTTCCGCGTTCTCGCCATGAACACGATCTGACTTCCGTCGGGGGAGAAGCGGGGCAAGGCCACTTCCATGGTGGCGGGATCACTCAACTGAATCCGGTCG
>Ga0116134_1000384_pt1 | contig 23367 bp, 21 predicted proteins | sample June2015DPH_19_5_FD_89737 | JGI IMG/M metagenome (GOLD analysis project Ga0116134, IMG submission 89737) | Peatland microbial communities from SPRUCE experiment site at the Marcell Experimental Forest, Minnesota, USA - June2015DPH_19_40 | ecosystem: Environmental > Terrestrial > Soil > Wetlands... | reverse complement strand
GAAGCGTTACGTTTCCCCTTACGGCCTGGCTCAGATTTACGCAGCGTCAAATAAGAATGAGGACACATTCAAATGGCTGCAAGCTGCCTATGAAGATCACGCTGTTTGGATGGGATACCTCGCCGTCGACCCGATTTTTGACCGATACCGCTCGGATGAGCGCTTTAAGGATCTTCTCCGGCGCGTAGGATTGCCCTGACGAAGAAGTAACTTTGGGAAATCTCGCTCTCGCCCAACGTCTAAAAGCTGAACAGATTCGGTCGCGACCCAAAATAGGTCGCACGGATTTCTAACTATTCGGCGTATTCATTCCAGAGGGCCTATTTAACAACCAAGGAGACCAGCATGAAGCGAATCACATTCATTTGCATGGTGCTGCTTGTGGGCGTGTGCGCCGCATTCGTGCCGCCAGCGGTTGCCCAACATGAGCATCCCGCAGGCGACCCGAGCAAACTCGGCAAGGTGAGTTTTCCCGTTTCCTGCGAACCATCGCTTCAGCCGCAATTCAGCAGCGCGGTGGCGATGCTCCATTCTTTTTGGTACGAGAAGGCTAGCGACACTTTCGCTGCTATTGCACAGAAAGATCCCACGTGCGGCATGGCCTACTGGGGAATCGCCATGACGTACTAGTCGACGTGGGCGCGTGGTGTGCATTCTGACGTTTCCTACGATGCTTTTGGAATGCCGTACTGGACGACTGGTGCTTCCGACAACCAGTATGCGGGCCTGACCAGCGACTTTGCCACTGGAGGTGAGCAGGCGTCCGGAAGTCGCAGATACCATCCATCTCAGGGCAGATGGGAGTCGCCGGATGACCGTCTTCCTGATGTGTACGATCCGCAGTCGTTGAATGCATATGCTTATGTAAATAACCTGCCGACTGGTGTTACCGACCCAGGAGGACATGAACCTTATCTAACTGCGGGCGATGGTAGCGTTGTGGCCGACTTAAATGGTATGACCATATATTTCTATGGACAGACCGTAGATCAAGAAACGGCACAATCGGGAGTATATGACGGCTATCTGGGTCTAGTGCTTCCGAACAATACAGCCTATATTCTGCCCGCAGCGCCATTGACATCGACTGACTACCAGCCGCCTGAGTTGTTGCCGACCGGGGATGTGGACCCAGTTACCGGCGAAGCAGGATACGAGCCGTATTACCCGAGTCAGCATTCAGCGTCGGACAATGCGCAGCTGGACCGGCTTCAGACCGGAATTAACATGGCTACGACTCTTGGCGGGGCGTTCTTAGGTGGTGCTACTAGCGCTATCAGTAGTTTGTCAGGGGCTGGATTTCAGAGCACTGGATTTACATCCGTCGGTCCGGCGCCTGAGATATTTTATCGTGGAATGAGCATCGCCCACTATAATACGCTGGTTCAAAGCGGCAGACTCGTTGCGGGAAGCGAGACATTTATATCGCCGATTCAGTCCTTCGCAGCAACATATGGGGATGTGACCGTAGAGTTTACTCTTCGTCCAGGCACCACAAACGCACTTGAAAGTATTGGCGTTCGGGATAGCGCTAGGCTGACTTTCGCAAAGTACGGCGACCTGCCTAGCGTCCAGTCGGTATCGGAATGGAAAGCTAACAACGCGTTCTTCAAGACCGAGGGTGCCGGGACTGTCGGTGGGCAGCAAATCAACATAGGCCTTGGACACGGGCCTGCGTTGAACGTATTCAATGACAATCTGATAAGGTTCACCATTGCGCCACGATGACAACCGAAGAGCAAGAAACTGTTCTTGAGCTGGCTTCGCGTAGGATCTCCGAAGAGGAATTCCTCCAGCGATTTGGTATTCGGCGCTCCGAAGGTAGCAAGTTTGCGTTGAGTATCCTGGAAGATGCATATCGACAGGGAAATGCGCTCGACGTTGAATACGGACTCTACGTGGGATTCCATTTTGGGTTCACCGCAGATCACCTGGATATTTTGTGCCGACTCTCCGAAGCGGAGTGGCATACCAGGCACGAGGATGTTGTGACAGCGTTGGGCGAACTTCGTGATAGTCGGACGGTAGAGGTTCTGTATCGAGCAGCTCTCAAGTTGCATCCCTACCTGGACTACGATGATTCTCGGGCGCTGGCAGTGAAGGCGATCTGGGCGCTTGGTAAGCTGGCTGATCCGGCTGCCGATGAGAAATTGAAGTTGTTGGCCCAATCGGACCAGCCAATTGTGGGAGCGGAAGCTCTGAATCAGTTGGAACGAAGAGGACGCTGAAAACCAGCCTGCTAGGCACCGAATCAATCCCAGGATAACTTGCGCCGCAGGTCGACGTCTAGAGGATAGGCGACTTCACTTTCGCTGGGCAGGTTCTTCGGAGTAATTCCGCTTTCCAAATCAGCAGCAATCTGGTGGGCAACATGCGTCATGTCTTCTATCCGAACAATCCATTCACCGACATAACTCTTTACAGCCTCCCCCGACAAGCCGATCTGAATGGCTCGAACTCCTTCGACAATGTTCAAACGGCAGTCACGTTCGGGGTCCCACTGAACTCGAACAGGCGTTTCCGCGAGAAGCCTTCGCCACTCGTCATGAGAAGAATGCAGCGAGGGAGTGAACCGCGACAAAACGGCATGGTTCAGTGCCCACTCGAATCCTACTCGCGTGATGTCGATGCCGAGCACAATTTCCTGCCCTAGTTTGGTTGCATAGCCCGACCGATACATCATCCAGTTGAAGGACGGCTTAATCCACGTCATTCGCTCCATTTTGAACGGCGGAAGAAATCGGCCAGCTTGTAGAGCGGGCATGGCAATTTCTCGGCGATACGCTTGGTAGACGCGGATAGTGTGGTCGGAATATGCCGCCTTAATAACGGGTTCTGGCACGCCCTTATTATGGCTCCAGCGCTTCCCTTGAGCAATCTCGTCGACTGCACGTCACACGGCACCACAGGTGCGCAAGCTTGCCGAAAAGACACAGTGCTGCTGCCGCTTTTGTCCTTTAAGCACTCTCCTCGAGGCACTGCCCTCCCGAGCAGAATTCTGAGGCGCACCTAGTCAGCTCAAGCGGCCATGCCCCCCGTAGCCGTCTCTGTTAGTTGGCTAATCTTCCGCGCTAACGCTTCCAATGGCTCTCTCAGTTTCCTCTGATCCTCCCAAATGAGGCTCGTGAGCACGTAGCGCTCAAAATAGCTGAGGGTAAACCCGTACTTGTTGGTAGCCTCAATTGGATCTGCGAACAGTTCGTCCAGAAGCTTCTTGTTCAGCAAGGCGGCCCCAAGTAGCACCAGAACGCCGGTTGGAATCGGGCAGGGTGGGTGGGTACAAATCTGCTTCTGCACTGCTCGGAAGTCTCCTTCTATCTGTTTCGGGTCGGCACAAATCACCTTCAGGGTGCGCGAATCGACGTCGTCGAGGTAGAAGCTGTAAGCCCGCGTCGTTCCGGCGGTATCCTTAAACAGCCTCTGCCGCAAAAAAGGATCAAGACAAGCAGCCCCAAGAATTGATGCTAGGTTCATAACATTCTCCTTGTTGTTCACGCGGGGGAGTCGCGCTATGTATGGGAATGCAACTGTTCAAGCTCGCGAGCGGCAATCCGGCGACTGGGTAAGTCGTCGGCTTGGCGCCACGTGCCAAGGAATTGCTGATAGTGGAACTGAGCGCGACCGAGATCGTTCATGCGACGGTACACGCGTCCTAGTTCGAGGTGAGCCAAAGCCAAGTCGGGTGGAAACCCCTGCTGCAAGACATTTCCCCGCGCTCGTAGGAATTGCTCGAGTTCCTGCGATGCGCGGGCCCAGTCTTGCTTTCTTTGATATGCACGGGCCAAGCCTAAGTGGAAGACCGGGTCGGGGTACTCCGCGACTGCCCCTTGAAAGGCTGTCAATGCTTCATTTGGTTTTCCCTCGGCCAAAAGTATCTCTCCTTCGAGGTAATGGAAGCTGCCGTTGTTCCACCTCGTCGGCGTGTGTTGGCGAATGCTCGCGAGCTTATTCATCACCTGCCGCGCGCGCTTTGGGTTTCCCGCAGCGGCTAACACGCTTCCGGCGGAGCGGAAATCAATGGTTTGCAGGTCCATGAGCGGCGCAGCCAAAATCAGCTCCGCTTGGTGCTGGGCGCCTTGCAGGTCGCCGTGCATCAGGCGAACGCGACCCAACAAATTGCGGCGGACAATTGAGAGGTCCTTGCGGCCCTCGCCGCGCTCGGGTACGTTTACAGTAAGTTTTGCCTGTGCGGCACCCAGCTTTCCCTCACATAGGTCGGCCACAGCGGAATAGGTTTGTCCGAGTTCGCGCTCGATCGACGAACCCTGACTCAACCGCTCAAATTGTTCGCGGGCCTCCGAGAGTTGATCCCGACCGAGATATGCCATGCCCAGGCCCCACCGCAGGTAGGGCGACTCCATGCCACGCCGAGAAGCCATCTCATACGTGCGCGTTGCTTCATCGTTCTGATTATTGCGTGCTAACCAGAGAATCAGTGTGCTGAAGCCCGGCAAGGAATTGGGATTAAGTTCAAGCGCGCGGCGCTGTTCGTCAATGGCTGAGTCTAGTTGACCTAAATTGTCGTAAGCTAATGCCAGGTCCTGGTGCGCCTCGGCATCGTCCGGATAGAGGCCCACCAGAACCGCGAATGACTGCGCCGACAATTCGTAGTTTTCCTGAACATTCTCATATTGACTTTCGATCCATAGTCTCTCGCGGTCAGTGACTGTTTGCCGGAGGTCGTAGGCGCGTTGGAACTCGCTTACCGCCTTCTCGTTCTTGCCGATGACTGCGGAGTAGCATTCTCCTAGGCGCAGGTGCGCCATGGCGAAGTTGGGGTCCCGCACAAGAGCACTCTGTAAAAACGGAGGGGCTTGGTCCGGTGTGCCCTGCGCCATCAAGTCGAGAGCTTGGGAGTAAAGCTGCAGCGCCTCCAGTGAGGTGGTCGTGACTTTGGCCAAGGGCCGACTAGCGCCTTCAATACTAGCCAGCGATTCGCCGAATCGCTTCCGGACTCGACGCGCCAACAAGTCGACCTCGCCGAAAAAATCCTCCTTCCTTTTGATCTGAGTTTTCTCTGCAAACAGCACGCTTCCTCTAACCGGATCTGTCGCCCAGATACTGATCTGGAAAGTGTTGTCGATGCGTGCGATGCTTCCTGTCAGCAACACCTTCACGTTCTCACGACGGGAGATCTCTCGGCCGAGGCTCTCGTCAATTCGTGTGATTTCCGGCCGCTTCATGCGCTCTAGCGCCTCGTACATTCGCGCACGGGGAAGAACATTCACATAAGGTGATTGTTGTAGCGCGATGGTCAAAGCTTCGAGTGCAGCCTTATCAGGAATGGACTGGTCCCCAGCATTGTCAAAGTCAGTGATCAGGACCCAGCTACGCGCCGCAACAACGGTGGGAGGATGAGTCCATCGGTACATGCCCCAGAAAGCAACCACGCACAAGAGAAGTGCCGCCGCACCCGCGAGAATCCTGTGCCAACCTGGCTTGCGCTGCACACGGTCGGCCACCACCGTCAGCTTGTACCCCAGTGTGAATGCCTGTTGCAGGCTGCGAATATCCGCCAGTAGCTCCCGTGCGCTTGGATAACGCTTCGCGGGATCTTTGGCCATCATCCTGTCCACTACCTTCTCCAATTCCAAAGGGACAGTGTGATTAAAGATCGAGATCGGTGCGGGCTGTTCATGCAGGATACGGTCTACGGTGGCGACGAATGTACCATCCTGAAATGGATGATGTCCGGCAAGCGCTTCATAAAACAAAACGCCCAGAGCATAAATGTCGGTACGAGCATCGGGAGCGGTCTCGCGCAGGACCTCGGGCGGCATGTAAGCTGGAGTACCTGCAATCAGACCTGTGGTTTCTAGGGTCGAGCTCTGGTCGGAGTGGGGCAGATGGCGGGCGAGACCGAAGTCCAGTATCTTCACCTGCCCACTTCTTGTGAGCATAATATTTTCAGGCTTGATGTCGCAGTGCAAAACGCCACCGTCGTGTGCAGACGCCAAGCCTTCGACGCACTGCACCGCTATCGCCATAAACTGCTCAAGGGTGAGTTCCTGCTGCAGGCGATACCGAAGGGTCTGGCCTTCGACGTATTCCATCACCAGGAAAATCTCGTCCAGGTCTTCGATAACGTCATACACACTGGCTATGTGTTCTGAACTGAGGGCGGAAGCACGCTGAGCTTCTCTCAATATGTGCAAACGCGCCTCGGGGTCGGTCCGGACTCTGTGGGCTACGCGCTTGAGGGCCACCGGACGTTGTAGCGTGGTGTCGTCGGCATAGTAGACGTCCCCCATCGCTCCGGCGCCCAGCTTTGAGCGGATCTCGAACCTGCCTACGCGGTTGCCCGACAGATCTTCGGGAAGGGGAAACGGTATCGGTGTTGTGCGGGCAGTGCTCATCGCTAAACACCCGCGTTCCGCTATTAGTGCATATTCGATCTGAAGCAGCTTGGGGTGTGTCGGTCTAGCCTTGCTGTATCGTCGAGTATTTCCAGGGAAGAATGTGTTACAAAAGGCTGCTTCTCAGCCAAGGCAATTCTCATTATCCCGCAGATCAGGAAGAAAGGACAGTCAAAAAGACGGCCGTTAGATTGTGGTCAACTCCGAACCTGACACGCCGGCAAAGATCGCATATGGGAATTTAGGCTACTGCCCAGATTTTAAAGTCAACGAGCAAACCGAGCGCCGGGCAGTGCCTGAGTCGGTTAGTTCGTTACCCTCTGTCGCTACCAATCCACGTGGGAACAACCGTAGGAACAACCGTGGGAACCGAATGTGCTGTAGGTGCCTGAAGGTTCCCAAATGCGCCCGTTAACTCTCTGATTCTACGACTTTAAGTAGAGTGTCAAGGTAGCGCTCTAACCAACTGAGCTACGCGCCTACAGTGAGCCGTTTCAGTAGTTTAGCAAACTTCTCTTGACGACCGAAGCCAGAAATCACCTGTAAAACGTCTGTAAACTCAGTCTACCGCGTTCGAACCGTTTCGCAAAATCGAGCTGAGCTATGCGAGATGATACTTTTCCCAGGAGTACTCGGAACTGATGGGTATTGGGCAGACAGGGACTGATTCGTTCGCTAGTTAACCGGCTTCAGGGCCGCCTAGTCTGCCGAGCGATGTGCTTCTGATTCTCCGGCCTAAACCGATAGCAACCAAAACCGGTGAGTCTACCGAATGTCCAGTGTTTGCTCGCGGCGCGTGACGGTTACGTTATAAGGCTTCCCGTCGCGCCGCTCTTCGAGGGCCCTCAGAATTTTCTCTGGCGTAACCGGCAGATCGCGGAGCCGAACGCCAACCGCGTCCTGAATCGCGTTAACGATGGCCGGGGCGGTCGGCAGCAACGAAGGCTCTCCGATTCCTTTCGCTCCAAACGCCCCGGTTGGCTCGGGCCGTTCCACGATTTTGGTAACGATCGTCGGCACATCCATTGCGGTGGGAACGATGTAATCGGTCATTTGGGCATTCTTTACCCGGCCGTGATCGACGACCATTTGTTCCATGGTTCCAAAGCCGATCCCCATAGCGACGCCACCCTCGATTTGCCCCTCGACGAACATGGGATTGATAGCTTTTCCGCAATCATGGACAGCGGTAATTTTCAGCAGCTCCAGTTCACCCGTCTCGGTATCGACCTCGACCTCGGCAATCTGCGTAGCGAACACGTAAGTGCCAAAGGGCTTGCCGTGACCGGTCTCTTTATCGAGATAGGTTGTCACCGGATTGAATGTTCCCGAACCGAGGACGGGGCGGCCTTTGACGTTTTGGGCTTTGTCGGCGACTACGCCGATAGCGATTCTCCGCTCGGGAAAACCGATGACATAGATGTAGCCATCTTGCGACGCCAATCCCGCCGGCGTGACTCCCAACTCTTCGGCCGCGACTTCGAAGAGAATCTGTTTTGCCTGAGCGGCGGCCTTCTGCACGGCGTTTCCCACGATATAGGTGGTACGACTGGCGCGGGGTCCGAAGTCAAACGGTGTCAATTTCGTATCCGAAGAGACGACACCCATGTCTTCGAACTTGATACCCAGTTCCTCGGCCGCGATTTGCGCCAGCGCGGTCACTGAGCCCTGACCAATGTCCGTCGCGCCAATGTAAAGGACAGAGGTGCCGTCGGCGTTCACCTTGATGAATGCGCTGCCCGCATTGGCGTAAGAGGTCCCGCCAATCGGATAAAACATGGCCGCTATGCCTTTGCCATATTTCTTCACGGGATGTGGACCTCCTTTTTCCAGCCCGCTTTCGCAATCGCTTCTTTCATGCATTCGGCCAGGGTTACAGCTTCGACAATCTGGCCGGTAGGCAACGAGCAATGGTCGACGAATATGTTCTTGAGGCGGAACTCCACCGGATCCATGCCGATCTCCGCTGCGATCGTGTCCATGTGTACTTCATAAGCGAAGCCCAGTTGAGTGACTCCAAAGCCGCGCATGGCGGCACCGACCGGATTGTTGGTGTAGACGAGATAGCCATCCACGGCGACATTTGGAATCCGGTACGGGCCGGCAGCGTGGATGGAAGCTTTTTGCAGGGTTGCCGCCCCGGAGGTGACGTAGGCTCCGGCATCGCTGATGATTTCCACTTGGCGCGCGACCAGGGTGCCGTCATTCTTCAATCCTGTTTTGTAGTTTGTGATGTAAGGATGACGGACGGTGGAAACGTTGAACTCATCCTCGCGCGTAAACGCCATTTTCACCGGCCTACCGGTCATGATCGTCAGCAGAGCTACATAAGGTTCAATCGTCACTTCGTTCTTGCCACCAAATCCGCCGCCGATGGTGGGAGTAACGACATGAATTTTGTGGGACGGCATCTTGAGGATCTTGCCCACATCGGCGGCGATGAGGAAAGGAATCTGCACCGAAGGCATGATCAGGAGTTCACCGCTGGAGCTGAGTTCGGCAAAGGCGGCGTGGGTCTCAACGTGAAGGTGCTCAACCATCTGGGTGGTGATTTTTTCCTCGATGATGATGTCCGATTCTTTCCACCCTTGCTCGACGTCGCCGGAGCGGATTTTCAAGTGAGAGGCGAGATTGTTGTCGCCGTGCACTTTTGGCGACTCCGGCTTCATGGCTTCTACGGGATCAAAGACGGCCGGCAGAGGATCATAGTCGACCTCGATCAATCTCGCAGCCTCCTCGGCGGCCTCCCACGACGTGGCGGCCACGACTGCAACCGTGTCACCGTAACAGCGCACCTTTTCGTCGGCGAGTACCGGTTGATCCTGATGTGTGACGCCGAAGCGGTTATAAGGAATATCCTGTGCGGTGATCACAGCTTTGACGCCTGGATGCTGCCGGGCTCGGTTGGTTTCGATGTTCAGGATTCTGGCATGAGCATGCTGGCTGCGAACGGCTTTGGCAACTAACATGTCTGGCCGAAAGAAATCCTGCGCATAGCGACTCTCGCCCGTCACTTGTTGTTCGGCATCGATCTTGGGTATGCGCTTGCCAACAACACTGTAACTCATCACCTTACTCCATCCTGTAACATCGTCGCGGCGGTGCGAATTGCCTCAACCATCTTGCTATAGCCGGTGCAGCGACAGATGTTGCCGGCAATCCCTTCGCGAATCTGCTGCTCGGTAGGATTCGGATAACGGTCGAGGAGCGCCTTCGCCGAGAGCAGCACGCCGGGACCACAGAAACCGCATTGCAGCGCGGCGGTGTTCACGAAAGCTCTCTGCAACGGGTGGAGCATCGCCCCGTTGCGCAGCCCTTCGATCGTCAGGATCTCTTTACCCTCTGCGCGAACACTGAGATAGAGACAGGCATTTACCGGGTCACCATCGATCAGCACCGTGCAAGCGCCGCATTCACCCGTTCCACAACCCTCTTTTGTTCCGGTGAGGCCGATTTGCTCGCGGATGGTTTCGATCAACAGGTCCTTGACGTCGATCTCGAGAGGATAGGTTCGTCCATTGACCTTGAGCGTTATGCTTTTCTTCATTGGTGTAATCCCAGGTGTAATCCCATCGATTGCCAAATCGCATTCGCCAGCACCCGGCGCACGAATACGGCCGTGATCTTGCGACGGTAATCTGCGGATGCTCGGAGGTCGCTGATCGGAAATGTTTCCGTAACTGCAACGTCAGCCGCTTCAGCAATCAGGTCTTGCGTGCCTTGCCTGTCGAGCAGGACCTGCTCTGCCATGTGGGCGCGGATCGGAGTCGGAGCCACGGCGCCGAGCGCGATGCGTACTTCCGCGATCTCACCGCTATCTCGTAACCTTACGCCAGCAGCGGCATTGACGATCGCTAACGTCAGCGCCTTTCGCCGGCCGATGCGAAGGAAACTGGCGTGGAATTCGTCGGAGACGGGTACAAGGATGTGGGTCATGATTTCGCCCGGTTCGAGAACGGTTCGTCGCGGCGCGACCCAGAATTCTTCGGCAGGCACCAGACGCTCCCGGTGCTTGGACTGCAGGCGAAACCTGGCGTCCAGAACTAGCAGGGAGGGAGCTGAATCGAGAGAAGGCACCGCCGAGCATAGGTTCCCGCCAATCGTCGCCAACGTCCGGCACTGTGGGGCGCCGATCTGCGACGACGATTCCGCGATCGCCGGGAGCTGGTCGCGGACTTGCCGGCTGCGGCAGATCGCGGCAAAAGTTGTGAGCGCCCCGATGCTAGCTTCATCCCGATCGAAGGCGATTTGATCGAGCCCGCAATCGGCGAGATCCACCAGATACTTCACGTGTTCGGTCTCGGCTCGAAGCCGCGGAATCAAGTCCGTGCCACCGGCCAGCACCCGCACCTGCTCATTCTTGAGCTGGTCCAAAAGCTCCAGCGCTTCGATCAACCCTTGCGGCTTAAGGTAGTCAAAACTTTCAAGTAACACAGCGATTTGGCCTGAACAAACAGAATACGCGGATATGGGATCTTATTCGCACAATTCATACTCCTCTGATCTGACCCCTCTGAGGTCTGACGGGACCCAGTGTGAAGCTGCATGATGATTACTGCGCGGAAAAACGAGTAGCGCCGGCATCTTGCCGGCTGTCCCGAGGGCGTCTCCCCTCGGCGTGCCGGGCGAGGACGCCCGCCAGACAGCCGCCGGGACGGCGGCGCTACTCGCAGCGGTGAAACCGGCCCTGGATAAGAGCGGCCGCTGGCTCGAAACTAACCGATGATTTCCACCGTTCCTTTCAGGCCATCGACACGAATCTTCTGGCCGGTCTTGAGTTTTTCTGTGGCATTGATCGTGCCGACGACGGCTGGAATATGGAATTCCCGGGCGACGACGGCGGGATGAGACAACGCTCCTCCCGAGTCGGTGACCACTGCCGCGATCTTGGTGAAGAGCACGACCCAAGCCGGGTTGGTCATCTGGCAGACGAGAATCTCACCCTTCTGGACCTCGTCGAACTGCGCCGGCGTGCGAACGACATGGGCGATTCCTTCCACGGTCCCGGCGGAGACGCCGAGCCCGACCAGCGATCCCTTCGGCAGATCGGCGCGTTCAGCACGGTTCAAATAAACATCCGGCCAGCCCCAAAGTGCTTTGTAGGGTTCTTCGAAGAGCGACCAGTGCGTGATGGTTCCGCACCACAATTGCCCCTTATGGTTGAACGCCGCATCCCGCTTGGCTCGACGCGCTTTCACCAGCGCTTTGGCGTCAAACAGTTTGAAATTCGCGCTGAGCTTCCGGAGTTCGTCATAGACCAGGTACATCACGTCCATCGGTTCATCGAGCACTCCGGCCTGGGCAAGTTTGCGGCCAATGCCCATCAGCACGAGGTGGGTCCGAGCATACGTGCCCTGATCCATATAGAAGTGATGGTCTGGGGTCAGTGGAGTCATTTTCAACGCGAGATCGAGCGACTTCTGCAGGGCTTCCCGATCGGCGGCCGAGCCGTCCTTCGGGAACAGCACCCACAATTCCTCGATCGCTTTGGCGCGATCCTCCCGCAGATGTTGTACCGCCTGCGGGTAGTCGTAATCGCTCTCGACGTATCCCTTGAGCGCCGCGGCGACCGGGGTGGGATTCTCGCGCCAGGTCTCATGCACGAACTCATGGGTGTACATCGCCTTGTTGCCATACTCGAATGCGTAGGCATGGATTTTCTTGAGGAGATCTTTGCCCTCCGCGGATTTTGTCAGTTCGCCCAGCACCTCTTCGGTCGGTTTCTTGAATACGGCCAGCAATACCGGGCTCTTCTTGATCGTCCCTTTCATGTTCCAAAGTTCGCGGATCGAATCCCAGTTGCGGTCTTCGTCGGAAACAAGGATTCGGCCGATCAGTCCGTCATGACCCGGGCCAATGTACTTCGCCACGTCGCCGTTAAATGTCAAACTCGCCTGGAATTGCGCAAGGTTCAGAATCCAGTGCAGGCGGAAGTGCCGCTCCTGGATGTCGATCATGTCTTCGAGCAGGATCATGCATTCGGCAAGGCACGCATTCTCCATGTCGAAGGTATCGAGGTACTCGAAGTTCCGTTTGATCTCTGGCAGCAGCCGGCTCTTCCACCAGCCCAGGAATTTGTCGGCATAGACCGGCATCACCATGTTGTAGTAAGGAGCAATGTCCGCTGCATCTTTGGCATCGCGAGGCACGATTGCCGTCAACACGTATTCATCGACGTTCTTGGCTACCCAATCCTTGCCGAAGGGCGCGCCAAAACGCCGATACATATACGCGCAGGTCGCCCACCAGGCACCCAAGTCGTAATACATGGGTGAGACCGGCTGGGGATTGTGGGGATCGTCATACCAGAAGTGAAGCTGCTTTTCCGCTTCATCCTTCCATTCGATGGGGTGTTCTACATCACCCAGATACTGATCAATGATTTCGGGTTTTTCCGCAGTTTCGATCTTGGGTTCTTCTAAGACAGAAGTTGTCATAATTGGCTCCTTTTCTACTGACACGAGATTTGCGGGAATGACTGCAATTCGCTGGGGAGAAGCCGTTTTGCGGGTTGCATTTCCCGCGAGTTGTCCACCGGCCCAGGGCTGACCCCCTGGATAGGGGATGCGTCCGGTGCGCAGACTACCGCCTGCTGAACCTCAGGTGTTAGGACGCGAACGCTGGCAAACGGTGCTTTTCATGGATGTTCCGGCGAGCAATCTCCGCATTTCCAGGAAGAACCTCACTGGGTCGCTCCGGTCTGAGAGGAAGCACGGTAGTTGGCGAAAACAGGCGTGGCGGTTGAAAAACTCTTTTCAGGGGATTTCAGCAACGAAACTCGTCCGCAAGTTATTGAATCTTAGTTCGGCGTAGGCCCTGAAACTGACCGAAATTACTGTCCTGGTTCCTTTTTCAACACCCACAGGCGTTATCGCAATTTTTGCGCCTTTTGTTCGCCAGACAGGCGAAAGGAAAGCTCAACCTCGTGTTATCCGGATATTACGCCAATCGACGTTTGGCTTTAGAATGGCTGTTGTTCCGGCGAGGTAGCCGATTCGCCAAATTGCGTCCACATATACCACATATATGAAGATATTGCTCGCGATCTTAGCGATGACGATGATGCCGTTCTCCGAGTCCGACAGCCCCAAGCTGGGCAGCGAAGCCGATCCGATACGGCAAGGATTCTTCGCCTGCCAGCCAATGAATGTGTTGGTACAACGGCTCAAGTTGGACGGAAGTCCCGGTCCGTTCCAGACATTTGCTGATGCAGTCGAGTTGGCGAACTTAGGTAAGAAGGAAGAGGCAAAATCTCGCCTGCGCAGCATTCTTGGTCTTCCAAGCTTGGAGACTCGGATACAGCTATGGGTATGGTCTGCTTTGCGAGAACTGGGCGAACGCCCTGACTCAAAATCAGGCAAAGAGGTCCTCGGCGTGGTTGTCGAGATGCCGATGAGAGGAGCATACGATACATTAGCCGCGTATCAGGACGGCTCCGCACGTTACCTTAATTTTTCGGGCAAGGCCATTTTCTGGGATCAGAAAGATGTGGCGGTAAAGTCGCTATGTCAGCGCCTGATCGAATCGACGATCCCCGAAAGTCCGCGAGCTGTGCCGCGACAAGACACCTTGCTACCGAAATCAGGAAGTCGGGTGACATTGCTCACCCGATCCGGCATGTATGTGATTTCCGAACCCCCACAGAGTGTCGTCGCGGCAGGATCGGCTTTGATGCTTGAGTTAATGCAACGTGTAAAAGCCGGGAAAAGCTGATGACGGTGGGCCTTGTTTTTGCATTGCTGTTGTTGCCAGGCATTTACACTTGTAACCCTTTGGTTACGAGTTAAATCGCGATATAACGCCAGTCTTTAGGCTCTGAACCGAAGCCGGTCATTACCGAACCACTCACAAAGGAGGCGACAAAGCCCTCACGCGGAACTACATCAAAGCCCTTGCACCCCTTGGAGCACTTGGCTTCAACATAGGCCACGATCATGTGGCCTTTGCCGTTCGCGGTCCCACAACTGCAGCACATTCTCCTGAACTAAGTCGTCTCTCACCCAAAAGGACGAACTGAGCGCCGTGTAAGGAGATAAATGGAGTCCCGCCAAGGCGCGATTCGAGAGCATGATTTCATACTTGCAGCCTGAAGCTGTACCGGAGTCGGACTGTTTAAGCTCAATCCCAAATCGTTCATGAAGGTCGCCGAGGGTGGGCGCGTGCTTCCCGGTGGAAAGCTCGTAGGCGCACTCGCTGATTGCCCGATCCACTGCCTCCCATGCCGTTCCCCCGAAGCGCGGATCGCCAAGCATTCATAGTTATGGAAGGAATCTTTAGCGGTATGGGGACCAACCGCGCGACCATCCAAGAATCTGAGTTATAATCCAACCCTCGGAATCATAGATCTGGCGGGCCGTCTCCCGCTCGCTTGGCGGGTGGAATCTCGATCCGCATGCCCCGCATTGACGGCGTTGTTGGGCACAGCAAATTTTCAGACTGCCCTTCGAAACGCCGCCGGGGAAACGGGTACAACTTGGGGCGCAAATGACGGAAAGTCCTTCAGAGCGGCAGTTGGTCACCCGCCTTCTAAAGGATTGGGGCAGCGGGAACAAAGCGGCGCTTGACGAACTAATGCCGCTCGTCTACGAGCAACTTCGCAAGCTGGCGTCGATCTGCTTGAGTTCCGAGCGTCCCGACCACACTCTGCGCGCCACCGCTCTGGTCCATGAGGCCTATATACGGCTAGTGGATGCAGACGTAGCCTGGCAGGATAGAGTCCACTTCTTTGCGGTTTCTGCCCGTCTGTTGCGCCGCATCCTCGTGGACCATGCCAGAGCTCATCACCGGCAGAAACGCGGCGGTGGCGCGGAAACGATTTCGCTGGACGAGGCCGTCATGATCGGACCGCAAACCGCAGGTGAAATCGTGGCGCTGGACGAAGCCCTAGAGCGTCTCGCGGCGCATGACTCGCGCAAGAGCAACGTCATCGAACTGCTTTCCTTCGGCGGCCTCACCTATGACGAAGCCGCAGCCGCCCTTGAAATCTCTCCGGCCACCGTGCACCGCGAGTTGAGAATGGCTAAAGCCTGGTTGCACCGCGAACTCACTCAGGACTCACCCTCAGCCTAGGAGCCCGCAAGCATGGCAACGTCTCCACGATCCGATCGGTGGGTTCGCATCGAGTACCTCTTCTATGCGGCTCTCGAACTGGAGCCGGACAGCCGAGCCGCGTTTCTCGACCAAACGTGTCGCGACGATGCCGAGTTGCGCAAGGAGGTGGAATCCCTGCTCCAGTCGGATCGCCAGACCATGGGGTTCCTCCGCAAACCTGTGCTGGACGCCACGAAACAGATCGCCTCGGGAGCGCTCTCCGGCAAACGTATCGGCGTTTACCAATTGTTGCGACTGCTGGGAGAAGGCGGGATGGGCAAGGTTTATCTGGCCGCCCGCGCCGACGATCTTTATCGCAAAGAAGTAGCCATCAAGACGGTGCAAGGCGGGCTCGGACAGAACCGGGCGCTGCTGCTCCGCTTTCGCAGTGAGCGGCAAATCCTCGCGAATCTCGATCACCCCGCAATTGCGCGCCTTCTGGATGGCGGCATCACCGACGATGGCTTGCCCTATCTCGTGATGGAGTATGTGAATGGCATTCGGGTCGACGATTACTGCAGGATCAATAAGCTGGGAACGGAACAACGGTTACAGCTATTCTGCGCGGTGTGCGCGGCCGTGGAGTATGCCCACAAGAATCTCGTGGTTCATCGCGATATCAAGCCTGCCAACATTCTGGTGACGGCGGAAGGTGTTCCCAAGCTGTTGGATTTCGGCATAGCCAAGTTACTCGACCCCGAGGCCGGACAAATTGCCGAGACGCGGACCACCGAGCGGATCATGACACCCGAGTACGCCAGCCCCGAGCAGGTGCGCGGAGATCAGGTCACCACTTCCACCGACGTTTACGCGTTAGGTGTTCTGCTCTATGAACTGCTTGCCGGCAAGCGCCCTTTCGAGCTAGACACGACCAATCCTCTAGAGATGGTCAGAGTCATCTGCGAGCATGATCCGGAATTGCCGAGTGTGGTGAGCGCCGCGAATGCGGGAGTGGCCGCTCCCGACGCCGCTCGAACGCTGCCCGGCGATCTGGACAACATTGTGCTGATGGCGATGCGTAAGGAGCCTGCCCGCCGGTACGTCTCCGTATCCGCGCTCGCTGGTGATGTGAAATCGTATCTCAGCGGGTATCCGGTCCATGCCCGCACCGACACCTGGAGATACCGCTCCGGCAAGTTCGTTCGCCGCCATAAAGCTGCCGTCGCAGCTGCAGTCGTTGTCACGCTCGCGCTCGTTGGTTTCAGCATTGGCATGGGTTTATTGGCCAAGCGTGCCACGCGAGAACGCCTCGTCGCACAACGAGAGTCGCAATTTCTTAAGGGAATTTTTGAAGCGACTACGCCGGATCGAACTCACGGCCAGCAGATCACGCCGCGCGATTTGCTCGACCAGGGCGTCAAACGTGTAGACCGCGAACTGGCCGGCGATCCTGAATTGCAGGGCACATTACTGGACACCATCGGTACCGCTTATTCTTCGTTGGGATTGTACGACCAAGCCGAACTCCAACTGGAACGCGCCTACGCGCTGCGGAGTAAGACGCTGGGCGATGGGAACAGGGATGTCGCTGCCACTCTCTATAATCTCGCAATAGCGATCCGGCAGCAGGGTCAGTACAAGAAGGCTGAACCCTTTTACCGGAAGTCGCTCGCCATTCGCGAGCGGAATCTCGGCGAGCATAACACGGCCGTCGCCGAGAGTCTTTCTCAGCTCGGCGAATGCCTTTACCTCGAGAACCGGGATGCCGATGCCGAGCCGGTGCTACGCAAGGCGGTGGCGCTTGACCGCGAACTCGACAGCGATTCTGCCTCGCGACAATATCTGGCTCTTCTGCTGAAACGCGAAGGCAATTATCCGGAAGCGCTGCGGTTACTGCGAGAACTGGTTGAGTATGATCGCCAACACATCGGCACGGATAATCCGGAGTTTGCTCTAGCTCTGCACAACCTGGGCGGCGCCTTGATCGATGCAGGCGATTTTGCCGAGGCGGAAACCACCGAGCGCCAGGTTATCGAATTGCAACGCAAGGTCCTCGGCAACCATCATCCCGATCTTGCCTATCCCTTGAACAATCTTGGCAATTTGCTGCTGACAAAAGGCGACTGGCAAGCGGCGGAGCCTCTGTTCCGGGAAAGCATGGAAATTCGACGCAGCACAGTCGGAGAGAAAAGCCCTTTGTTCGGACTCGCTCTCAACAACTGGGGCCGCCTGTTACAACAAAAAGGCGACTACGAGCAAGCGGAAAAGACATTCAAACAGGCGCTCGAAACGATCACGAAGGCCAGCGGACCGCTGGACTGGTCCGCCGCCAGGGTTACGGCCAGTCTGGGCGTATTGCAATTCGACCGCAAAGACTACGTCGGCGCCGAGCGCTATGCGCGCCAGGTACTCGACATGGCCCACAAGCTGGGTGGCGACGAAAATCCGCAGGCTGTGGCTGCGCTCATCGATCTTTCCGAAGCTCGAGCGTTCCAAGGCGACGCGACGGACGCGGAGCCGTTACTCCGCGAGGCGTTGGCAATTCGAAGGAAACAGTTCTCGCCCGGACATCCGAATGTCATCGCCGCCGAGGTGCGCTTGGGCGAAGTGCTTACAGCCGAGGGCAAGGCGGCGGACGCCGAGTCCCTTTTGCGCGAGGCTATAGCATCTGTCCAATCCGCTCCATTCCCTTTGCTCCCTTGGCAAATCGCCGAGGCGCAAAGCGCGTTGGGTACTTGCCTGGTTGCGCTCGGTCGTTCCGCCGAAGGGGAGCAGTTGCGGAAGGCGAGCCACGCCGATCTCCAAAAGGACCCTCGGCCTGCTTTTCGTCAGCCGCGGCGGGCAGCGGGACATTGAATAAGGTGGCCTCCTCTTAAGCTTCTTTCACTTCGCAAAAGAAAACCGGCGGAGCAGGCATCGCCTCTTCGCCGGTGTTAGAAACAGACTGCTATTCAATTGTGTTCAGCAGGGTGCCCGTCAGGCTGTAGACGGCAATCGAATTCGAATTGGGGTTGGAGATATAAATCCGCCCGTGCACGCTGTCCACGGCTAGTCCGCCGGGAGCGAAAGACAGTTGGATCAGAGGAGTTACAGCGCCGCCGACCGCGGGTACCGAATAGTTGACCGCATTACCGGTGGTGGTGAAGTAGATGTTGCCGTTGGCAGCGCTGGCCACATAGGTGGCGGTGTTACTTCCTCCGATGGCGATCCCCGCAAGAGAACCAGCGTCCAGGGCCGCAATTGCGGGGGCGAAGCTTAAGTCGGTACCGTCGCCCCAGACAAACTCCCCATCCGAGACAGCGATACCGTAAAAGGCGGGGCCGGGATATAACGATCTGATGTTGTCGTTAGGAGGACCGTAGAGTTGCGACGGCGCATACACCTCCACATATTGGTTGCTATTTACGATCCAAACGTTACCAAGTCCGTCCACCGCGATCGCGGTGGGAAAAGAGACGGCGCTGGTGATGACCGCACTTTCATTGTGCCCGGCGCCCGCGTACTCGGTGATCGAGCTCGCATTGTGATTCGCCACCCACAGATTTCCTAAGGGATCGAAAGCGACTCCAGTCGGAGAGTTAATGCCCTCCGTAATCGTTTTGCTCTTCTGCAGAGCGTAGGCACTACTAAAAGCCAGAATGTTGTTGCCGTTCTGATTGGCAACCCAGAGGTCGCCCTTGGAATCTACGGCGAGTCCCAGCGGGTAATTGAGCGGATTGGTGGCGGCAAAACTGGCCGATGCCAGGAGGGCAAGGGACAGCAAAGAAGCGGCGATGCGGGCAAAGATCTTCGCGGATTTCATGGTGTTCTCCTTTTGTGTTTCTTCGAATTTGGCGTTTCTACGACTCACTTCCAAGAGCGCGAGAAACGGGATTTTATTGGATCGTCTTCAAGAGCACGCCCGCGGTGCTGTAGGCGTAAATCGTGTTCGCGGGGCCGTTGGAGATGTAGACGCGTCCGTGGACGTTGTCGACGGCGATGCCAGTGGGAGTGAAGGACAGTTGGAGAAAGAGACTTGCAACCTGGCTCGGGAGGGCGAAATACACGGAGCCATCGAGGTTGCCGATGTACATATCGCCCTTGTTGTCGCTGGCCAACGCGACGCCGTTGTAGCCCGAGTAGTAATGGCTGTCCACAGCACCGTTTGCCAAAACTGGAAGGACCGGCGTCATGGTGGTGTTTCCACTGTTGCTGCCGAACATGAGCACGTTCCCTGCGGTGATCGCAATTCCACCCTCCCCGCTTGGGGGCAGCGTTTGCGCCAAGGTGGGAGTGGCCAACGCAGCCGCCGTCTCATAAACCGTGATGTAGTTGAATTGATTTCCGACGAAGATGTCGCCATAGCCGTCGATGGCCATCGCGAAAGGTTCGAGAACGCCGTTGGTGATGGTGGCGGCTGTGTTTTGCTTGCCGCCGATGTATTCGGCGACGCTGCCGTCAAAGCTGCCGTTGCTGGGGCCGTTGTTGGCGACCCACAGATTGCCGTCGGGATCGAAAGCTACAGCCAGGGGAGTATTGAGGTTTGAGGTAATTGTGTCCTTCGTCTGTAGAACATAGTTGGAGTTAAAGACGAGAATGTTGCCGAGCTGGGAGTCGCCGCCTTGGCCATTGGCGACCCAGAGATTACCCTTGGCGTCGACGGCCATGCCGAAAGGGTTGGCGAGAGGATTGGTGGCGGCGAAGCTGGCCGATGAGAGAAGGGCTAGGCACAGCAGGGACGCTCCGATATGGGTGAAGCCATTCGTGGATTTCATGGTGGTCTCCTTTTCTGGGGTGTTTTGAACTTGGTGTTTCTACTGCTCACCTCCAAGAGCGCGGTTTCGGTGGTGATTCCCTCACGAAATCGGAACCGGCGTCCTATTTTTTCTAGTTCCCACGAGCCGGGGCGTTGACCTCTTAGCGCTTCCAATTATCAGTGTCTCAATTGAAGGGTTCAGTCCAGCTGAAAGCACGGTTCCCGAAGTGTCTGCGGAATTGATGCTAAACGCCACTAACCGTGAGGGTTAGATGGTGAGCGCGGTAGGAATCGAACCTACAACCTACTGATTAAGAGTCAATCCTCGGTATCGCCCTAATCCTTCGTTTCAACATTCTTTATCAACGACTTACCGAATTGATGTTTTTACGGTGTGCCGTAAAGTGTGCCGTAACCTTTATTACTGTGTCCTAGCCATAGCGGAGCCGCCAGACTGATTCAGAGCTTGGCGAACAATCTCAACTTCGGGATGCTGATACCGCATGGCAGTTTTCACATCTTTGTGGCCCATCGTGAGCATGACTGCCTTCAAGTTGCCGGTTTGCTTCAAAACCCTAGTGCCGTAGTCGTGTCTGCCGCAATAAAGAACCAAGTCTTCCGGGAGGCCAGCTTTTTCCCTGGCCTCACGAAAGCGATTCGCCATCGTGGTGAGATGACCCGCCCGAGAACGCTTCGAGGGAAATACCCATCCGTCACGTCTGCCTGCGCAACGTGCCCGGAGCAGGTCTAGTGCTCGGTCGCTTATCGGCACAGTCCGCCTTCCGTCAGGAGTCTTGCTATCGGGAACAAAGACGACTCGATTGTTCCAATCGACATTCTCGATGCGCATCCGGTAAAGCTCTCTTTCATTCCGCATTCCCGTATCTCGCATCAAGATGACGATGTCTCGGAAAAGGAGGAAACCACGTTTCCGCCACTTGCAAGTCGCGGCGGCGGAGAGCAGCTCCCTTTCTACAGTATCGTCCAACCTAGACGACCGGCCATACTCCTTCACCAGCCTGAATTTGGGAACGCTCCGAACGAGTTCCCACTCTTCTGCCTTGTGCAGCATTCGGCGGAGAGTCCGAAGTGCGCAATTCGTATTAGAGGCAGACCCATCGAACCTCAGTGCTTCGACGTCGTCCTTCTTGATTTGGTTCAGCCTCATTCCCGTTACCCGAGCCTCAGTCAACAATCGCCAACCATTCTCGTAGTACAGTTTCGTTTTGCTCTCAAGATTTGCGTTTTCAACCCACTCCAGAAAACGCCGCGAAAAATCCCGCAGCGTCGGAGTCTTCCTGTCCAGTGGGTCACTACCTTCAAGTGCCATTCCCAGTTTTAGGGCAGCAATTTTTGCAGCCCTAGTTGAATTCGATTCCTTGGTCGAACCACGGTAGCGTTGGCCGCGCACCGTGAAGTCGTACCAATAAAAGTGAGACTTCGATTTCTTAAACAGATTCACGAGCTTCCTCCATTGCAGCCCGCACGGAAGCAACTCGCGTGTTCTTCTGGATGTACTCCAAAAGAACATTCACATCATAACTAACCCGACCTTGCAGTTCTATCCAATTCGGCCCGACTCCCTCAGCGCGCCAGCGCTTTAAGGTTGCCGCTGAGCGTCCAAGAATCTCCGCAGCGCTGCGGGTGTTAACGAGATGAGGCATGGCTGGTTTTTTCATCGCGATGGGCTGGGACATGTTTCACCTACTCCTCACCAAAGTCCCGTACTCCTCACTCACGCCTTGGCCTTGGGGGCGAGAAGAAGCAGCGGGTCTCGGGCTACGACAATGCACTTGACAATAGCGCACTTGTAGGCTTAGAGTCAACATGTATCGTTACATGTTGCCTAGAGGTAAGAGATAAATAATCTTATGGCAGAGACAGAGAAAACAGCACCGACGCAGCAACCCGTGATTTCCATTCGCATCTCCGATGCCCTGCGCTCCCGGCTCGACAAGCTGAAAGAAATCATGGCCCTCAAGACGGGCGGCCCCGTGTCCACATCGGAGGCGGCAAAGCAGCTGCTTGAGTCCGCCCGAGATGACCGTCTTGAGTTGGTCAATCTGCTCTTGGAGCCGACCGAATCCTTGCTACGAATTCGCGGCAAGGCCGACGCCCGACTCTCGCTTTCGCAGGCGGAATGGACGATGGTGGCCCACTACTGCGCGCTGGGCGCGGAGTCGTTCGCGACTACCGCCCAAGGCCAGATTTCCTTCGAGTCTCTGGCCGAAATCCTTGAGGCATTCCTTGCGGCTTATGCCGTCGTGCGCAGGTCGAAAGAGTCCCCGCTGGACTTCCTGTACCTGATGACTCTTCCGGGGGACAAACAGGCCGAAGCAAAGGCTGAGGACATTGGAAGCGACGACGTGCGCCGGGTGGTAACCAATACGCTCCGAATGCTGAGGAACCCAGCCCAAAGGCGGCGCAAACCAATCCTCGCCGTACGTAATCTCTATACCCTTCTCGACCAAGAGAAGTTCTCGAATATCGAGAAGCTGAACGAGGCGCTCTGGCCGCACTGGTCAGCCCTGTGGAAGGTGTGTGCGCGCGGCCACTATTTCCTTCATCGAAAGCCCCTGCGCGAGAAACCGCCAGCGGAGACCGAGGACGAGGATTTTGAGCTGGCGGTGCAACTGGCATTGCCCTCGTTCGAAGAAGGCGGATACCGCCTCGATTTGGTGCGGGAAGAGGGGAACGATTTCTCTCCGCGCTTGCAGTTTCCGGGAGAGCTTACGCCGAGCTATCCGGTGGTGGGATGCCCGAGGATTGCGGAGTTCCGAAGGATGCTCGAAGAACTGGATTTGGCGCGTGATCTGTGCCAATGGAAAGGCCACTATTTCTACGCGCACACGGCGATCTTAGACAACGAGGAACGGGGCGTGTACTTCTTTGCGCGGGAGAACGGAATCGCTTTCAGATTTCCGGTGAAACACTGGCAGTCGATCCGCAATCTGTTTCGGCGCGCATGGCAGGCCCCCGAAGTGATCCACACGTGGGAGGCACAGGTGCTGGAATATGGCGAGCTGTAAGAGAGGCGATGCTTTGCGCCGGGATGTGGACGCGAAACGGAATTCTGAGCGCGCTACGCAGGTGTGGGGAGTAACGACGCTGCTTTGCAGCGGGAGAAATGTGGTCGCGGTAGGGATACGGATTGCTCCGTACCCCCCGCGCGGATCCGTACGGGCGGATTTCCCGCATACGGCTCTTGCCTCAGGTGGTGACGCGCAGACGGCGCGAAGGATAAGG
>Ga0116134_1000381_pt1 | contig 23426 bp, 13 predicted proteins | sample June2015DPH_19_5_FD_89737 | JGI IMG/M metagenome (GOLD analysis project Ga0116134, IMG submission 89737) | Peatland microbial communities from SPRUCE experiment site at the Marcell Experimental Forest, Minnesota, USA - June2015DPH_19_40 | ecosystem: Environmental > Terrestrial > Soil > Wetlands... | reverse complement strand
GCAAATCAGCATTTCGGTCAACTTCGCCCCGCCTGAACTGCCCGTCTACGAGCAGCCTCTTTGTCCCGCCCCTGGTTATCTCTGGACGCCTGGCTACTGGGCTTACGGCGACGACTACGACGACTACTACTGGGTGCCGGGCACATGGGTGATGGCTCCGGAACCCGGTCTGCTCTGGACTCCAGCCTATTGGGGTTGGAGTAACGGCGGATATGCCTTCAATCAAGGCTACTGGGGTCCGCAGGTAGGTTTCTATGGTGGGATCAGTTATGGCTTCGGCTACACCGGTGAGGGCTACCAGGGTGGACGCTGGCAGAACGGACAATTTTTCTACAACAGCTCGGTCAACAACGTGAGCGTCACTGACATTCACAACGTTTACAACACCACGGTTGTCAACACCACGACGGTTCGGGTCAGCTACAACGGCGGCACTGGTGGGATCACCGCGCGTCCAACCGCTCAAGATGAGGTTGCGGCACGCGCGACGCATATTCCGCCGGTAGCCGCTCAAACTCAACATGCGCAAGCGGCCCATACCAACCCGCAGCAGCGGGCTTCCGTGAACCAGGGCAAACCGGCAGTCGCTGCGACTCCAAAGCCTGGAGCATTTACCGACAAAGCCGTCGTGCCGGCCAAAGCGGCAGGGGCGCCTTATAAAGCCCCAGCCAAAAGTGCCGCAGCTAAGCCAGCGGCCACCGCGCCAGCCGCGCATCCAGCGGAGCCGGCCGCTCGTCCTGCGGAGCCCCAGCGCGCTACTCCTCCTCCTGCTCCTGCGGCGCCAGAACCACAGCACGCGCAGCCTGCGGCTCGCCCTGCGGAGCCCCAGCGCGCGACTCCTCCTCCTGCCGCTGCGGAAACGAAACGTGCGACTCCTCCTCCTGCTCCTGCGGAAGCGAAGCGCGCAGCGCCGGAACCACAGCACGCACAGCCCGCGGCGAAAGCGCCGGAAGTGAAGAAGCAACCGGCAGAGAAGAAGCCGCCGGAAGAGAAGCCAAAGGAGTAACGGCCGGGGTCTAAGAGTTTGGGGGCGCCCTGAGGTGCTGGGGTGTTCATGCGACGGAGTGTCGCACTGTTGTAGGGAGGGCTTTATGGACAAGGCGACACTCCGTCGAATTTCATCGTTTCCGGTGCACTCTGATTTTTCTCGCAAGCCCCGCTTTCTCACCCACCCACTGCCCGATCCCTGATTTGTTCAGTCTCGCCCGTTTCAATTCCCGCTCTTTTGCGCTGAATCACGCAAGGTGCCCCAGGTTCGCGCCCGTTCTTTGGGCGCTAACCTGGGCGAAGGCTAACCTGGGTGGAGTAGCTCGGCAGCACCGCCGTGATAGCGTCAGTCGTCGGAGGACGAAATACTATTTCTGGGCTTTCGGGAGTAGTGAGACGTGGGAGAGAGCGATTTTCCATCCGCTCGGGGTCTTAACCAAGACATGGCTCTCCACGGCAGTGATCTCGCAACTCACGCTGGTTGCCTGCGACAAGCATTCCCTGTAAGGCTTAGGACGCAACAGCAATTCCCGTCCTTCCGCGCTCTCAGCACTTTCAGTTCCGTCGATGGCCAGCGTCACCCACGCCACGTCGCCCTGCACATGAGTCTCGAAATCGTGAAGCCGCAGGGCAATACGAATTCCGGCCGCTTTCCATTCACAACACACAACATCGTCACCAATCTTGCTTGGGAGGGAATTCTGTATCAATCGGGCATCGGGCGTAAGGAGCGAGCGTACCTTGGCGAGGTTGTAGTCTTGGAAAGCTTGCTCGAAGTCTCGCACGGTCGCTTCTACGGCACTCTTCTCGTCATCCTGAGCCGCCGCACGCTGGGTTCCCGTGGAAACAAAAGCGGTCGCAATGAGCACAGCTACTACTACGATTTGCTTCACGAGGTTCTCCTTTTTGCGTCAACGATTTCGCCTCAGGGGGTGCTGCGTCCGCAACTGGCGGAACTGCTCTTCGGAGAGGCGAGACGTGCGAATTCGACACGAATGAGCGCGTGCCGTCTGTGACTTGAATCACATCAGATGGGTGGTCAATGGCGAGAGCCACAAAAGCCAGAAGGTCAACTGTCGCAAAATCTCATTAACACTTACTGAGTGGGCAATGAACCGAAAAAAAGGCGCTCGAATCGGACTCGTTGCGATGGTCGCTTTTGTGATTGGGGAGTATTTTCAGCCCCCACGTCCCGTACTGATAGCCATCATTCTGGCAACGTGGGCAACAATGTTCTTGATTTGGAGAAGGAATGACGCACCCAGATAAAAGGGCCCCATCCACTGCCTGATCCCTGATCTGTTCAGTCTCGCCCGTTTCAACTCCTGCACTTTCGCGCCGAAATCACGCTGCCGGCCGCCCGCCATTTGACACGAGCCTTCATGCCACTTACGATTCGCAGGATCATGCCGAAATCAAGCAGCCACTACTGCCGTCAAATTGATGCGCGCAACGCCAGCGTCGCAATAAAGAGCCTCGCCATTCTCGTCGCCCTGCTGGCCTTCACATGTCTTTCCCTGGCGGCGCCGCCGGCAATTCCCGCCGCCGATCCGCATCGCTACCTCGATGACATCAAGGCGCTGACCACGCCCGCCATGGAGGGACGCGGCGCCGGCTCGAAGGGCTTGACCCGTGCCGAGCACCTCATCGAGAAGCGCTACAAGAGCCTGGGGCTGGAACCCGCCGGCACAAATTCGTACTTACAGCCTTTCACGTTGATCACGGGCGCGCACCTGAAAGGGAAGAACAATCTCGCGGTGCTGACCGGCGACCAGAAACGCGAGCTGAAAGCGAAGCAGGATTTTGTTCCGTTCAGTTTTTCCGCCTCGGGATCGGCCCGCGCGCCGATGGTATTTGCCGGCTACGGCGTTTCGGCTGACGAGTTTCAATACGATGACTACGCCGGCATCGACGTCAAAGACAAGATTGTCGTCGTCCTGCGCTATGAGCCGCCGTCGTTCGCCGTGAAGGCCGGCAATCAGGGCATGACGCAGCATTCCCAGCTGGTGACCAAAGCCATCAACGCCCGAAACCACGGTGCCAAGGCGCTCGTGCTGGTCAACGGAAAGCTGGGCGACGGCGAAGAAGATCTGCTAACGCGATTCGGCAGCGTGAGCGGCCCGGAAAATGCCGGCATCATTTTTCTGCAGGTCAAAAATGCAGTTGCGGAAGGCTGGCTCAAGGCTGCGGGCAAATCGCTCGCGGAATTGCAGGAGCAGATCAACGCTTCGTCCAAGCCCGCATCGTTTGCGCTGCCGGAAAATCAGACCGCGGCGCTGACCGTCAGCATCGAAACCACCCAGGCCACGGTGAACAATGTGCTCGCGTATCTGCCGGGCAAGACCGACGAATACGTAATCATCGGCGCGCACTACGATCACCTGGGGCGAGGCAATTTCGATTCGCTGGCGCCTTCGCAGATCGGGCAGATTCATCCCGGAGCGGATGACAACGCGTCGGGCACCGCCGGAGTGCTCGAACTGGCCCGGTTGCTAGCGCCGCAAAAAGGTCAGTTGCGGCGGGGAATTCTATTCGCTTCCTTTGCCGGCGAAGAACTCGGGCTGCTCGGTTCGGCCGCATGGGTGAAAGAGCCGACGCGTCCGCTCGAAAAATGCGTGGCCATGCTGAACATGGACATGATCGGCCGCATCAAGGATCAAAAAGTCTACATCGGAGGCGTTGGCACCGGTTCCACGCTGAAAGCTGTGGTCGAGCAGGCGCAGAAGGAAGAGAATTCCGGATTCAAGATCGAATACTCGCCCGGAGGATATTCCTCGAGCGACCACACCTCGTTCGTAGCCAAAAAAATTCCCGTGCTGTTTTTCTTTTCTGGATTGCACTCGGATTATCACAAGCCTTCGGACACATGGGACAAGATCGATCCCGACTCGGCGGCTCGATTACTGAACGTGGTGGGTGAAACGGGCGAACTGTTGGCGGATGCGGAGGAGCGTCCCTCCTTTATAGTGGTCGCGGAAGACCAGCCCGGAGGCAGGTCGTCGGGAGGCCCCGGTGGTTACGGACCATACTTCGGATCAATCCCGGATTTCGGCCAAGTGGAAACCGGAGTAAAGTTCTCCGACGTAAAACCAGGATCACCCGCCGCCAAGGCAGGACTGAAAGCGGGAGACATCCTGGTGCAGTTCGGCGACAAACCAATCAAGAACCTATACGACTTCACCGACGCCCTCCGCCGCAGCAAAGTGGGAGATGTGGTAGAGGTCAAGGTGCTGCGCGATGGGCAACCGGTGACGGCGTCGGTCAAGCTGGAACAGCGCAAATAGGCAGGCGCCCCGGGGAACCGGGACAGTCGCTTCGATGGCATTCCCCGCTATGTACGCACGCATTCAGCAGCATGGCCAAATCTCAGTTATCACCTTCCCGTGTGTCATAGCTCACCGACAAAACGCGGATCGCAAGCGTGAAATTCTGGTGGTGGCCCGTCAGACAGGCGGCGGTTATCTACGGAGGTCGTATGCACAAACTTAGTTTTGTTTTGGCTGTACTCATCCCGCTGGGCACGAACGATGCCATGGCCCAATCGGTTGCCGGGGAGCGTTTCGACGGTAAGTGGCTCACCAAGCTCACCTGCCCTGCAAAAGGGAACACCGAGGGTTACACCCTGCAGTTTCCGGGCGTCATCCAGAACAGCAACTTTCGCGGAGAGCGCGGCACCGCGGGGGAACCTGGCTATCTGCTGGTCGAAGGAAAGATCGCGGAGAACGGCAGCGCCAAGCTGTCTGCTACAGGCATAGTCAGCTCTAGGAAATATGCCCGTGGAGTCTTCGCGCACAAGGGGGAGGATTACAGCTACAATATCAAGGCCCAATTCAAAGAGACCGAGGGCACAGGCACCAGGGACGAAGGCCTCGGCGTCGTAGGCCGCCCCTGCACGTTCGAGTTTGCGAAACAGCAGTCCACGAGCCCGGATGGTGGACACTAGCCCATTTCACGCAGGACCGGGCTGTTGGTGAAATCGCGATAATGCTCAGTGACCTGACGGTGAGTACAAGTTGGCAACCGAAGACAGGGGTTGCCGAGGAGCTACTTCTGCTTGCCCTTGCTGCCCGTCAAGAACTGATCGCGGGCAAAAACGCGTCCTCGGTGGCGTGCCAGATATTCGAGTAGCCGGGACTCAAAGATGTATTTCACAGAACGTACACGCCTGACTGCTTTTCGGCGCAATTGGCCGGTGGCACGCGGCCTCACATCCATCTTTACTCACGAGGGGCACCCCGAGAATTCAGGTGATCGCGATAGGATGGGCGGTTGTTCGCGAAAAATCGCCAATATCGCTCATTGACCCCGGTCGTGAATGCAGTTACCTGCCTACATCAAGCATCAAAGTTCGCAGAACGAGAGACGGACTTGCCGTGATTAGGTGGTGTGCTGCAACCGGCGCCAGGGTCTCGGCGCAGGAGGCGCGGGAATGGATCACCTTTGGTGATTTGGATAGGAATGCAAAAGAGGATAAAGTCAAAGACATTCATGGCCCTCCGATTCAAGTCTAGACTCATTGTTTTTGTCATTCTGGGTTGGACGTCGTTCTGTTTAGGACAGACTCCTCGGCAAACGCCTGTGCCCAGTCCGGAAAATAGTCCGGAACAGCGAGGAACAGCCTCAGTCGGCGAGCGACTGCCCGATCAGCAATTGTCCGGGAGCATCAGCGGAACGGTTGTTGATCAAAGTGGAGCGGTCGTTGCCCGAGCCCGGGTGAGACTTACACGTGACGATCAATCGTCGAAGGATCAATCCCCAGGCCAAGACGTGCTCTCGGGCAACGATGGGCAATTCTCCTTTGCCAACATCGCTCCCGGACCCTTTCAGCTCACAGTTACCTCGGCGGGCTTCGCGCCGCAAACATCCTCTGGAATCCTGCATTCGGGGGAGAACTACATTGTTCCGAGGAGCGCGTTGGCAGTTGCGACCGCCGTCACTGATATGGAGGTCGGACTTTCACAGACCGAAGTGGCTGAAGAGGAGATCAAGGTTGAAGAAAAGCAGCGCGTGCTCGGCGTCCTGCCAAATTTCTATGTCAGTTACATCCCCAATGCAGTTCCCCTCACCGCGAAGCAAAAGTTCAAGCTCGCCTTGAGGACGGTGGTGGACCCGTTCACTTTGGTATTTGTGGGGGGCGCTGCGGGAGTTGAGCAGGCGCAGAATCACTTCGCCGAATATGGGCAGGGCGCGCAAGGTTATGGCAAGCGCTTCGGCGCCGGTTATGCCGACACGGTTGCGGGCACGTTCGTGGGAAGCGCCATACTGCCATCGCTTCTGAAACAAGATCCGCGTTATTTTTACAAGGGAAGCGGTAGCAAGCGATCCCGGATTCTGTATGCGATTGCCAATGCAGTCATTTGCAAGGGCGACAACGGACGCTGGCAGGCGAATTACTCCAATATTCTCGGAAGCGTGGCCGCGGGCGGCATTTCAAATCTTTACTATCCACCGCAGGATCGCAATGGTGCGGGATTAACCTTCGAAAACGCGGCCCTCGGGATTGGCGCAAGTGCCGTGGCCAATCTCTTTCAAGAGTTTGTCATCCGGAAGTTGACACCGAAAGTTCCCAGCAACGCCCCGGCCAAACCCTAAAAGTAAATGGGCAAAGGAAGCTAGCGCCCGTTTTCGAAGCGGTAGCCGATTCCACGCAGCGTTTTCAAATACCGCGGATGCCGTGGGTCGCGTTCGATTTTCTCCCGCAGACGTCGCACAAAGACGTCAATGGAACGTGGGGTCACGAAGGAGCCTTCTTTCCACACCGCGTCAAGCAACTGGTCGCGGGTAAAAACGCGTCCCCGGTGCCGCGCCAGATATTCGAGAAGCCGGAACTCGCGCACCGTAGTGAGTACCGTTCTGCCTTCGACGCGCACGGTCATCGAAGCGATATCAATTTCCAGATCTCCCAACTGAATAATTTCGTGACTGGGGGCCTCCGGCTGGACGCGGAGAACGTTGCGGACACGCGCAATCAGCTCGCGAGGACTGAACGGTTTGGTGATATATCCATCTCCACCGGCGTCGAAGGCCTGCAGGCGGTCCGGTTCCTGAGTTCTGGCGGAAAGAAAAATGATGGGCGTCTTGCCCAGTCGTTCGTGCTGGCGGATCTGGCGGCAGAGATCGTAGCCGTTCATCCCGGGCAACATAATATCGAGCAGAAACAGCGCCGGTTGCGCCATGGCTGCCTGGGGAACGACTGGCGCCCCGGAAAAGAATGTCGAAACCTCATATCCAGCGGTCCGCAGGTTGTGTTCGATCAGTTGAGACACATCCGGATCGTCTTCCACGACGTAGATCAGATCGGGATAACGCGGCTTGGCGAACGCCTCCAAAAATTCCATGGCAGTAAGGAGAGCCTCACGCGCTCTCAAAGAACTTCACTTAAAAAAAATTTGCTTTGAAATCCCCTTCTGACATTAGAGGGACTGTGTTGCAGCAATGTTGCGCCAGTGTTAAAGGAGGGTTAATTTGATCGAGGCTCTAGTACCGTGATCGCATCAAGGTTACGGCGCGGAAAAGGAGTAGCGCCGGCATCTTGCCGGCTGTCCCGAGGGCATCTCGCCCGCCGGCGCGGCGGCGCTACTCTCATCGGTGAAGCCGTACAAATTATGCGGTCGCGGTACTAGTGTGGCTGACGCGGCTGACCTACGGCGGTGCGGGAGGCTCCCGCTTCCGGAAGAGATTGAAGCTCGTGCTGAATCCACTCCAGGTTCTTGCCGTCCCCGAAAGCTGCCTTGAACTCTTCCATATTTTTGTAGAGCACCACGCTTGCGCCCGCGGGGACTGCGGCCCGTAGCTTTTCTTTCGCGGCCTTAGGCGTGTTGGTCTCGAAGACTTCGTTGTCAAGCCGAAGTTTCTTCGCCTGAATCTTTGGCAGCCAATCGACCGGCTCCAGCGCGGCTACTTTCTTCAAGAATTCCGGCTTTACATACTCCGCCCGTTCATCCTCGGGCACGAAGGGAGAGGTTGCCATCCAGATTGGCCAATCGCCCCACGGATCGAGCGCTTCCAGCACCTTAATCCGCGGATCGACCGCGGAAGCGAGGATCGCTATGCTCGCCCCCGACCCCTGCGTGAACATCCCCACCCGATTCATGTCGAGATCGCCGCGCGCAGTCAGATAATTCAGCACCATCTGCACGTCGTGCGCCGAGGTTGCCAGGCACTCCTGCAGTTCGCTGAGGAACCACTGCTTCATAGGGCGGTCGTGGTAGCGGTGCCCAGTGAGCGCGGAAACGAAGCCGACGGCGGCAAAGCCGTTCTCGGTCACGAGATTTTCATAAGCGTCATTCCTGAAGATATCCGTGTCGGTGGGATAACCGTAAAGATACAAAATCACCGGCGGCTTCTTGACTCCCTTGGGTTTCACTACATAAAGGTCGAGCGGATCACCCCATCGCCACTGTACCTGCAGCAGTTCCACGGTGTATCCAGGGTGGGTGTCATCGACAAACGCGGTGAGCGGCCGAGCCGGCATGAGATGGCTGCCGCTTAACGCGGGCGAGGTCCAGTCCTCCCGCACCCCCTGAAAACGAGTGTCGGCTGGGTCGGCGATAGGCGGAGATGCCGGTGAGAGTTGAGCACTGCTGGTCCGCGCCAAAAATAGCAAAGTACATCCGAGCGCAAGCGCTCTTATGAATCTGCATGAAAAAGGATTGGACATCGTACGTCCCCGGAATTGGAATGTTCGTCCCGCGAAGGAGGTGGTGCAGGCAACGCCTGGAACGAGAAAATACCGCTTCAAAATTATTCTGCGATCTTACTATTTGAGCTCGCTAGATGCAATGCGGGCAAAGCGGGCAAAGAAGATGCGGTCAAAGAGGATGCCGTCAAAAAAGAGAAAGAGCGGACCGATCAACGGTCCGCCCTCCATGTTCAGTGAAATGGATCGGGTCCACCTACGGTCTTACCTGGAGACCCTGAACCCCCTGAACATTCTGCGTGGTCTTTGAGGTGGATGGGAGTATCTCACCGCCAAGATCGCCACCCGCCTCGGTTGTCCCGCTGTTAACCGGAACCGCGCCGATCGAGGCGCCGGCTCCGTCATATTGCTGGTAGTGCGAGCGCAGGTACAAGAGACCAGGATCGGTGATCCCACCCGCTACCGTCTTCACGAACGGCACAAAGTCGGGAACGGAGGTGACAACGAACTCCTGTGCGACCTTGACCAGAGCCTTTGCGGCCGTCAGCGCAGTTCCGTTGCTCACAACACGAATAGTCGACCACGCCGGGTACGTGCCATTGCGGAGGTTCGGGTAGGACAGGCCACCCGCCCAGATCTGGTTTTCTGCACAGGGAAATACTCCGCTGCAAGACGCCGGCAGGTTCGTCGAGCCCGGCAGGGTGCCAGCCGTGGCGGGCTGACCGGGATCGTAGCCGAGTCCGGTGGAATTCTGCGGTCCGTAACTCGCGAAAAGCGGATCGACATTGTTCACGGTGATGTAACCGTAGTTGGGGTTGTTGGCAATCGCACTGACGTTTCCATAGCTGAAGGAGTTGTAACCAATGCCGTCGGTGCCACCGAATTTGGCGGCAGAGTTTTGCACCGCCTTCACTTCTTCACTGGAACCAATTGCGCGATAGCGTGCCCCGAGACCATTCAGGCAAGTTCCTGATTGCCCCGCCAGAGGGTTATTGGTACCCACATTGGATTCCACGCTTAGACCGAGAACGGCGCCCGCCCCGGTGCCTGTGTAAACCGTGGGACCACGGAGTAGCGTGTCTTCCACGATTTGCCCCTGCCCGGAGATGGGCTCATTCTGGAAGATATTAATTGCCCCGGCCGGCAGACCGAAGGCGCTGGCGTCGCAGTTGGTGCCCGAGAATACCTGCTGTAGCTGGAGAGGAGTGGCGTCAGCCAGATGGGTGAGCTGACCCTTGTCGCGCTCGATGAGGAATACCAGCGGAGAAACTCCCACGTTCACGACCGTCGCAGCAGGTATGGTCGTGCCGCTGATCGGGTCCTTGCCCTTGATGTTAAACGCCAGAACGTTGGCTTGACCGGTGCTGCCGGGGTAGCCGCTTTTGATGGGAGTTCCCTGGTAAGCGCCAGATGATGCGCCGAGGCCATCGGCCGGACACGCGCCCGCGGCGTTCACAGCGTTGTATCCGAAACCGTCCAGACCGTCGCTGGCTGCACCACCATAGCTTCCCGCGCCGAGCAGAGAGTTCACCCGGCACGTAATGAACTCCGCATCTTCAGGACGAACTAGCGTCAGCGCCACGGTGGTCGCAGTTCCGGTCGTAAACACAGACTGCACATTTGAGGGCAAAGCCGAGTCTGCACCCCAAAAGACGGAGGGAATCTGACTCGCGCCACTACCAGAGAGGTTGGCCAGCGTAGCGCTTATACCGCACTGGGGTTGAGCGAAGTAGCAACGGACTCCGACGATGGAGTCGACTTTGACGTAAGACCACACCTTGGTGGCGGTCGAATTCCAAACGATCCAGATGGTGCCAGCGTCCACGTTGACGGGTGACACGCGAGTGTCAGTGAGGTTGATAGCATTGGTAGCGCTGGTCCAGTGCCCGGCGCCAGCGCCAGCCTCTTGAAAAGCGGCCAGCCCAAAAGTCTGCCACGCGGCAGACGAACCCACGATCGTTACCTCCACCGTAGTTGCAGCTCTTGCTTGGGGCACGATACCCACGATCACGGTCAGCAACAGCACTGCGAAAATCAACTTCATGTTCCTGCGCGACATAGTTATTCCTTTCTGATGGTTTCCAAATGGGGTCCCGTACCACCAGGGGATAGCTGTACGGGCCAGCTGGGAGCGTTGGTGAGCATAAAGAAGTTTGCGCAGCATGTCAAGTAAATAGATTGACTTAATGTTAATAGTTAATGAAGTCAACACAACTCCCGCTAAACGCTCACGCCATATTCAAAACAGGCTCCCGTAGCGGCCCACATGGCAATACGGGGCACGATGGAAGTGGCAGCAAGTCTTCGGCTCGGACATCATTCCGTGGTACTGAGGATCAAACTCGATTAAAGTAGTTGTGAATGAAGATGAAAATTAATTGGAAAATAATATGAAATTGTTTGTCGATAAGATGAAATGAGTGAGGAATAGGCTGAACCGAACCGTGTTGGATTGAGACATGTTTCGCCGGGGCTGGATAATCTTGCCGGGCCCTCCCCTTTGTCCGAAGAGATCGATTCATCGACCACAGGAGCTCCCGATGCTGCACAAAACCCCTCACTGCAACGAACGTGGAATTTTCATTTTCGAGGCAATAGAAAAAGGGCGGACCTTTTGCATGTCCGCCCTCCGTGTTCAGTGAAACCGATTTAGGTCCAGTTACGGTCTAACCTGAAGACCCTGGTTACCCTGAACGTGCTGCGTGGTTTTTGGGCACGTCGTCGACGTCGGGCAGGTGAGAATTGCGCCGCCCACGTCTCCGCCAGCTTCGGCCGTCCCGCTGTTAACAGGGGCCGCGCCCAGGAGGGTGCCGGCTCCGTCGTACTGTTGATAGTGCGAACGCACTAACAAAAGACCAGGATCGGTGACCCCACCTGCTGTTGTCTTCGTGGCCGGCACATAGTCCGGAACGGCGGCGACAACGAACGCCTGCGAAGACTTGATCAGAGTCTTTGCATTTGCCAGCGGGGTTCCGTTGCTTACCAGGCGCAGAAGCGACCACGACGGGTAAGTGCCGTTGCGGAGGTTCGGGAAAGAGAGGCCGCCAGCCCAGATTTGGTTTTCGGGGGTGGGAAATGCTCCGCCAGGCAGGTTCGCCGCAGCCGGCAACGTACCGGCGGTGGCAGGCTGACCCGGATCGTACCCGGCTCCGGTGGAACTCTGCGGTCCGTAACTGGCGAAAATGGGATCGACATTGTTAAGCGTGATGTAACCATAGGTGGTGTTGTTGGCGATCGAACTCACGTTCCCATAGCTGAAGAACGTGTAGCCAATGCCGTCTTGGCCGTTGGCGAACTTGGAGGCAGAGTTAAGGACAGACTTCACTTCTTCACTGGTGCCAATCGCGCGGTAGCGTGCGCCATTGCCATCGCTGCTGGTGCAAGTTCCCGACTGTCCTGCAAGCGGATTGTTGGCGCCGACGCCGGTTTCCTGGCTCACGCCAAGAGTCGCACCGGACCCCGTGCCGGTATAGACGTCGGGATGGCGGAATACGGTGGCCTCCGCAGTGTTGTACGTGCCCGAGAGGGACTCGCGCAGGAAGACGTTAATGCCCCCGGCAGTCAGACCGAAAGCGCTGGCGTCGCAGTTGGCGCCCGAGAACGCTTGTTGCAGTTGCTGTACCGTGGCGTTGGTCAGACTGGCGAGCTTGGTCGCGCGCGCGGTGATGAATACGATTGGACTTGCTCCCACTTCTACAACTGTGAAGGCAGGTACGGTGGTGCCGCTGATGGGGTCCTTACCCTTGATGTTGAACGACAGAACGTTGGCTTGAGCCGTGCTGCCCGGGTAGCCACTCTTGATGGGGGTTCCCAGGTAGGCGCCGGAGTTTGCGCCGAGGCCGTCCGCTGGACACACGCCCGCGGCGTTGACTGCGTTGTAACCAAGGCCGTCCAGTCCGTCGCTGGCGGCGCCGCCATTCGATCCTGCACCGAGTATAGAATTCACGCGGCACACCGCGAAGGCTGCATCTTCCGGACGGATGTCCGTCGCGGCCACGTTGACTGAAGTTCCGGTCGTAAACAGAGCTTGCACATTTGAGGGCAAAGCCTGATCCGACGAACCATCGCCCCAAAGGCTGGAATTGATTTCGTTTGAACCGCTGCCCTCGAGATTGGCCAACGGAGCGCTTACACTGCACTGCGGTTGAGCAAAGTAGCAGCGGTCGCCGACGACGGAGTCAACTTTGGTGAAAGACCATACCTTCGTGGCGCCGGAATTCCAGACGATCCAGATATTACCAGCGTCAACGTTGGTGCCAACGCGGGTGTCAGTGAGGTTGACAAGGTTGCCATTACTCGTCCAGTGCCCGCCGCCAGAACCAGCCAAGCTATAAGCGCCCAGCGCCAGCGTCTGCCACAGGGCCGAGGATCCTGCAATCGTTACTTCGACCGTAGTTGCGGCCTGTACCTGAGGTACGATGCCCACGAACGCGGCCAACACCAGCATTGCGAAAATCAATTTCATACGCGACATAGTATTGATCCCTCTCTCAATCGGTTTTAGAAACTGTTTTGTTGCACATGGGGCGTAGCGCCACACGCAGGGAGAAAAGTCTTATCGAACCCGCACCCTTTACCGGCGACCAACTGGGTCAGTTGACTGCGTGAGCTGTCGATTTGCACACACCAACTCGCCGCAGTTTGAATTGCAGCCCGAGTCTATCTGCTCACTTGCCGGGCGATGTTAAGGCTGTGTGACAAGTTGGTGAAAATTTATTAACGTATAGAAGCGCGGAAAGTGCCTTAATTCAGCACTTTCGCTGCAATCCTGATGGGATAAGAGTGAAATACTTTTCCGACTTTCCACGGTTTTCTCCCCGCCGGCTTCACTTGTGGAAAACGTGGGCGATCGCCGAGGTGATGCGGGCTCTCGGTCTGTTATCCGGGCGGCTGGAGAAATAAAACAAAGTCTATATATGTAGTTGACATTGTCCCAAAGACTGCTCTATGCTCTCGAAACTAAGTGGCTGTATGGGTTGGGTCTGGGAAGGAAACGGTCGGAAGAATTTCACATTCCTTTAACCTTGGGGCACTGACCCGCCATTTAGAATCCCCCCTTGCCATTGCAATCTTTGGAAACATATTACTTCGGAGTGATCAGTGTGCGATCTTCTGCGCCTCGGTTTTTTTGTCGCGTCATCAGCGTCCTGACGATCGTGCTTCTTGGGTTGTCGTTTGGTTCCGGTCAAGAGCAGCCGAAGACCGCGGCCGACAAGGCCAGCCTTAGCGGGACGGTGACCGATCGGACCGGCGCCGTCGTGCACAATGCGAAAGCAGTGCTCACGAGCGCTACGGGAGCGAGACTTGCAATTCCCGTCAACGGCAAGGGCGTATATTCCGTCACCGGAATTTACCCGGGGACTTACACGTTAACCGTATCGGCGGCCAACTTCGCCGATGTCGTCTTCGATAACATCACGCTGGCGCGGGGTCGAAAGTTGACGCTGGACGCCACCCTGGAGTCAGCTAGAGCCAAGCCGGCAGTTGAGGCGGGTGGCGCGGAGCAGGTGGAACAAAGTGCCGCTTCTCCTGCTCAGAAAATTGCGGGAGATATGGGCGCCATTAATGGGACGGTGACCGATCAAACCCAAGCCGTCGTAGCGGGCGCAAAAGCACTGCTCACAAATGACGCCGGGGAGAAACTTGAAGCCCAGATCAATGACAAGGGCGTGTATTTTTTCACCGGGCTTAAACCGGGGACTTACACGCTAACCGTAACCGCTCCCAATTTCGCTCCGAAGACTTTTGACAACATCACGCTGACGGCGGGTCTCGAATTGAAGCTGGACGCTTCGCTCGAACCGGCTAGCGCAAAAGAAGAAGTGAACGTGGAGTCTAGTGGTGTGGGAGCGGTGGAGACCGAGACCTCCAGTGTTTCCGGCACGATTACGCAAAAGGAAGTTGTGTCGATCGGACTCAATGGCCGTAATTTCACGCAGCTCATCGCACTCGCGCCCGGCGTCAGTAATCAGACCGGGCAGGATGAAGCGAAGGTGGGAGTGGTGGGCAGTGTGAAGTACAGCGTGAACGGAGGCCGGGTCGAGTACAACACCTTCGAGGTCGATGGCAGCGACGTGCTCAACACCGGCCTGAACGGCGCCTCGAGCACGCTCATCGTTTATCCCAGCCTGGATGCGATTCAGGAAGTGAAGGTGCTGACCTCCAACTACGGCGCTCAGTTCGGGCGCACCGCATCCGGTACGGTGCAGGTGAGCACCAAGTCCGGTGGGCCGAAGTGGCACGGAAACCTCTACGACTTCGTGCGCAACGAAGCGTTTAACTCCCGCAACTTTTTCGATGTTATCTATGGCACTCCGCCGCCTCCCGGGGAAACGGTCGGCGGGCAAACCTTTGGAACCAAGGCTCCACTCTATCGGCGGCAGGATTTCGGCGGTACGATCGGCGGTCCGCTCAGCATTCCAGGCGTTTACAACACAAAAAAAGACAAGACCTTTGTCTTCTACTCCGAGGAGTTCCGCCTGGAGAAAACTCCCACGGAGTACAACCAAGCAGTGCCGGGATTGAAAGAACGTGGTCTTTGTGTGTCACCGTGCGGCCTGATCCCGACGTCGCAGGGGGTCGTGAAGAACCTGCAAGTGAACGCTGGCACGGGAGCAGTTTACCAAGACTTCGATTTTAGCGACGTCTGCCCGTTAACCAGCGGAACTTTTGTCCGGGCGCAGTTCCCGGACTGCCCATCCGTGTCGCCGGGAGCGACGGCTGGAACTCTTATTCCTTTGGCCCATTTGCAAGGGGTCCTGGGCACAGTCAGCGTGGACAAGAACGCGCAGGCGATCTTGAACTCGAATCTGATACCACTACCCAACGCCCCTACTGGCTGCAACGTCAGCGTGACCAATTTCAACCCCTCCAGCGCCGACCCGAGCGATCCCAACCGCTGTTACGACACCTCCGTTTCCCCTTCCACCTACTGGCGCGAAGAGTTGTTTCGCATCGATCATGTATTGACCGACAAGCTCAGGGTTTCGTTTCGCTACATCCACGATGCCTGGGATACGACGGTGCTGGACCCGCAGTGGAGCTACCTGAGCACCACCCACCCCTCAGTGGCGACGTTCCCCGCCGTGCAGAACCGCTTCTTTGGGCCGGGCACAAGCCTGGTGGCGCGACTGACACACACGATATCGCCGACGCTACTGAACGACTTGGTCGTCAGCTACGTGAATTCGAACATTACCTTGACTGACCAGAACGGGCCGGGTGGCGCCCAGTTCCAGCGCAATCCCACGCTCAATCAGCCGCTCGTTCCCGACCCCTCGGCTCCCGGACAGTGCAATCCCGCACTCAGCGCTGACCCCGTGACGGGTTTCCCGCAATGCGCCATGGGATACATTTTCAATAACGGCTTTGGCGGCAAGATGCCGGGAGTGAATTTTCTCGGTACGAATGCCGCTTATGGCGGCAGAGGCTTTGCGGCCGATCCCTCCTACATGCCATGGAGCCACACCAATCCAACGTTCTCACTGCGCGACGACGTGGGTAAGGCGATCGGCAAACACACGCTGCAAGTGGGCGCGCAGTACGTACTCTCCCAGCGTAATCAAACCAACAACGCCATCGGCGCAGCTTCAGGCGACATGCAGGGCCTGTTGACCTTCAACAATCTCGCGCACAGCACGGGCAACGCCTTCGCTGATTTTTTGGTTGAATCGGACGCTAACGCGCGGGGCATTCCGACTGGATACATTCAGAGTTTTACCCAGGATTCCGCGCAGCACCGTTACTACCAGCGTTTCCAAATCGCCGAACCTTATGTCCAGGATGACTGGAAGGTAACTCGCCGACTTACTGTGAATCTGGGCTTGCGAGTAAGTCTGTTTGGCACCTATAGCGAGAAGAACCGCAACGCGTGGAACTGGGAAGCTTCCAGATTCAATCCAAAGCGATTCGCGGTGGACCCGGGCTATGGTGAGCTTCTGGATAAAACTGCGGGATCGACTCCGGTGTCGTTCGACCCTGTCACTTTCCAAATAGACCCCAGCGTGGTAAGCGACTTGGGCTTGGTCCAGTGCGGCGTGGGCGGCAGCACGCCCGCAGGCTGCATGAAGGGGCATCTGTTCAATCCGGCGCCACGAATTGGGTTTGCCTGGGACCCGTGGGGTGACGGCAAAACCTCGATCCGTGCCGGATATGGCATTTTTTTTGAGCATGGCACCGGCAACGAAGCCAATACCGGCTCCCTCGAGGCGAGCGCGCCGCTCGTGCTCAGCATGACCCAGCCGCTTCCTGTCAGCTACACATGCATTGGCAACGTTGGGTATGGGTCGACGTTTGACCCGGCCAACGCAGCTTGTGCAAGTCCTCTGGGAGGATCTGCGCCCCCGGCCGGCTCCGTTTTTCCTCTCGATGTCACCTCCATTCCCACCAAGGCGATTTGGCCCTACGCTCAGCAGTGGAGTTTCGGAATCCAGCGAGAACTGCCCAGCGCTGTTGTGCTCAATCTTGCTTATGTCGGGAGCAGGGGAACGAAGTTGACGGTCGAGCGCCAGCTCAACCAGTTGCAGCCGTTACCAGCCAGCGAGAATCCCTTCGGACCGAACGAACCCCTGACCCTTACGGATTGCACCGTTGCTCCGCCGGGATCGTCAACTCCTAACCCAGGTGATGGCAAGACTGCGTTTCTTCTTGGGAATGGAACACAGGTGACGCCGCAAAACCCCGCCTACATGTATTTGCAGGCGGCATGCACGAATCCAAACATCCCCAATGTCAATTCCCTCCCTGGGCGGCCCTACCCGGGTCTGGCGAGAGTTCTCTCGTTGCAGAATGTGGCCAATTCCAGCTATCACGCATTTCAGGGCACCATGCGGCACTCCAGCGGACCGCTCACGCTCGGGGTCTCGTACTCTTATAGCCATTCGATTGACGACGCTTCCGATCGCAGCGATCCGGTTCTGGTCAATTCTTACGATCTGCGTGAGAACAAGGCCAGCTCGAGTTTCGACGAACGTCATCTGGCTACCATCAGCTACGTGTATCAGCTGCCGCTCAAGAATTTTCCGCGCAACTTCATCGACTTGGTCGAGGAGCGGGAACCGCAGGACCCGACCGCACCCAAGGCCAACTGTTGTTCAGCGCTGAGGAAGGGGCTTCTCGACGGCTGGGAGCTTTCAGGAGTAACGCTGTATCAGTCGGGGACGCCGTTCACGGTGATCAATAGCGCCGGCAACACCGGCATTTCCCTGACCGACAACGCCGGCGTTTCCAGCGGGCTCGGCATCGCCGCCTCCTACCCCGACGTGGTGAAGGGACTGCCGGCGCCGGCCAACACTTCTGAAAGCTCTCAGGCCTTTTCCCCAAACTTTGGACCGATTATCGGTAATCCTTCACAGTTTGTGGCGCCGCGGGGGCTCACCTTCGGCGACGCGGGCCGGAACTTCCTGAATAATCCGGGGCGCCTGAACTTCGATCTGGCGCTGCTGAAGCATTTCAAGATCCGGGAGTCCGGCCAGCTTGAGTTCCGTGCCGAGGTCTTTAATATTCTTAATCACACGCAGTTCCGAATCTACGATCCCGATAACCCGGGCAGCAGTGGAAATAACATCGTCAGTTGCTATGCCGGACCCCTGTATTCCGCCGGGTTTAAGGGTAGTGGAGCCGATTGCGTCACCGGGGCTTCGTTCTTGCACCCGGTCGATGCGCATCGGCCTCGCACTATGCAGTTTGGTCTCAAGCTAGCCTTCTAGGACGTGGAACATCATGGAGACATTGACTACTAAATATCGAGCAATATGTGGGGCGCGTCGTCAGCCGCTTTCGCCCCGGTTTTGTGGCGGGTACCTGAAGAGCCCGTTGCTTTTGTTGCTGGCCGCTGCATTGCTGGCCGCTACGATGACGCTTTCGGCGTGCGGCGGCAGCAGTTCCGGCGCTGCGCAGCAGAGCGCAACCCTTTCGGGCAACTGGCAGTTCACGGTGGCGCCTCCGTCCGACGGTTCGTTCCTGGGTGGCCTGCAGGGCGGGTTTCTGCAGCAGCAAAATGGCACGGTGACGGGAGCCGCGGTTTACGCCGTCTCGTTGCCGGGACTCCTGATCCCGTGCAACAGCGGATCGGCTCCGATCACAGGAACCATCAGCAGCCAGAACGTAACCCTCACGGCGGTCGCGGGCACCGAGACTTTTACCTTGACCGGAACGCTGAGTTCCGATGGCTCGACCATGGTCGGAACCTACGTGTCGACTAAGGGTACTGCCGGCGACGGTACATCCTGCGGAACCGCCCAAACCGGGCTGCAATGGAGCGCAATTCTCGTTCCGCCGATTACCGGGACGATCCAAGGGAGCTTTCACAGCACGGGCGGTAGCGCCGGTCTTGGCAATCAGGATTTCGCTGTGTCAGGGGCGCTCACCCAAGGGGAGAACATCGGAGCCAGCAACGCGACCGTCACGGGTAGCTTGAGCTTTATAGAACCGGGAATGTCTGCAAGCGACTACCCTTGTTTCTCTACCGCCTCAGTGAACGGCCAAATCAGCGGCAATTCTGTCATTCTGCAGATCATCGGAACTAGCGGATCGACTATTGGTCAGATTGGCGAACCGGCCGGCTCGTTTGGCAGTACAGGCGTTAATCCCGTTACCTTCAACTCCGTAAACGGCGCGAACATTCTGCAAGGGCTTCAACCAACCTACATGGTGGCCGCGGGCGCCTGTGGAGGCAGCCTTGGCAGCACGGTTACCGCCGGAGACTACGGGAATATCTGTCTGGCAGTGGGTGGCACATTGGGAAGTACAAATGCTTGCCAGCAACCGATCACGCTGTCTCCGCCCGTCTTGATCTTCCCCGCCCAAATGTTGGGCTCGGCTGCGACGACGCAGACGACCACGCTGGGAAACAATTCCAGTTCTACCCTGAACGGTCTGACGTTGAATTGGATTAACAACGGCGACAACACTTTCGGCGGCTTCAGCGATTTCAACGGTCTCGCCAGCTTTCAGGAGACGGACGCTTGTGGCCTCGGAGGCGTTCCTTCGAATGGAGAGCCTTTCTCTCTCAGTTCAGGACAGTCTTGTGCCATCACGGTTTCTTTTACTCCTCAGGAAAGCTGCCCATGGCTGCCGTTCGGAACCCCGCCGGCCATTACCGGAGCCCCGCCGGAATGGTGTCCGTTTCCCCAGGGCGCACAGATAACCGTTAACAGCCCCGCGAGCGCGGACAACGATAAGGCCTTTGTCGTCCCCATCACAGGCATCGGGGTCAGCGCCATCGTACCCTCGGTTCCCGAACTCGATTTCGGTGCGGAGGGCCAGCTCAATCCACCCGAAGCGAGCCTTCCGCAGATGCTGTCATTCACCAACAACAGCGGGTATCCTCTGCAGATCCTGGGCAGCGCGCCTTGCCTGAACCCACCGAAGGGTCCGCTCAAACTCCCGCACCCGCTGCTCGCAACCAGCTCAGTTGCCGGCCTGCAAGTCGTGAGCAACGGGTCCGGCAGTATCCTTCCCATCACTGCCGACGGCAACACCATCAACTACAACTGCGACAGCGATTCCGGAACTTTCCTCCCGAACTTCCAGATCTCTGCGGACTCCTGCACCGGAACCGTGCTCGTTCCCCAGGCCTCGTGCAGCCTGCAGGTGGCCTATGTGCCGCAGCCGAAAACCGACATCAATAGCGGTCTGGATTATTTTCTGGAACTGAACACGGTCCAGTGTTCGAGCACGGTAACCTCCGACTGTGAAATCGATAGCGGACGTTTTCCGGTGGAGTTAATAGCCAATGCACCAAGCCCACTGCGGATGTCGCCCAGCGCGGGCCTGGATTTTGGGACGCAGAAGAAGGGCACGACCAGTGCCCCGTTGACGATTACTCTCCTCAACGACCCGAGCCTGACCACCACCCAGACGGCAACCTTCGTCGGCCGGATACAGGTGAGCGGCATCCCCAGCGGCGGCAGTTGCTCGGCGACCTCGCCGACCGGCAACTACTCTGAGAGTGACGATTGCCCCGTCACCCTCGCTCCCGGCAGCAGTTGCACTGTGAGCGTGAATTTCACACCCGGCAGCGTGGGATTCGATCCGGGGAAACTCGTCATTGATTACACGCAGCAACCAAGCTCGGGACCGGCAACCACCGGCAATCCCCAATGTGTCTATCTGCGAGGCACGGGACAATGACTTCCGAAACCGTAGAGGCTCGGTCACCCGCGTCTCGTTGCATCAACCTCAAAACTTTTCCAAAGCACCAGGGCCCAGGTAGGCAAGCAATTCAAAATCAGAAAGGAACAATCTTATGACCAGCCCAGGGCAGCATCGGAACTCGACTTTTCAACCCGCGCGAGTGGCAAGCGCCGTGCGCGCTTTCATGGTTCTGCTTACGCTCGCGCTCCTCGCGAGCGGATCGGCACAAGCGCAGACCTACAGCGAGAGCGTGCTGTATTCGTTGCCGGGGCCGGGATCATTGGGCGGATATCCCACTGCGGGCTTAGTGCTGGACGGAAGCAGCCTGTACGGCACCAGCGACGAGGGCGGCACCGACGGACTCGGGTCCGTATTTAGAGTAGGGACGGGCGGCGGCGGGGCAGTGCTCTACAGCTTCACCCAATTTCCAACCGGCGAAGAACCCTACGGAGGATTGGTGCGGGACGCCCAGGGCAACTGGTATGGCACTACTTCCGCTGGCGGGGATGAATACTGCGCCTCGTCTGGATGCGGAACGGTGTTCAAGGTGTCTCCGACCGGCCAGCTGACCGTGCTCCACACTTTCACCAGCGGCGGGGACGGCGCATTTCCCTATGCAGGTTTAGTGATGGACGCGCAGGGCAACTTGTATGGCACCACGGTTGGCGGCGGGTACGGCAATTACGGAACGGTGTTTGAGGTGGACACGAATGGTAACGAGACCGTGCTCTACCCTTTCCACGGAGGGGGGGACGGCGGAAATCCTTACGCTGGTTTAGTGCGGGACGCGCAGGGCAACCTGTACGGCACCACATACGCTGGCGGGGCTTCTAGATGCGGGGTGGTGTTCAAGATTGATACGAACAATACCGAGACCGTGCTTTATAGCTTCGCTTGTGCCCCAGACGGCGCATTTCCCCGCGCGGGTCTGGTGATGGACGCCCAGGGCAACCTGTACGGCACTACTTCCCATGGCGGCGCTTCCGGCACCAACGGCGGCGGTTCCGGCTACGGGACGGTGTTCAAGGTGGATTCGGCAGGAAACGAGACCGTGCTCTACAGCTTCACCGGGACAGGTGGAGACGGCCAATTTCCCTATGCAGGCTTAGTGATGGACGCGCTGGGCAACCTGTATGGCACCACACTGTACGGCGGCGCGTTTTGTACTGGCGGGGGCTGTGGAGCGGTGTTCATTGTGTATCCGAATGGGAGACCGAGACTGTGCTCCACAGCTTCGGTGGGTATGCTGCGGACGGCGCAAATCCCTACTCAGGTTTGGTGCGGGACGCGAAAGGCAACCTATACGGCACTACGTACGATGGGGGTGACGACTATGGAACGGCGTTCGAGCTGACGCTTCTGAAAGGGATCACGACCACCACTACAATCTCGTCTTCACTGAATCCGTCCACATTCGGGCAGGCAGTGACCTTTACCGCAGTGGTCAGTTCAATTGACGGTCCGCCGCCGGACGGAGGAATCATCAAGTTTAACAGCTTGGGAACCGGGACACTAAGCGGAGGCACGGCAACTTTCACAACGTCGAAGCTGACGGTGGGCACGCACAAAATCACGGCGACGTATGAGGGTGTCACCGGCCTTCTTGCCAGCAGTTCGGCTTCGCTGACACAGACAGTGAACTAGCGCCGAACCGGAGCCCCTCGAATTCGCTCGGGCGGGCCCCGCGACGGCAGTTTGTATAGAGCACTTATTTGCGGCGGTCATGTAGAGAAGGCGGAGAGCAAAAGCTGTGCGGAGCTTCGCTCCGATTGGGTGGGTTTTGACTTAGCCCTCCGCCTCCCGGGCACTCGGTTCTGTGTATGAGTTGGCATTTGAGTTCGGGACGTGACGCGATGCAAGTCAAGATGGCGTAACTGAATTCAAGGAGGTTGGCAGTGGCGACTAAACGATGGATTCTCTTTGTTCTGCAGGTGGCGATGATTTCAATATTTGCCGGATGCGGAGGAAGCAACGCGAATGTGCAGAATCCTCCACCGCCGCCGCAGTCCAATGTCTCCATCGCTTTTCAGCCCGAGCCCGCAGGATCGATCGCAGTCACTTTTTCCGAGAATCTCACGGCGGTGGTTACCAACGACCCAAACAATTACGGAGTAGATTGGTCCTTGACGTGTCAGAATTCCGGCAACTGCGGCTCCCTCAGTGCTCTGCACACCGCCAGCGGCACAGCTACAACCTATACCGCCCCTCCAACCCTTTCCACTAACACCATGGCCGTCGAAATTGTGGCCTTCGCGACTGCGAATCACGCCCAGAACGTTGTCGCTCCGGTTGTCGTCACCACCTTTGACAGTAGCCTCAAGGGCGCCTACGTCCTCCAAGCTCAGGGAGTTGATACCAATGGCGGGCCTAACTACCAGTTTGCCGGCGTGATTGTCTTCGATGGCAACGGAAATATTACGTCCGGCGAGCAAACCATCAACTTCTTCGACCCAAAAACCAGCGCCTTGGTGTCCAAGTCGGATCCGATCGTCGCAGCCCCCAACAGCTATTTTATCGGCAGCGATGGACGGGGGACGATTACCCTCAACACGGGCGACGACGACATCGGTGGGAACGGCGTAGAGACTTTTGCTTTCGTCCTCCTTTCCAATTCCCAGGCGCTGATTTCGCAAATGGATCTCGGAAATGCGGCCACCGGCATCTC
>Ga0116134_1000380_pt1 | contig 23497 bp, 23 predicted proteins | sample June2015DPH_19_5_FD_89737 | JGI IMG/M metagenome (GOLD analysis project Ga0116134, IMG submission 89737) | Peatland microbial communities from SPRUCE experiment site at the Marcell Experimental Forest, Minnesota, USA - June2015DPH_19_40 | ecosystem: Environmental > Terrestrial > Soil > Wetlands... | reverse complement strand
TCCGCTGCGGGCTTGAATCGGGCGCGCATTTTCATTTTAAGTTCACCCGGTGCGGCAGGCGGCGTTGGCTGGCGGCGGGGCCGTCCGCTGGCCAAAGGCCGGGAATCACCACGCCGCAGCGCGGACACGTGCCGTGGGAAGTGATTTTGTATTCCTGGATCAAGTAACCGCTGCGGACAATCAGGGTTTCGCCACAGCCGGGGCAGCGCGTGTTTTCCCATTCGCCCACCCGGCCGGGCGCATTGCCGGCATAGACGAAGCGCAGCCCGGCTTCGGTTCCAATCTCCGCCGCGCGCAATAAATCATCCGGTCGCGTCGGGCGCGGGCCGGTCATTTTGTAGTCTGGATGGAATGCGGTGACGTGCCACGGAATGTCGCGGCTCACCGAAGCGAGGAACCGGGCGATGTCCCGGAGTTCCTTCGGGTCGTCGTTGAAACCCGGCACGACGGGGGTCACCACCTCCAGCCAGATGCCGCGTTGATGGATCCTTTTGATGGTTTCGGTCACGTGGTCGAGCATGCCGCCGAGCGTCCGGTAGCGGCGATCATCAAAGCCTTTCAAGTCCACCTTGTAAGCCACGATCCACGGCTGGAGAAAATCGAGCGCTTCCGGTGTCGCGTTGCCATTGGAAACAAAAGCGCACATCAGGCCCTGTGCCTTGGCCGGCTGGAAGACGGACACGGCCCATTCGGCGGTGATGAGCGGTTCGTTGTAACTCGACACCACCAGCCGCGCGCCGTGCCGTTGTGCCGCATGTATCAGTTCTTCCGGGGTGACGGTCTGGAAAGGCGCTGACGCCGATTCATCGCGCAGCGCCTGGCTCGTCACCCAGTTCTGGCAATACGAGCAATGAAAATCGCAGCCCAACATGCCGAAGGTGAGCGCGTCGCTGCCGGGATGCACATGGAAGAACGGCTTTTTCTCCACCGGATCACAGGCCACGCCGGCGGTATAGCCGAACGGCACGCGCAGTTGGCCGCCGTCGTTGAAGCGCACCTTGCAAATCCCGCGCCGGCCCGGCGCGATCAGGCACCGGTGACCGCACGCCACGCAACGAACCCGGCCGTCCTCCGGTTTCCAAAGCACGCCCACACTGGTGTGACAGTCAAGCAGGTCGGCCAGCGTCGTGCTCTTTTTCGGGCGCTGAACCACAGGCGGCAGGGGCTTTGAAGCCGGGCCCGTTTTTGTTGCTTTCACTGTCTCAATCTCGCGCATCTTCACTTTGCGGGGAAAGCTGTCCGGTCAACATCGCACTTTCTTCCGCCACAAACAATCTGTGCTGGCAATTACGATCCGTTCAGGTCAACGCCCGTCACGCGCCACGATGAACTTTTCCGCGTATTTGCCCAGCAGGTCGGCCTCCAAGTTCACCGCGTCACCCACTTTTCGTTCGCGCAAGGCCGTGATTTCGTAAGTGTGCGGAATTATCCAGATGCGAAAGCTTTTTTTCTGCACGCCCGCCACCGTGAGGCTGATACCGTCCACCGCCACCGAGCCTTTGAAGACAATGTAACGCATCACTTCCGGCGGCGCAGCGATGTCCAGCACGTGGTCCTGTCCGGCGCGTTCCCACCGGATGATTTTGCCGATGCCGTCAATGTGGCCGGTCACGAAATGTCCGCCGAACTCGCCGTCCGCGCGCAACGGCCGCTCCAGATTCACCAGCGAACCGGGTTTGGCAAATTGCAGGTTGGTGCGCCGCCACGTTTCCTGGAGCAAATCAAATTGGGCGAGCTTGAATTTCCCGCGCGTGGCCACTTTTACCGCCGTCAGACAACAGCCATTCACCGCCAGGCTGCCACCCAGCTTTAGACCGCGGCCGGTCACGCCGGCGCGCACGGCCAGCTCAATGGACTTCGCCGTCGGCTGGATGCGCTCGACGGTTCCCGCTTCTTCGACAATGCCTGTGAACATTCCGGAAAAATTAGCGGTGAAGCGAAACCACGTCGAGCCGTGTTTTGACAGGAATTATGCATGGATGGTTTGTAGCTGCGCTTGTGAAAGCGCAGACCAGGCGGCAGGAAATCCGCGTTCTCACGAACGCGGCTACGATGCCACTCGCGCTGTCAGCAACAAATCCGGCCCGAGCCGCTTCCATTCAACGTCACGAAGCCGAATCACCTCCGCCAGGCTCCTTGCGCCTTCGCCCGCAACGGCCTTCCGCGAATCGCGCCCGCCCAAAATTTTCGGTGCGTAGAAAAACGCGACGCGCTGCGCGAAGCCGCCGAGCAAAAACGACGCGTTCACCTCGCCGCCGCCTTCCACGAGCAAGCTCGTCACGTTTTCCGCGCCCAGCTTTCGCATAAACCAACGAAGATCAATTTGATAGGGCGCGTCACTCCGTGCGCGCTGTTTGGTGGCGGGCGCAACGATGACATTCACCCGCTTGGCCAAAGCAGCGACGCGGTTTTTCGGCGCGTATTTGCTCACGACAATCGTTGTCAACGCCGCGAATTTGTCGCTCACAACTTTCGCGTTAAGCGGCGTCCGCGCCATCGAATCCAGAACGATGCGCCGCAATCTCGGAGCGCCGATTTCCAAATCGGCACGCGCCGAATCGGAGTTCGGTGCTCCCACCCTCGCCGTCAGGCTCGGATCGTCCGCCAGAATCGTATTGATCCCGACCAGAATCGCATCCGCCCCCTGCCGCAATTTCATGCCGCAGGCGCGCGCGGCTTCGCCGGTGATCCATTTCGATTCACCGCTGGCCGCGGCGATTTTTCCGTCGAGCGTCATCGCCGCCTTCACGGTGATGAACGGCGTGCGATGAACAATCCAGTGATTGAAGGCCTCGTTCAACCCCGCGCATTCGTTGGCGAGCGCATCCGCCCCGGGAACGCTGGCGTCTCGCCGGCGAGTTGCAGGGCGGCGGGTCGATGAACTGGCCGGCGGGACGCCGGCGCTCCCAGGCCCCGTGACTTCAATCCCCGCCCGGCGCAGAATTTTGAAAGCCCGGCCCGAATGTTTTGGGTTGGGATCCGTTGCACCAACAACCACGCGTTTGATACCTGCCGCGATGATGGCGTCCGTGCAAGGTGGCGTGCGGCCGTGCGTGCAACAGGGTTCGAGCGTCACGTAAAGCGTCGCGCCGCGCGGATTATGCCCGCGTTTTAGCGCGTCGCGGAGCGACTCGATTTCCGCGTGCAGCAAACCTGCGCGCCGGTGCCAGCCACGTCCGATGACTTTGCCCCCTTTCACCAAAACCGCGCCGACCATCGGATTTGGCGAAGTCGTGCCGTAACCGCGCCGCGCCAGAACCAGGGCTTGTCGCAAATAATTTTGGGAAAAGAATTTTCGGCGCGTGTCCATTGCGAGCGCGAATCAATGCCAGGACAGTCCCACCTGCCGCAGCAGGAAATATTCATTGTAGGGCTGGTCGTCGGTGATTTGGACTTCAGGGTCAGGATTGAGGAGCCTGGGGACGAAATATTCGCGGTTAACAACCCGCCCGATAAAAGCCAGGATATCCTCGGAGTCATTCCATTCCAAAAGGTCATTCTTTGCGCTCCCGGGCATCCGCGCCGCGAGCTGATTCGCATCTAGATGTTCGATGGGTTCGGAGGAAGCCAGTATGTGGCCTCCCCATCCGGCCACGGAAGGAAAGCAGCGGACATAGGAGAACGATTCATTGATTGATCGAATGATCGCCTGGCCGATGCGAACCCCGCCGCCGGGAAACCACATCTGGAGGATGCCGCCGGGTTTCAGATGTTGTTTGGCCAGTTCATAGAATTCCTTGGAATAAAGCAGGCTGGAACCCGCCGCTTCCACCGGCGGCGGCGGGTCCACCACGATGATGTCATATTGCCTCGAGGTGCGTTTGAGAAAACGCCTGCCATCATCAATGACGACATGTCCATTGGGGTCATTGAGGAAACGCGCGGCATCCGCGTGATAAAACCCAAAGGCTTTTGTCACGCTCGGCACCAATTCCACCGTGGTCGTGTCCATGTTCCAGCTCAACGCCGAACGATAGCTTGTACCCATGCCAAAACAGATGATCAGCGCGGATTCGGGCCGGCCCTGGTGAAAAGCCATCGGCAGATGGACCATGAATTTGGTGATCGGTGTCAGTATGGTCATTCCAATGCCATTGACCAGAAGGTGTTTGTTGCGCCCCTCGCCAAAGGAAACGACCGTGGCGGCGTAATCCCGCCGGACGACCGCGTTTTTTTGGGTGCGCAGCAGCATGGTCTCAAAATCCCTGATCAGGAACAGTGATGCCATCAGAGCAGCAACGGCGGCCAGTCCCCATCCCAGTTGTTGCCGCCGGGATTGGGAGTGGCGAAGGAGGAGGCAAAACACGAAAAAAGGCAGGCTGAGCAGGATCAATGCATATCGCTCACCGATCCAAGACAACAGAACATAACAGGCGAACAGCGGTCCCAGAATGCAACCCAGGACATTGACCGCATAAGCCTTCCCGGCAACCGCCGGATCGCCGGTGGCGTATTCGTCAATCAAACTCGGAGTCAAATATCCCAGAATGGCGCAGAACGGGCAAATGCTGGCCAGCACAATAATCGCGCTGATGACATTCATGGCAGCGTGCCAGTCCATTTTTACGAATCTGGGGTCACCAGCCAGAATGGGGAGAAATACTGCGACCACCAGAAGACTCATCAACTTGGCCGTCGGCCACAGTGAATTTTTTTTGAGATGGTGGCGATACCACCATGAGCCGAGAAAGGTGGCGCCCAAATAGGTAAAAACAACCAAAGCAAAGGAATATACCTGCGTTTTCAAAACCGGCGCGAACGCGCGAGTCCAAACCACTTCCATGGCCATGGCCGCAAAACCGGTTGAAAATAAAATCCACATTATAAGCCGGCGGCGGAAATTACCAGATGGGGACAAGTCGCCTGGCCCGGCGGAACATTCCATTTCCGTCAAAGCAACGGCTACGAACCCTCGTTGCTTCCAGCCCAGCCATCCACCGATGACGGCGATGGTGAAATTGCCAGCGGCAGCCACCCAAAGGGTATGGCGAAACCCCAACAGTTCCACCAGAACCACGGCGGTCAAAAGCGTGCCGCTCATCGCGCCCAGCACATTGGCCAGGTAGAGAAAGCTGAAACTTGCCGTGTTTTTACAATCCCGCTCCCGGACGTAAGCCATCATCAAGGGAAAGGTCGCACCCATGAACAGGCACCAGGGCAGAATGGAAAACGCCAGAACCAGTGCCGATAAGGAAAGATAACGGAAGGAATCCGTCTCGCCGCTGGTCAACAAAGTGTGCTCGCCCATGGCAAATAATTTGGGAACCGCAAAAGCCCCCAGCCCAATCAATAATTCCGCGCAAGCGTAAAAGACGACTGCCGAAAGCCCGGTTTTCTCGACCAGGGAAGCAATGCATCGCCCGCCCACCCAGGCGCCAACGGCCAGTCCCAGCATGAATACCGACAACACCACAGACAGCACCGGAGTAATGATTCCGAAGGAGGCAAAAGCCATGCGTGTCCAAATCACCTGATAGGCGAGGCTGCAAAAGCCGGACAAAAAAAACAGGAGAAACAAAACCCGGCGCGTGAATTGATTCATGCGGCCTACCCTCTACACGTCACGCCGGCCCGAAACAAGCTTCAAAAACCCCGGGCCGGGAAACGTAGCGGCTGCCCGGCAGAGAGCCGCCATCTAAAAAAACGGAGAAAAGAAGTGCGGCGGTCTGCCGACGCGCCGCTACGCCACAATTGGATTCGGCGAAGTCGTGCCGTAACTGCTGATGGGCGAGGCGCAAGGAAGGCCCATCAAAGCTTCGTCTGAAATTTTTGCTTCACGCAGAAAGTTTTTCAGGGGCAAATCGCGACATTTTCTTTTTCAGACTTGGATTCCGATTCACAATCATTTCGTGGAGATAAAACCAGTATTCAGAAACTTGAAGATTGCCCTGAAAGTTTCGGCGCACAAACGAAGCCGTCTTGAGAACCGGATGTTGGCGTATATCATCCAGAAAAATTGGGCCCTTGAGTTTGCAAACCCTCTTGATTATTCCTCCATAACAATCGCCACTTCTCCAGCCCGCTTTTCTGCGGCGCAGCGGGCCATCCAATACAAAAATGTCCTCAATCGTCTTTGTTGGTGAACAGCGATACATGAGTAACAGATCACCCGCACTTGTTCGCTTTGAGAGTCCCCAATCCAATTTGTTGCCTGAATCCAGATATGCCTGCTGGCTGGCGAGAGCTGGTTGGATCCAAACCTTAAACCCGACGCCAAAGAATTTTTTTAACTCCACGATTCGCAGCGAATGCGGCGCGTCATGCCAATCATGTTCCCAGCAAACAAGCCAATCACATTTCCTGACGGCGTGTTTGTGCGTTTTGAAATTGCGAGACCTAAACTCAAATTCAATTCTTATTCGCTTTTCTGCACCGCCAATTTTTTGGTAACCGATGCAATCGGGGAACTCCGCGTGAATTTCTTCTACATGCACTTGAAGTTTTCGTGCGATGTGAGCAAACAGATATACAACGCCAAGTTCATTTTCCGGCGCGTAATGCAGCGGCGAATTGTGAAGAACTTCAGCGCGATGTTTTTTAATTTTCATTCCTCAAACAACGCCTGCGCGAATTATTTCGCATCGAATGGCTGCAGGTCGTCCGTCTGCTCGCCGAGACCGATGAATTTGATCGGCAGGCCGGGTTCCTTCTGGATGGCCACCACCATGCCGCCCTTGCTCGTACCGTTAGCGCCGACGATGGACACCTCTGGTTGAACGGTTAAAACGACGCGGCCGCGGCCAGTTCGCGCAATTTTTGCTCGCGCTGGTAATCGAATTCATACAGGCGGTTCAGCAGTTCATCGAGGTTCTTTGCGTTGGGATTGGCGGCCAGGTATAATTTCAGGTCGCTGACCGCAGCCGCGGTCTGGTTTTGCAGTTTCTTGACCGCAGATGTATTGAAATACAGGTCGCCATCCCAAGGCGAATAGAATATAGCCCACTCGAATTCCGACAGTGAACGACCCAGATCCATGGGGCTTTTCGCCGCCTTCAGCGCGGCGTTGCCTCGCAAGTAATGGTCTCGCGCTTCGCTGGTCAGCGAGGGAATTGGCTCCATGCCCGCAGCCAGCTTGAGCATGGCTTTGCATATTTCCTCCTTTTTCGGGCCGACGGCTGTGAGCCGATACGCCTCGGCCAATTTCATGACGGCCTGGTTCTTATCGCCGGATTTCGCCGCCGCGTCGGCTTCCGCGAGGGCTTTATCACGGTCCGGGGCAGCTTGTTTGCCCAGCCGATCCAGAGCCTGCTCAGTCCATGCATAGGCCGGATTCGCGTCGCGACACCGATTCAGAATCTCGATGGCTTCGGCGGTGCGGCCGACTTTTTCATAGGCGAACCCCAGGAAGCCCCATTGGTCCACCCCTCCGCCCGGAGTCAGGGGGACGCTGGCAAGCCTGTTTTTCAACACCTCAACGGCCTCGTCGCCGGCTCCAGTCGCGGCCCGGCAGACTTGGATATAATTATCAACTGAAGCCGGGGAGGTAGTCGTGCCGAACGTCTCCAATGCTTTTCGATAGGCTTCGGAAGCCTTTTCGCGATCCCCGATTTCATCGTAACACCGCCCGAGCATATACCACGCCCTAGGGCTGGCATTGTTCCGGGTGACCTCACACAACAGCATTATCGCGTTCGTCGTGTGGGACAGGCCAAATTGCGCCGAAGCCAGCAACAAGGACAGCGCGTTTGTGGACTGGTACTGGCTGAGGAGCGCCTCATTTAGCAATCTGGCACTTTCGGGCGAATCATTGGCGGTCTGTTGAGCCTTTGAAAGATACTCCGCTGCTTCCGCGTACCGATAATGCGACAGGCAGAGTATGCCAACCTTCATAAGAATGACGGAATCCGTCGAGGATGTTTTATTTCTTTCCAGGAAAGCTTTGAAAACCTTGTCCGCCTCCGGCCCCATGTCGAGCGCGCGGTAAGAATCTGACAGGAGCAAAAGCGTCGCTGATTCGACCGGAGCAATCGCATGGTAGCGTGTCAGGGTCGTTATGCAATTCTCATACTCGCAAAGATCGTATTGCGCCTCGGCGGACACCTTCAAAACCTCGATGCGGGAAGGATCGAGCTGGGTCACATTGTCAAACGCAGCCACGGCTTGGGGATAACTTTTCTTCCCAAAATAAGCCATGCCAAGGTTGGCGTAAATGCTCGCGACTTCGCGCTTGTCCTTGAGCGAGGATTCCGCTTTTGTCGCAGGAGCAATGGCCGGAACCTCCGCCGCCGAGGAATTCAAGCTTTGACTCACGGAAGTCAGGGTGTTCATGGCAAGCTGGGCGCCCATATTGCCCTTCACGCCGGCGATGCCGCTGATGATCCCCAATATGTCGCTCATCTGCTGTTTGGACTCCTGAGCCTTCGCTTGCTGGCTGGCGGCCTGACGTTGCGCCTCCTGGGCGGCTTGTTGCTCCTCAATCGCTTCCTCCTGCTTTCGCTCCGCTTCGATTACAGTGGTGATGGGGTGGAGCGCCAGCGCCTGCTGGAAAGCCGCGATGGCTTGATCGAACATTCCCTGTCGGTAATAGACCGTGCCCAGTTCATTGAACACGCGCCAGTTCAATGGCTCGCTGGCCGCGGCGGCTTTCGCGTTCGCGATGTCCACATCGCGCTGTGCGGCCAGCTCTTCCGGGGTCGCCGGGATTGGAGCCGGTGGAACGTAAGCCTTCTGGGGTGTCGTTGCCACTGGAGGCGTGCTGGGTGGCGGCGGCACTACCACACATCCCGTAAAAAACAAACCCGCGGCAACCATGCCCACCTTTAAAACCAAGGCGGGATTCAAGGCGCGCACTTTCATGCTTCCTCGTTGCGAATCGTGGATATTTTGCGGTTTCATAAAATGGCCCCTGATCCCGTTAAAACGGTCGTTGCCCGCGTCATTCTTGGGCGGCCATGGCGGCTGTGCCGCTTCTTCAAGCAACAACGGGGCCTGCACCAAAGCCGGCGGACTGGTCGCAACTGCGAACATGTTGTTAAAATGGTTGTGCTGACTCCGTGGGCGGCGGCAGCGTCGTTGGCGCCGGCGGCGGCGAGGCCCGAGGGCGCCCTTCAATGGTTGGCGCAGTCCAATATTCCTCATCTCTGGTTACCACCAGTTGGGCCAGTGCCGTTGCAATTTGCTGGGCGGACCGCTGGTACCATTCATCCATTTTGCTAAAAACGGTTCCCGAGGTCTTGGAGAGGTCGGAGTCTCCCGGGATGGTGATCAAGGCCGCTGGCGAAAGGACGCTGATCCACATGTGAAGCTCGTTCCGAAAGCTCTTTTCCAGGGGTCTTCCTCTGATGCCATCCTGTCCGTTCCACATACCTGTTATCACGATGTAGTCGTCATCCTCGTTGGCCGGGCACGGCAGGATGGTCCCGCAAATATCTAGCGTGCATAACATGAATGCCACCTCTTCCCCCACGTGCGGATTGGCCGCGAACTGGACTTCTACTGCGATGGGTATGGAATCGGTCGCTTCATTCGCAAACAACGCCGGGTAGCGGGACGCGCATTCTGTCCGGATCAGCGGCAGGAGCTTTTTTTCAAAATCCACACTCGAGTCCGGTCGAAACTGAGGATTGACATCGGTGAATTTCAAGCCGGCAACATAAAACCGGCCGGCGGGCGATTTTAGCGCGGGATCGGTTCCCGGCTTGAGATTGGTTACCACGCGCTGGGAGACGCATCCGCTGACGAGCAGCGATCCCAGCAGACCCAGCAGCAGCACGGATTTCATGCCGAAAAATTAATCATTATAAAAGCAGCAAGCAAGTTGCCATTTCTGCAGTTCGTGGCATGGTCGCTGAAAGAAGTCAGCGCCTCGTCACCCCGGCTGTTACGAAAATCTGCGAAGCCGTGCCGGGCGAGGCTGATGGCGAGGCGCATGAATTGTGTGTCAGACATGGTCTGTAGCGTAGCGGCTTTCGGCAGAGAGCCGCCATCTGAAAAAACAGGGGAAACGGCGGTCTGCCGACGCGCCGCTACGACACAATCGGATTTGGCGATGTCGTGCCGCAGCCGCGCCGGGCGAGCCGGAGGGCGAGGCGCATGAATGGGACATCAGACATCCGGTTCATCGTAGCCCCTCATTTACCAAGGCTCAAACGGAAAGGGAATGTGTTCAACCAGTTTTCGGTGGTGTGTTTGGTTTTGACGCCAAATCTGTTGCACTCGTCGAAAGCCGCTGCGAGGATTTCGTAATCAATTCTCTGTAGTTTGTCTGGTTCTTCCTCCGAAAGATATTCCTTCCAGTAAGCGATCTTGAGGGAAGCTTTTTGGATTTCATCGAGAATCCTGTAGAGAAAATATTTCTTAGGCTCTCGATTTAGGTTCGGTGCTAGACGCCGAAAATTTAATTCATCAAGCCCCAGCTCTTTCCGAAGCTCATCTGCGCCCTGCACCCCAACCGAAAGATAAAAGTCCCACAGTTTCTCTTCTTGCTCAGAAAGCGAACTCGATTTCTGTTCAGAATTATTTTCCATAAAGGAATTTATTTATTCCTCAAACAACGCCTGCGCGAATTGTTTCGCGTCGAAGGGCTGCAAATCATCCGCGTGCTCGCCGAGGCCGATGAATTTGATCGGCAGGCCGAGTTCCTTCTGGATGGCCACCACCATGCCGCCTTTGCTCGTGCCGTCGAGCTTGGTCACAATCAGGCCGGTCAGCGGCACGGCTTTGTTGAACTCGCGCGCCTGGTTCAGCGCGTTCATGCCCGTCGTCGCGTCGAGCACGAGTAACACCTCGTGCGGCGCACCAGGCAGTTGCTTGCCAATGACGCGGTGCAACTTCTGCAATTCCTGCATCAAATTGTGTTTGGTGTGCAGGCGGCCCGCCGTATCAAGGAAAAGAAAATCCACCTTCCGCGCCTGCGCGGCGGTGACGGCGTCGTGCGCCACGGACGCCGCATCCGCGCCGTAAGCGCCGGCGACCACTTCAATTTTCAACCGTTGACCCCAAAGTTTGATTTGCTCAATGGCCGCGGCGCGAAACGTGTCGCACGCCGCCAGCAACGCGGTTTTCTTTTGCGATTGCATCAGGTGCGCCAACTTTGCGGCGGTGGTGGTTTTACCGGTGCCATTGACGCCAACGATGGAAACCACCGTCGGGCCGTGCGCGGCCCTGACCAAATCGGGTTTGTTCGAGCCAAGACCCTTCTCCACTTCGGCGCGGGCGATGGCAAACACGTCCAGTCCCGCGCCGCCCTGCGTTTCGTAAGCCTGTTTCACGGCGGCGACGATGTGCGCCGTCACGGCCACGCCGAGATCGGCGGCGATGAGCGCGGCTTCGAGTTCTTCGAGCGCCGCCGCGCCAAGCTTCGGCGACAGCGTGACGATGCGTTTGATTTCGTGCGCCAGCTTGCTGTGGGTTTTTTGCAGGCCGGCTTTGAATTTGGCGAAGAGGCCCATGATTTAGTCGAGGGTCGAGGGTCGAGGGTCGAGCGCCGCTGCGGTTTCTGCCATCGACCTTCGACTCTCGACCTTCGACTTGAGCTTTTCAACGTGCTCGTAGGGCAGTTTGACGGTGCCGATGAGCGGTTTGCCTTTGCTGAAGCCGTGGCAATCGGAACCGCCCGTCACGAGCAGGTTAAATTTGTCGGCAATTTCCAGATAACGCTCGGCGGTGTTCGTCGCGTGCTTGGTGTGAAAACATTCGATGCCGTCCAGTCCGGCGTCCACGAGCGCGGGAATGATTTCATCCGTGCGGTTCAAACCGGGATGCGCCATCACCGCGAGGCCGCCGGCCTGATGAATCAATTCGACGCCTTCCAGCGCGGACATCTTGGCTTTCGGCACCCACGCCGGACGATTTTTTTTGAGAAAACGCTCGAACGCCTCGTCGGACGTTTTGCAAAGCCCGGCCTTCACCAGCGCGCGCGCGACGTGCGGACGGCCGGGTGATTTGCAATTGGCCAGCGCAAAGACGGCTTCCGCTTCGAGCGGCACGTTCAATTGATTGAGCCGCGCCACCATTTCGCGGATGCGATTTTGGCGGACGGCCTGAAACCGGGCGATTTCCACAAGCAGTTTTTGGTTCTGCGTATCCACGAGATAGCCGAGGAGATGAAGTTCGGTGTCGTCGTGCTCGGCGGTGAGTTCCGTGCCGGCGATGAATTCAATGCCTGCCGCGCCGCAAGCCGCCGCCATGCGCGCGCAACCCTCGACCGAATCATGATCCGTCAGTGCCATCGCCGCGAAGCCGAGCCGCTGGCCGTGCCCGGCCAATTCCTCCGGCGAAAAGGTGCCGTCGGAAAAATGCGTGTGCAGATGTAAATCCGCGAATTTCATTCGCTTAGTCCAAAGTTAAAAGTCCAAAATCCAATGTCGGGGAAAGTTCCACAGTTATTTAAATTTGCTCCCGCGCAAATTGGATTGGCGCAGGTAGCCCATAAAGCCGGAAATCAATCGGCTGATTTCGACGGTTCCGGCATGGAGTTCTTTGAACTCGGCCGGAGATATATATGATTCGTCCAAAGCAACGTATAGTTGTGACCGCACTTCGCCACAGGAACCCTTGGCTGTTGACAAGAACTGGGAAAACTCCCTGTCACCCCCACGCTCAAAACCTTCGGCGATGTTTGACATGATCGAAATTGAGGCGCCGCGCATCTGCCCGCGCAATTCAAAATCCTTCACAAAGTCTCCTTGTTTCGAGACTTTGTAAACGTGCCTGGTCAGTTCGCGCGCCTTCTGCCAGCTTAACATGTCTTCGAACCGTTCAATCTTCGCCATGGTCGTTTCCTTTCTCAAGTTTGGTTTTGCATCTGCATTTTCAAAGCCACTAACCTGCCAACTTTGGCCATTAGGCTTTGGACTTTGGACTACTTAACGATCCTCGCCGGACGCATCAACTCGCTGCGCACCTTGTCGAGAATGCCGTTGACGAATTTGCCGCTGTCCTGCGTGGAAAATTTTTTGGCGATGTCCACTGCCTCGTTGATGCTGACGATGGGCGGGATGTCCTCGCGGAACAGCATCTCGTAAATTGCCAGCCGCATGATGTTGCGGTCCACCGCGGCGATGCGATGGAACTCCCAATTCTTCGCATGCTGCCGGATGCGCGCGTCAATTTCCTCGCGGTGCTCGACGGTGCCGCGAATAAGCGGGTCGGCGAACAGACGCATTTCGATCTCCCCGGCGGTGGGCGGCGGCAGTTCGACCGGCTGGCCCCAGGTCGCCGGGCCTTTTTCCCCGGCGATGGCCGCCGCGCGCTGGGTGTCCCAGAATTCATTGAGCTCCCGATCCAGATTTTCCGGCGGGTTCAAATCGTGCTGAAACAAAAATTGCACGGCGCGTTCGCGCGCTTCGCGGCGCTTGCCCATGCATCGATTCTAAAGTCTAAAGCCCAAAGTCTAAAGCCCAAAGTCAGACAAGGCGGTGTAACTTTGGACATTGGATATTGGACATTGGACTGTTAAATTTCGCGCATGAGCAAGGTTACAAAACTGCTGCACACACGCTATCGCGTGAACGATTTGGAACGCACGATAAAGTTTTATCACGACGTGCTCGGCCTCAAAGAAATCCAGCGGCACAAATCGCCGCGTGGTTCGGAACTGGTTTTTCTCAAAGCCCCCGAAAGCGACGAGCAGATTGAAATCTGTTCCTTCCCGGCGGGCGGCCCGGTGCAGGTGCAACCCGACCTTACGCACCTTGCCTTCGAGGTGGACAGCCTTGAGGAGTTTGGCTGGCACCTTGCCAAGCACGGCCTGAAATATTCCGACGGTCCGACGACGAGCTCCACCGGAACCGTGTTCGCGTTCATTGATGCGCCGGAAGGTTATGAAATCGAATTGATTCAAAAGAGCAAAGGCGGTTGCTGATTGCCAACTTCCTATGAAGTTAAAATCCCCTCACCCGTCGCTTCGCGCCACCCTCTCCCCGCCTGGGCGGGGCGAGGAGGTTGTAGTGTCGAGCCTGTGGCTCGATTCGATTCGGCCACAGGCCGAACGCTACAGTTTTCTCCCTCTCCCCGCCAATCGGGGAGAGGGTTGGGGCGAGGGGCGCGTTTTCATTGTCTGAAGGCACGGACAATTCCCCAATTATTAAATACACATGAGCGTTCTTATTGTGGGTTCAACGGCACTCGATTCCATAAAAACTCCAAACGCGGAAAATCCGCGCCTGCTCGGCGGCTCGGCCAGCCATGCCGCCGTCGCCGCGAGCTTTTTCAGCCCTGTAAAATTAATCGGCGTCGTCGGCGAGGATTTTCCGAAGAAATACCTCCAGCTTTATCGACGGCACAAGATTGACCTCGAAGGTTTGCAGATTTTACCCGGCAAAACATTTCATTGGTCGGGTGAATACGAGGCGAACATGAACAACCGCCGCACGCTGCTGACCGAACTGGGCGTGTTCGAGACCTTCACGCCCACGCTGCCGAAGGCGCACCAGAACACACCGTTTGTGTTGCTGGCGAATATCGCGCCCGCGCTTCAGCATCACGTGCTTGATCAGATGCGTCGGCCCAAATTCGTCGTGGCTGACACGATGGATTTATGGCTGAACATTGCGCTGCCTGATTTGCTGAAGCTGCTGCTGCGTCTCGACGGCTTCGTGCTCAACGACAGCGAGGCACATCAATTGACCAAAGAAAATAACGTCTTCGCCGCGCTGAAAAAAATCCACAAAGTGGGTCCAAAGTATGTGATCATAAAAAAAGGTTCGCATGGCTCGATTTTGTCCGGGCCAAAGGGATTTTTCATCTGCCCGGCCTATCCGCTGCACACCGTCGAAGACCCGACCGGCGCGGGCGATTCATTCGTTGGGGGCATGATGGGTTATCTCGCCGCCGCGAAAGGCTCGATTGATTCGAATATCCGGCGCGCGATGGTTTACGGCAGCGTCACAGCATCGTTCTGCTGCGAAGGCTTCGGTCTGACACGCACCACGGCGATCAAACGCGCCGACATTGACCGCCGCGTGAAGGAACTGGAAAAGTTGACGAAGTTTTAGGCCAAATCAAAATTTTGAGGACCAGGCGTTTGCGTTGTCTAAATTTAGTATTCCATGATTTTCCACTGGCCAAATTCCTTGTCAAATTCAACGGGAAATGTGAGCGTTTGTCCCTGCACCACGCTTTCAAAATAATACTGGGCATGATCGCCTTCAATGAAAACCGGTTTGATACCTTTCATGTCCTTGACCGTGGTCAACAATTCGTCTTTGGACATGGCGAGAAACGCGTCCCGGTACTTGTCCCTTGACGCGATGCTGAAATCGGAAAGCGCGCCCACGACGTCACCAGCTTTGAGCCGAGCCATCAAGTCGCTCCAAACCGCCTCCGGATTGTCCGATGGCAGCTTGACCAGCAGCACCCGGTTGTTCCCAGTGTCCGCGATGTAAAATTTTTCCTCCAGCAAATCGTCCACCGCGGTGATGGACTTGGGATGGTTGAGTCCCAGTTCACCGGACAAGGCCACGCGCGGATTGAAGGGCGTGGGAGAATGACCCTCACCGCCCTCGACATGACTGAACACCTGCACCCGGTTATTTCCCGTGTCGGCCACATAGAGCGCACGCTTGTTTGCGGCCAGATGCATGGCTCCGTTGAATTGGCCCAGAGCGACGCCATTCGTTCCGCTCATTCCATCGGGCATGAAACCAACCGCCGTGTCAGCCAAGACGATCCGATTGTTTCCCGAATCGACGATGAACAGGTAAATGCCGATTTCATCATGTGCTAGGCCTTTCGGAGCCTTGAGTTGACCCCGCAATCCGCCTTCTACTCTGGAAGAAGCAACCAGCTTTCCGTTCAGGGCGAACTGTTGAAGTCGTTGATTGCCGGAATCCGACACCGTGATCATACGGCCGTCACCTGATACCGCGACATCAAACGGAGCATTGAACTGGTTGGAACCGGCACCCGCGCTGCCGTCCTTGTTTCCAATGAAACCGCTGATACCAAAGGACATGTCCGCTTCGAAAGAATTCGCCGTCGGCTTGAATTTCCAGACTTGGTTGTTACCGGTCACCGCCACATAGACGTTTCCAGCGGCGTCCACGGCCAAGCCCGATGGATTTGACCCGAAGCCGGTCTTCAAGCGGATGATTTTTCCATTGGCATCGAACTCGGTGATGGTTGCCGTGCTGCCGGACAGAACATAGAGATTGCTTGTCGCCGTCCATTTGACATCCACCGGGTCGGTGATCTTGATGGTGGACAACAGAACCGGAGGCATCTGGACGTTCACAAACGACGGTCCTGATCCGCCAAACGCGGCGGCAAACATCCCCATCATACCCGAAAGACTGGAAAACCGCCCAATGCTGGTTTGAATGGTAACGACCGGAAAGTATTCGCCGCCAGCCTTGTAAGTGTACGCAACGGGTTGCAAGTCGGAACTGATCTGGTCGGGGACATTATCGCCATTGAAATCATAGAACACCTTCTGAATCTTTCCGGGGACGTGGGCTTGAACGTTGAAAGTGACTGCCAGCGGAGCAAACCCGCCGCTAGGCGTGATTTGGACCTGCACCGGCAACGTTTGGGCGATGTTGGTGTCGGTTGGCCCCATGACGGTTATCGTATTCGTACCCATGTTCTTGGCCATGTCCTCGGCCACAGCCAAGATCGTATTCGTGCCCGGGCCCAGAAAGACATTCCGGGCTTCAAACGTCTTGCCGCTGACGAGTGCCGGCACTCCCATGTTTGCTGATGGGTTCTGGATCGTGATTTCTTTGAGATTTTTTGCCGTAAAGGTTCCATGCACGTCCACGCACAGGGCATTAATCAAAGCGCCATTCACCGGCTCTATAATTGAAACGGTTGGCGCAGTGGAATCCAGATCGACTTCGGTCGTTGCTTTACCGGTTCTGCCTTGGTTATCCGTTGCAACCAGCACGAATACATTTTTGCCCTCGGTCAAAGGTGGATGAAGGACGAAGTTTCCCGTTTGAAGCGGCTGTGACGCTCCATTAAGAGTGACTTTGGTTAAAGCGTTGGGATTAACGCCGACCACGCTCGCCAACAAAATTGCCGGAGACGTTTTAACATGTGTTTCCGAAATAAATTCCGTCGGACCGGGTGCCAGGGAAACCTGCGGCTCGGATGATTTGAAAGAGATGCTTATCGGCGCCGATGTGCTTGCCAATCCGTTCGCAAAGGCTGCTTTGGCGAAAAAAGTATAAGTGCCGGAAGCCATGTTGGTGATAGCGTAACGGAATGGACTTTCCTCGCCTTCGCCAATTTCGACGGTGTCGCGAAAGAGCTGGATGTTCGTAACTCCAAATCTATCAGCGGATTCAACCATAAGTTCAATTTCCTCCGATGCCAGAAACGAACTGCCCGATTGGGGGCTGATGGTCAGCGTACGGTCGAGGTTCCGGCTCGAAACAAAATGCGGCTTGCGCGGGCCGATTGCCTTCCACTGTCCGGTGGCTGGGTCGTAAAGCTCCTTGCTCGCAATCCATGCGTTTGGATCGCTTGTCGTGAGCAACACCTGCCCATTGGTCAGCAACGTTGACGTATAAAAAAAGCGGGACTCATATGCCATCGTGCCGGTCATCGTCCATTTGCCGGTGGACGGGTCATAAAGCTCCGCGCTGAAAAGCCAGTTGGCATTCTCATCCCAACCGCCCGCAACCAATACCGATCCATTGGTGAGCAATGTTGCCGTATGGCCATGACGAATGACATTCATGGGCCCGGTCATCGTCCATCTTTCGGTAGCTGGATCATACAATTCTGCACTTGAGAGATAGACAGTGCGACCATTGCGAGTTGCGCCTCCGGCGACCAGGACCTTTCCATCGGACAACAGTGTCGCCGTGTGGCCCCCTTGACGTGCAACGTTCAGAGAACCGGTTCTGGTCCATGTCCCTGTGGCCGGATCATATATCTCTGCACTGGAAAGTTGTGAATTATCCCCCCCGGATTCGCCGCCAACAACCAACACTTTTCCATTGGATAGCAACGCTGCGGCGTGGTACATGCGTTTACCGGTCATTGAGCCTGTGTTTGTCCATGTCCCAGTTATCGGATCATATAACCTTGCCTTCTCACAATCGGCGTTGCCGCCATTGCCTTTCTCGCCTCCCGCGACCAGCCATTTCCCATTGGGTAGCAACGTGGTCGTATAACCACCATAAAGGCCAGGGGGCTTCGGAACGGAAGAATCGGCGTTGGCCGGTTGCAGGACGGATAAATTGAACAACAGCGCAACCAATGCCGAGGCAAGTGCAAGAATTTTATTATTTTGAGTTTTCATTGGCTTTTCTTAAATGAGTCAATTGTTCCTGTTCCAAGTGGTGCCACCAGGATTAATTAGACCAGAGCAAGATATTTGCCAGCAAAATTTAGATTATCTTTGATGGCAAAACCTTGATTTGCCGTTTTTCCGTTTTCATCTGTGTCCATCTGTGTTCATCTGTGGCAAAGATGAAAGCTGTCATTCTGGCCGCCGGCAAAGGCACGCGCATGCGGGAACTCACCAATGAGTTGCCCAAGCCCATGCTCCGCGTCCAGGGCAAACCCATCCTCGAACACATCGTCGCCGGCATCGTCGCGGCGGGCGTCCGCGAGATTTTCATCGTTACCGGCTGGCACGCTGAGATCGTTGAAAGCTATTTCGGCGACGGCAAAAAATTCGGCGCGCGCATCGCGTTCGGACGGCAGGTCGTGCAGGACGGCACCGGCAAGGCGCCTGAACTGGCGAAGAATTTCATCGGCGACTCGCCGTTTCTCCTGACTTACGGCGACATTCTGGTTCCGCCCGAAACGTATCCGCAAATGCTGCGGCGCTTCACCGAAGGCGATTTTGCGGGCGTCGTCACCGTTACGCGCGGCGAGGATGTAACGAAGGGCGGGCTGAATTTCTTTGACGAGCAATTTTGCCTGAAACGGCTGGTGGAAAAAGCGTCGCCGGAGCAGTTGGAACAATTGCGCCGCGACGGCTGGCTCAAACCCGGCGCCCCGGCATGGTATAACGCGGGCATTTACATCTTCCGGCCGTCGCTGTTCGACTTCACCGCCAGGTTGCAAAAATCGCCGCGCGGCGAATACGAACTGACCGACGCCATCAGCGCGATGGTTGACGCCGGGCAAAAGCTGGCGGGACTGGAAATCCCGGGCCGCTGGGTGGACGTGCGTGACCCGGAGACCTTGGCCAAACTTGAAAATGAAATAAGGAATCCATGAATCCAAGAAGACGTCTTCTTCCCTCTTGGATTCCTGGTCTCCTTATAAAAAATCCCGGTTTCAGTTTACAAACTTCGGCTCGAACACCGGGCCTAGTCCGTGTTTGTGGAGCAGTTCACAAAATTTTGCGATGCCGCGTTTCTCGTCCTCGGCCAGGTGGTAATGAACGTGCCAGCCGAGGTAATCCCGGCGGAAATCCTCGTCGTATTCCTCGTGGGTTTCGATGACGTAATCCAGTGTTTCGAGGCCGAATTTCTTCGCTTCCCGCAGGTTGCGGCATAGTTCCTTGTTTTCGATTCCCCGCCGCAACGCCCACACGGCGTAAACGAACGGCAGATTCGTCAGTTCATACCACGCCGTGCCGAGATCGAAAATTTCGTGCTCGTGCGGCGCGCGTTGAAAATCAATCGCCGGGTCGCCGATGATTAGAACCGCGTCGTGCTCCGCCGCTTTTTGGGGGTCGGGCAGGGGTTTGAACTCCAGCTTCAACCCGCGCTCCGCCAGCAGGACCTTCAAGAGATTCAAGCCCGACAACGACGCGGTATCGCAGAAAACCTCCGTGATGTTTTCCAGCGGACGGCGATGCGCGAGCAGCACGCTGTAAACCTCGCCGAGCGACGCGATGGCAATGCCGTCGAGAATGTCATAGCGGTCCGTGAGCAAAACCTCGGTGATGCTGACGAGTGCGGCGTCGAGCTCATCGCGGCGGAGCATTTCGGCGAGCTGGGCAGGCGTGGCGAAAATAACGTCGCTCTCGATGCCACGGGTGAGCGGCACGGCGTTCAGATATTGCACCGAGCCGATACGGAATTTTTTTGGTTCTTCTGGAGACTTCACGCACAAGAGTTGGCTCAAAGAAACCGGACTTCCACCTCATTTTTCACCCGCGTGAAATGCTGGTCTTGGGTGGCGATGGCCAGCCCATGCGCTTTGGCGACGGTGAACTGATAGGCATCATCAAAGTCCAAATTGAAAATCTGCGCTGCGTGCGCCACGGCGGGATAGCCGATCCGGTCCAAATGCAACAATTCAAGGTTTGGCAGTGAATCGTTCAAGAAATCAGCAAACAACGCCGCCTGCTGACGATGCAAGGCGATGACGCCGATGGAATGCAGTGAAAAATCCGCGATGGCCAGAGCGCCGGAGTTTTGTTGCAGAAACTGTTCGCATTTCGCGCGACCCGGCTGGTTGAGCAGGATTTCCAGAAAGACGTTTGTGTCCACCAGAAAGCTCATCGCCATTCGCTTGCTTTGTGCTGCAATTCGACGGCGGTGAATTCCTTGCCGAGGTCAGCCAGGCCACCCGCCCAATTAAATTTAAAACCGGGTGGCTTGGCGGATTGGGTCAATTGACCCGATTGCTCGGCCAAAAAATTGAGAAACGCCAGAAGCTGCTTCCGGGATTCCTCCGGCAACGATTCAATTTTGGCGATGATGGCGTCGCGGCTCATGGAACAACCTTAAACCCTGCCGGGGACACGGGCAAACAGGATTTTTGGCACCATTCACAAATTTACACGAATTATTTTAACGCAAAGGCGCAAAGCCCAAAAGAGAATAGCCCAGGGCAGAGCGAGTCTGCGAGCGACGCCCTGGGTCAGCTCAAATCCCTGTCGTAGTTGGCGATTGGATTCTCCAGCAAGGCCGAACCGTCCCCACCGTCGCGAGCTTCGTCCAGCAAACTGAGTCTGGCTTCCACGAATCCGCCCAAATCAAGACACTGCAAAATGGCTTGTATATTGACGTTCACGGCGGCCAAAAGGAAATGATTCGGAGGGGTCGACAATTGCTCGATGTGTGTGGTTTTCATGACGTCCGGCTACAGGTGGTTCTGGAAGACGGAACTATCAAAACTGCGGGATGCAAATCGAGCGGGATGCCGTACTGCGGCATCCCGCCTGCATGTAGGCAAACTTCTTTCGCCCTTTCAGGGCTTAAATTTAATTTGATTAGGTACCCAGGTCGGCGCTTGTTTCACTTCGCTTGCCCTGGGCTATTTTCTTTCGGGCTTTCAGCCCTTTAGATTTGACTTCACGCCGTCGCCAGATTGTCTTCCAACATTTTCGAGCGCCGTGAATTTTCTGTCGCTTCAGGTTCCGGCGGGTTTTCCAGGACTTTGATTGGTTCGTAGAAAGTATTGCGTTGCACTGGGGTGCGGCCGGCTTCGCGGATGGCTTTGATCATTTCCGCCTCGGTCTGCAATTGCGGCGAGGTAGCGCCGGCCATGTGGAAGATGTGTTCCTCGATGATGGTGCCGTGCAAATCGTCCGCGCCGTAGCTCAACGCCACCTGCGCGAGTTTCAACCCCATGCCCACCCAGTACGCCGTGATGTGGTCGAAGTTGTCGAGGTAGATGCGGCTCACGGCGATGGTGCGCAGCGCGTCGAAACCGGTCGGCGGATTTTCCACCGGAATGTCGTTGTCCTCCGGTTGATACGGCAGCGGCACGAAACCCACGAAGCCGTGTGTCTCGTTCTGCAACGCGCGCAATTGCCGCAGATGGTCCACGCGGTCGGCCAGCGATTCGACATGGCCGTAGAGCATCGTGCAGGTGCTGCGCCCGCCCAGCTTGTGCCAGGTGCGATGCACGTCCAGGTATTCTTCCGCGGATTCCTTGCCTTTGGCGATGGCCGAGCGGACTTCCGGTCGAAAGATTTCCGCGCCGCCGCCGGTGAGCGAATCGAGTCCGGCAGCTTTGAGTTCGGTCAACGTTTGTTCAATGGATTTTTTGGCGAGCCAGGCGAGGTGGAGAATTTCAATGGCGGTGAAGCATTTGAGATGCAATCGCTTGGTAGGGACGATCTGCTGCTCGTCCTGGCCGCGCGGCAGCGCGGCCCTACCATCGGAGTCGAGCGCGCGCAACGCCTTGAGCATGTCGGTGTAATAGCTGAAGGGCAGCAACGGATGCAGTCCGCCGACGATGTGCAGTTCGGTGATGCCGAGTTTCAAGGCTTCCCGCGCCTTTTCAACGATTTGTTCGGTGGTGAACTCGAAGCCGTCGGCGTCGCGTTTCTTGCGCGCAAAGGAGCAGAACTGGCAGGACAAGATGCAATAATTCGAGTAGTTGATGTAGCGGTTGATGATGTAGCTGGCGCGGTTGCCGGCCTTTTTCTGGCGCGCCAGGTCCGCGATGGCGCCGACGGCGTTCAGATCCTTGGATTCAAACAACCGGAGCGCATCGGCCTCGGAGATGCGTTCGTCGGCGGCGACCTTGTCGTACAGGTCGCGCAACCCGCTGCGTTGAACGAAGAAATTCATTCGCCAGAAGACTAACAGAATCCGGCGAATTGGCAAAATCTACAGCGCCCGGGCTTCGAGAAAATTCTATGTATTGGCCAGGCGGAGGCGCTTGCGGGCCAGAAACAATGTGAGCCCGATAAATACAACGGGCGTGGTGAGGTGCATGATAATTGAGGAATAACTTTCCGGAAAGGCGATCTCACCAACAGTTTCCCGGCCAATGGCTGTGAACAATAAAGTCAGCGTCCCCCCACTGATCAGCGGGATAGAGAGTGAAAGCAGGTAGAGCGTGACGAACGCCAGAACCCAGGTTGCCCGGCGATACAACAGCCGGTTCAACCACCGGCCAAATCGTTGTCCTTTCCGGCAGAACAACCACCAGCAAAGCGCCAGGCTGCCGGCAAATCCGGCCAGATGCACCAGCGTAAACAAGGCCACGAGAATGGTATGGCCATGTGATTTGAAGTCATAGCCCACGCCGTGCAACCCGAGGAGCAACGCGTTGCCAGTGACAAGCCCGATGGCGCCTGAAACAAAGCCCCAGACCTGATAGCCGATCAACATCCAGAACAGCCGGTCGATCCAGATGGCCTGCCCGTTCACCTTGCCAAACTCCGGCTCCAGCGCGTTGCCTTTGCCGATCCGGGTCGCCGCGACCATGAAGGCTTCCTCGGCGGACAGCCCGCAGGTTTGGAGTGTGGCGATGGAGTCGCAGAGGTGAGACTCAAGCTCGTTGAGGTTTTCGCCGCGGAAGGCAGGCGATTGACCAAGGTTTTCGCGCCACTGTTGGACTGCGCGGTTCAAGTCGAACGAGGTTGTGGTTTCCATAATTTTGTCAATGTTTCGTGGACGGTGAGCCACTGTTGTTGTTCGTCCTGGAGGGCTTTGCGGCCTTCCTTGCGCAGGCGGTAGTATTTCCGCTTCCGGCCGGTTTCGGCCTCGCGCCATTCGGCCTCGATCAAATCCGCATCTTCCATCCAGTGGAGCACGGGATACAACATGCCCTCGGTCCATTCGATCCGGTTGCCGGACAATTCCCGCACCCGCTGGATGAGTTCGTAACCGTAACTCTCGCCCTGCGTCAACACGGAGAGCACCAGCGGCACAGTCGAGGCGGCTACCAGTTCTTTTGAAAGCAT
>Ga0116134_1000379_pt1 | contig 23498 bp, 15 predicted proteins | sample June2015DPH_19_5_FD_89737 | JGI IMG/M metagenome (GOLD analysis project Ga0116134, IMG submission 89737) | Peatland microbial communities from SPRUCE experiment site at the Marcell Experimental Forest, Minnesota, USA - June2015DPH_19_40 | ecosystem: Environmental > Terrestrial > Soil > Wetlands... | reverse complement strand
TATAACGGCGAGATTTACAACTTCGCCGATTTGCGCCGAGAGCTCGAAGGCAAAGGGCATCGTTTTCGTTCGCACACCGACACGGAAGCCGTGGTTCATCTCTACGAAGAATACGGCGTCAACTGCCTGAACCGGTTGAATGGCATGTTCGCCCTCGCGATCTGCGACCTGCGCGGCGCTTCGCCGAAATTGTTTCTGGCGCGCGATCATTTCGGAATCAAGCCGCTCTATTACTGGGAGCGCGGCGGAAAACTCGCTTTCGCGTCCGAGATCAAGGCGCTGCTCGAAGTGCCGGGAATCGAAGCGAGCATGAACCTGGAGGCGCTCGACAAATACCTGACATTCCTCTGGGTGCCCGATCCGCTAACCATGTTCGACGGAATCCGAAAACTTCCAGCGGGCCACTACGCGCTCTGGCAGCGCGACGAGTTCAAGATCGAACAGTATTGGGACTTGACCTTCCCTCCGGCGGAGCATCGCTTCGAACGAACCGAAGCGGATCTGGCGGATGAGATTCGAGAGCGGTTCTGCGCCTCGGTCGAGCAACAGATGGTGAGCGATGTTCCGATCGGCGCTTTTCTGAGTGCCGGCCTCGATTCGTCGAGCGTAGTTACGGCCATGGTAGCGGCCATGGCGCGAAAGCAGCCCGTGCGAACTTACACGATTACGTTTCCCGAGAAATATCGCGTGGGCGAGACGACGATTGACGATCCCGCCGTTCCGCGGCGTTTTGCTCAAAAGTTGGGCTGCGAGCATCATGAGATCGTGGTCGAGCCCGATGTTGTAGGCCTGTTGCCGAGTCTGACCTGGCACATGGATGAGCCCACCGCCGATCCCGCGATCATTGCGGCGTATCTGGTGTGCCGCGAGGCGCGAAAACAGGCAACCGTGCTCTTATCGGGAGTGGGCGGCGATGAAATTTTCGCGGGATATCGCAAGCATGTAGCTCACGCGTGGGCGGAGGAATATCGGCGCGTCCCTCGCTCCGCGCGTTTCGCGGCGGAGTGCGCTCTGCTGGGTTTGCCGTCACTGCGCGGAACGCGCCTGAAAGGATCGGTGCGTCTCGCGAAAAAAATGGCGCGCAGCGCGGCGCTCAGCCCGGCGGGAGCTTTTATCAGGAACTGCACGTATCTTGATGCACAGCAGAAGACTGACTTATATGCTTTAAAATCGCAGCAATTGGCAAGCAGCAGTCCCAATGCTGACGGCCAGCATCTGGCGGCGTTCAATAAAGTGCGGCACGCGGATTTTCTCAACCAGATGCTCTATCTGGATACCAAGATTTTCATGACCACACTGAATCTGACTTACAACGACAAAATGAGCATGGCGTCGTCGGTCGAGGTGCGGGTGCCATTCTTGGATCGGCATCTCGCCGAGTTCGTTGCCTGGAATGTGAGACCAGAGTGGAAGCTGAAAGGGAAATGGCGTCCGGTAACCAAGCACATCTTCCGCGAAGCCATGCGTAGTATGCTGCCGGAAGAGGTGATGCGGCAGCCGAAGGCCGGTTTCGCGGCGCCGGTGGATTACTGGCTGGCGCACGATTTGCGTTCCCTGGTGGACGATCTTCTTTCGGAATCTCAAGTCAAGCGTCGAGGATTGTTTCGTCCGGAAGTGGTGCGCGGCTACATTGACGAGCACCGCCGGGGCGCGGAAGACTGGTCGATGCAAATCTGGCAACTGCTGACGCTGGAAATCTGGATGCAACTTTTCCTCGACGGCGGCGCACGATCGTTCGCTCAGCGGCAGATCGACGCATCTCAACTGCCTCAATCAAGACTAACGACAGCATGAAGCAACTCTTGCAAGACGCGCGCACGGGTGAGTTAAAGGTCGCCGAAGTTCCGGCTCCGCAACTGTTGCCCGGCTGCATACTGGTGCGGGTTACAGCGTCGCTGGTGTCGGCGGGCACAGAGCGCGCGTCCTCTGAATTTGCCAGCAAGAATCTGCTGGCGAAGGCAAAGGCTCGTCCTGACCTTGTGCGCGACGTGATGGCCAAGGTGCAGCGGGATGGTTTGGCCTCAACCATGCAAACCGTGCGGTCCCGCCTGGACCAGTCGCAATCGGTGGGTTACAGCAGCGCCGGAGTGGTGGTTGCCGTTGGCGATGGCATCGCCGACATCAACGTGGGTGACCGCGTCGCGTGTGCTGGCGCGGGATTTGCTGTGCATGCGGAGTTCGCGTGCGTGCCGCGCATGCTGGTTGCGAAGATTCCCGAGGGCAGAGAATCATCGGCGCAAGTCTCTTTTAACGTTTCCTATGAAGAGGCGGCCTTCGGGACGGTGGGCGCTATTTGCCTGCACGGCATCCGAACCGCGGAAGTCGCGCTCGGTGACACGGTCACGGTGATCGGTCTCGGGTTGCTCGGACAAATCACGGTTCAGTTGCTGAGGGTCGCCGGTTGCCGGGTCTTTGGGATGGATCTGTTGCGGCAGCGCGCCGATCTCGCGATGGAGAGCGGAGCCGAGGCTACGTGTACCAGTGCGCGCGAGTTGCGCGATCTGTGCTTCCAGAAAACGGGCGGCGTTGGTGTGGACTCGGTCCTGATTACCGCGGAGACTCCGAGCAGCGAACCGGTGAACCTGGCGGCGGAACTGGCCCGCGATCGCGCCATTGTGGTTGCGGTGGGAACTGTCGGCATGGAACTGCAGCGCAAACTATATTACGAGAAGGAACTGGATTTTCGAATTTCGCGCTCCTATGGCCCCGGTCGCTATGACGCTGCGTATGAGCAGAAGGGGCGCGATTATCCGATTGGACATGTGCGCTGGACGGAAACGCGCAACCTCGAAGCCTTTCTGCAATTCATCGCGGACGGCAAGCTGAACCTGGCGCTGCTGATGACGCACCGCTTCCCGCTGGAGCAAGCGACGCGAGCTTATGACCTGATTACTGGTAGCACGGGTGAGCCCTTTCTGGCCGCGCTGATTACTTACGCGGGCGCCGAATCTGGAATCGCGCCCAATTTGTCGGAGAGAATTCCGGTGGCCGCAGTCGCGCCCTCGTCGGGTCCGATTGGCCTGGGTGTGCTCGGAGCGGGAAGTTTCGCGCAGAACACGCTGTTGCCTGCGCTGAAGGCGATCTCGGGCGTCTCTTTCATCGGCGTGTGCAATGCGACCGGGCCGCGCAGCCGAAGCGCGGCGGAAAAATTTGGATTCGCCTACTGTTCCAATTCAGAAGCTGAGCTTCTGCAGGATCCAAAAATCAAAGCGGTGCTGATCGCGACCCGTCACAACCTTCATGCCAGCCAGTCGCTCGCGGCCCTGCGGGCGGGGAAGGCAGTTTTCTGCGAAAAGCCGCTTTGCCTCAATGAAGGCGAACTGGCTGCGCTGGTCTGTGCGTCGGCTGAGCAAAATGCTCCGCTCCTCATGGTCGGTTTCAATCGCCCATTCGCGCCCATGGCCGTTCAGCTGAAACAGTTCTTGTCGCAGATTCACGAACCGCTGGCCATCCATTACCGGGTGAATGCGGGTTATATTCCCGCCGATCATTGGGTGAACGATCCCGAGCAGGGAGGCGGACGCATTCTCGGCGAGGTCTGCCATTTCGTGGACTTCCTCTGCTTTCTCGCGTGCGCGAGTCCCATCGAAGTGCAGGCCCAGACCGTGGGCAATCCGGGGCAGTACAGCATGGATAACGTCGTCGCATCGCTCAAGTTCGCGAACGGCACGTTGGGAACGATCAGCTATCTCGCCAACGGCGACAAGTCGGCTTCGAAGGAGCGCGTGGAAGTTTTTGGTGGTGGCTCGGTTGCGATTCTCGAAGATTTTCGGCGACTCGAACTAGTTCGCAACGGACGCAAACAAATCACGCGAGCGCGCTGGGGACAGGACAAGGGCCATAAAGCGGAGATGTGGGCATTCGTGGATGCGCTCCGGGGCAAGACGCCGCCCATTCCGTTTGAACGGGTCGTGGGCTCGACTCTCGCGACCCTTCGACTGCAGAATTCGTGCCAGACCGGGCAACCTTTGACGGTCGAACTGAGCGAGTTCGTTGCGTCGGCCCTGCAGAAAAGATCGTTGCAGTGATAAATCCGCACCAAGAAAAATGCGCGCTGAGAAAAAAGAACGACCAGAGAAGGGAACGAGTCGTAAATGTTGATTCTGGGCCTGAATATGTTTCATGCCGATGCTTCGGCGGCGATTCTCGAAGATGGAAAAATTCTTTTTGCGTTGGCCGAAGAGCGGCTGAACCGGCACAAACATTACGGCGGCTTTCCTGCACTGGCCGTGAAGGCGTGTCTGGACGCGGCGGGCGCGAAGATCACTGACGTCCAGCACGTTGCCGTGGGGCAGGACAGCGACGCCAATCTTGCCAGGAAAGTGCAATATGCGCTGGCGAATCCGGCGAAGGTTCTGAATTTTATCAAGATGCGGCAGCGCAAAGAGGCGATGCGCGACGTGCGTTCGCTGCTGGCGCAAGCGCTCGACGTGGATGCTTCCACCCTGAAGTTTCAGGAGCATCATCTGGAGCACCACATCGCGCACATCGCCAGTTCGTATTACTGTTCGCCATGGGAAAAGGCGGCGGGCTTTAGCTATGACGGCTCGGGAGATTTTGTCTCCACCATGACGGCGCGATGCGAAGGCCCTGAAATTCATGTGCTCGACCGCGTGTTTTTGCCGCACTCGCTGGGCAGCTTCTATACCATGATCTGCGATTTCATCGGCTATAAGAAATATGGCGATGAAGGCAAAGTCATGGGACTGGCGCCGTATGGAAGAGACACCTACGTCGACGAAATTCGGAAGATTGTCGCTCTCAAGAATGGCAGCTTTCAACTCAACCTGAGTTACTTCAAACCGCTTGGGAGCAATCAGGGAATGCAGGTGCTGCCCGACGGAACCGTGCGCCTGGCACGGCATTTCTCCGACAAAATGGAGAAGCTCTTCGGCGCGCCGCGCGAGCCATACGCCGAGATCACGCAGCGGGACATGGATCTCGCTTATGCCATGCAATATTGTTTTGAGGAAGTGTTCTTCCATCTTGCGAACGAACTGCACCAGCGTGTTCCCGATGAAAATCTTGCGATGGCAGGGGGATGCGCGCTCAACAGCGTGGCCAACGGCAAACTGTTTTCCCGAACGCCGTTCCGGCGCACCTGGATCCAGCCCGCTGCAGGCGACGAAGGCCTCGCGATTGGCGCCGCGCTGCACACCTATCACTCGGTGCTGAAACAGCCGCGCAGGGACGAAGCGCAGATGAATCACGCTTACCTCGGGCCGGAGTTTTCTGAGGCGCAGATTGAATCCGCCTTGAAAAGCGCGGGCGTGAAGTATCGGCGGCTGGAGCGGGCGCCGCTGCTCGATGCGGTCACCGATCAGATGGTCGAGGGCAATGTTGTGGGCTGGTTTCAGGGCCGCATGGAGTGGGGACCGCGCGCGCTCGGCAATCGTTCCATCGTCACCCACCCGGGCCTGCCCGATATGAAGGATGTGTTGAATGCCCGCATCAAACACCGCGAATGGTTCCGTCCCTTTGCTCCCTCCATCCTGGCCGAAGCGCAGCACGAATATTTCGAGAACGATCATCCGTCGCCCTACATGCTCCATGTGTACAAAATTCGCCCGGAGAAGCGGAAGAGCCTGTGCGCCGTCAATCACGTGGATAATACCGGGCGATTGCAGACTGTGGCGCGGGAAGAGAATCCGCTCTACTACGATCTGATCCGGACGTTTGGCAAGAAAACTGGGACCCCCGTGATCCTGAACACAAGCTTCAACGAAAATGAGCCGATCGTGTGCACGCCCCAAGAGGCCATCGACTGCTTCCAGCGAACCAAGATGGATGTGCTGGCGATCGGCGCTTTTTTCGCATGCAAGTCTGAACCGGCATAACCCGCCATGACTGAGACTCCAGTTGCTGTGGCCGCATCTTCCGCGCTAAACCTTCGTAGAGTCGGTGCCTGGCGCGGCATTCGAGTGCTCGCGTGGGATGGCGGCGTTCTCTACGGGTGTCGTGGCTATGAGATCGTTCGCATCAACTTCCGCCTGCAAGCGGGCAAGGCTGCGGGGTGGGAAGCAGTCGGGCGCTTTCGTCCCGCCCGGTGGCGGAATCTCACGTCGCGCAGCGCGCTGAGCTATCGCCTGATGCGTGATGGCTTTCATGCGCTGGCCATTCTCGATGACCCTCTGGGCGGCCAAACGATGGTGGGCGCGGTTTCGGGCGCGCTCGTAACGCGAACTCCGGGCAGCGATGAATTTCATGTTACTCATCGGCTCCAGCGCGGCACACGGCCGCTGCACGTCACCGCGGTTCCATCTGGGACAATTTACTGGGGCGAATATTTCGACAATCGCGAGCGCGCGGAAGTTCACATCTACGTTTCGACCGATCGAGGGCGCACGTGGCAGATTGCCTACACGTTTTCCGCGGGCAGCGTACGGCACGTCCACAACATTGTCTACGACCGTTGGGGCGATTGCCTTTGGATTCTGACGGGAGATGAAGGCGCCGAGTGCAAGGTGCTGCGCGCTTCCTCGGATCTTCGCTCGGTGGAAGTGGTGCTGGCAGGCAACCAGCAAGCGCGGGCCGTGGCTGCGATTCCAACGCAAAACGAGTTGTATCTTTCGACCGACACGCCCTTCGAGAAGAACCACGTGTATCGGCTCGATCGGGAAGGGAATGTCGAGCAGGTTGGCGATCTGGCCAGCTCTTCGATCTTTGGGTGTAGAGTTGGTTGCCGGGCTGGCGAAGCGCTGTTTTTTTCGACAATGATCGAGCCCAGCGCTGTGAACACCAGCCGTGAAGTGCAAATCGTCGGCTCCAGAGATGGGACGAACTGGCAGGTGCTGGCTCGCTGGATGAAAGACAACTTACCGATGCGCTATTTTCAGTATGGCAACGCATTTCTGCCCGACGGTGAGAACGCCACTAATTATCTTGCCGCCACGACCATCGCCGTCGAGCCGGATGATCTGGTCACCACACTCTGGGAAGTTGAGTCGGCATGAGCCTGGCCACGCGTTGGCATTACTACCGGCGTATCTTTCGCGCCTATCTTGGTTCTGGGCGAAGCCAGCTGACGTTCTGGCATGAAGTGCCGGAAATTAATCCGCGCGCTAGCGCTAGCCAGCTTGGCGAGTACTACATGCTGTTTCGCGAGAAAGCGGACTACTCCGGTCACTACGATGCTGCCGGCATTCCCATGCTCGACTACCACGGAGTGATTGGCCTGCAGTACAACCCAATCGCGATTGCGCAGTGGGGGCTCGCGAACTACAACCGTTTCTGCGAAACGAGTAACGACTCGCGCTGGCAAAGGACTCTTAAAGCTGCCGATTGGCTTGCCGCCAACCTGGAGCAGAATGCTCACGGACTTTGGGTTTGGAACCATCATTTTGACTGGGACTATCGCGACACGCTCAAAGCGCCATGGTATTCGGGACTCGCGCAGGGGCAGGGCGTTTCACTTCTCTTGCGGGCGCATGCTCATTCCCATATTCATTCCAACGACGAGAAGTATAAATGCGCGGCCGAGAAGGCGTTTGTCGTGCTCACACGGCCGATTGCCGAAGGTGGCGTACTCTTTGAAGATGAAAAGAAGAACCTGTGGATCGAAGAATATCTCGTTGATCCGCCGACGCACATTTTGAACGGATTCATGTGGGCGCTGTGGGGTGTGTTCGATTTCTGGCTGGCGCGCGCGGATGCTTCGGCGAAGGAAAGTTTCGATCGCGGGGTCGAAACTCTGATTCGCAGCCTCGCTCGATTCGATACCGGATACTGGTCGTTGTATGAACAATCTGGAACTCGGATGAAAATGCTGGCGAGCCCTTTCTATCACCAATTGCATATCGTACAGTTGCGCGTGCTGTCCATGCTGACGGGCGACGCGCGCTTTACGGGTGTTGCCGAGCGGTGGGAGAGTTACGCGCAGCATCCGAGCAATCGGATCCGTGCTCTGGTCGAGAAAAGTGTTTTCAAATTATTGCGCTACTGATTGCCCTAAATACTCATTTGTGAAGATTCTCTACGTCTCGCAATATTTTCCGCCTGAAATGGGAGCGCCTGCGGCGCGCGCCGCGGAATTATCCCGGCATTGGGCGCGTACGGGGCATGGCGTGACTGTGCTCACCGGATTTCCGAACCATCCGACTGGCGTTGTGCCCGAGGATTGGCGCTCCCGATTGCACGGCCTTCGCTACACCGAAACCGTCGATGGAGTGCGCATCGTTCGCACGTGGCTGTGGCCACTGCCGAACCGAAAAGCACACGAACGGATTCGCAATTACGCGTCGTTCTGTGTATCGGCAGCGGTCAGCGGCTTGGCTCTGCCTAAGCCGGACGTGATCATCGCCACGTCACCGCAATTGCTGTGCGCACTCTCGGGTTGGTGGCTGGCGTTTTGGAAGCGCGTTCCCTTCGTCTTCGAAGTGCGCGATCTTTGGCCGGAATCGCTCGCGGCCGTCGGCGCGGGCAGCGAAGGAACCTTGCTCCATCGCACGCTGGGCGCAATCGCGGGATTTCTTTACCGTCGTGCCGACCGCATAGTCGTCGTGTCGCCCGCCTTCAAGGACCACCTAATGCGGTACTGGAGCGTTCCCGCAGCAAAGATTTCCATTGTCGAGAATGGAGTGGAGACTGATCTCTTCCGGTCCGATCCGGCAGCGAGCGAAGTGCGAAAGCGACTGAAGCTCGAAGATCGTTTTCTGATTTGCTACATCGGCACGATGGGCAATGCGCATGGACTGGAGACTTTGATTGCCGCCGCCGAAGCACTGCAGACTGTCTTGCCGAACGCGATGTTCCTATTGATTGGCGAAGGGGCAGAAAAGGAACGGATCGTGCAACTCGCTGCTGCCCGCGGACTCACCAACGTTCAGTTCCTTGGTCAGCAGCCACGGGAAACGATTCCCGCCTACGTTTCGGCTGCCGATCTCTGCCTAGTCATGCTGAAAAAGACTGAGTTGTTCAAGACGGTGATTCCCACGAAGCTCCTCGAATACATGGCGTGCGAGCGGCCAGTCATCGTCGCGGTCGACGGGCAGGCTCGACAGATTGTCGAAGAAGCCGGCGCCGGCGTGTTTGTGGAACCGGAAAACAGTCAGTCCCTGGCGAAAGCGATTCTCGACTTGGCGGAGACCCGCGAGCACAGACGACAAATAGGAGCCAGCGGGCGCCAATACATCGTCGATAGATTTTCCCGCGAAAAGACGGCGCGGGACTACATTACTGTGCTTGAATCGCTCCGTGAACAGCCTTGGCACTAATGGCGAAAAGATAGACACGGCAAATGGCCGCGGGCAGAGCCCACCCCGCCTTTGCAGAAGCCCGAGCGAAAACGAGGGGAAGTCTAAGAGAGTGCTGCGCCACGCGCCTTACTGAACAGCTATGACCGCCAAAGTGGTGGATAGCGCCACGGCTGCTTCCGCAGTACGATATGCCGCAGCCTTGGCCGCGCTTCCGGGTACGAACAGTATGTCGCCTTTCGCCAGGGCTACATCCGGTGCCTTGGCATAAAGTATCTTCTTGAGGCTGACCGGTATTTCCTGAACCCCGTTCGGCGTCTGGCGCAGTATTCTGGCCCTGTTCAAGGCCGCAGTGCGGGTGCCGCCGCCCGCCAGCGCCAGCGCTTTGAGAACACTGAGCGCGTTGTCCTCTGAAACTAGAAACCCCGCGGGGCGCTGCACGTCGCCCACAACATAAACGATGCCTGCGCGCGAGACAATGATCAAGTCTCCCGGATAGATATCCACGTTTTCTTGGGTATCTTCGGCCAGGTTATTAGACGACAGCTGAAGCTCAACTTTCTGACCGGGATCTCCGTGATGCTCGATGGTGACGATGCGGCCTGCCTTCTCGGTGAATCCTCCCGCCGCTGAGATCAAGTCGAAAAGGCGGCGCTCGCCAATCGCTGGGTAGGCTCCGGGACGACTGATCTCCCCCACCATCGTGATGGCTTGCGAGGCAGATTCGTTCACGTAAATGGAAACGTGCGGGCCGCGCACAAAGCCTCCATCCTCCAGCCGTTTTTGGATCAACTGCTGCGCTTCATCCGTTGTCAAGCCGGCGACGTGAACATAGTCAATCAGGGGAAGGTACACATCTCCGGAACCACTGATGCGCGTTTTGGTCGAGAGATCAGGCACGCCGAACACACTGACCTCGATCAGATCGCCGATGCCCAGCTTCACATTGGAATTAGCCGGCAGACGGGACGATTGAGGTGAAGCGGTTCCGTTCGCAGGTGCGGGTTGCGGCGCTTCTCCCGCGGCCGGTGTCTGGGCCACAAGGTGGAGGCTGCACAAGCCCACCAGAAAAACGTACAAGCTTCGCAGCAGGAAGCGACGATTCCGCCCGGACATACCAAGACTCCTGAATTTACGCGTGTACGTCGAGTCTAACACACGCAACCCGGCATAATCGGCGCTGGGGCGCCGGTTCCATAGTTCCTGCGACCATCAATAGTTAACGCAGAAATACGTCAGAACGGTTGCTCAGCGACGGTCGCGGGTTGTATAGTTCCACTAAATAAATTTTTCATCACACTGCGCCACTAATGGGGAAACCCTGTCTGAGAGAATTGACTGGAACTTCCGCACAGCAGATGTGGACTGAGATGCAGGGTGTTTCCAGCCGGAAGGGACTCTGATTTTGACGCTCCTGTTCTTTGGCTTATTCGCGTTCTCGCTGGCTGTGTCGTTTGGGGCCACGCGTCAAGTGCGAGACCTGGCAACCCGCCGAGGCTGGGTTTCCGTGCCGCGAGACGGACGGCATGTCCATCAGGCCCCGCTTCCCCGTTTGGGGGGCGTGGCCATTTTCGTCGCTTTCTCGGTCAGTTTGGGCGTGTGGCTGGGCCTCTCCCTCGTCTTCCCACGCCTGGTCGATGGACTCGCTCCCACGACGCTTCTCCGTATCTATGTTCCTGCCTGCCTGATTTTTTGTCTCGGCATCTACGATGATCTCCACGGCGCCGGCCCGTATTTGAAGTTTGCGGTGCAGGCCATCGCGGCGGCGATGCTCTTCGCCGGCGGAATGCGCGTTCTTGATCTGCCGCTGATCTTCGGATCCTATTCACTGCCCTGGTTCATCGGGTTGCCCCTCACGGTGTTGTGGGTGGTTGCGGTTACCAATGCCTTCAATCTTATCGATGGCCTGGATGGTTTGGCCGCCGGATCCGCCTTGTTTTCGACGATGGTGTTTTTCGTCGTCTCGATGGTCGACCATTCATGGCTCGGCTCCCTGATGAGCGTGACTCTCGCCGGCGCCATCCTGGGATTTCTTCGCTTCAACTTCAATCCGGCCACGATTTTCCTGGGTGATTCGGGCAGCCTGTTCATCGGTTTCATGCTCAGCGCTCTGGCTCTGGCAGGAGCGCAGAAAGCGCCGACGTTCGTGGCCGTGGCCATTCCCGTGGTCTCGTTCGGATTGCCGATACTGGAAACGCTGCTATCCATCGTGCGACGGCTGATCAGCGGGCGCCCGATATTTACTGCCGATCGCGAACACATCCACCACAAGTTGCTGCAGATGGGTTTTTCGCATCGTCAGGTGGTCATCGTTCTCTACGCCGTCTCCGCCATATTTGCCATGCTCAGCCTGTTCCTGCTTTGGCCGACGGGCAGCACCCTGGGCCTGGTGCTGGCGGTCGTGGGTACCGGCATCTGGCTGGGCGTCCAGCATCTGAACTACCTCGAATTCGGCGAACTGAGGCGAGTAGCGCAGCGCACCATTGACCAGCGGCAGATCGTGATCAACGATCTTGCCGTGCGCCGCGCGGTCGAGGAACTCAGAGTGGCCGGCGATTTCAATCAAGTGCGCAGCGTCCTGGTCGCCGCCTTCGATAGCAACGATTTCGACGCGTTCGAATTGCATCTAAAGTCGCTTCCCGGTGATCAAGCGATGCCCGGCGAAGCCAGCCATCACGTTAACTGGAGCAGGTTTCCTCACATGGTGGCAATTTTCAGCCAGCCTTCATGGAAACTGACGCTGGACCTGGTGACAACTTCGAACCAGCGCCGAGGCTCGTTCGTCGTCTACCGCATCTACAGCCACCGTGATCTTCAATTGGATGTCAACCTCCTGACTTCCGAATTTCCCGCTACCCTTGCTGACGCGCTTGATCGAGTGCTGACCATGCCCGAGGTTCTTATGCCAGTTGCGCAAGGCAACGCTCCGTTTCTGGCCGCGAACCTCTAATGTCATGAGTTGGAAGGTATTTACCAAGGGCAGGGAACCGCCAAAAGCTGACTCCGGCTGCGCAGTGTAGCAAAGACGCCGACAATCCCCTGTAGCCATTCCGTGTGCACCTCTGCGCCCCCTGTGGTGACAGCTTTTCTTGGAACAATGATCGAAGCGAGCGCACGATCTCGCTCCCTTCCGTTCGATCTCTGAGTTAATATGGGTGCAACCATGGATCGCAGCATTCGCAGAGCGACGGATCCGGTTGCCGGGGCTCCCAACGGAGAGCGGCGCCGTTCGGTTCGTCAAAAACTCAACACTCCCGTTTACGCCAGTTTCAATGGCCCGCAGACCAGCATGGTTGTGGACCTGAGCGAATTGCTTGACCTGCACGAAGACGGCTTCGCCGTTCAGACCAGTGAACGCCTGGAAATGAACCGGGCTGTAACGCTTTGCCTCGATCTGCCTGAAACCAGAAGCTTCGTTCATGGTACTGGCCAGGTGATATGGAGCGACGACGCTGGCCGCGGTGGAATTCGGTTTTCGGCGCTCCCCGAGAGTTCCCGGAAAATACTGAAAGAATGGCTCTTTGCCAACCTGCTGATCGGCTGCTCCAATCACGCGGCTCGAACCGAGCAACTGGCGCGGCGTGAGGTGGAGCAATCGCCCGAGCCGGCACCGGTCAGTGCAGCCAGCAATGTCGTCCCCATCTCCGATGGAAACGGAATCCTCTTTTCAGTGGAAGCAGTGCGCCGCGAGGTCCGCGAGGCCGGTGACGACGCTGATGCAGTTTTGCAGCTCATCACCGACCGCGCCTTGAGTCTCACGGGAGCCAGTGGCGCGGCCCTGGCGTTTCTCACGGATGACAAGATGATCTGCCGGGCGCGATCCGGTGAACCTGCGCCGCCGCTCGGAGCCCCGGTGGACATAAAACAAGGGCTGTCGGGAGAATGCGTGCGCAGGGGTTCCCTGGTCTCGTGTGAGGATGCGGAAAACGATCCGCGAGTCGATCCGGAAGTTTGTCGCACACTAGGCATCGGCTCGCTCATGGCTGCTCCCATCGTGTCCGATTTCCGGGTGGTCGGTCTGCTGGAGGTTTTCTCGCCGCATCCGCGCGGGTTCACCGAGGCAAACGAGACGGTTTTGGACCGGCTCGTCGAAATGATTCCCAAAACCCATGGAAAGACCCAGCCCGAAAACACCGAGCCCGACAGGACCCGCCCGGAAACACGAATCATTCGAGAGGCCGTGTCAGGCGTGTCGCAGCCTCCCGCTTCGGAGTTGGGTTCGATGGAGTCAGGCTCGATCGAGTCCTATTCGACCGAGTTAAGTTCGATCGAGTCAGGTTCGACCGAGTTAAGTTCGCTCCATGCGACTCGCGAGGCCTTGTGGGAATCGAAGCCTGAAATCCAGGAGCAAGTCTCGCAGCCGATCCCCGGACAAATCGTTGCCGAGCAAGTTATGGAGCCGGTCGCCGAACTTGCACGCGCAGCTCCGTCTAACTTACTTCACTGGGCGTTGCTCGGGCTGGCCATCTTGGTGGTAGCGATGGTCCTCGGCTATTTAGTCGGGTCCATGATGGAGAAACGTTGGGCCGACTCGCCGCAAGCGTCGCAGCCGCCGTCGGTGGCCGAGGCAGTTTCAGGACAAAGCGCGCGCGATCATAGCTCGGACAATCAACGCGCGCCAGCGAAGTCCCTGGCAGACTTGCGCAAGCTCGCCGATCAGGGAGACGCAGACGCACAGTGGCAGATGGGCGTGCGCTATCACAATGCCGAGGATGTTCCGCACGATGACGCGCAAGCCATGCAGTGGTTTCTGCGCGCCGCCGAACAAGGCAACGTTGCCGCGCAGTCTGCGCTAGGTGCTTACTACTGGGCGGGGCGCGGGGTTCCTGAAGATTTGTCCAAAGCCTACTTCTGGTCTGCGATCGCGCTCGCCCAGGGCGACGAGAACAGCAAAGTTCGGCTCGAAGGCTTGGCTTCCCAAATGACTCACGCGCAGGTCTCCGCCGCGCGCCAGCAGGCCGAAGTCTGGATCCGCACGCATACCCAAAGAACGAAGTCCGAGGCCAACTGAGCCGAGTTCTCCGCCCGTCCTTTCGACACAGACAAAACCAATCCCGCAGCCGTAAAATATATTTGTGGCCACGTTGCGCGATGTTCTCACTGCCGGCGAGCGCGTCTGCGAAGGCGACCCTGCTCTTTGGGAAAAGCTGGATCGCAATCGGGTACGCTGCTATGCCTGCGGCCACTGCTGTCCGATTCCCGAGGGACAACCCGGAGTCTGCAAGGTTCGCTTCAACCTCGGGGGCACGCTCTACGTTCCCTGGGGCTATGTCGCCGGAGTGCAGTGCGACCCGATCGAGAAGAAGCCGTTTTTCCACGCTTACCCCGGAGCCCTCGCCTACAGTTTCGGAATGCTGGGCTGCGATCTGCACTGCGCTTATTGCCAGAACTGGGTGACTTCGCAGGCGCTGCGCGACCCGCACGCCCTCTCACCGCCGCTCCAGGCCGATCCGGAACTGCTGGTCAAAGACGCCGTTGCCCAAGGCGCAAAGGTTGTGGTCAGCACCTATAACGAACCGCTGATCACCAGCGAGTGGGCGGTTGCAGTTTTCCGACAAGCCCGCCAAGCGGGCTTGCTGACCGCTTTCGTTTCGAATGGCAACGGGACTCCGCAGGTGCTCGAGTATCTCCATCCCTGGATCGATCTCTACAAGGTGGACCTCAAGAGCTTCGACGATCGCCAGTATCGCCAGCTCGGCGGACGCCTGCAGCCGATCCTCGACGCCATCCGCAGTCTGTACCAGATGGGCGTGTGGCTGGAGATCGTCACCTTGCTTATTCCCAGCTTCAACGACAGCGACGACGAACTGCGCAACCTCACCGCATTTGTAGCCAGCGTTTCGCCCGACATACCCTGGCACGTCACCGCCTTTCACGAGGACTACAAAATGACCTCGCCCCGTGACACGCGCTCCGAGGATCTGCTGCGGGCCGCCGCCATTGGCCGTGAAGCTGGATTGCGCTACATCTACGCCGGCAACCTTCCGGGGCAGGTGGAGGGCCTGGAAGATACTCACTGTCATCAGTGTGGCGAAATGCTGATCCAGCGTTACGGATACTCGATCGAAAAGTACAAGTTGACTCCGCAAGGCAATTGTCCCGTCTGCCACACGCCGGTCCCCGGTCGCTGGTCAAGAAAATTTGACGGGCAGATTGCCGCATCTCCTTTTCTGCCCCGCAAGCGCGCGCAATTGGTTAAAATCCTCTCGCAACCATAATCAACATTCATGTGCGCGCCAAAAGTGTCGAAAACATTGCTGGCAGTCTTGTTGTGTCCGATCTTATTGAGTCTGGGCCTGGGCTGTTCTCCCCGTGATTTTCTGACACGCCGCCTCGCCGCCGATTTGATCTCGGCCTCCGACGCCTTCAAAGCGCCGCAATTGTTCTGGCTCAGGACCGGCGTCGTTTCCAACAAGGATTTCAGTTCTCCCGACTTCATGGTGTTGCAACGCCGCGGATGGATCATCGGCACCGAACAGAAGTGTCCCGCCGAAGTTGACCCTCCGCCCTGCTGGGACGTATTGCTCACTCCGCTCGGAGTGGATACGATACGGCCCCTGATCTCGAATGCCCTGCCCGACAATGGCCCGATTGGTATCCAAGTCGCGCGACGCGAACTGCTGGGCATTTCCGGAATCAGCAAGGCTGGTAACTTCGCCGATGTCGAGTTCACCTGGCGTTGGGTTTCCATCAATCAGGTGGGAGCGGCGCTTTACGACAGCGGAGTGCACTACCGCTCGACCGTAGGATTCCGTGGCTATGACGACGGCTGGCGCGTTATGGAACAACCCGTACCCAGCAACCAGCCGCTGGATGAGGCGCTGCGCAATGCTCAACCGGCCACGCCGTAAAGGAAACTATGCGACGATCAATTCTGCTTGTCTTACTTGTGTCCGCGACTTCCGCTACGATCTTTACTCATTCGATCTTTGCCCAAACCCAAGCGGCAAAGTCCAAGCTGACGCTCGATGAATTCTTCAACTCGGTGAGCTTCGACGCGCTGAAAGTTTCGCCGGATGGCAACTCCGTCGTCATCGGAACGGAACGAGCCGATTGGGATCAGCAGATCTTCCGCAAAGATCTCTGGCTCTATCGGATCGCGACCGGCAGCCTGACCCAGTTGACACAATCCGGGCATGACAGCTCGCCGCAATGGTCGCCCGACGGCCAGTGGATCGCGTTCCTCTCGGAACGCAAAGCCGGCGAAGCCAAAGATGCAGACGCGGGCGACGGCAAAGAAAGAGACGCCAAAGACAATGACAAAGAAAAAGATAAAGACGTCGCCCAGCTCTTTCTAATTTCACCCAGCGGTGGCGAGGCCTTTGCCATCACCTCAGGTGAGGACGAAGTCCACTCCTTTGCCTGGTCCGGAGACTCGAAGGCAATCGTCTTTGCGACCCGCCAGCCATGGACCAAGCAGCAGAACGACGATCACAAGAAAGACTGGAAGGACGTGATCCGTTACCGCAGTGATGAGCGCGGCGACGTGATTTTCCGCATCACTCTCGAGGAAGCGCTGGCACGCCACGCCGCGCTCGGTTCCAAAGAAATCCCCGACGCGGAAAAGAACTCCGGCACTACGCCCGGTGCAGCCGCAATTGCACGCACGCCCCTGCGTGTCGAGCAAATGAGCATCGCGCACGACGGTAGCCGGTTGGCTTTTGTGACTTCTTCGGTTTCCGAGCGTCAGGAGAAGGTCGAAGACATCGAACTCTACCTCATCAACTTGACGAGTACCCCAGTCGAATCCACGCCCATCCGTCTGACCCAGAACGAAGCCGTCGAACTAAATCTGGAGTGGGCTCCGGATAATCGCCATCTGTTCTTTCAAGTCAACCTGGGATCGCTCGAACGAAGGTATGAAGATCCGCAACCGCGCCTCTACTGGATCGACGCCGGCGACACATCCGGCAGCGCGTCAAGCAAAAGGGAAGTCCAGCGCTGGTTTGCTGACTACCCGGGCGAAGTCGTGCGTTACACGCCGCTTCCCGACGGCTCGGTGCTGTGCGCCTGCCGTACCGGGACTGAAGTTCAGCTTGTTTCGCAAGCGAATCCGAAAGCCGCCGTCGTCAAGCTCGAAGGATGGGCCGGAACCTACGAGACTCCCACTTCCGCAGCGCAATCGCAAAACACGCGCATAGCGTTTGCCTACTCGGCCACCGAGCGGCCCACGGAGGTTTACATCGCCGACGGCCCCGATAAACTGGCGCAGGCACGGCCCATCACTTCCTTCAACAAGCTGTTCACCGAACGCGATCTGCCCCGAGCCAAGCCCTATCGCTGGACCTCTACCGACGGCACGCCCGTGGAAGGCATGCTGATGTATCCGCCGGGAAAGTTTGAGGCGAAGAACCTGCCGGTGTTTGTGCTGATCCACGGCGGCCCGCAAGATGCCGATGGCAACCACTTCGAGGCGGATTGGTATCAGTGGGATCGTCTGGCGGCGACTGCGGGCTGGCTGGTGTTCGAGCCGAACTATCGCGGATCGACCGGCTACGGAGACAAGTTCGCGCTGCAGATCATTCCTGAAATTGTTTCCCGTCCCGGCAAAGATATATTGACGGGCGTCGATGCGCTGGTGAAAGACGGAATTGCCGATCCCAGCCAGTTGGCCGTTGGCGGTTACAGCTATGGCGGTTACATGACGAATTGGCTGATCACGCAGACCCCACGCTTTAGGGCCGCCGTCACCGGCGCTGGAGCAGTGGAGCATGTCGCTAACTGGGGCAACGACGACACCACCTTCGATGACGCATATTACCTCGGCGGCCTGCCCTGGGAAGCTCCCGATCGCTACCGCAGCGAAGGCGCGATTTATCAGCTCAATAAGGTCCGCACTCCGACCCACATGGTCGCCGGGGCCGACGATATTCGGGTTGCCGTGCTCGAGGACTACCTGCTCGATCGCGCTCTGCACGAGCTGAATGTTCCCAGCGAATTGCTGATTTTTCCCGGCGAGGGACACGAACTCGCGAAGAATCCCTGGCACGGAAAGATCAAAGTGCGCGAAGAACTGAAGTGGCTGACGAAGTACGGCGGCGTAACGGGTGCGAACTAGCTTGAACCGGTGCGCTTACCGGCGCGCGGTGGTCGTTTGCAGTTGAGCGACTTTCGCGTGCGGAGAAGATTGCTGATAGCGGGCGATGCCCTGGTAAAGCGCTTCTGCGATTTGCTGGCGGTAAGTTGCGCTCTGCAGGTTGCGCTCGTCCGCGGGACTGCTCACAAAAGAGATCTCGGTCAGAATGGCGGGCATGGTCGTGCCGGTCAGCACGGCAAAAGCTGAATCCTTGATGCCCCGGTTGCGAATGTCCGGGCTGTTCGCCGCCAGCGTGGCGTAGAGCGCGCGCTGTACACTTGCCGCGAGACGGCGCGACTCCTCGATTTTTTCATGCAACCCTCCCGCCGACAACGATACTGGCGTCGGCTTGGCGAAGGTTCCATCGTCATGCTTCTCGACTTCCCGCGATCCCGGAGCGGAAAACAGATTCGTGTAGTAAGTTTCAACTCCCCGCGCTGTCGCCGAGTTGCTGTAGTTGGCGTGAACCGAGACGAACAGATCGGCCTGTGCCTGGTTGGCGATGTCCGCGCGCTGATCGAGGGGCAGGTAGCTGTCTCCGGTCCGCGTGAACATTACTTCCGACCCCAATCGCGCTTGCAGCAACTTGCCCTGACGCTGGGTCACGTCGAGTACCAGATCCTTTTCCAGCAATCCCTGCCGCCCAACCGTGCCCAAATCCCAGCCGCCGTGCCCGGCGTCTAGCACGATTCGAAATTTTCCGGTTCTCGCCAGCACGGGCTGGTGGGATGCCTTCACCGCCAATGCCGCCACAGGAGCCGCTTTCATCGGGACCGGCGCTGCATCCGCGGAGGCGGGCATCAATTTCGAAGTCGCGCTCTTTGGAGCAAATTGGGTCGCAGCCAAAGTTCTCTCGCCGCCGCGCAGCTCAACCACCAAACGATATGGGTTCGACTCCATGCTGACGGAGAAATTCGATCCGCCTCTGGTGTCGAGCACGATACGCGTTACGCCAGCCACGGGCTGAGCGATCCGCACACGAGTCAGCGAAGCATCGCCAACGTCCATCGTCTTTCCATCTAATTCCGGAGACAGGACCGCGTCGTGCAGATCGAAGTAGATCCGCTCCGGCGACACCAAACGATGCACTTCGTATGGAACCTGGTCTTCCATGTCAATGACCACCGTGCTTCCCATGGATGAAGACCAGTGACGTACTCCTGTGATTCTTGGAAGCGCTGCCAACTTATCTTCCGCCACGGCAGTGAGTGGCGCTGCGTCGGAACCGAGCTTCGACGGACTCATCAGATTGTCGGAGACTGCGGGAGACAGAACATCCGCCGGGGGCGCTGGTGCGGTTACTTGCCGCGAGATCGTAGTCTTCGTGGCTTCAACCTTTGCGGCCGCCGTCTTGCCATGAACCTGCATCCCCCACCACGCGCCCGCTGAAAATAATGCGGCCACAGCTACCATGCCCATCACTACACTCAATCCCGGTCGCGAACTGCCGGGAATAGAAAGGCCCCGCAGAAATGATAAGAAGTGACGCGGTTCGGTGGGAGTCGCGGGCTCATTGCGCGCAAATGGGATCGCAGACTGGATTTCAAATGACTCTTCCTCAAAAGGCTCGTTCTCAAATGCTTCGTCGGCAAGCAGTTCGTCGGTGACGTCCGGCTCAGACAATTCGACCAAAGCCGCGGGAATGACAACCGGCTGTGCCAGCGCTGCCAAGTCTGGACTTGGAAGCGCCGCAAGTGGAACCGGGTCCGTCGCGGTAACGGGAGACGGGGCAAGCCCTGTCTCTACTGTGGTTCTGTTGGGCTCGCCTTCAGGAATCTCAATCGCCGCCGCGTCGGCCCCAATCGGCACTGCGGCGGCTGGCTTCGCCTGCAGAACTTCGCCCGCGACATCCGACAGCCAGTGGATGCGACGATCCTGATCTTCGGGTTTGAGTGCGGAAAGGACCAACTCAGCGAACAGATCGAAACAGCGAACGTCGTGATCGGTGAAAGCCCGAGCCGTGGTTGAAAACGCCTGCAGCACGCCCAGGTGTTCGCGCCGGCCACGCAACGGAATCAGCACGGTGGAGCGAGCGCCTATCTGGCGCGCGAAATCCGTTTCGAAGCGTGCGTCGCTTTTACAATCATCGCAACGAAGAATGCGCCCAGACTCCAGGCCGTCCTGCAGAAACTTGGATTCCCCGAGCAGGTGAACCCCGCGCGCGACGGCGAACGGTCCGGCGGCCGCGCGGCACACCATCGCAGATCGTTCTGCCTTCGACCCTTCCGCAAGCGCGACCACGATGCCGTCAGCCTGGGTGATGGCTTGGGCGCGGTCGCAGATTAATTGCAGCACTTCATCCAGGATGAAGCGTTCCGTCTCGAACAAGTCCCGATCGGAGTCGCATCCTGCGGCCAAGCGCCGGTTTCGTATCTGCTCATGGAGGTCGGAGAACGCGAGCAGTGCGCGCATGGCTTCCTGGCGTGCAATCGATTCGAGGACGCGGTTGCCCTCCTGCAGTGGAGAGCCGTGGTCGGTCGTTGTCGCCTCTTCCCAGTCAACGCGGGTTGGATTGGCACTCATGCTTGCGCGGTCACCACCACAAAAAATCTGTACTCATCGTATCCGTGGCTCGTCGGAAGGCTCATTGCCGGCCTTGGTTCAACCTGCGACTCTTACTCGGAAACGACAGCCACAACTCCACTTTCGAGCGTAATAGTCTTTGGAGGGGTACCGCAATGTCCGTTAGTACACGTCCAACTGCGGCTCGGGGTCGCGCAACCGGCCGCGGACGGAGTCGGGTTACCGAGCTACGACCCTTCAGATTTTGCCCTCCACCTCGATTCGTCCTATCGTTAAGAAGCAGCAAGAAGCCCGGAGATGTGATGACGGACGCAGTGGAGCTGGAAGAAGCCGGAAAACTTGAGAAGTCCAGTTGGTGGTGGCGCGGAGTCGTGGCAACTAGCCTGGCTGGCGCAGCCGTGATGGCGTTCCGAGGCTGCTGGCACGGCAAGATGAGCTGGCCGATTGGCGCGCAGGGATATTCGTACCAGGTTTGCCTGAACTGCGGTGTCAAGCGGCTGTTCGACGAGGAAACCTTCACCGCGTATGGCCCGTTCCGCTATGACTTGAGCGAACTCATCGCTCGGGCAAAGTCCACGCAATCAAAATCCCATCCCCTGGCGGATATGCAGCGTCCGTTATAGTCCCAGCTATCTCCCAGCCTGCTCAGTCCACCATGTGAACCGTGCATTATGAAATGACCGCTGCCTCTTCTGCACCCGGGCTCCAGTTGCGCCGCTCAGGCTCCGACGGGCTGGTCGTGGCTCTTGTACCACTCCACCGTACGGCGCAGGCCTTCTTCGAAGTTCACCAAAACCTTGTATCCCAAATGCTCTTCCGCCTGCGTGATATCCGCCAGCGAGTGTTTGATGTCCCCGCCACGCGTCGGGCCGTACTTGACGGTGCCTTTGTAGCCCGTCAGTTGTTTCAAGGCGACAAAGGTTTCGTTCAGCGTGATCCGCCGGCCGGTGGCGCAGTTAAAAACGCGCCCCGCGCACTCCGCCGCCGGAGCCGTGCACGCCAGCAGATTGGCCGAGACTGCGTTGTCAATGTAGGTGAAATCGCGGCTGGTTTCGCCATCGCCAAAGATCGTGGGCTGTTCGCCACGCAGCATTTGCATACTGAACTTCGCAAGTACGCCCGAGTATGGCGAAGTAGGATCCTGCCGCGGCCCGAAAATATTGAAGTAGCGCAGGCAGACAGTTTCAAGGCCATAGCAACGGTAGAACGACACCATATAAAGCTCGCTGGCCAGCTTGGCCACTGCGTAAGGCGAGATCGGGTTGGGGGTCATGGCTTCGTACTTCGGAAGCGTCGGCGTATCCCCGTAAGCCGAGGATGAAGCGGCGTATACGACCCGCTTCACTTTCGCGTCACGCGCCGCGACCAGCACATTCACCGTGCCGTCGACATTGGCGCGGTTGCTGCCCAGAGGGTCCAGCACCGATTTCGGGACCGACGGAATGGCCGCCTCATGCAGCACGTAATCAATGCCTTCCGACGCCTTGTGCATGGCATCCAGATCGAGAATGTCAGCTTCGCGGAAGTCCATCCGGTTCAGCACTTCGGTCAGGTTCTCGCGTTTGCCGGTGGCAAAATTATCGATGCCCCGGACCTGCTCGCCGCGTTCCAACAAAGCCCGCACGAGAGAGGAACCAATGAAGCCGGCAGCGCCGGTCACCAGATACTTGGCCATATTTTTAATGATAACGGATCGATTGCCCGCCTGGTGCGCGAGTCCGGTGACCAGTGTAACTCTTGTTCCGGAGCCCGCCAAACGGCCGCCAGCCGCTAGCATCCCCGGAGAAAGGATTCAGGACCAGCGAACCCGTTTGGCGATCTGGTGGAACTCTTCGCGGGAAAGCAGCTGATTCTTGCGAAAGAACTCCGTAACCTCATCGAGAAAGGCTTTCGGGTCGACCGCCCCCATGTAATTCTTCGTGCCATCCTCCCGAGCCGATTCGCAATTGGAAACGGCGCTGCGCCCAGTTAGTGCGTCGAGCAGTTGCTTCAGTTGCATCTCTTGTCCTGCTTCGATTTCCGCGAAGCCAATGCCCATACCCAGAAAGGTATACGAGGTGCGAACCGTGCCCTGAACCTGAATCCGGATGCCGAACGACTTAAGCACAAGATCCACCTTCGTGTCGACGGGAAACGTGGTGTGCATTTCCACATAGCATCCGTGCAGGCTGATGTCAGTAAGGGTTCCCCACATGGTCACGTCGCTGCCCTCGGTTCGGAACTTCACGCTGCCCGAACAACGCAGCCGGGGGCTTTGCCGCAGCTCTTTCCATGCGAAACTGGTCGCATCGGTTGGCGCTCCGCCACCGCCATTTCCCGCCGCGTCAGCGGGTGCGCCCTCCGCCGGCTCTCCTTTTAGCCGCCGAAGATAATTCACGCCGTCTTCGCCGTTACTGGAGTCTGGTGACAAGAAAGGTAGTTGGGAAAAGATAAGCGGGTCCACGAGCGCCTCCGACGGTATGCGGCTCTTAGTTGAATCGACAGATTACGGAAAGAACTTTAGACCGCTGGGAGTTGCGACAACGAAGCGCGAATCTGACTCCACAGTTCCTCTTTGCCGGCTCCGGTTTTGGCCGAAAACGCCACCATGGGCACTACGCCATAGGCTTGCCCCAGCGTGTGCATCGCCTGCCGCAATTGGTTGCCAGACAGACGGTCGCATTTGGTGGCCACAATCGCATGCGGCCGTCCCTTGGAGGCCAGGAATT
>Ga0116134_1000377_pt1 | contig 23533 bp, 19 predicted proteins | sample June2015DPH_19_5_FD_89737 | JGI IMG/M metagenome (GOLD analysis project Ga0116134, IMG submission 89737) | Peatland microbial communities from SPRUCE experiment site at the Marcell Experimental Forest, Minnesota, USA - June2015DPH_19_40 | ecosystem: Environmental > Terrestrial > Soil > Wetlands... | reverse complement strand
CGGCGGACTATTGGAAGTCTGAAGTCCAAAGTCCAAAGTCCAAAGTCTTCGGATATGAGTTGAAAGTCGTCGTCGGCTACGACCGCCGGTTTTTGTCTGATCAATTCGCACAATGCACCGCTGAAGTTTTCGCCGGAAATAATTTTCAAGTTGTCCTCGCGCCGGAGCCGACGCCAACGCCTTCCGTTTCATTCGCCGTGAAAAACCTATGCGCCGTCGGCGGCGTGATGATTACCGCCAGCCACAATCCGCCGATTTTCAACGGCTTTAAGCTCAAGTCGCACTACGGCGGCCCCAGCGACTCCGAAACGTGCCGGGCGGTCGAAGGTTTTCTCGATCGTAACCCGGTCAAATCAAAACCATTGACCGATGCCATCAAGGAAGACCTGATCAAAATCGCCGATGTCCGGCCGGCACATTACGCCGCGCTCAAAAAGCTTGTGGACTTCAGGCTGATAGCAAGGTCCAGACTTCGTTTTGCGCACGACGCGCTTTTCGGGGTTGGCGCGGGTTGTTTCGAGCAATTGCTGGCCGGCACCACCTGCAAAGTCACGACGCTCAACGGGGAACACGACGTTCTTTTTGGCGGAATCAACCCCGAGCCAATCGAGAAAAATTATGCGCGCAGCCAGAAATTTTTGCGCGCGCATCCGCACGACATTTGCCTGGTGACCGACGGCGACGCCGACCGCGTTGGCGGCATGGACGGTCACGGCAACTATTTGACGACGCACCAGATCATCTGCCTGTTGTTGCATCATTTGGTTGTCAATCGCGGGGGCCGGGGGCGGGTCGTCAAGGCGCTGACGACGACTTCGATGGTGGACAAAATGTGCGCGGCCTGCGGCCTGCCGCTGGTCGAAACCGGCGTCGGCTTCAAATATATTTGCGCCGAGATGCTCAAGGGCGGCGTGCTGCTCGGCGCGGAGGAAAGCGGCGGCATCGGTTTCCCCAACCACATTCCCGAGCGTGATGGCATCGCCGCCGGATTGATGCTGCTGGAAATGCTGGCGACCGAGCGTGTGTCGGTGAACAAACTGCTGGCGAAACTGGAAAAACAATTCGGCCCGCATCGTTACGGGCGGATTGACACGCATTATCCGCTTGAAAAGCGGGCGTCGCTGATGGAATTCTTGAAAAACAACCCGCCGGCCAAGCTTCTACGCTCACCGCTGGCGGACATGAAAACGTTCGATGGTGTGAAATTTGTGGCAGCAGATTTGTCGTGGCTCATGTTGCGAGGCTCGGGGACGGAACCGATTTTGCGAATATATGCCGAAGCGAAATCAGACACCGACGCACAAATGCTTTTGAAGCTTGGCATGTCACTGACGCGGCACCAAGTTTTTTCATGATCAATACCGGCATTCTCAATCCCCAAATTCTTTCGCTGCTGGCCCGGGTGCGCCACACCAACGCGCTGGTCATTGCCGACCGCGGCTTTCCGTTCTGGCCGCAGATCGAGACGGTGGACATTTCGCTGGTGGACGACGTGCCGACGGTGTTGCAGGTGCTTGCCGCCGCACGCGGGAACTGCAACTTCACGCAGGCTTACATGGCGCGGGAGTTCCAGAAGAACAACACTACCGCCGTGTGCGGAAAATTCGCCAAAGGATTGCAGGGGGTTCCGACCACATTCGAGCCGCACGTGGAATTCAAGAAGCGCGTGCCGGGCGCCATCGGGCTGATCCGCACCGGTGACACGATTCAATATGCGAACATGATTTTGATTTCCGGCTAGCGACCGGCGGTGTCATCGGCGGCCGGTCGCGCCGCCTGCCTCATTCTTCGATTGCCGGTGGACTTAATGTCCACCGGAAGTTTTCACTTCGTGCAATGACTCGGCCCGGCTGAACTTGGGCCAGTTGAAGCCATAGAGCGCGATCAAAGCGAAACAGGCCATTGGGACAATGAATGCGCGGGACATGTCATACTTGTCAGCGACGGCGCCCATCAATTTGGGCAGGATGGCGCCGCCCATGATGGCCATGACGATGTAGGAGGAGGCCCGTTTCGCCCGGGCGCCCAGCCCGTGAATCCCGAGGGCAAAGATGGTGGGAAACATGATGGACATGAAGAAATAGCACAAGAACAAGGAGATTACGGATAGCCAGCCCAGCTTGCAAAAGATCGACAGGCAGGTGATGACATTCAGTATCCCGTAAAGGCCAAGTACCTTGTGGGCGGAGAATTTTTTCAGGATGCCCGCGCCGGTAAACCGTCCCGCCAGGAAGCAGAAAAAGCCCGCCGAGGCGAGATAAGCCGCCATTTTGTTGTTGAGCGCAAGAATGCCGTGTTTATTAAGCTCAAAACAGCCCTTCAAAATGCCCGAGTTCCATGAATTGGGAATGGCGGGAACTTCGGACGTCATGTAATTGATGAAGAAGCTGAATATGCCGCACTGCGCGGCCACGTAGAAAAACTGGGCCAGCGTGGCTCCGGAAAAATGCGGATGCGACCAGATGCTGTGACTGGTAATTCGCCGTGCAGTCGGAATGAGCATCACCGCAACCACCACGGCGAACAGACATGCTATCACGCCGATTGCCAACGCCAGGGAATTATCGGCGGTGACCGCAAAATCCGAGGGATGCGGAATCCTCGAAGCGATCCCAACCAGTCCCGGACCGACGCCGCAGGTTGAGAGAATCACCCAGAGAATCATCCCGAAGATTCCAATCAACACCGTCACGTTGCCCACCAGCAGGGAATAGAGCAACGCGCGGTTCATCTCGCCTCCGGCATTCGCCGTCGCGTCTGCCCCATTGTCGTTTTCCTCCAGGTGGTAAACATCCTCGGTTTTGATGTCCGGCACATAGGCAAAGTAGAAGGTGACGGCGAGGAGGATGACCACGATGGCAACGCCGGTGTAAGGGATCCAGAGCGTCTGACTGCCCGTGTTCTGGCCTGCAGCGTTCTTGGAATAAAAAAACATGCCGCCGGCAATGGGGCCGAGAAGCCAGCCGACACCGTTGCAGGACTGGGCGAGGTTGATGCGGGTGGCGGCGTATTGCGGCGGACCCAGCACGGTCGTGTAGGGATTGGCAACCGTTTCCAAAAATGTAAGACCGGAGGCAATGACACAAACGCCGAGCAAAAAGGCCCAGAAAGCCGCAATCTTCGTCGCCGGGATGAACCAAAATCCGCCCAACGCGACCATCAGCAGACCAGCAATGATGCCGCCCTTGTAACCCAGCCGGGTCGCCAGCCACCCCGCCGGTAGCGCCATCAAAAAGTAACCCAGATAGTGCGCGAACTGCACCCAGGCGGATTGAGACAGGGTCAGGTGCAGTTCCTCCTGAAAGTGCTTGTCCATCACGTCAATCATCCCGTTGCAGAACCCCCAAAGGAGAAACAGCGAACTGACAAGAATGAACGTGATGACCAGATTCTTGCCATCGCCCATGACGAACATGCTTTGCCTGTTTGTGTTCATGATGTTTTGGAAACGATGCTAACACCTCAAATGCCTGCCGTTGCGTCGAAATTTCACGTCTGCCACCGCAAACAAGGAAGTCAGATTCATGGTAAATGGGTTGCTGATGCGCTTGCAATTATTGGAACAACCTGCCCGCGTCAAGTTTTTCGTTTCAAACGTTGCAAATGTCGCGGTCGGTTTGTTAAACCATGCAAACCAATTCCTCCGCATAAAATGCAAATCAAAACAAAAAGACCGCTTCGTGTCGGATTATTCGGCATCGGCCTCGACGCCTACTGGCCGCAATTCAAAGGACTCAAACCGCGCCTCGAAGGTTATGTCCGGGTCGTCCGCGACCGGCTCAGACGGCCCGGAGTCGAGGTGGTGAATCTCGGCCTGATTGATTCGCCGTTCAAGGCCCTTGAAGCCGGACATCGCTTCCGGCAGGAGGACGTGGATTTGATTTTTCTTCACGTCACGACTTACGCGCTTTCGTCCACGGTTTTGCCGGTGGTGCAACGCGCCAAAGTTCCCGTCATTGTCTTGAACCTCCAGCCCGCACCGGCGATTGATTACGCGACATTCAACAAAATGGGCGACCGCACGGCCATGACCGGCGAATGGCTCGCGCATTGCGCCGCCTGCGCGGTCCCTGAAATCGCGAACGTGTTCAACCGCGCGGGAATTTCCTTCCACCAAATCACCGGCACGCTGCACGACGACCCGGTGTTTTGGAACGAAGTGGATGCCTGGATTGAAGCCGCGCGCGTGGCGAATGTGATGTTCCACAACCGGCTGGGGCTGATGGGACATTACTACGGCGGCATGTTGGACATTTACTCCGGCACCACGCTCCAATGCGCCACGTTTGGCGGCCACATCGAAATTCTGGAAGTGGATGAACTCGCCGCGTTGCGCCGGGAAGTGAAGGCCAGACAAACCAAGGCGCGGGTTGCCGAATTCAGGAAAATCTTTGATGTACAATCGGATTGCGCGCCATCGGAACTGGAGCGCGCCGCCTGCACCTCGGTCGCCCTCGACCGTTTGGTGAAGGAACACGACCTCGGCTCGCTGGCCTATTATTACATGGGCACAGGCAACGCCGAAAATGAGAACGCCATCAGCTCCATTATTTTGGGCAATTCGCTGCTCACGGCGCGGGGGGTGCCGGTGGCCGGCGAATACGAGGTCAAAAATGTCCAAGCCATGAAAATCATGGACACATTCGGCGTGGGCGGCTCGTTCACCGAATACTATGCGATGGATTTCAACGACGACGTGGTGTTGATGGGGCACGATGGCCCGGGTCATATTGCCATTGCCGAAGGAAAAACCAAGGTGCGGCCATTGAACGTGTATCACGGCAAGGTAGGCAGGGGACTTTCAGTCGAAATGTCCGTCAAACACGGCCCGGTGACGTTGCTGTCGGTGGTCGAAACTGCGGATGGGAAAATGAAGTTGCTCGTGGCCGAAGGCGAATCCGTGCCTGGCCCGATTTTGGAAATTGGCAACACGAACAGCCGTTACCGGTTTTCAATTGGCGCGCGAAAATTTGTGAACGACTGGAACGCTCACGGGCCGGCACATCATTGCGCGGTGGGCGTCGGGCACATTGCCAACAAAATCAACAAACTCGGCCTGCTGCTTGGACTCGAAATCGCGCGCGTTTGATCCGGCAGGACGTTTTAACAAACGATACTTTTAGAAGAACCGCCGCTTCATTAAATAATTTTGGAAGATTAAAATTAAATCCGTCAAAAAAGGAATATATCCATGAAAATAGCAGTCGTCGGGCTGGGTTACGTCGGGCTTCCCTTGTCGCTTCAATTCGCGCGCTCGGGAGTCACGGTTCTGGGTTTGGACATTGATACGGCCAAGGTGGAATCGCTGAACGGAGGGCGTAGTTACATCAAGCACATTTCCTCGGAAACAATTTCCGAGGCGGTGAAGGCGCGCAGGTTCTCCGCGTCCGGCGATTTCAGCCGCGTCCGGGAAGTCGAAGCGGTCATCATTTGCGTGCCCACGCCGCTCAATAAAAACCGCGAGCCGGATATCTCATTCATCGTCGAGACCGGCAAGGCCATTGCGCCGTATCTGACGAAGGGGACCCTGGTGGTGCTGGAATCCACGACTTATCCGGGCACGACAGATGAAGATTTGCGTGAAGTGCTGGAGGCGGGATCGAAGCTGAAAGCCGGAACGGACTTTCATCTGGCCTTTTCGCCGGAACGGGAAGACCCCGGAAACACGGAGCGCAAGGTTGAAATCATTCCCAAAGTGATCGGCGGTTACACGCCGGCCTGTCTGGAGCGCGCCAAGGCGCTTTATGGCCGCGCCATCAAAACCATTGTGCCGGTCTCTTCCTGTCGGGCGGCCGAGGCCACGAAGCTGCTCGAAAACATTTTTCGCAGCGTGAACATTGCGCTAGTCAACGAACTGAAGCTGGTTTACGGAGCGATGGGAATTGATGTTTGGGAAGTCATCCAGGCGGCGAAGACAAAACCGTTTGGCTTCATGGCCTTCTATCCCGGACCCGGTTTGGGCGGGCATTGCATTCCCATTGACCCGTTTTATCTCACCTGGAAGGCCCGCGAATACGGCCAGCACACCCGCTTCATCGAGCTGGCCGGCGAAATCAACACCGCCATGCCGGCGCACGTGGTGAACCGGACGGCTGAAGCCCTCAATGAATTGCGGAAACCCATGAAAGGAAGCCGCATGTTGGTGCTGGGCCTGGCTTACAAACCAAACGTGGATGATGACCGTGAATCGCCAAGCTACGTCCTGTTGGAACTGCTTAAAGCCCGGGGCGCGGACGTGGCCTATTACGATCCGTATGTGCCGGTGATTCGTGTGACCCGCGAGCATCCGCATTGGGCGGGCACCCGCTCCGTAAGCTGGAATCGTGAAACGCTGCAAAGTTTTGATGCGGTCATCATCGCCACCAACCACCAGGTCATCAATTACCAGGAACTGGCGGATTGGTCGGCATGCATTGTGGACACCCGCAATGCCATGGCCGGGGTGAAGGTAAAACCCCGGCAAGTTTGGAAAGCATAGGCAGTAGCAAACCGGGAGGTTGGGTTTCATCATGATTTTGTTGCTGGGATCAAGCGGCTGCGTGGGTCAGGCCTTTGCGACCGAATTGCGCAGGCGTGGACACGGTTTTATTCCACTCACGCGCAAGGCGATTAATTACGCGGATTTCACCCTTTTGTTTGATTATATGCGGAAAGTAAAACCGGAGTTCATCGTTCAACAGGAAAACCCGGGCGCGTCAAGCCCAACTTGCCGCTCCGGCCACGCCCGGCAGGGCCGCTCTAAACAAACACGCAAGTCATTGGGGTAGCATAAAATCCGAAGGTCGAAACTCCGATAAATCACGAGCACGCGACGAAGTTGGTGTCCGAGATCCGAAAGAAGCCCGAAGCCCGAAATCCGAAGGACAAACCGGCTCACGAGCCGTTCTGCGTTTCGGGCTTCGGGCTTCGGGTTTTGTCCCCAGAGAGTTGGAGAAAAGCTCGGAGCAGCGCTGCAATGCCCCCCACCACCCAGGACAAACAATTCCAAAACCCTTGAAGGCCCGGAAAAATAACAAATCATTTTTTTTGATTCATTAATGTAGTAAAATACGGGACATGAATTCAAAAACTGTCAAGGTTTCACCAAAACATGGTTGGTTTATTTCCTGACTTTCGACAATCCTTTTTATTGGTAAGGCACAAAACAGCGCCAGCCATGCACCAACCAACACTGAAACGAACAATGAAAAAATTAATCCTGATTACAGCAACATTCGGTTTCGCCGCCGCAATAACTGCTTCCGCGGCGGATGGAAAGACAAACTGGGATTCGCTCTGCGCCAAGTGCCACGGCGCGGATGGCAAAGGCCAGACTAAGATGGGCCAGAAACTGGGCGTCAAGGATTTCACGGACGCCAAGGTTCAGGCGGAATTGAAGGATGACGCGGCCGCCAAGACGATCAAAGAAGGGATGAAGGACAAGGATGGCAAGACCTTGATGAAACCTTTCGACACCCTGTCGGATGACGAAATCAAGGCTCTGGTCGCCTACGTGCGCAGTTTGAAGACGTAGCACGGTTTGCAGACGGGGGCTGCCGGATCGGCAATTTGAAAAGGGGCCCTCGTCCCTGTGAAAAGCAAAAACAAAGCCCGGCATTGTGCGCCGCTTCAACTTGCCACCACAAATCCTGCGTTTGGTCCTGCTGACGCTGGCGATTGTTGGCTCCTACCTGATTGCGCGCGTTTTTCTGACGCCGGCGTCGTTCGGGGAATTTGGCTGGTATCGTGGCGAGGCGCTGGTGGAGCTGCGCTCGCGTCCGCCGGTTTACGCGGGCAAGCAGGCGTGCGATGAATGTCATTCCGACCAGCTGCAGAAACTCGCCAAATTTGAACACCAGACGCTCTCCTGCGAAGCCTGCCACGGTGTGAGCCGCGAGCACGCGGAAAATCCCGACATCCTGCCCGTCAAGCTTACCGGCAGCCATTGCATCCGCTGCCACGAAGCCAATCCCTCCCGGCCCAAGTGGTTCAAGCAAATCGTCGTCAAGGATCATTACAGTGGGAAGTGCACCGAATGTCACGTGCCCCATCAACCCAGCCAGACCCCATGAAAACCCAATTCAGCCGGCGCGGTGCATTGTCGAGACTGGGCGGAGCCATCGCCGGCCTGCTCACCCTTTCCGCCGCGCGCGCGGCCAAAGCGGCGGTGCAAAAAGTGTTTGTGGCCTCGGGCGCGCCGAAGGACTACGACCCGACGAAGCACAAATGGCTCATGTGCATTGACGTGAACCGGTGCATCGGCTGTGGGCTGTGCGTGGAGGCGTGCAAGAAGGAAAACGGCGTGCCGGAAGGCCCGTACTTTCGGACATGGATTGAGCGTTACGTCATCCCCAAGCCGGAACCCGGCTCGGGCCAGACGCGCGGTGAAACGCAGGTGGATTCCCCCAATGGCGGAATGCATGGCTTTCCGCCGACGCCCGTGCCCAAGGACCAAATCGAGCATTCCTTCTTCGTGCCCAAGCTGTGCAACCTCTGCGAACATTCACCCTGCGTGCAGGTGTGTCCGGTCGGCGCAACCTTTGACGCGCCAGATGGCGCGGTGCTGATTGATCCGAAATACTGCATCGGCTGCGGCTTTTGCATCCAGGCCTGTCCCTACGGCTGCCGCTTCCTGAGTCCGGTCACTAAAACCGCCGAGAAGTGCACGCTGTGCTATCACCGCATCACCCGCGGATTAAAACCGGCGTGCGTCGAAATCTGCCCGACGCAGGCGCGCATCTTCGGCGACTTGAAAAATGCGGGTCCGGACGATCCCGTCCGGAAATTTTACGAGAACAACCGCGTGTCGGTGCTCAAACCGCATCTGGGAACGGAACCGCGCGTGCTCTACGCCGGCCTCGACAAGGAGGTAAGGTGACATGACGAACGAAATGACCAACATTGTCGTCGAGGTCCTGCCGAGGTTCGAAGGCTACGTGTATCCCAACGAAGCCAGCCTGCATCCGCTGTGGGGCTTCCTGATTGTTCTTTATCCCTACATCACCGGCCTGGTTGCGGGCGCCTTCATCATGGCATCGCTGGTCCGCGTGTTCAAAGTCAGGGCGCTGGAACCGGTGTATCGGCTCTCGCTGTTGACGTCGTTCTCGTTCCTGCTTTGCGCCACGTTGCCGCTGCTGTTCCACCTGGGGCATCCGGAACGCTGCTTTGAAATCATGATGACTCCGCATCTGACTTCGCCGATGGCGATTTTTGGTTTCGTTTATGCCTGGTACTTGATGGCAGTTCTGTTGCTGGAACTTTGGTTTGATTACCGCCAGGACCTCGTGGAATGGGCGAAAATCACGCCGGGATTCAAGGGTATTATCTACCGTGCCTTCACTGTGGGGGTGACCGATGAATCCCATGAAGCGCTGGCGCTGGACGCGAAGATGGGGCGGATCCTGTCCGTGGTCGGCATCCCCTCGGCGTTTCTGCTGCACGGCTACGTCGGTTTCATTTTCGGTTCCATCAAGGCCAACCCCTGGTGGGGCAACGGCCTGACGCCGATCATTTTTATTCTGTCCGCCATCGTGTCGGGCATCGCGCTTTGCGTGTTCAACTACATGGTTCTGACCTGGATCCGGCGCCACACCGTGGATATGCGTTGCCTGGACACGATGGCGATGTTTCTCTTTTACGCGTTGGTGGTGGATGCCGCCGTTGAAGGGCTGGACTGGCTCCATCGCGGCTTCGCGGCGGAGGAAGGCTTCTCGGTGATGCAGATCATGATCCGCGAGAAACTCTTTTACACGCTGAATCTCGGCCAGGTTACCATCGGCACGTTGCTGCCGCTGCTGCTGCTGGGCGCGCTCCAGCTCCTGCGCCGGCGCGTGCCGGAGCTGGTCCGCCGGCGGATGATTTTCGGCAGCTCGGCCATGATCCTGATCGGCGTGCTGGCCATGCGCTGGAACGTCGTCATCGGCGGCCAGCTCTTTTCCAAGAGCCTGCGCGGCGTGATGGGTTACAAACTGGAATTCACCGGCGTGGAAGGCTGGTTGATGGGCGTTGTGCTGCTCAGCCTGCCGTTTATCATTCTCACCGTGCTGGTGAAATTGTTCCTGTCCGAACAACTGCCGTCCGGCGGGCACACACCGCGCGACAGCGCCGCAGGGGAAGGGTAAACAATAATCGCGAACAAACCGACAAAACCGGATACCGAAATACGAAACTTTCGACAAAACCGTGCGGCCAGGTTGAAGGTGACGCGCTCACGCGCGCCGATGAGGTCATGAACCTGCAAACCCGAACCACGCTGGTGCTGACAGGATTGATCGCAACTTTCCTGGCGCTGACGGTGTTGTTTCTCTGGAATCTGCCGGGGCGCCCCGTGCCTTTACAACCGATTCCGCTGGTGAACACCAATTTCCTGGACACCGCGACCGTGCGGCGTTCTTACGCGGACCTCGTGCGCGCGGGTGAGGATCTGTCCGATTTTGACTGTTATGCCTGCCACGAAAAGGGGAAGCCGCCGCCGCTGCGATATGACACGAACCAGAACCTGATTGTGCCGAAGGAACATTCGGACATCGTCATGGGTCATGGCAGTCATGGCCGCAACAACAACTGCTTCAACTGCCACAACGAAACCAACCTGGAGTTGCTGCAAACCCGTGACGGCCATGAGGTGAAATTCGCAGACAGCCCGGCTCTGTGCGGCAGTTGCCACGGCCCGACGTATCGCGACTGGGAAGCGGGCGCGCACGGCCGCATCAGCGGCTATTGGGATCATAGCCTGGGCGTTGCCGAGCGGAAGCAGTGCGTGAACTGCCACAATCCCCATTCGCCGCATTTTCCGTCGCGCCAACCTGCGCCTGGCCCGCACCCGTTGCGGCCGGTGGCCACCGCCTCCGTTGAACCCGAGCCGAATCACTGACATGCCAGATCCTGTGCCCAGTCCCAATCTGAACCCCGCGCCACCTGATGCGGGCATGAGCCGCCGGAACTTCCTGCGCACTTCCGCGGTGGTGACGACCGGCCTGGCCGCCCTGGCTGCCAGCCTGAAGCCGCTGCTCGAGATGAACGATTTCCCGACCATGGAGCGGTTTCTGCAAAAATATTACAAGGAGATGACGCCGGAAGACATGGCGAAGGTCATCAAACGCATCGAAGCCGAAGTGGAAAAGCAGTATGGCATCCGCCCCCATGTTCGCGACTTGAAACCCATGGACGGTGTGGAATTTGTCTATTGCCTCAACCTGACGCGCTGCATCGGGTGCCGCAAATGCGTTCACGCCTGCGTGGCGGAAAACAACCAGTCGCGCAACCCGGAAATCCAGTACATCCGCGTGCTGCGCCTGCCGCACGGCTCGCTGGACATCGAAAAGGCCGAACACTTTTACGCGCCCGAATCGGTCCCGGAAAAGGGCTATTTCTACATGCCGGTGCAGTGCCAGCAGTGCAAAAACCCGCCGTGCGTCAAGGTCTGTCCAGTCCATGCGACGTGGCAGGAAACCGACGGCATCACGGTGATTGACTACGACTGGTGCATTGGCTGCCGCTACTGCGAAGCCGCGTGTCCTTACTGGGCGCGGCGTTTCAATTTCACGAAGCCTTCAATTCCCAAGGAACGCCTGAACCCGGACATGGCCTATCTCGGCAACCGTCCGCGGCGCCAGGGCGTGATGGAGAAATGTCATTTCTGCATCCAGCGCACGCGCGCCGGCCGCTACCCGGCGTGCCTCGAAGTCTGCCCCGCTGGCGCGCGCAAGTTCGGCAACATTCTCGACCCGAACAGCGAAGTCTCCTACATCCTCAAAAACAAGCGGGTGTTCATCCAGTTGAAGGAGGAAATGGGGACCTCGCCCCGGTTTTTCTACTACTTTGACGTATGATGACGAGAATCCAGCGGGCCATCCGGAATTATTTCGTGTTTCTCGCGCGCAGCGGACGCCTCGCGTTCGTGGGCGACTGGCGTTATTGCCTGTGGGTGGGAACGCTGATGGTCATCTGTCTGCTGGGGCTCCATGCCTACTGCCGGCAGTTTGCCCAGGGCCTCATCCTTACCGGCATGAGCGACGAAGTTTCGTGGGGCGTCTATATCGCGAACTTCACCTTCCTGGTCGGTGTGGCGGCGGCGGCGGTAATGATGGTGATTCCGGTTTACATTTACGACAACGAGGAGTTGCATGACCTGGTCATCTTCGGCGAGCTGCTCGCGGTGGCGGCCATCATCATGTGTCTTTTGTTCGTCACGGTGGACCTGGGCCGCCCGGACCGGTTCTGGCATCTCATCCCCGGCATCGGCCAGTTCAATTTCCCCAAATCCATGCTCAGTTGGGACGTGATCGTGCTCAACGGCTACCTCCTGCTCAACGTCCATATCTGCGGCTATCTGTTGTATTGTCGCTACCAGAAAAAAATGCCGGCGAAGTGGTTTTACGTTCCGTTTGTGTTCATCGCCATCGTCTGGGCCATTTCGATTCATACCGTGACGGCGTTTCTCTACGTGGGTCTGGGTGGCCGGCCTTTTTGGAACCAGGCCATTATCGGCCCGCGCTTTCTCGCGTCGGCCTTCACCGCCGGTCCGGCATTGATCATCCTGGCGATCCAGGTGGTGCGCCGCGTCACTGCCACCGGTCCCGCCGGCGGAATCACCCGGCGTCCGGGGCAGGCCGGTGCGGCAAAGGCGGCCTCCAGCCGCGCGGCGGCTTTGGACGATCTGGAGTTGTTGACCCGTCACCTGCCGCAGTTCGCCTCGGTTTCAATGGAAACCCGCCGCCACCTGTTGCCCGGTTTGGCGGTGTTGGAAGTGGAGGCGGACGATGTCCTGTTGCGTCAGGGCGAAACGGACAAAGAAGCCTATTTCGTTTTGAAAGGGCGCGTCGTGGTCGAGCGGGAAGAAAGCGGCCGCCGGCGCGTGACGCGCAGTTCCGGACCGGGCGAACAGTTTGGCGAGGTTTCCGCCCTGGCCGGAACCTCGCGCATGGCCACGGCCGTCGCGGAGGAGGCCACCCAGGTGCTGCGCGTGCCTGCGGATGCCTTGCGCGAGCTGATGAAGACGCCCCAGATGAACAAAATCATCCGGGCGCGGATGGCTGAGCGGCTGATGTTTACAGATCACGCGCTGATGACGCTGCGCGGTATTGTGCAAGTGGCCATGACCATTAACGTGTTTCTGCTGGTCTGCGAAGTCTTCACTGAATTTTACGCCGGCGGCCTGCATATCGTGTCATCCCGATACCTTTACCTTGGTTTGGACGGCCATCACGCACTTGTGCCGTGGATTTGGACGGCGATCACGTTCAACCTTACCGCAATGGTTTTGCTCGTGCTCCCGGTCAGCCGCAGTTTGAAATGGCTGAACGTGACGTGTGTGTTGTGCATCATCGGCATCTGGATCGAAAAAGGAATGGGACTGGTCATCCCCGGCTTCATTCCCACGCCGCTGGGCGAAATGATGGAGTACACGCCGTCGCTCAACGAGACCCTTGTCTGCTTCGGCATCTGGGCCTTCGGCCTTTTGTGCTACACAGTCTTCCTCCGCATGTCCGTGCCGATTCTTCAGGGCAAACTTTCCAAGGCCAACGAGGGACAACCTGAACCCGCCACCGGCGCCCCTGCTTTGAGCGCCGTGGTCGAACCTTGAGAACCGCCACCTTATGGCAATCCAACTCACCGCCGCCGCCGCCCGTCAGTCGCTCAACGAGCATGTGACTGCCCGTGGTCGGGAGACCCACGAAAAATACGGCCCGCACATCGGTTGGCCGGAACTGAGGCAAATCCTCGAAGACCGCGCCTGCGTGCGTTATCCCTGCGAGGTTGTCTTTGATGCCGGACCACTGGAACCGGGCGAGTTCGCGCATCCCGTCGCCAAAGGGGAACGTCCGGAGGATGGCTTTACGATGTACGTCCATCCATTTTTCCTGACGCAATTGCCGCAGGTGCCTTATCTGGTCCTCTACCAGTTGGTCGTGGTCAATTACGGCGAATTCGCCTCGGCGGAAGACGCCGAAACGTTCGGAGCCGCCGTTTTGGGCCTTTCCCAACACGAGTATTATGACACCCTTTGTGAACTGGCCGGCCGGATTTGCGATCAAGCCACATGACCATTAGATCGGAAGGAGCAATCGGCCGCCTTTTTCAATGACGTTAACATCTGTTTAGCCCTTGCGAAAATTGACATCGCCATCTACCGTTGCTGCCGCGAAACTTGAATCGTGGATTGATGGTGGCGTTCACCCGGCCGGTCATTCGGCGGCTGCCGCTCAAGCCGCAATTTAAAGAAAACCCGCACTGAATTAATCCATAACCAGTAACTTGAAACGCACATGAAAAAACTGCTCGCAATCGGACTGACTGTGTTCGTGGCCTCCGCCGTGTCCGCCCTCGCCGGCGACGCCAAGGCCAACTACGAAAGCAACTGCGCCAAGTGCCACGGCGCGGACGGCAAGGGCCAGACCAAGATGGGCCAGAAACTTGGCGTGAAGGATTATACCGACGCCAAGGTGCAGGCCGAGTTGAAGGATGACGCGGCGATCAAGGCCATCAAGGAAGGTTTGAAAGACGCCGACGGCAAGACCCTCATGAAGCCGGTCGAGGGACTGTCGGACGATGACGTCAAGGCGCTCGTCGCTTACATGCGGACGTTCAAGAAGTAAGCGACCCCGGCAGCCCTTGCGGGATCGCCGGGTTTGGCACTTTGGCTTTTATACTGTAGCGGCGGTCTATGACAGCGCCCACTACAGCAAACTGATCATTGCCGGGTTCCGGCGATGGCCGCTTGACCGATATGAACACTGAGATCACGGGGAAACCGCCTTACCGGCCATCCCTGTTGAGAAACTGGATGAGTTTGACCGGGCTGGTCGTTGTGATCGGCAGCCTGTTCTCATTTTTTCTGCTGTTCATGCTGGATGCGGTGGCGCACTTCTCCAATCCGTACCTCGGCATCCTCACCTACATCATCGCGCCGGGTTTTCTGATCTCCGGACTTCTGCTGACCTTGGTTGGGGTGCTGCGCGAGCGGCACAAACGGGGCGGGGCCGTCGGGCTTTTCCCGGTGATGCAGGTTGACCTTTCCCGTCCCCGCGACCGCCGGAGGATGGCGGTCTTTCTCGCCGGCACCCTGTTTTTCCTCTTTCTTTCGGCGGTGGGCAGCTACAACACCTACAATTTTACCGAGTCGGTCCAGTTCTGCGGGGAAACCTGCCACACGGTCATGAAACCCGAGTTGGTGACCTTCGAACACGGGCCCCATGCGCGGGTTGCCTGCGCGAATTGTCATATCGGGTCGGGTGCCACCTGGTTCGTCCGCTCCAAGCTTTCCGGCACCTACCAGCTCTATGCCACCGCCTTTGACAAATATCCCCGGCCCATCCTGACGCCGATCCGGAACCTGCGTCCCGCCCAGGAAACCTGCGAGGAATGCCACTGGCCGAAAAAGTTCGTCGGCAACTTGGACCGGACGTTCACCTATTTCCAAAGCGACGAAACCAACACGCCCTACACCATCCGGCTGCTGATCAAAGTGGGCGGCGGCGACCCGACTCACGGACCCGTGGGCGGCATTCACTGGCACATGATCGGCGGCAACACGGTCGAATACATCGCCACCGACCCGGCCCGGCAGAAAATTCCCTGGGTGCGGATGACCGATGCCCAGGGCGTCGTCACTGTCTTCCATGATCCAAAATTCACCAACGACATCAGCCAGTATGAGCTTCGCAAAATGGACTGCATGGACTGTCACAATCGCCCCGCTCACCGGTACATGTCGCCGGACAGCGCGGTCAACCTGGCCCTGTCGCTCCGGGAAATTGACCCGGCTTTACCTTGGATTAAAACCAACGCGGTCTATGTCCTGACCCGCAAATATCAGACCGGGACGGAGGCCCGGGAAGGCATTGCCACCTTCCTCGCCGCACGCTATCCCGATGACCCGCGCATCCGTCAGGCCATTCCGGTGGTCCAGCAAATTTATCAGGACAACTTTTTCCCGGAAATGAAAGCCAGTTGGAGCGTTTATCCGGACAACATCGGCCACATGATCTGGCCCGGCTGCTTCCGCTGCCATGACGGCAAACACCAGTCCGAAGACGGCACACGGACCATCAAGGCCAACGACTGCAACGCCTGCCACACCATCCTGGCGCAGGGCGGCGGTAATGAGTTGCTGCAACTCTCGCCCGGCGGCCAGCCCTTCAAGCATCCCGGCGGAGACTACGACCTGACCTGCTATGACTGCCACAATGGAGGACTCTAGGCTGCCGGCCCCCATCGGACCCGTCCGCCGTAGCAGCACTGCGAAGGCTGGATGGGAGAGATTTCACGGAATCGAGGATTTGAGATTTGTGTCCTTGAACCGTAGCCGCCGACGTGAATCGGCGCTAATCCTCCTCGGGGAAAGAATGCGCGGACTGATCCCGCCATGCGGGACGGCTACGAGGCTTATGGAAAGGATGGTCCACACAAGACAAGACCGGATGAGGGCTGTCTTCGCCTGCCTCCTCGTCCTGTTCTGCCTGCCGTTCGCATCGTCTGCTTTCGCCGCCACCAATGCCGTCGAAAAACTTGCCAGCTCGGATTGCCTGGATTGCCACATCGATCCTTCCAACAGCCGGAAGGTGGATGGCAAAACCGTTCCGCTCGCCGTCTTTCCCACCAACAGCTTCGCCCGGTCCGTCCATTCCATGCTCGATTGCACGGACTGCCACAACGGCGTCAAGGAACTCGTCCACGACGCCAAATTGCCGCCGCCCGACTGCTCCGGATGCCATGAAAAGGAGGCGAAAGATTACACCACGAGCATCCACGGCGTGAGCCATGCGCTCGGCGCTTCCGGCGCCGCCAATTGCTGGGATTGTCACGGCGCACATGACATTCTGCCGGTGAAGGACCCGACGTCGCCGGTTTTCAAGCTGAACCTCCCGCAAACCTGCGCCAAATGCCACAGCAATCCGGGGCTGACGAAGGAATACCAGATGAAGTTTCCGGAGGCCGCGTCGCAATACATGGAAAGCATCCACGGCCGCGCGCTCCTGAAGATGGGGTTGATTGTCGCGCCGTCCTGCAACGACTGCCACGGCGTGCATGACATCAAGCGCGGGGTGGACCGCGACTCGCCCATCAATCACGCCAACGTCGCCAAAACCTGCGGCAAATGCCACGTCGGCATCGAGGAAACCTACAACCAAAGCGTTCACGGGCAGTTGCTGGCCAAGGGCAATTCGCGCGGACCCGTCTGCACGGACTGCCACACCGCGCATGAAATCGAGAATCCTGAGGGCAACAACTTCAAAGCCATCAGCGACCGGCGTTGCGGCAAATGCCACGAGGACCGGCTGGCGCACTACCGGGAAACCTACCATGGCAAGGCCATGGCGCTGGGCAAACCGAACGCGGCTCCGGCCGTGGCCGCCTGCTACGACTGCCATGGTCATCACGACGTGCAGCCGCCGTCCAACCCGCGCTCACACCTGTCCCGGACCAACATCCTGGCCACCTGCCGGCAATGTCATCCCGGCGCAACCATCGGCTTTACCGAATACAAACCGCACGCCGATCCGATGGACAAAAAGAATTACCCCATGCTCCATGCGGTGTTCCTGGGCATGACCGGCCTGCTCATCGGCACGTTCGCCTTCTTTGGATTGCACACGCTGTCGTGGCTCGTCCGCGCCATTTATCTCTACCTGCACGACTCGAAAACGTTCCGGGAAGCAAAAATCAGGACACAGGTGGACGACGAATGGTTCACGCGGTTCGTGCCGTTCGAACGGTTCCTGCATTTCCTCGTGGTGACCAGCTTCCTGCTGCTCGTCGTCACCGGCATGCCGTTGAAGTTTTATTACGCGGGCTGGGCCAGGGCGATTTTTGCCGTCATTGGCGGACCGGAAACCGCGCGCACGCTGCATCGCTTCGCCGCCGTGGTGACGTTCATCTATTTCGGCCTGCACCTGGCCTCGCTCATTGGCAAGGCGTGGAAGGGCAGGGGAACCCTCCGCAATCCGGCGGACGGCAAATTTCATTTCAAGCGGCTGTGGGGGGTGCTGTTCGGGCCCGACTCCATGATGCCCACCCTCCAGGACTGGCGCGATTTCGTGGCGCACAACAAATGGTTCTTCGGCCGGGGACCCAAGCCGCAGTTCGACCGCTGGACGTATTGGGAAAAATTCGATTACTTCGCCGTGTTCTGGGGCGTGGCCATCATCGGCACCTCGGGCCTGTTCATGTGGTTCCCGACGTTTTTCACGAAATTCCTGCCGGGCTGGGTCCTCAACATTGCGCTCATCATCCATTCGGACGAGGCGCTGCTCGCGGCGGGCTTTATCTTCTCCATCCACTTTTTCAACACCCATTTCCGCATCGAGAAATTCCCGATGGACACCGTCATCTTTTCGGGGCGGGTTTCCAAGAACGAGATGCTGCACGAACGCAAACGCTGGTATGATCGCCTGGTCGCCGAAGGCCGGCTGGAGGAACACCGCGTCAAGGATGAATGGTTGCGCTGGAAAAACATCGCGCGGTCGTTCGGCTACTTTTTCTTCGGCCTGGGTATTGTGCTGCTGCTCCTGATCATTTACGCCATGATCACGCGCCTCGCGCACTGAGCGCGAAGATAGAGGATGGAGAATAGCGAGGGGCGTGGACTACGGATTTTAAATTAGGAATCCAGGAATCGAGGAAAAGACCAGTTCCTGCTTTCCTGGTTTCCTTATCCAAGTTTTGGTCTTGCGTTTCGGGCCTCGGATTTCGGCCTTCTTTCGGCCATCGGGATTCGGTTCTCGGTTCTCACCTTCGAGTCGCTTTCCGCTTCAGCCTTCAGCCTCCCCCCTTTAGCATGGACAAACTTGGGGCCATCGGGGAATATCAAAAGCAATCGATTCCATGCCTATGGACGAACAAAATCCGAAAGCAGCACCCATTGAACCGACCCTGCCGCCCGTTCCCTACAAGGAACGTTCGACCGGTCTGATCGTCTTCGGCATTCTGACGATATTGCTGGGCTGTCTGGCCGGGCTGTTTGTCCTCTTGATGTTGGTCGGGCAGGCGGCGTCTGCCAGAACCACAGGTGCGTCGGCCCCTTTTTCGACCATCCTGCCTGCCATATCCATCTACGGCGTTTTGGCGGTGGCGTTGGTATGGCTGGGAATTGGTTCCATCATGGCCCGACGCTGGGCAAGGGCGTTGTTGCTCATCTTTTCCTGGAGCTGGCTCATCATGGGACTCTTTCTCGTGGTGGTCATGGCGTTCCTCTTACCGAAAATACTGGCGAACATACACGCCTCCGAAACGACCGGCCAACCGGCGATGCCGACAGTTACCATCGGTGTGATTGTGGTCTTCACCTGTCTGATGCTCGGCGTCCTGTTCGTCTTTTTGCCGGCGGTCTGGACGTTTTTCTATAACAGCCGCCATGTGAAGGCCACGTGTGAAGCGCGCGACCCCGTAACGCGTTGGACCGATGCCTGTCCGTTGCCGGTGCTGGGCTTTTGTTTATGGTTGGCGTTTTCCGTGCCGATGATGCTTATCATGCCCATTGCGGCCCATGGCGTGATGCCATTTTTTGGAATTTTTCTCACGGGTGTGCCGGGCACGATGTTATGTCTGGCCATCGCCGCCCTCTGGAGTTATGCCGCCTGGTTGTTGTATAAACTTGATGTGCGGGGTTGGTGGCTGGTCCTAATCGCTTTATGTGTGTTTATGGCGTCCGCCTTCCTGACGTTTGCGCGGCACGATGTGCTGGAAATGTATCGCCTGATGGGTTATCCCGAGGCGCAAATCGAACAGATACAAAAGACCGGCTTGCTGGTTGGGAATCGCATGAGCTGGCTGATGTCGTTTTCCGTGTTGCCGTTCCTGGGCTATCTCCTCTTCATAAGAAAATTCCTCCTCCGCAAATCATAAAAGGCACGCCTGCTGTATGCCGCGTAAGTCTGCCAACTGCTACATCATCGTCGGACCAAACGGCGCGGGGAAAAGACCTTTGCCACCCAGTTTCTTCCACTCTAAGCGCGGTGCCCCAATTTCATTAACGCCGGCCTGATTGCCCGCGCCTACTCGCCGTTTGATCCCGGACGCCGGGCTGCTGCGTGCCGGGCGCACCGTTTTGGAGCGCATCGCGGAGTTCACGGAAGCCGGCACCGATTTTGCCTTTGAAACCACGCTGTCGGGTCACGCGTATGTGCCGCTGCTGCATCGGGTGAAGAAATCCGGTTTCCGGCTGCATATGTTTTACCTGTGGATTCCCAACTCCGAACTGGCTTTGCTCCGCATTCACGATCGCGTCGAGAGCGGCGGACACGACATGCCGGAGCGCGATGTCCGCCGCCGCTTCAACCACTCGTTGAAAAACCTTTTTGCCCTTCGGTAGCCGAAGATGATTCCAATGCTCGCCGATACCGCGACGGCAGCAATGACGGCGGGCAGCGACGGAATGGTTGGCCAGTGCGGCAGCGCAGTGACGGCAACCGACACCCCGCGACCGGGCAAAATTCCGACAACACCTCCCGCCAACTGAATTCGCTTCGGCTCAAACCAAACTGCCGATGCGCCGCAGTCGAAGGAACGGCTCGCCCAAGGCGCGGGACTGGACCAGGTCCACTTCAAATTCCGCCAGCCAGTCGTTGTCTTCCTCCGGGTCAACCAGCATCTGTTGGACGCGCCAGCTTTTCTGGTCGTCGGACGGAGTCACGTAAGTGTGCCGCGCATTCCGCGCGTTCGGGTCGAGGCAAATGCGCTCGTGTTTGAGTTCGTAAGCTTCCATCGTCGCGCGCAAACGGTCAGCGGTCCAGGGCTGGCCATCGGCATCCTTCGGAGGGACAAGCTCCGCGAGTCCCTGACTTTGAGTGACGGAATCTGTTTCAGGGGCTCGTGGAACTCGCCCCTCCGAAAGCGATCCTAGCGCTGCTTCATAATCGGCAATCACCAGCCCGCGCAAGAAAACAAAAATACGATTCCGAATCGTCGCCGTGAAGGCCTTGGTGTCGCGCGTGATGTCCAGGGCGGCTTCCTCCGCGCCGGGCGGACGCACCTCTTTCGTCTCGGCACGCTGGAAATTCGGGTTGCGCATTTTCTCCCATTCATCGAGCAGGCTCGAATCCACCTGCCGGATCATTGAGCCCAGGTAAAGTTCCATCTCGCGGATCTGGTCGTTCTTGGCGGCATCGGGAACATTCTGGGCGAGGACTTTGTAAACCCGGTTCAAGTGCCGGAGCAGAACGCCTTCGGCACGCTGCAGCTCGTAGTCCCGGATGTAATCGGAAAACGAGCGGAACGATTCAAACATCTCCCGCGCAATGGATTTCGGACGGATGTTTTCCTGGCCCACCCACGGATGCCGGTCGGCAAAGGCGTTGAAGGTCGAATAGATAAACTCCTGGTTCGGCTTCGGGTACTCGAGCTTTTCCAGTTCTTCCATCCGCTGGTCGTAATCGAGCCCTTCCATTTTCATCTCCGCCATCTTCCGGTCCTTCACCTGGTCGAGTTGTTTGCGCAGAATGATGTCGGGATCTTCGAGAATGGATTCCACGAGGGTCAGCAGGATGAGCGCATAATCCGGCTGCTGCGGATCCACCAGCGGAATCGTGTCGAGCAGATACAGGGACAGCGCCTGGTCCATCGAGAAATCCTCCTGCAACTCGATGTTCACCCGAAGTTTACGCTCGCCCTCACCCCGGCCCTCTCCCCCGGGGAGAGGGAGAATCTGTTTCCGCGCTGAGGCAAGTTCCGACGCCTCAGGCAATCCAGCAGCGACACCTTGCTGTTCCCTCTCCTGGGGGAGAGGGTCAGGGTGAAGGCGGACCACAATCTCACTTTCATTCCGGGCTTCGCATTCGGCACTCTGCATTTCAGAATGAACTTCCTCACGTCGGCTCCTACGGGGCTCAATGAACTCGACAATCTTCCGGTCCAGCAGTGAGCAGAACAGTTGCCAGGCGCGTTTGATGTGCGTCTGCTTCTGCCGCGGCGTTTCGTGACAGCGCGCAATGAGCTGCTGCATCGCCCGGCATCCATCGCCTTTGCGGCTCAGCACATTCAGCAACATCCCGTGTGTCACCTGGAAACGCGAGGCAAGGCGCTCCGGCGGCGCGGCGATCAGGCGCGTGAAGGTGCTCTTGTCCCAGTTGACAAAGTTCTTTTCCGGCGGCTGGCGCTTCACGGTTTTCTTTCCGTCCCGCGCGGATTTTTCCGCGAGCTTCAGGTTTTCGATCACGTACTCCGGCGCCTGCGCCACCACCCAGCCGCGATCATCGAAGCCCTTGCGCCCGGCCCGGCCGGCAATCTGGTGAAAGTCGCGCGCGCTCAGGATGCCGGTCTTTTGCCCGTCGTACTTGCAAAGCCGCGTGAACAGCACGGTGCGGATCGGCACATTGATGCCCACGCCGAGGGTGTCCGTGCCGCAGATGATTTTCAGCAAACCCTTCTGCGCGAGCTGCTCGATCAGCACGCGATACTTCGGCAGCAAACCGGCATGATGCAAACCGATGCCGTGCCGCAACCATTTTTTGATGTCGGGCCCGTACGGGCTGCTGAACTTGAATCCTTCGAGCGCGCCGGCCAGCGCGGCTTTCTCCTCGCGGGTGCAAACGTTGATGCTCGTGAAATCCTGCGCGCTCTGCGCGGCTTCCAGTTGCGTGAAGTGGACCACATACACCGGTGCCTTGCCCTCGGCGGCGAGGCTTTCCAGCGTTTTGGCCAGCGGCAACTCCGAATACGCATGTTCCAGCGGAACCGGCCGGGCCGTGGACGAGACGGCCACCGTTGGCCGCCCGTTGAGTCGCGTGAGTTCTCCCTCGAAAAACGTGGTGTCGCCCAGCGTCGCGGACATCAGGAGGAACCGCGCCTGTGGCAGCGTCAACAGTGGAACCTGCCACGCCACACCACGCTCGCGATCGGCGTAGTAATGGAATTCGTCCATGACGACCTCCTGCACGTTGGCCTGCGCGCCCTCACGCAACGCGATGTTGGCGAGGATTTCGGCGGTGCAGCAAAGGAGGGGCGCCTCACGATTGACCGACGCATCGCCGGTGCTGAGACCGACGTTGTCCGGACCGAACTCGCGGCAGAGGGCCATGAACTTTTCATTCACCAGTGCCTTGATCGGGCAGGTATAAATGGAGCGTCGTCCCTGGGCGATGGCCTGGAAGTGCAGCGCCGTGGCCACGAGCGATTTACCCGACCCGGTGGGCGTGTTCAGGATGACATTCTTCTCCTCGAACAACTCCAGGATGGCCGATTCCTGGGCGGGATAAAGTTGCAGTCGCCGTCCGGCCACGTAATCCAGAAAGCGTCCCAGCAAGACATCATTGCCGGGCTTCTCATCCCGCGGAATCAGATCATATAACGTGGCCGGCACAGGCCACCCACTCTACGGAGGAACAGGACCGTTGAAAAGGCAGATGAGAGAAACGGAAACTCGATTGCGCAAGGTAGGGCGCGCACTCCGTGCGCGCCGTGGATCGCGTTGGGACGTGCGGCGGGCAGAGGACTAGCACGGTCTCACAACACAGTTGACACTTTGTTCTCACAAGATCGCTGACACTCTCCAAGGCGCATGCCTTGGAAGCCAACCAATAAACAGGAACAGCGGTTTGATCTCGTGCGACAGATGATG
>Ga0116134_1000376_pt1 | contig 23557 bp, 16 predicted proteins | sample June2015DPH_19_5_FD_89737 | JGI IMG/M metagenome (GOLD analysis project Ga0116134, IMG submission 89737) | Peatland microbial communities from SPRUCE experiment site at the Marcell Experimental Forest, Minnesota, USA - June2015DPH_19_40 | ecosystem: Environmental > Terrestrial > Soil > Wetlands... | reverse complement strand
TCACCGCGGTGCTCTTGAAATACCGCGTGCCGGTCACGAGAGTGGGGCCGTATGCGGAGTCACCGCTGGCGTTGGAAGATGCGCAGAGGACGGTGGGGCTGGTGCGCTTTCACGCCGCCGAGTGGCATATTGATCCACACAAGATTGGAGTGATCGGCTTTTCGGCAGGGGGGCATATGGTGACAGCGATGAGCACGCATTTTGACAGGCGTTTGTATCCGGCGGTGGATGCGGCTGACAAAGAAAGCTGCCGCCCGGATTTTGCGATAGCTCTTTATCCGGGACATCTGTGGAAAGACGATGGGAATTTTAAGTTGAATCCGAATGTTCCTGTCACCACCAATACGCCGCCCACGTTTTTGGTGCAGGCGGAGAATGACCCGGTGGACAACGTGAACAACTCGCTGGTTTACTACATTGGGCTGAAGAACGCCGGGGTTCCCGTGGAGATGCATTTGTATGCGCAGGGCGGACATGCATATGGGCTGCGGCGCACGAAGTTTCCGATTACGAGATGGCCTCAGTTGGTGGAGACGTGGCTGGGGACGATCGGAATGATTCCGGAGTGAAATCCGTGTCCATCGGTGTTCATCCGTGGTTGCGATGAATTCGACACCTCACCCTGACCCTTTCCCCGGTCGAGGCGGAGAGGGAAACCGTTGGGGGGGCCGGACCTGCCATTCATCTTGAATTCAACGCGCGACACACGATACTCGCCGCATGAACCGCCGAAAATTCATCCAGTTGGGTGTCGTTGGCGCGGGCGCAACGCTCGCGGGAATCAAACCGCTCCAAGGTGAAGTTGTGCCAGCCGGTACTCCGCCAAAATCATCCACCACCATCGCCCTGCCCATCGGCGTCGCCCCGCTCGCGGAGCGCGAACTGGATCCGATGTTTGACGACATGCGGACGCGCGCCGGGGTGAACGTGTTGTTCACCTTCATTTACACTCACGAACCGCATCGCGCCGGGGTTGTACTGGAAGGCGCCCGCCCGGACAATTTTCACGGCGGCAACTACGCGCGACCGCACATGCAGTTTTACAAGGACACGCCGCTGACGTTGGCGGACATGACGGCGCCGGAATTCGGCGGGGTGGACCTGCTGGAGCGCGTCATTCCCGTGGCGAAGAAGCACGGCATCCGCGTGTTTCCCTTCATTCTCGAAGACAATCAAATTCCCGCCGCCGTGAAGACCGATTGGGAGAAACTTTACGAGGTGGACCATCATGGCCGGCGCACCACCGGGCATCCGGGCGGTCCGTGCTTCAACAATCCCGGTTACCGGAATTTCACGCTGGGCCTGGTCGAGGATTACGCGCGCTCGTACGACATCGGCGGCATGATGTGGGGTTCGGAGCGCCAGAGCGGATTGCTCAACACGCTGGGCATTTCCCAGAGCAAGGGGCAGGACCCGGGCAAGACGACCTGCTTCTGCGAGTTCTGCCAGAAGAAAGGCCGCGACCGCGGCATTGACGTCGAACGCGCGCGGCAGGGCTACCATGCGGTGGAAAATTTTGTCCGCGACAGCCGGAACGGGAAGAACCCGCGTGACGGTTATTTCACCGCGTTCTGGCGGTTGCTGTTGAATTATCCGGAAGTGCTCGCGTGGGAAAATCTGTGGGTGACCAGCCGTCACGAATTGCAGGCGGCGATTTATGCCAAAGTCAAATCCGTCAATCCCAGGCTCCAGGTCGGCTGGCACGTCTGGCAGAACGTGACGTTCAGCCCATTCCAGCGCGCCGAGGAAAATTATGCGGACCTGGTGGACTACTCCGATTTCCTCCGGCCCGCAGTTTACAACAACGTCGCCGGCGGCCGGTTCGTTACTTTTGTCAACGACTCGCGCCAATCGGTTTTCGGTGACCTGTCGCCCGAAATGACGCTCGACGTGCTGTACCGACAGCTCAATTACAACGAAGCGCCGTTTGACAAACTCGCGGCGGCTGGATTCTCGGCGGATTACGTGGAACGCGAAACCCGCCGCGCGGTCGAGGCCGTGGCCGGCCATCCGGTGCAAATCTGGCCAGGGGTGGACATTGACGTACCGGTCGACGCGGGCGAATCGCATTGCACGCCCGAAGGCGTGGCGCAGGCGGTGAAAGCCGCGTTCAAAGGCGGCGCGCAAGGCATCATCCTGTCGCGCAACTACACCGAAATGAAACCGGAGAATTTATCCGGCGCCGGCGCCGCGCTGCGCGAACTTGGGGTGATTTGACCTCGGCGGTTGGGCGCGGTTGGTTGCTCCAACCCCGGGCTGACGGTTGGGATCGCTTGACGGTCAAAAAAGTTTCTGCCACTGCTCTGCCCGCCAGTATTGAATGAACATGAGAATTCGGGCCATCAAAAAACGGGAGCCCTTGGCGGTCGGGTCCCGCGTGTCCAAGCTGGCCCGCGTGGAATTTGAGCGGCATCCTTATCCCGTCTTGCTGAAGGAGCCGGCGCAAACTGGCCTATGACGCTGCCACGCACCGGCTGTTTCCAGAACCGCCAGAGCCGCGCGCCCATGTCACGGTGGCTCGTGCGGCACGCACCTCCCGATACGCTCCATCCCGCAAATGCGGGACGCGTTCGGGATGCGCATCAGGTTGGAGGGCCGCCAGAAGAGGTCTTCGGGCTTGATGAGATGGTAAGCCGAATTGATTTCATGAAAATGTTAACGAACATAATACGGCGGAGCCACTAAAAATCAAATTTCCTCAACGGTCAGTAATCGTTAATCTCGGATTGGCTGAATTGACAAAATGAACAACGACACGCTCTATAAAAATTCCGGCCATGGAAATGCGCACACCAAAACGAACTGCGAGTTCTGCAGAAATTTTCATCAATTCGAAATTCCCGACCATCTTCTGGATCAACTCAAGAAAGGGAATCTTGTTGTCTTCGCGGGTGCTGGAATAAGCACCGAAACAAGCATGGCATTTCGTTTTAAGTTTTACGACCAGATCCGGGCCGAACTCCGGCTCGCGCCAAAGAATACGCCGCCGTTTCCGGCTATGATGGGCATGTATTGCAAGCAGCCTGACGGCCGCCGGAAGCTACTGGAAAAGCTTAAAAATCGCTTTTTGTACATTGAGGCGTTTCCCGAGTTGTTACGTGCAGCAACAAGGTTTCATCGAGAAATCTCCACACTCTTTCACGTCGATACGTTTGTAACCACGAACTGGGACGATTATTTTGAGCGTTACTGTGGCGCGACGCCATTCGTCACAGCCGAGGATTTCGCGTTTTGGAACATGTCGGGCAGAAAAGTGTTCAAGATTCACGGCTCGGTTAGTAACTACGGCTCGCTTGTAGTAACAGATGAGGACTATCGGCTGGCTCGAAGACAATTGGAACGCGGGGCGATAGGAAGTGCTCTCAAGTTGCTCCTTGCGACAAAGACAATTCTTTATGTGGGATATTCGCTTACCGACCACGATTTCCTCAGTATTCAACGATACATCGCTCGAGAATTACGCGGTGTCGCGCCAGCCGCTTACATTGTGTCGCTCGACAAATCAGCCGAATCGCGGTTTAGAAAGCTAGGCCTGACACCAATCTTCACAGATGCGGCGTATTTCATCCATGTGCTGAAGAAGCATCTTGAGAAGGATGGATGTCTGCTACCGGACAGTCGATTCAACGGAATCCCCAAAATACTTGCCCGAGTTGGACATGAGCACGAACAACTTTTTAAACATTTTGAATTAAAGCAGACACCTGAGATTTTGTATGCAGCATCATATCAAGACGGCTTGATGCACGCATTTGAGCGCATGCTGGCGATGGCCCACACTGGGCAATATTCGCACCACTGCGAGCTGGCTAACCAGATTCGCAGCTACGACAAAATTAAGAAAGATAACCTGCGCAGAGGACGATACGACGACGTTGCGTATATCGAGGGATATTCAAACGGTTTGCTCTATTTACCGCTGGACGACAAAGGGAGAAAAGGAATGCCGCTCTATTTCAATTTCGGTATGCCGGAAATGCGCACGCTGAAAGAATTCAAAAAAGCTCTGGCCAGTAAACGGCGACACAAGGCGTCATTGGCTCTCGCCAAGAAATTGGTCGCAAAGCAAGTGAAGTATAAAGACGTCCTCCACCATACACCGTTTATCGACTGGGAAGATTAGTTGTTCAAGAATCAAGCCTTCGCGTAAACCTCCGCGCCTTTTTCCACAAATTCCTTCGACTTCGCCTCCATGCCTTTCTTCAATGCCTCTTCCTCGGCGATGCCTTGTTCGGCGGCATATTTCCGGACATCTTCCGTAATCTTCATCGAACAGAAATGAGGGCCACACATGCTGCAGAAATGAGCCGTTTTCGCGCCTTCCTGCGGGAGGGTTTCGTCGTGGAATTCGCGCGCGGTGACGGGGTCGAGGCTGAGGTTGAATTGATCTTCCCAACGGAATTCGAAGCGCGCCTTGCTCAACGCGTTGTCGCGGTATTGCGCGCCGGGATGGCCCTTGGCCAGGTCGGCGGCGTGGGCGGCAATTTTGTAGGCGATGACGCCGTCTTTCACGTCCTTCTTGTCCGGCAGGCCGAGGTGTTCCTTGGGCGTGACGTAGCAAAGCATCGCGCAGCCGTACCAGCCGATCATCGCCGCGCCGATGCCGCTGGTGATGTGGTCGTAGCCGGGCGCGATGTCGGTGGTGAGCGGCCCGAGCGTGTAGAACGGCGCTTCGTGGCACCACTCGAGCTGTTTGATCATGTTTTCCTCGATCAGGTGCATCGGCACGTGGCCGGGGCCTTCGTTCATCACCTGCACGCCTTTGGCCCACGCGCGCGTGGTGAGTTCACCCTGCACCTTGAGTTCGGCGAATTGCGCTTCGTCGTTGGCATCGGCAATCGAGCCGGGCCGCAGGCCGTCGCCGATGCTGAAGGCGACGTCGTAGGCGGCCATGATGTCGCAGATGTCGTCCCAGTGCGTGTAGGTGAAATTTTCCTGATGATGCGCGAGGCACCATTTGGCGAGGATGGAACCGCCGCGGCTGACGATGCCGGTCATGCGATGGGCGGTGAGCGGAATGAAGCGCAGCAGCACGCCGGCGTGAATGGTGAAGTAGTCCACGCCCTGCTCCGCCTGTTCGATGAGGGTGTCGCGGTAGATTTCCCAGGTGAGTTCCTCGGCCTTGCCGCCGACTTTTTCGAGCGCCTGGTAAATCGGCACGGTGCCGATGGGCGCGGGTGAATTTCGCAGAATCCATTCGCGTGTGGCGTGGATGTTCTTGCCGGTGGACAGGTCCATGACGGTGTCCGCGCCCCACTTGGTGGCCCAGCGCATTTTCTCGACCTCCTCCTCGATGCTCGACGCGACGGCGCTGTTGCCGATGTTGGCGTTGATTTTCACGAGGAAATTGCGCCCGATGATCATCGGCTCGGACTCAGGATGATTGATGTTTGAAGGAATGATGGCGCGGCCAGCGGCGACTTCCGCTCTCACGAATTCCGGTGTGATCTCGGCTGGTATTCTTTGCGGGAAACGGGAAAAGACTGATGGAGTGGTGGAGTGATGGAGTGATGCAGAACCGGCGTGCTGCTTGTGCAGGTCGTTGCGGACATTGTCACGCGATAGATCGCCGATTCGAAATGAATCGGCGGACAGGCGGGACGCCTGTGCTACCTTCATTTGCTCGCGAATGGCGATGAATTCCATTTCCGGCGTGATTATACCGGCACGGGCGTAGGCAAGCTGGGTGACGACCTTGCCGGTTTTCGCGCGCAGCGGCTTGCGACCGATTGTGGACTTTGGACTTTTGGCATCACATTCCTCGACGTCGCCGCGGGCGCGAATCCATTTGGCGCGCAACGCCGGCAACCCCTCCTCCACCGTGCCTTTGAAGTCCGGCTCGCCCCACGGACCGGAGCAGTCGTAAACGCGCACCGGTTCGTTCGCCTCGATCTGGCCGTTGAAGGACTTGGTGGGCGTGAGTTCGATTTCGCGCATGGGCACGCGGACGCCGGGATGCAGTTTGCCTTCGACGTAAACGCGTTTGCTCCTGGGTCCCGCTGTGCGGGATTCGCTGCTGTGCAGTTCGAACGAATCTTTGGTTGCGATCATAATTTTGGTTGTCGGGTCTGGCGTCTGGGTTCTGGGGAACGCAGCGCACTTAAGATTCAGGAAAGCTGGGAGAAAGGTGGCCCGGCACGCAGTGCCTTCCTACGCCAGCATTACCTGGATCAGGTTCCACGGGTCTTCGGCGTTCCGCGCCGAACTCTCAGCCTTCGTCGTCCCTGCGGACGGCCGGTTGGCTCCCCGAATGAATGGAAAGCTAGGCTCGTTCGCGCACAGCGTCAAGCCCGCGAAAATCCGTTCCACACCGTTTCAGAATTCCCAATGTAGCCGCGCGGCGAAGACGGACACCGGCCCGCGGTCACGGTTGAAGGCCGGGTCGGTGACGAACTGGTAATCCAATGCACCGTGGATGGTCTTCCAGATTTTGAAATCATAGTAGCTCTCCAGAATTTTTTCCCAGCCGTAATTCAGCGCACCGTCGCCGGCGAGAATGCCTGTGCCGCCGGCCTCGAAAAATTCCTGGTGAACATGCGAGAGGCCATTGGCCACGCCCGCCAAACCAAAGGTGTCGTCGGGCCGTCCCCACGATTCGCCCTTGACGCTGATGCCTGCTGTCGCCGTGTAATCCACGTCGCTGAACACCCACGCTTCATTTTGTCCATCACTCCAGCCGACACGCGAAAAGACGCCGACATTTTTGACGATTTCCTGTTCCCAGTTCAGGCCGAAACCGTATTTGAATCGGTAAGCGCGCGTTTGGGTGATGTCTGTTCCTGGAACGGAAAGCGCTGCCTGGTAACTGCCCATGTGAGCGCGGTTCAGATAGGCCAGAAAACGGACTGCGCCGGGGTGATCGTTCAGGGCGTAACGACGTTCCAATTCCGTCACCATGCCCCAAGCATCGAGGAAGTGTTCATCCAATGCGGTGCCATTGGAACTGCGAGGCATCTGGAAAAATCCGTAGCGGAGCGTCCACACCGGCTGGTTCAACTCGGCGGCAAAACCGGTGATGTAACCGAGCGCATCGGCGGGATAATCCCAGGCTTCATTGGCCATCAACGCCCAGTTCATGAACTGGGTGCGCGGGTCGTTGGCATAGGCGTTGTTGTCGAAAATATCCTTGGCGCTGAATTTTCCCAGCGTGAGCGTGAGCCGCGACACGTCTTGTTTACCAGCGAGGGTGAGTTGAGCGTCTTCAATGTCTTCCTGTTCTCCGCCAAAGCCGATGGTCTGGCGGATAAACAGCCGCGGAATGTTCACGTTGGGAGCGTCAGTGCCCAGCCGGAAGGCTTCGCCGTTGGGAAAACCGTCCACGCCGAGAGTGTCGTCCACGCCAAATCCCTGCCACATCAATCCGTCAATGTGCGCCTCGGCGCCGCGCCACAACCGGACTCCAGCCATCAAATCCAGCGAAACGGTTTCGCGGGTTTCGCCACCGTCCGGCAGGCTGTTTGGCCCGGAATACTTTGCCGGGAAGCCGGGATAACCCTGAACGATGTCGGTGTTTTGAACATGCCAGTTCCAGTTCTGTTCCTGGACATCAGCCGACTTTTCAATGGTGGGCAGGGTGCCGTTGTTCAAACGCGCTGTGCTTGAGCCGTCCAATGCATTCGTGGAGATCTCCGAAGCCAGGGCCGGCATTGCGACGGCAGAAGCAAGCCAGACTGTTGTACCAACGACCTTCAGATGGCTTTTCAATTTATTTACCGGCTTTAGGGCCAATCATTACACTGACAGCGCATGAAAATCTTCGTGGCACAGAGCGAATGACTTATGGCTTGGTTTCAACAGTTAACTGATTGGTTACGCCGGTCGTCATTGCCGGAGGGCTTGGGGTGGTATTGTCTTGCTTGTGCGAACTGGAAAAGACGCGCGCGAATTTGATGCCGATCAGCACCAGCAGGGTCAACAGATAAATCCGCAAGGCCCACAGAGCAAACCGGGCAGTTCGTGTTGTTTTGATGCGTGGCATAAATCAATCAGTTTTTGACTCAAACTTTGCGCCTTTCATGATGTCCCGGTTGCGGACGATGCCCAGCAACCGGTCCTGGGCGTCCACCACCGGCAGCATGTGGAACTGGTATTTGGCGAACAGCGCCACCAAATCCTCGCGCAGGCAATCGTGGTCCGCCGTGACGACGGGCGAAATCATCAGTTCACCGAGGCTGGCGTTCTCCGGCGCGACCACCAGGTCACGCAAGTCCACCACACCTTGCAGGGTTTTTCCCTCACCCACCACGATGTAGAGATAGGAAATGTTCCGGTGATCCCCGGCAGAATTGCGGAGCGAATGCAAAACGTCATCCGCCCTGGCTTCCTGGGTGAACGCGAAAAATTTCTCGCTCATCAATGTCGCCGCCGGCACGTCGGCGTTGGACATGATGGCATTGACGCGCGTTGCCCGGGCCAGCGGCAACAGTTTCATCAGTTCGGTGGCTTTTGCGTGAGGCAAATCGGAGAGGAAGTCGGCGATTTGCAGCACGGACATTATGGCCAGCACCTGGCGCGCTTTTTCCTCCGACAAAAAGGCGATGAGCTGCCGTTTGGTGCGGGGTTCGGCTTCACCGAGCACGGCGGCGGCCTTGTCCGGGTCGAGCGCGGAAAACATCGCCTGTTGCTCGTCGCCGGAAAGAACTTCGAGCGCGTCGGCCAAATCTTCGCTGGGCAGTTCCAGCGCCTGCTCGCGGGCGACCGAGAGCGTCACGACGTCTTTGGTGTGGTCTTCCACCGAGAGCGGCTGGACGTAGCGCCAGGAAATCAACTGATCCTTGGCTGTCGCGAAGCGTTCCAAACCCCATTTGCGGAGAAAGCCGTTGAAGGAGATGTCCACGTGAACCAGAATCATCCGGCCTTTGGAGAAGAGCAGGTGAACGTCGTTGACCACTTCGGTGCGGCGACCGTCGGTGTCCAGAATCGTCTGGCCCATCAGGTGTTCGTTGAGCAGAATCCAGCCCTTCTGGTCAATGAACGGCGGATACGGATTGCCGGTTTCGGACGGCGTGATGAAAATGGCTTCGTCTTCAATCCGCGCGACCTTTTCCCACGGAATCAATTCGGTGGGATATCCTTTGCCGTGTTCGATGTATATCCCGACCGCTTCGGGATACGGTTCGGAAAGGCGGAAAACCAGGTCGGTGAGACGACCGTTTTTCCGGTTGGTTTGGTCGAGGCAAATCCGGCGATTCAGCAGATTGGAGAAATACAGGAGTTGAAACGCTTCAAATCCGACCGGTTTGTGGGTGACATTGTTTTGGGGATTGTTCATGGCAGGTTCTCCTAATTGCCCGACCCGAACCATTCGGGGAACAGCACGGAAATGCCGTAGGCAGTCGAGATGACGATCACGAATGCCGCTATGCTCCAGTTGGCGATGTTCTGCCAGCGGGTATTGACGTAATCGCCCATGAGCGGTTTGTCGTTGAGCAGCAAAATTAAAAACATCAGCGCCGCCGGCAGCAGCGTCACCGCCACGACCTGGACAAAGATGGTGATGATGTTCTGCACGTCAATGCTGGCGATGAGCGAGACGACGCCGGCCGACATCAACATCAGCACGTAGGCGACGTAGAACCACGGCGCTTCCCGGACGCCGCGGTTGAGGGAATGCGCCCAACCGAAAACTTCACCCATGGCCCAGCTTGTGGCCAGAGAAATGCACAACGCGCCCAGCAAACCGGCGTCAAACAGACCGATGGCGAACAACACCTTGGCCCATTGCCCCCATTGCCCGTGCAGCACCTGGGGCATCGCCGCCGCCGTCTTGGCGGCAGAATCCATGTCCTGCCAACTGTGGAACGAGGGATCAATACTCGACCAAGGGCCGGCGGTGGTATGATTGGCCGCACTATCCGCCGCTTGGGTGGCGGGGCCGGGATTGGCCGGGTTGTAGTAGAAGACGCCGGCAGCAGCGATGATGATGAACGCCGCCACCACGCAGGTCATGAACGAGCCGAAGAAGGTGTCGAATTTTCCGTACTTGATCTGCTTTACGTCCATGCCCTTGTCCACCACGGCGGATTGCTGAAAGAAAATCTGCCACGGGGTGATGGTCGTGCCGATGTTTGCCATGATCAAGGTGAGCAACGCCACGCCCGACATGCCGAAGGCAAAATTGGGATGGTAAAAGCCTTTTCCCACCGCGCTCCAGCCTTCCCTGACGTTCCCAGTGTGCATTGCCCAGAATGCGGCGGGGATATAGACCAGGTTGAAGAGGCAGAAAACGAGCGTGATCTTCTCGAACGTCCAGTAACGCCCGCTGATCACGATTCCAGTGAGCAGCAACGTCACCCCAAGAAACGTGACCCACGGCGGGATGTTGAACAGACTCATTGCCTGAGTCATGCCGATGTATTCGGTGACCAGAGTCAGCCAGTTGATGACGGCCAAATCGAAAATGGAGAACCACCCCCAGAACTTGCCGAACCCATCGAAAATGGCCTCGGCGTGCCCGCGCTTGGTCACGGCGCCAAGTCGCACGGTCATCTCCTGCACGTAATAGGCCATCGGAATCAGAATGACCATTGCCCAGAGCAGGCTAAAGCCGGTTTTGGCGCCGGTTTGGGCATAGGTGGAGATGCCACCGGCGTCGTTGTCGGCAATCATCGTGATAATGCCCGGCCCCAGTGCGGCCAGGAACAGAAGGGTGCGCCGGTTGAGCCGGCGGAGCTGGTGAATGCTCTTGCTGATCCAATACATCATCGCAGCCTAGACGATTGGTGGGAAATACTGTTACTTAAGATTTCTTAAGAATTCCGTCCCGAAGAAAAGACCGCCAGAAGCAATCAAACATCAGGAAACTGCGCGGGGCAATCGCACGCGAAAGACACTGCCACGTCCGACTTCACTTTCAAGTTCCACTGTGCCACCGGTTCGTTCAACCGCCCATTTGACAATCGCCAAACCCAGGCCGACACCACCTTCGGCCCGTGACCGGGCCTCATCCACGCGGTAGAATCGCTGAAAAATTTTCTGCTGATGTTCCGGCGCAATACCGGGGCCTTCGTCGGCAACTTCGACAACCACCGTCCTGTCTTTAGCCGAGGCGCGCAAATAAATCGGTTTGCCGGGCGGGCTGTAGCGAATGGCATTTTGGGTGAGGTTCATCAATGCCAGCCGCAACAGCGCAGAGTCAAAGACGGCGCGCAAATCATCCGCACAATCAATCTGAAGCGGTTGCTGTTTGTCTGTGGCCACCATGCCCAAGGTTTCGCTCACCTCCATCAACACGTTCCGCACCGGTCCGGACTTCGGACGCACCGGCCACTTGTCGCTGTCGCCACGGGTCAACAGCAGCAGCCGGTCAATCAGCTGGTTCATCCGCCGGATTTCCTCCAGCATGCTGCCAACGACATCGTAAAGAATGGCCGGGTTCCGTTCACGCAAGGCGACCTCCCCGACCGTGCGCATCGCCGTCAAGGGCGTGCGCAGTTCATGGGAGACATCCGCCGCAAGCCGGTCCAATTCGACAAACGAACCTTGAAGCCGTTGGAGCAATTCATTCAAAAAGGTTTCCAGTTCCCCAAACTCATCGTGCGGATTGGTTACTGGAATTCGCCTGTCTCCGGGCTGCGTTGATAGACGCCGGGCCACCTCAATCGTTTCCCGCACCGGTTCCAATGCCAGGCCGGCAATGACATAACCGATGAAAGCAAACAGCAGCGTCACGACTGCTCCGCCCACGGCCAGCATGAGTGGCAGATCGTGGCGGTTTTCCGGCTTCCAAACACCCAGGCCGAGTGCGGCCGCCAGGCAAAGCGCCAGCACAAAATCTCCCGCGACCGCATACCAGAGCGCCAGACGCACACGCGCGGAACGACGTTGCCACCATGATTTCATGCGGAGGTCTCCTCGCGCAGCACAAAGCCCACGCCACGCACGGTGTGAACCAGTTTGACAGCGTGGCCATCATCCAGCTTTTTGCGCAGATGGGCGACGTGAACGTCAATGACATTGTCGAGCGGCGTGACGCGATTGGTTTCCGCCCACACTTCTTTCGCCAGCATTTCGCGCGTCACGACCTGGCCGGGTTGCCGCAGCAGGTAAGCCAGCAGATTAAATTCGCGAGGCGTCAGTTCAATGATTTTTCCCGCGCGCCAGATGCGTCGTGTCTCCAGGTCCATGACCAGATCAGCCAGGGTTTTTTTTAACGGTTCGGCAGCAGTCGCCCGGCGCAGCAGCGAATGAAGCCGCGCCACCAGTTCAGGAAAAGCAAACGGTTTTACCAGGTAATCATCCGCGCCGGTTTTCAACGCCAGCACCCGATCCTCCACCGCATCGCGGGCCGTGAGAAATAGAATGGGGGTTTTGATGCCGCGCGACCGCAAGGTTTTCAACACTTCAATCCCGGCACGCCCCGGCAGCATCCAGTCCAGCACCACCGCGTCAAACGGTTCGGTGTTGAGAAGAAAAAATCCGTCCTCGCCGGTGCGTGCCACCGCGACCGTGAAGGCCTCCTTCTCCAGGCCCGTTTTCAGGGCGTCGGCGGTTTTCGCGTCGTCCTCGACAATGAGCAGGCGCATAGACGTTTTACCGTTGGATGCTGGCAGAATTCATCGGGCGCGGCGAGTTGTAATCGGCTTAAAATTTCCTTGGCCACAGCTCAAGCCTGCGAATCGCTACAAAGTTTTTGTGCAAGCTTGCTTGCGGACTTCCCGCCGGTAAAACTATCTGCGGAGTTTGAACCATGCATCATTGATGAACGCACAACCTTGATTCCAGCAATGTCGCATTCCATGCCCGCACCAACCAATTCAAACAGTCCGCGCGCGAACGACTTGGTGCGCGACGCGGCGACCCATGAAGCCTCCGAAATCCTGCAACGGCTCAACACGTCGCCGGCGGGCTTGAGCGAGGAAGAGGCGGCCGAGCGGCTGGGAGTGTTCGGACCGAATGAAGTCGCGCAGGAAAAAAAACACGGCTGGCTGCGGCGGCTCTGGATTGCCTCGCGCAATCCGTTGGTCATCCTGCTGACGATCCTTGCCATCATCACCTTTGCGACCGCGGCGGATTCGAGCGACTACATCGGCGGCTCCGTGATGATGGCGATGGTGCTGCTGGCGCTGTCGCTGCGGCTCATTCAGGAAACGAAGGCCGACAACGCGGCGGCCAAACTCAAGGCGATGATTAAAGTCACCGCAACGGCATTGCGCGATGGCGAGCCGAAGGAAATTCCGCTCAAAGAACTCGTTCCGGGCGACGTGGTGAAATTATCAGCCGGCGACATGATTCCCGGTGACGTGCGGCTGCTGACGGCAAAGGATTTGTTCATCATTCAAGCGACGCTGACCGGCGAATCGCTGCCGGTTGAAAAAAATGACGCGTGCGATTCGCGGCAAAACGTTTCGGTCATCGAACACTCGAACCTCTGCTTTCTCGGCACGAGCGTGGAAAGCGGCTCGGCCACGGCGGTCGTTGTCGCCACCGGCGCGCAAACGTATTTTGGAAAAATGGCGAGCAGCCTTTCCGGCCAGCACGTCGAAACGGCGTTTGACAAGGGCGTGAAAAAATTCACCTGGCTGATGATTTATTTCACGGCGGTGATGTCACCGATGGTGTTTTTCATCAACGGCCTCACCAAACACAGTTGGGGCAAGGACACTTTTCTCTTCGCGCTCGCTGTTGCCGTCGGATTGACGCCGGAAATGCTGCCGATGATCGTCTCGGTTTGTTTGTCCAAAGGCGCGATGGCGATGTCGAAAAAGAAGGTCATCGTCAAACGGCTCAATTCCATCCAGAACTTCGGCGCCATGGACGTCCTCTGCACCGACAAGACGGGCACGCTGACCATTGATCACGTCATCCTCGAACTGCATTGCGACGTGTTCAAAAATGAAAGCGAAGAGGTTTTGCACGACGCTTATTTGATCAGCCATTTTCAAACCGGACTGAAAAATGTTCTCGACCGCGCAGTGTTGAAATACACGGAACTGCACAAGGAACTCGCGATAGATAAATACACCAAAGTGGATGAAATTCCGTTCGATTTTTCGCGGCGCATGATGTCGGTAGCCGTCGAAGGTCCGGATAGCGAGCGGCAATTGTTGACCAAAGGCGCGCCGGAGGCGGTCTTCGCCAAATGCACGCACTTCGAGAGCGAAGGCGAGATTTTTCCGATGGAACCGATTCTCGTCGGAAATTTGATTGAACAAGTCAACGATTTGAGCAACGACGGTTTTCGCGTGCTGGCCGTGGCGAATAAAAAAGTTGGCGCGCAGACGGCTTATTCAAAAGCAGACGAGGAAAATCTGGTTCTCACCGGCTATCTCGCGTTTCTGGATCCGCCGAAGGACACGGCCAAAACCGCCATTGCCGCGCTGCGTCAGCACGGGGTGACGGTGAAAGTTCTGACGGGCGACAATGATCTGGTCACGCGGAAAGTCTGCACGGAAGTCGGCATCGACGCCGAAAAAATCATCCTCGGCAGTGACGTGGAGAAAATGTCGGACGAGCAACTGGCCGAAGTGATTGATTGCACGGATGTTTACGCCCGGCTCTCGCCGTCGCATAAAAAGCGCGTCGTGCAGGCACTCCAGAAAAAGGGGCACGTGGTCGGCTTCATGGGCGACGGCATCAACGACGCGCCCGCGCTGCGCGCCGCCGACGTGGGGATTTCCGTGGACACGGCGGTGGACATTGCCAGGGAATCCGCCGACATGATTCTGCTGGAGAAAAGTTTGATGGTGCTGGAAGAAGGCGTGCTTGAAGGCCGCAAAGTGTTTGCGAACATCGTCAAATACATCCGCATGGGCGCGAGTTCCAATTTCGGCAACATGTTCAGCGTGCTCGGCGCGAGCGCGTGGTTTCCTTTTCTGCCGATGCAAACGCTTCAAATCCTGATCAACAATCTGCTTTACGATTTTTCCCAGGTGCCGATTCCGACGGACAACGTCGGTGCGCAATACATCGCCAAACCGCGCCCCTGGAACATCGGGGAAATCGCCAAGTTTATCATTTTCATCGGTCCCATCAGCTCTATTTTTGATTACACCACTTTTTCCGTGATGTGGTTTTTCTTCAAATGCAATCAAGTGGGGCTGACGCCGGAATTGGTCGCGCGCTTTGGGGACGCCGCCGCGAACCATACCCACGCCGCCGCACTCTTCAACACCGGCTGGTTCGTCGAATCCATCATGACGCAAACGCTCATCATCCACGTCATCCGCACCAACCTGATTCCGTTCATCCAATCGCGCGCGAGCTGGCAGCTCACGATGACCACGATCCTCATCATGCTCATCGGTGCGATACTGCCTTATTCACCCCTGGCCGGGCCGCTGGGTTTCGTGCCGCTGCCGTGGCGATTCTGGCCGATTTTGCTGGCAACCCTGCTTTGCTACGTCGGCCTCACGCAGGTCATCAAATCGTGGATGGTGCGGAAAAATTGGATTTGACGGCTGACTTTGCCGGGTGAAACAAAAAGCCGTTCCGCATCTCACGGAACGGCATTGTCAGGCCTGCGCGGGTTGATCGTGTCCGCACAAACCTCAAAGGATTTTCTGCCACCAGACAGTGTTTGGATCAGAGATTTCCGCCACCGTCTTCCTATCTGAAGTTAAGCTTGCCCGGCGCACGTGTCAAACGGCGCGTCAATTTTTCACCGGCGGCAAATGTCCTTGGGCCGCCGCGATTTTATTTTCAAGCAAAGTGCGCAGCGGTGGCAGCAAATCCTCCAGTCTCTGATAAACCGCCACTGCCTGCGGCCATTCGCCCAATGCCTCCGCCACGCCGGCCGCCTGCAAACCGGCCTTTTTCACCCAAAACGAGTCCGGGATTTCGTCGTCGTGAAGATTTTTTCCGTAAAGCACGTCGAGATAATTTTGCAACGCGAGTTGCAGCAATGCGATTTGATCGCCGCCCTCCACCTGCGCCGCGTGTTTTTCCAGCACGAGTCCAAAACCGATTTGCGCCTGGCTGCGCGCGGAAATGTTCGCGAACGGCGAGGTGATGACTTGCGCGTAGGCGTTCGTCGCCGCGTCGTAGGCGGCAAGTTGCAAAGCGCAGTCGCCGATTTCGCCCCATGCGAGGGCGCCCAGTTCATTGGTCGGATATAACTGGCATATCCGGCCGAAAACGTTCGTGGCGAGTTCAAAATTTGCCGATGGACTGTTCGTATCCGTCGCTCCGCCCTGCATCAGCGCGCTGCCGTAGGCGAACAACGCCTTCGCGTCCAAGTCCGGCGGACAATTCGTGTCGCTGGTCAGGCTGGTGAAATAGCGGATCGCGTCCGTGTAACCGAGCCGGCCCATCGCTGCGCGACCGGCCATCATCCGCGCCTGATACACGAGGTCGTTCGTCGGAAAATTTTGGAAGAACAACTGAAAATTCTTCTCCGCATTCACAAAATCACCGGCGCGGAAAAAGTGATCTGCCACCCACCATAGCGCCAGGGGCGCGAGGTCGTTCGTCGGGAACTGTGCGACAAAATTCGTGAAACGCACAAAAGCGTTGGTCTCGTTCCCGACCTGAAAATCCGCCAGCGCGAGCGCGTAATCCGCCTGCGGCCGGAGCGCGTTGGTCGAAAAATCGTTCAACCAGTCGCTGTATTTGCCAATGGCCGCCGGCCAATTCTGTTCCTGCTCGTAGGTGCGCGCAATGGCCAGTTCCACCTGCGGTTGCAACGGGGAATTTGAAAACTGCTCCTGGAATTTTCCCAACAGCGCCCGTGCCGCTGCCGGCCGGCGCGAATCCGTCAAATCTTCGCCCACCAGCAACAGGCTGTGATCGGCCAGAGCGCTCGCCGGATAAAGCTTCAAAATCCGCGCCATCGCGTTGCTGGCGCCGGCCACATCCTTCAATTCCAGATTCGCGCGCAAACTTTGGTAAAGCGTCCGATCCCCGAGCGCCTGAACCACTGTTGGAAAATTCGCAAAATCATCAATCACCGCGCGATAATTTTCCAGCGCGCCCGCGTAATTTGTCAGCGCAAACAGCGCGTCGCCCATCTTGAACCGCGCCACGGCCAGGTCTTCCGACGGCGGCAATTTCTGCAATTTCTGCGCGGCGGCTTTGAAAGCGTCGAAACTTTCAGGGATTTTCACCGCGAGCCACAAACACCAGCCGCGGTCCAAATACACCCTGCCGGCGAGCGGACTGTCCGTGAACGCGCCCAGAAACTGGTCAAAACGCGCCTGTGCCTCCTGCAAATGGTTCGTCGCCGCTCCCGCGAAACGGGACGCGGCGTAATCCTTCAAGTGCAATTCGCCGAGCGTCAGCAACGCCACGTCCGTCGCCGCCGAAGCGGGGAATTGGGCCAGGAATTTCTGGAGCGAATCCTCGGCATCGGAAAACCGGTCCAGCGCGATGGCCAGTTCCGCCATTTTCAAAATCGCCTGCCGGTGCCGCTCCAGGGGCGCGTCCAGCTTGAGAATTTCCTGATAAGCGGCGATGGCCCCGGACTTTTGTCCCAGTTGCTCCAGCACGTGCGCGCGCATCGCCACGCTTTCGGCGCGCAATCCGTCGTTCTTTTCGGACTGCGCGATCTGGACCAGGTTGGTCGTGGCGGCCAGCGCCGCGTTGGTGTCACCCGCCGCCAGCCGGACCTGATAGAGCAAATACGCCCGCTGCCAGTCCAGCTCCGGCCGGAGGGTTTGCGCGTTCAGCGATCCCAATACCGCCGCCGCGCCGGTAAAATCGTTTTGTGCGAATTTCGCCTGCGCCAGCAGCAATTGTCCGCGCGAAACCAGTTCGTTCGCCGGATCCATTTGCGCCGCGCGCTGGAACACGCTGTTCGTCTCCTCCAGCAACGACACAACCTGCGGCCACTTGTTGGTCTGCGCCAGCGCCGCCGCCGCCTCCACCACAACCCTGAGCCGCAGCGATGATTCGGGAAAATCGCGCGTCAACGAAACAAATGTTTTCGCCGCCGCGGAAAAATCCCCGTTTTGAAACTGCGCTTCGCCAATCCAATAAACGTATTGGTCGGCGAGGTCCCCGGCCCCGGCTTGGCGCGCCGTGAGCAGCGCGATGGCCTGCGGGAGTTTCCCCTGCTTGAATTCCGCCTCCGCTTGCAGCAACATCGCCCCGGCTGTGCGGTCGGATTTGGGATATTTCTGGACGAACTGCGCGAACTCCGTTTCCGCGCGGCCCCACATCCCGTCCTGAAACGCGCTGATGGCGGCGGCATAGGCGCGATCTTCCCGCGCACTGGCGGCAAAACTCCGTTCGCCGCCCGTTGACAGCGCGAGCAAAATCAAAAGCCATTGCCAGCGAAACGCCATGCGCCCGAATCTAAACGACGTGGCGCAGCGACAAAAGCGGGAAATGAAGAACCCGCGAAATGAAATTCAATTCGTTTTGGGGCCGGGTGGGTTTTCCGCTTTTGCCTTTTGCAATTCCAACGCGGTTTCCTCCGACATTTTCTGAATTCTTTGCGTCATGGGCGCCATGCGTTGCTGCAGGATCGTCATGGTGCGCTTCATCAGCTCCGGCTGCTTGCTCACCAACGACTGGCCGACCGGCGTCTGGTAAAAGGCAATCAGTCCGTCAATCTCCTCCTGGGAAAACGTTTCGCGATAGGCCTGGACATACAGGTCCTTCATTTTCTCCCAGCTTAACTCCTCCTTCATGAGGCCGGTCATTTTGGCCTGCTGCCGGTCCAGAACCGCCTGTTCAGCCGCGCTTAACGGCTTTCCTTTCGTCACCTGCTGCAGGCTGGCCTTCATCGCGCCCTCCATCTGGATGAAGACGGAATCCATGTGCTGGTCAACTTTTGTCAGTTGCAGCAACTGGTTGATGGATTGATCCGACGGCGGGGCCGCCGGGGTGGAAACGGAAAAAGTTAAAACCGCCAGCAGCAACAGGGTTGATGGAATTTTCATGAGCGCGATTCTGAATGCATGAAACAGCCCGTCAAGGGTTTTTGGCCGAAGTTCAAACCGGCCCGGGCGGATTTGCGGGAGCACTTTTCAAATGCCGCCGGCCTCCCAAGCCGTAGGATTGCCGGGCGCGCTTGGAACGGTGAATTCCGCCAAACCACCCGGGTCGTGAACAAGCCATTTACGGCGTTTGGTCTTCCTTGTTTTTGATTTCGTCCTGCGCTTTTTGGAGATGAGTCACAGGCACCGTCAAAATAAAGGTGGAACCTTCCCCCGGTTTGCTCTTCGCGGTGATGTCGCCGCCGTGATACAACGCAATCTTCCGAACAATAGCCAGCCCCATGCCCGTCCCTTCGTATTCATTCCAGGTGTGCAACCGCTGGAAAACGTTGAAGATGCGATCCACATATTTCTCTTCAAACCCAATGCAGTTGTCGCTCACCGTCAGCCGGCAAAGCTTCTTTTCGGGCGTGTCGGGGTCGGGGATGATTTGCGCCTCGACTTTCACCACGGGCGGCTCTTCGGGACGGCGGAACTTGAGCGCGTTGCCGATCAGGTTTTGCAGCAACTGGCGCATTTGCAGCGGTTCCGCCTCAATGACCGGCAGCGTTCCCACTTCGATGCGTCCCTTGACCAGTTCGATCCGGCCTTTCAGATCGTCCACCACTGCCGCGGCCACTTCCGCCAGATTAACCGGCGTGAACGGCTGGGCCTTGGTGATGACGCGCGAAAAAGCCAGCAGGTCGTTGATCAGGGTCTGCATCCGCGTCGCCGCCTCCTGCATCCGGTCCAGATAATCCAGCGATTCGGGTCCAAACTTCCCGGCGTTCCTTTCCTTGAGCCGCTCGCCAAAGACCACGATTTTGCGCAGGGGTTCCTGGAGGTCGTGCGAGGTCACATAGGCAAAATCCTGCAACTCGCGATTGCTGCGTTCGAGCTGGGTGGCGAATTGCCGCAACTTTTCGTCGCTCTTACGCAGCGCCTCCTCCGCCCGTATCTGTTGCGTGATGTCCCGGTTGACGCCCACCAGGCCGACGACCTTTCGATCGTTATGATTGGTTGTTTTCATAGGTAAACCACCAACCTGATGAAAAGCAGTTTAAGTGCCATACCCAAACCGGCTGGCGTGGAATTGCTCGAGGCATGCTGCCGGCCGGTGCCGCTTGACACTGCCCCCGGAGCGCGAGTTGTCTCAACTCGCAGCAGTCGCCTCGGGGGGAAACGGCTGATGGAAAAGCTCAAACACCCAAGGCGCTTTCGGGAGCGCTGCGGTTTGGGACAAACCGCGCTCCGCATCAGCCCGGGTCCTGGTCAAGGGGGGGCAGTGCCCGGATGCGCCCGGCGCTTACTTGTTGAACCGGAAGTTGGTCAGGTCGTGGCCCTGCATGACGTATGGCTTCGTCTCCAGCCGCATTTTGCCGGCGCGCCTGGCCTGGGTTTCGCCGCCGGCTTCGATGAATTCCGCCGGACCACCCGGTTTGTGAGAAAGCCATTTACGGCGTTTGGTCTTCCTTGTTTTTTATTTCGTCCGGCGTTTTTTTGGGGTGAACCACAGGCACCGTCAGGATAAAAGTAGCACCCTCCCCCGGTTTGCTCTTCGCGGTGATATCGCCGCCATGATACAACGCAATCTTCTTCACTATGGCCAGCCCCATCCCCGTCCCTTCGTATTCATTGCGGGTGTGCAACCGCTGGAAAACGTTGAAGATGCGATCCAGATATTTCTCTTCAAAACCGATGCCGTTGTCGCTGACCGTCAGCCGGCAAAGCTGTTTCTTGGGCGTGTCAGGGTCGGGGATGATCTGCGCCTCGACTTTCACCACGGGCGGCTCTTCGGGACGGCGGAACTTGAGTGCGTTGCCGATCAGATTTTGCAGCAACTGGCGCATTTGCAGCGGTTCCGCCTCAATGACCGGCAGCGTTCCCACTTCGACGCGCCCCTTGACCAGTTCGATCCGGCCCTCCAGATCATCCACCACTCCGCTGGCCACTTCCGCCAGATTAACCGGCGTGAACGGCTGGGCCTTGGTGGTGACGCGCGAAAAACCCAGCAGGTCGTTGATCAGGGTCTGCATCCGCCCCGTCGCCTTCTGCATCCGGTCCAGATAATCCAGCGATTCGGGTTCAAACTTCCCGGCGTTCTTTTCCTTGAGCCGCTCGCCAAAGACCACGACTTTGCGCAGGGGTTCCTGGAGGTCGTGGGAGGCGACGTAGGCAAAGTCCTGCAACTCGCGGTTGCTGCGTTCGAGTTGGACGGCGGATTGCCGCAATTTTTCCTCGCTCGCGCGCAGCGCCTCCTCCGCCTGTTTCTGCAGGGTGATGTTCCGGCCGATGCCGATCAGGCCGACGACCTTTCCGTCCTGGTCACGCAGCGGCAGTTTGCTGGTCAACAGCCAGTATTTCCGGCCGGCTTCGTCAAAGAGATATTCCTCCCGGTTGATGACCGGCTGGCCCGCAATCACCTTCTGGTCGTCCGCCCAGAACTTTTCCGCGATGTCCTTCGGAAAGAGATCGAAATCGCTTTTGCCGATGGCCTCGGCTTCGGTTTGGCAACGGAGATTTTTCAGGTCGGCCGGGTTGGCCAGGGTCTTGCGACCGGCGGTGTCCTTGGCATAGATGCAATCCGGCAGGTTGTCGATCAGCGCCCGCAGCAGGAGACGTTCCCGGGCCAACGCTTCTTCCGCCTTTTTCAGCTTGGTGATGTCCCGGCCGATGCCGATCAGTCCGACAATCTTTCCGTCCTGGTCGTGCAGCGGCAGTTTGCTGGTCAACAGCCAGCGTTTCCGGCCGTCTTCGTCAAAGAGATATTCCTCCCGGTTGATGACCGGCTGGCCCGCAATCACCTGCTGGTCGTCGGCCCAGAATTTTTCCGCGATGTCCTTCGGAAAGAAATCAAAATCGCTTTTGCCGATGGCCTCGGCTTCGGTTTTGCAGCGGAGATTTTTCAGGTCGGCCGGGTTGGCCAGGGTCTTGCGGCCGGCGGCGTCCTTGGCATAGATGCAATCCGGCAGGTTGTCGATCAACGCCCGCAACAGGAGCCGTTCCTTCGAAAGCTCGGCTGTGCGCTCGGCGACCCGTTGCTCCAATTTGCTGTGCGACTGGCGCAGCGCCTCCTCCGCCTGTTTCTGCTGGGTGATGTCCCGGCCGATGCCGATCAGTCCGACAACCTTTCCGTCCTGGTCGTGCAACGGCAGTTTGCTGGTCAACAGCCAGCGTTTCCGGCCGGCCTCATCAAAGAAATATTCCTCCCGGTTGATGACCGGCTGGCCCGCAATCACTTTCTGGTCGTCCGCCCAGAACTTTTCCGCGATGTCCTTCGGAAAGAGATCGAAATCGTTCTTGCCGATGGCCTCGGCTTCGGTTTGGCAGCGGAGGGATTTCAGGTCGGCCGGGTTGACCAGGGTCTTGCGGCCGGCGGTGTCCTTGATGTAAACGCCATCCGGCAGGTTGTCGATCAGCGTCCGCAATTGCCTGCGGGCATCGGCCAGTTCCTTGTTGGCGCGGACCAGTTCGGCATTTTTCGCCGCAAGCCCGGCGACCTGTTGTTCCAATTCGGCAACTCGTTGTTCCAGTCCGTCGTGTGATTGGCGCCGGTCCGCTCCGGCTGGTTTTCCGTTGGAAGTGTCCGGGCGGATGTCTTTCAGACCGATAACTTTTTCAGTGCGATGATCGGTTTTCTTCATGGGTTAAAAACGTAATAAAAAGCAGTTTGAGTGCCATGTCCGATGCCGCTGGCAGGGAATTGCTTGAGAAACCCTTCAGGTTAAAGGGATGGCTGGCGTCACTGCCGGCGGCGGCTCCATGCCGACACGCATGCTTACTTGTTGAACCGGAAGTTGGTGAGGTCATAGTCCTGCATGACGTATGGCTTCGTCTCCAGCCGCATTTTGTTGGCGCGCTTGGCCTGCGTTTCGCCGCCCGCCGCGATGAAATCCGCATAGCTGATGATTTCCGCGCGGATGAAACCCTTCTGGATGTCCGTGTGAATGGTGCCGCCGGCTTCCCAGGCCGTCAGGCCCTTCCGAACCGGCCAGGCGCGGTTTTCCTTGCCGCCAACGGTCAGGAAACAGATGTAGCCGCCCTCCCGGAAAGCGCGCAGCAGCAGGGCGTCGGGATTTTCCAGTTCCGGCGGTTCGGCCACCACAACCGGTTTGGCGGTGAAAAAGTTGTGGGCGGCGACGGCTTGCAGGTCGGCCGGCGCCAGACCGGAATTGAAAACGAATTTTTCCCGCTCGAGCAGCGCCTTGATTTTTTCCAGCGCCTGACGTTCGGCTTCCTGCGGTTCGCGGCCCAGGCGCGTCTCCACAAATTCCAGGTCCTTCAAAATCAAATCCGCCCGGCCCTCCACCGACACCAGGATGGCGTCGGCGTCAATCAACTGGTCCTCGCCGACCACGTCCACCTGCGCCTGGGTTTTCTTCTGGGCCTCGACCAGCTTGTCCACCTCGTCGAGGCGCGGGTCCTTGAGGTTATGTTTGCCCGATTTTATTCCCGTGACACCAAACAGCGCTATTTTCATAAAAAGTTGATTCAACGACTACCGCAAAACCCGACCCAGATACTGTCCGGTAAAACTTTCGGCGCAGCGGGCCACGGCTTCCGGCGGGCCTTGGGCGACGATGCGGCCGCCAGCATCCCCGCCCTCCGGGCCGAGGTCAATAATCCAATCCGCCGTTTTGATCACGTCGAGGTTGTGCTCGATGACGACGAGGGTGTTGCCCGTGTTGCGCAATTTGAAC
>Ga0116134_1000375_pt1 | contig 23598 bp, 23 predicted proteins | sample June2015DPH_19_5_FD_89737 | JGI IMG/M metagenome (GOLD analysis project Ga0116134, IMG submission 89737) | Peatland microbial communities from SPRUCE experiment site at the Marcell Experimental Forest, Minnesota, USA - June2015DPH_19_40 | ecosystem: Environmental > Terrestrial > Soil > Wetlands... | reverse complement strand
TTCACCGCCAGCGCCCGCTCCCTGGCCTTCGAGACCATCTTCCAGGGCACCATCGGCAACTACGAATCCGGCCACACCATGCCCGCAGCCGCCCACGCCTACAAGACAGACTTCTAAATTGTCGCGGCAGTCTTACCCGGGCCATTAAGACCGGGCCGGATTACCCGGGCCCAAATAACAGGGATAAATACCCAGTTCAACAGGGGATTTTCGGCTCTGAGACCGAACCCATAAATCACGGAGAGTGGTGATCAGGTAACAGGAATGATCGAAAGAGGGAAGAGCCATGATAATCAGGAGGAAGCCCAGCAGCACCGCCACAGCCCGGGGCACCCCACCGGCCTCCCGGATGTCGTTCACCCGGGCCCACCGGGGGCGTATCGCCGCCCTGGCCGCCGGGATCGCCGCGGTGGGCCTGACGCTCACCACCATATTGGCGTACGGAGCATCGGCGAGCCCCAGCTCCGCAAAGAACCTTTCCGGCCTGGCCTGGGACAGCGGGGTCTACCTGCCGAACGCCACCCCGGCGTCCGTCGCCGCCTTTGGTGCCTGGCGCGGAGCCCCGGTGGACGTCGCCACCGTCTGGCCGAACCGCAGCACCTGGAACGACATCGTGGACCCGGCCTGGCTCTACCAGATCTGGAAGGGATCAGCGGTAACGGTGGCCTTCACCGAGCCGATGCTGCCCGAGGGCGTCGCGGGAGTATCCATCCAGGCGTGCGCGGCCGGCTCCTACAATTCGTACTGGACCCAGTTCGGCACCAACATCTCCGCCTACGGCCTCGGCAACTCGATCATCAGGCTGGGCTGGGAATTCAACGGCAACTGGTACATCTGGGCGGCCACCAGCCCCGCGCAATGGGTGAAGTGCTGGCAGCAGATCGTCACCTCGGCCCGGGCCACCGCGCCGGGCCTGCAATGGGACTGGAATGTCAACCGCGGCCCGTCCGCCGGGCTGGCCGACCCCACCCTGGCCTATCCCGGAAACGCCTACGTGAACACGATCGGGGTCGACAGCTACGACATATGGCCGCCCGCGACGACTAGCGGGGGCTGGAACCAGCAGCTCAACGGGACGCAGGGCCTGATGTACTGGCTCAGCTTCGCGACGGCGCACGGCAAGCAGTTCGCGGTGCCCGAGTGGGGCAGCGTCATGCCCGGCACCGTAGCGAGCGGGACCAACGCGGGCGGGGACGACCCGGCGTACGTGAACGACATGCTCGGGTTCTTCCAGGCCCACTCCGCCATCCTCTCCTGGGAGGCCAACTTCCAGGGTCCGAGCACCGGCGGGGTCTACGGGACCGGCACGCAGGTGCCCAGCTCCTCGGCGGCCTATAAGGCAGATTTCTGAACCTGGGCGCCTGGCCTGTCCGCCCGGCGCCCAGCACGAGGCCACCGCGATGATCATCATCGCGGTGGCCCCGGCCATTCCGCCGGCCTACCGCCGGGCAGACTGCCCCGACCCGGACTCCACCAGCTCGAAGAAGGCCTCATACACACCCCGGGACAGGCCGGCCAGCTCCGCCGACCGCTCCGCCACGGCGGCGCGGGCGCCATCGCCCAGCTCAACGGCCGCACGCACGAGGCTCCGCATCCGGTCCGGCCAGCCGGCCCGGCTCACCGCCAGCACGGACACCGCCCGCGGACCGTAGAGTTCCCGCAGGCCACCGAATTTGCCGTCGTAGTAGGGCGTCGAGGAGATACCCACCGCCGGGATTCCCCGGGCCAGGGCGAAAACCGCGGCGTGATACGAGCTGGTGACCACGATCCGGCAGCCGGCCACGGCCGTGGCCAGCGAGGTGATGTCACGCACCATCCGGCCCGTGCGGGCCACCACGGAGTCTGCGCCGAACGCGCCCGCCAGCGCGCGCCAGTCCTCGCCGTCGCGATGCCATGAGATCGGCAGGCCCCGCATCGGCATGCCCGACTCGGCCGCTACGGCCGCCACCACCGAGCCGATCTGGCCGGCCAAGCCGGACTCCAGCCCGGTGTAGGCCGCGGCCCGGAGGTTCACGCCGAGCGCGGGCCCCGCGGCCAGCCGCCCCGCGCCGGCCAGTTCGAGCGCATCGTCACCGGTCACCACCGGCTCACCCCGCCTCCCGCGCAACCCCGACACCGCCTGCTGGCCCTGCGGCCCCCTCAGGCTGATCAGGGTCAGCTGCGGGATCACCGTGCCCGCCAGTTCCGCCAGCGGCGGATTGGCCAGCGGCCCATATCCCTGGCCGAGCATGGCGGTCAGCACCCCGCGCCGCTGAATGCTGCGCAGCGCGGCCAGCACCCCCGAGGCGTGCAGCAGGAAGCTGTCGTTGACAAAACCACCACCCGAGCACACGGCGAGGTCACAGTCCCGCAGCACGTCCAGCAACTGACCCGCGCCAGGGCTGAGCCGCCAGGCGGCCCACGGCCGCGCGGATATGGCCCGCTTGTATCGCAGGCCGATGCCGCCACGCACCCGGTCCGGCAACCAGCCCACTGGCCCGCGCTCCGGCATCAAGATGATCGGATCGGTGCCGGGGCAGAGCGCGGCGAGCCGCTCGCGGCTAGTGGTGACGATCTGGAGACGAGCGCGCGGCCACCGATCCTGGAGCCGTGTGACGGTGGCCTTGAGCATGGCCATATCACCGATGTTCAGCAGGTCATAGCCGCTGTGCTCGATGAATACCCGAGGCTGGGCGACTTCACCCCACGGCGATGCGCCTGGCACGGCTCTCTCCCTTCTCGCCGTGCCGCAGGGCCCGCAGCACCTGCGGCACGAAGTAGACGGCCTGCAGCGTCACCGCGGCGAGGAATCCCAGCGAGATCCCGGTCAGCCCGTCGAACCAGCCCCCCGCCGCGGTCAGGCACAACTCCAGGACGGCGCCGATGCTGCAGATCGCGCCAGCCTTCCGCAGCCTGTTGTTGACCCGGGCCACGGCGACGTAGCACTGCTTGAACACATTCGGGAAGTAGGCGATGGCCATCACGACGAGCGCTGTCCTGGCGATCTCGTAATCCGGGCCGAATGATCTCATCGCCGGTCCGGCCAGCGCGGCGATAGCCACGGCCACCGCGCCACCGAGCAGCAGGCTGACACGCAGCGCCGCGCGCAGCCGGGGCGTGAGCGTGCGGACGTCGCCGACCGCCACCGCGAAGAGCGCCGTAGACAGGTGCATCGGCAGGATGTACAGGAATGAGGCAATCATCCAGGCCGCGTAGAAAGCCGCGGTGGCGTGCGCGCCGAGCACCGAAGCGACCAGCAGCGGCAGCCCCAGCCGCGGCAGCGTCAGGGAAAGGTTCAGGGTGTTGTGATGGAACGTCGTGACGCCCCGGCCCCGCAGGGCCGAGAGCCGGACCGGCTGGCCGAGCCGGTATCCGCGGGCGGCCAGGTGCCATGCCGCCGGCACCATCGAGATCGCGATGCCGGCCACCCAGGCCCAAACCATGGTCGCCGCCATGGTCACCTGTGAGCGACTGCCTATGGTCACCGCGAGCATGACGAGCAGGGCCAGCTTCACGAAGCTGAAGTAGCTGTTCCGGTAGAGCTGCACGCTGCTCGCCCGGATCCCGACGAGCGCCTGGTCGAGAACCATCCCGGCGGCGGTCAGTCCCACCCCGATAATGAATCCCGCGGCTACCCACGACGGCGCCATGGCCGCCCCGATGGCACCGCCCGAGAACCGCAGGGCGGCCCAGCAGGCTGCGGCCAGCACGGTCGCCAGTACGGTCACCGCGAGCAGGCTCGTCGCGATCAGGGAACCGATCACATCGCACCGGCCCGCCTCCGCGATCAGCATGGTGCCGAATCCGAACATGCCGATCGTCCCGAGCAGGGTCACCGCCGAGATCACCGCGGTCGCCGCCCCGACCTCGTGGATCGGCGCCATCCGGGCCGCTGCCCACCAGTAGGCGAAGCCGAGGACCGACGTCACGACCGTCGTACCGACCAGGGACGCCGAAGGGCCCAGCACGTCGCTGGACCCCCTTACCCAGGCGCAGCCGACCCGGTCGAGCAGGTCCGCCGCCGTCATCCGCTTCCCCCGGAGGCGAGGTGGACCTCCCGGTAAGGCACCCGGGGTGCGGACCCTCGATAGGCGACCACCGTCACCGGAGCCGAGGCGGCCGCCGGGACCGTCTTCCGCCAGGTAACCCCCGGCGCCAGCCGGAGCGTTATCGAGTCCGGCCTGGCGCCGCCCACGGCGACCGCCACTATGAAACGGGTCGGCGCAGCCTCCTCGCTGGTCAACTCGATCCGCACCGAACGCTCGGCGCTGCCCACCCGTATCGCGGACAGCGCGCTGAAGGGGGGGTAGGCCTGGCGCGCCGCTGTCCACACCGACAGAACGACCGCGGCGGCCAGCACGGCTCCCGCCGCCGTCAGCGACGCGCCCCACACGATCCCGCGGCCAGCGGCCGGCCGCACAGTCCGCCAGCTGCGCGGCCAGCTGGGCGGATGGCGTGGTCCGCCCGGCTGGCCCCGCCGGGAGAGCACTCCGGCTGCCGCGGCCTCGGCCGCCAGAGCGACCAGGGCCGCCCAGAGCCGGCGGTCCAGGTGGAGACGGAGGGCCGCGGCGGCTACGGTGCCCAGCACCAGCACGCCTATGGGCAGGGCAAGAGCCACGGTGGCCCGTTCCACCGCGGACAGCCCGGCGCGGCCGAGCAGCGCGCGACCGCCGGCCACGCCCAGCACGGTCAGGTTGGCCGCGAACCCGAGGGCAGCGAGCGGCCGTGGCCCGACCGCGTCCGCCACGCCGAGCAGGGGCACGGCGACCACCACGGCCACGAGCCAGCGCGGGCGGGCGAACCGGTCTCGCTCAACCGTCATACGCTGAACCTCGCAGGTCATAGAGGGAGATATCGCCGCTGTCGTAGATGCGGCTCACGCCGGCCACGCGGCCCGGGGCTTCCAGGTCTGTACGGGGCAGCGGCGAGCGGTACCGCTCGGCGTTCGGGTCCACCGGGAAATAGGCGCCGCCGGCGGGAAGCTGCATACTGTCCCGCAGGTCGACCGCGAAGAATTCGATCTGCTGGTACTGCACTAGTGCGCGGGCCGTGGCATCGGCTCCCTTGCCGTCGAACAGCAGCCCGACGGCACGGACCGTGTTCTGGTCGCCGATCGTGGCCAGCAAGCTGTTGTCGGTGAAGTCCTCCGCCCACCGGTGCCCGGGGCCGAGCGCGCCCAGGGCCCACACGGCCGCCGCGACTCCCTGCGGATCCACCGACCGCTCAAACCCGGAGACCAGGTACGGCCCGGGCAGCCGATCCCAGACCGGCGGCCATCCGCTGGCGACACCACCCATCAGGATCACCGCGGCGACCATGACCGGAGCCGCCCCGCCGAGCAGCGCCGGGGCGCGGAGACCCGTGTCACGGTCGCCCTGACGGCGGCGGCGCCCCGGGCCGCGGCGGCGGATGTCGCACAGGGTGATGGCGGCGACCAGCGCCACCGGAATGTAGATAAAGGTGGACGCCCGGCCGGCCAGCTCACCGCCGTCCGACGCCACCGCGCGCAGGGCGCCCGCCACGAAGATCAGCCAGGCGCCGCCGATCAGCGGGAGCGTCCACGGCTCGGCCCGGCGTTCCGGCCACAGGCCCCGGCTGCCGCGCACCACCAGGAGCGCCAGAATGCCCAGCGCCCCGATCGTGGCCAGCCGCTCGTCCACCGGCTCCGCCAGGGGCGCCGCCCCGGGCGCGGTCGCCCCGAGCCGGCCGTGCAGCAATCCGATCGCGTTGTGGCCGAGCTGAGCCAGCACCGGGTCCACGTAGCCGACCACATCGCGGGCCACCAGCAGGACCCACGCGAGCACCGCCGCCGTGGCCACCAGCCACGCGGCCGCCGGGCGCAGCTCCCGGCCGGGCCGGGGGCGGCACAACCCGGCCGCGGTCAGGCTGCCCAGCAGGGCGACCATCACGAACGACGTGAGGTGGTGGGAGACCGTGACCACGCCGATCGAGATCAGCAGGACCGCCCAGCGGCCCGCGGCGCGGCCCGGCAATCGCAGCACGCGGAGCGCCCACACCGCGAGCAGCAGGAACGGCAAGGCCAGGGACTGGTAGATGTACATGGCGTCGAAGACCATGTACTGCGGGCTGGCCGCGTAGACGATGCAGGCCACGGTGGCCACCCGCCAGTCCGCCCGGATCCGCAGGCACAGCACGTAGAGCGCACAGGCCAGCAGCAGATGCAGCAGGGCGGCCACGATGAAGGCCGTCGCCGTCACGGACAAGCCGGTGGACGCGCTCACCGCGCCGCCCAGTGCCTCCAGCCCCGGGTAGTGGACAGCCACCGGGAGGGAGTAGTTGGCCTGGTCCAGGGCGCCGGACTGGACCACGTTGACGGTTCCGCGCCAGTGCTGCAGCTCGTCGGGGAACTTGAGCTCCAGTGGGCTGTACATCCGGAAGAGCAGGGTCTGCTGGACGAACAGCAGCAGCAGCAAGGCGAAGCCCTCGGCCGGCCCGGTGAGCCGGGGCGAATACGCGCGGACCGCGATTGGCACGTAAACCAGCAGCTGTCCAGGCCAGTAAAGCGCGCTGAGGTACGGCCATCCTTCCCGGCCCGCGGCGTACGCGGCGGCCACGGCCAGGGTGCCCACCGACGTGAGGAGCACGATCAGCGGGAAGGCCGCGGACCAGCCGGCCTGCCCGCCTGCTGGCCCGGCGGCCGACGTGGGCAGGCCGGTGACCTGGGGCGCGGCCGTACGGGTCCGCCAGGATGGCAGGGCGGCCGTCAGCAGGCGGATCGGGGCGGCCTCCTGACTCACCGCCCGGCCACCCGCCGTTGCTGCCGCCGGGCCCGCCAGTACGCCGCCGGGCCGTGAACCAGCCCGCTGCGGTTGGCCGCCAGCAAGTCGGCCGGGAACGACTCCCCGAAGGTCTGCGCACGGACCCCGCCGGATCCGAGTACCTCACGAATGGCCCGCGGGGCCAGGGCCAGCAACCGGAACGCGTGCAGCGGATGCCGCAACACCACCGCCGTGTAGAACGCCGTCAGGCCCAGGCCGTATCCGTACAGCTGGCTGCGCAGCCCCTCGTGCGTGCTGCGGTGATAGTGCCAGAGCAAGGCCGCGGGCCGGTAGGCGATGCGCCGCCCGTCCAGCAGCAGCGTCGAGAAGATATCGGTATCCTCACCGCCGCGGGTGGCGGCCCCGGCGCCCAGTGCGGTGTCGAAGCCGCCGAGCTCGCGAATCGCCGCCAGCCGGAAAGCCATGTTCGCGCCGGTGCCGAAGGGCGGCAGCGGGAAAAGTGCCCTGGTCTTCCCCATCTGCCGGCCGTCGAAGATCATCGGCCGGAAACCACGCCCCTTACTGTGCCCCCCGAACCGCTCGTAGAGCTGCTGGGCCGGTGTTCGCAGCTCGCGAGGCGCGATCAGCCCGGCGACGCAGTCCACGGCCGGCTCCTCGATGAAGCTGTGCACCAGTTCCGACGCCCAGTAGCGGCAGGCCACCTCGTCGTCGTCCAGGAACGCGATCAGTTCCGTCTCGCACTCGGCCACCGCCCGGTTGCGGGCGTGCGAGAGGCCGGGCACCGGCTCGGCCACGTACCGCACGGGCACCCGGAACTGCCCCGACTCCACGAACTGGCGTATCCGGTCGTCGCGGGGAGCGTTATCGACCACCAGCACGGTGAGCCGTGGGTAGCTCTGCTCCTGCAGGCTGTCCAGGCAGCGCCGCGCGTCCGCGGGCCGGTCCCGCGTGCACACGACTGCGGTGAGGTTCACCGGACTGGCCTCGGCCGCGTCCAGTCCCCGCAACCAGGCCGGGCGGCTGTCCGGCAGCACGCCGTTCAGCGGGAGGCCGGCCGGATCATCGCGCCAGCCCGCGGCGCGCAGCCGGGCCCGCAGCTCGCGTCCTGCCTGGGCATCCGCCGCACGGCCAAGCTCCTCGGGGGACAGGCCCGCGTCGGGGACGGCCACCCACAGCCCGGCGACCGGTTCGCCGAAGACCCGGACCAGTACGAAGGCTCCGCCGACCGGCTGGCCCGTGCCGTCCACCGCGGGCAGGGCCGGAAGGCCGTCCGCGAGGTCCACCTCGGCCACCATCCAGGGCCGCTGCGCCACCCCGAGCTCCAGCTGAACAGTCAACGACGGCTCCTTCCCTAGTCCGCGTTCATCGCGCGCCGCCGTCACCGGGGCGGAACCGTGCGCGAGCGCCCGCCGGCCGGGCCCGGCGGCCGGGCCCGGCGCCCGAGGTAGCCGAGGCCAGCCGCGGTAAGCCCGATGCAGATGGCCGACGCCCGCTGTGCGGCACCGAACTCCCGGCCCAGGACCGCCTGCCGGAGCTCGCGGCAGACTCCCAGTGGGAGCGTCCTGCTGGCATGCTGCCGCTCGTCCCGCAGCCCCTCGTCTTCGTGCAGTCCGAGCATGGCCGCCATCTCCGCCTTGCCCTGGCCTTCGCTGTAGCAGCGCTGAACGAAGTACCGGAGGGTGCCGCGGTGCGGCGGCACCGTGTGGCCTATCCGGGCCAACGGCTCATACCACCAGGGCCTGCCCCCCAGCGCGGTGGTCAGCCGGATGCAAAAGTCGGTGTCCTCGGGCCGGCAGGCCTGGCCGATCTTGCCGAATCCCTCCCGGAAGCCGCCCACGGTCCAGAAGTCATCCCGGGTCACCGCCATGTTCTCCGACCACACATTGCGGACGGCGGCGGCGGTCCTCGGCTGGCCCCGGTAGGAGGCGCCGACCACCCACAGGAACTCCTCCGGCATCCAGCCCGGCGTCCGCCCGAACCACATCGGTTCCACGTAGCCGCCCACCCCGGCCACGTCCGGGCGCGCGAGCGGGGCGGTCAGGCTCCGGAGCCAGCCCGGCCCGGCGACCGTATCGTCGTCCAGGAACGCCAGGACGCCGCCGGCCGCCACCGACGCACCGGCGTTGCGGGTCGCGGAGGCGCCCCCGGTCCCCTGGTTGTGCACGGGGACCGCCGCCGGGACCTCCCGGCATACCCACTTGTACAGATCGGGGTTGTTGTCCACCGCGACGATCACCTCGCGCGGCGGCGGCTGCTGGCTGACCGCGGAAGCAACGGCCCGGGTGAGGCCCGCCGAGCGCTCGAGCGTATAGGCCGCGATCACGACGGATGCCGTGCCCGCCGTAGCCGTTCGGGCCGTCACCGCGACTCTTCCACGAGGTCCCCGCTGACCGGCACCTGATCGGTGCTGGCGGTGCGATCCAGCCGGTGCGCCCGGCGGCGCTCCGCCAGGACGGTGCGCAGCACCCGGAGGCCGTCCGAGAACGCATTCAGGTTGCTCACCCCGTGCAGGCGAGCCTTCTCCGTACTGCCGACCTCGGTGATGCGGGTGCCAGCGTGGGCCAGCCGGACGTTGATCAGGGTCTCGATCTCGAACCCGTCACCCCACCGCATCGCGTCGGCCGGCCCGCCCGGGGAATGCACCGGGGGCAAGTCGAGCACCGGGAGCAGGAAGGCGCGGAATGCGTTGAAGCCGTAGCACAGATCGGTGTAGTCCGTGCCAAAAAGGCGATTGACCAGGCGGTTCAGAGCGGCGTTGCCCAGTTGCCGGAGGCGGGTGATGTCGTGGCTGTGGCCACCCTTGCTGAACCGGGTGCCCTTGGCGAAGTCGGCCCCGGACGCGAGCGCGGCCACGAAGGCGGCGATCTCATCGGGGTCGGCCGACCCATCAGCGTCCAGCATCACGATGATGTCGCCGGTCACCTCGGCGAATCCGCAGGCCAAGGCGTTGCCCTTGCCCCGTCTCGCCTGATGGACGATCTTGATGTCCGGCCGGATCTGCCGGGCTACCTCGACGGTGCCGTCCACGGAGTGGCCGTCAACCAGGATCACCTCGTGCAGGCCCGGTGGAAGTGCGTCAAGCACGTGCGGCAAGTTGCGCGCCTCGTTGCGAGCGGGAATCACAACCGAGACGCGTTCTGCGAGCTCCTCCTGGGCGAGCAGATCTCGCACAAACCCTCCCCCATGTGATGGCCGGGCCAGCAGCAGACCATGCCGGCGTCTCAGAAGAGACCCCGCCCTGCTGCCCAGCCCCCGATTCAATTCTCTGAATTAAATTACTCTCTGTCACAACTACCTAACGCACCGTATTTGACCAGAAGCACCCCCTTCCCGCCCAGTTTTTGCTCACCCTAAGTAGTGTGATGTCTGTCACAATTGCGTCTGAGCCCCCGCCGGACTTCCGTATCCGGCCGGCCTTCCGGGCTTGATCGCTAGCATCGTGCCTGGTCAGGCGCTTACACTGACCGCCCCGCCACTGCCCTTCGACTCATTGCCGGATCGGCGAGCCGGATCCCGGGCGTCACTTCATGTACGTCGCCTGGCCGGTGCGAAGAGCCTCAACGGCGGCCGGATCGTCACTGACCCGCCAGTCCTGCTCCGTATCAGCGTTAAACCAGACAAACCCGAGCAGCCCCCAGGCCTGCACCCCCGCGAACAGGCTGGCGATCTTCGCTGGCTTGCCCGCGGCAGGCGTGGCCCCGGTCTCGGCGATGAGCACCGGGTCCCTGGTGAGCGCGCGCGCGGCGGCGATGGTCGGGCCGAACAGGGAGTCGAACGTCTGGGACAGCCCGTAGAAATAGCCGTCGAGACCCACCCAGGTCACGTAGCGGTCACCTGGCCACCACGGCGCAATGGGGGCAGCCTGGCTGGACTCGGTGACGTTCACCGTCCACAGCCAGGCCGCGTTCCGGGCGCCTGCCGCGCGGAACAGGGTGACAATATGCCGCCACGCCGCTACGAACGTCGCCGGGGACGTGTGCGCGAAACCCCAGGAGTACCAGGACGCGTTCATCTCATGCCCAAAACTCAGGATGACCCGGCCGCCATAGGCGCGGACGGCGCCCGCATAGGTGCGCAGGTAGCTGTCGTAGGTCCCGTCGGCGATCGCCGCCACATCGATGCCGATCGGGCTGATCTGCACCAGTGCCACGGCGCCGTGCCGTGCCGCCGTCGCCGCGAATGCGGCCTGGAACGGCTGATACCAGCTGCTGTAGTAAACGTCCAGGTTCGGCCGTACCCCCGAGGCGGCGGCGAAGCCGGCGACCGGGGCGTAGGACTGCGGCACGCCCGGCTCGAAGATGCCCAGTTCAGACATCCCCATCGGTCGTCTCACCGGCGTCCCCATCGGTCGTCCCGGCGGCGAGGCGCTGCAGGCGGCCAGTGCCGTCACCACCGCGAGAACCAGGCCGGCCCGCCAGGCCCCCCTCATCCCGTCACCATTATCAGGACCCGCCCAGCGTCGTAGGAATGAGATGTCACACAAGGGAGGATTCGCCGACGGCCGCATGATGCTCGATCGCCGCCAGCAGCCGCCGGTGCTCCGCGTGCAGGCTGTCGCGGTGCGGGGCGGTCAGTCCCGCCGCCCGGGCCAGAGCCTGGCACGGGACAGCCTTCAAGGTGCCGTCGAGCAACGACCACGACAGTTCATCGAGGGCCGCCCGCACCGGCCCGGGCTGCTGCGTTCCCGCGCAGACGTCATCCAGCGCCTGCATGCGCTCCGCCAGCCCGGGGACGGGCGCCACCTCCAGCGGAAAGGCGTCGGCCCCCGGGCACAGCGAGCACCCGGCCCGGGCTGCCTCGAAGGCGTTCAGCAACGGGCTCACCCCGCCCGCCGTCCCCGGGTCGTACAACCCGGGGAACGGCACGGCCTCGTAACCACGGTCATAGCCGCTCAGGTAGATCGGGGCGGCAGAACCGGTCCGCGCGAGGGCACCGAGCGCCATGTCCAGCAGGCTCACCGGCCAGCCGAGGTCAGTGATGGCATGCACCCGCAGCGCGCCGGCGACCGCGCCCACACTGGCCCCGAGCAGCAACTGAGCCGACTCGAGCGCGGACTGGGCATAGAACGCGACATCCGGGCTGTGCAAGCGGATCACGCCGCCCTCGCACCACTCAAGCAGCCGGGCATGGATGATCGAGTTGTCGACGACGTGGGTGAACCTGACGGCCGAATAGGAGGCCGCGCCGCGCGCCGCTGCCCGTGACACCAGCCATTCGGCCACCCGCTTGGACGCGGCGTATACATCGGGGGAATACGGGCGCAGGGCCTTGCCGGTCGAAGCGAACACCACCTGGGAAACGCCACATTGGGCGGCGGCGGCGATCACGTTGCGAGTACCGAGCACGTTCGTGGTCACGGTGCGGTACACCTCGTGCTCGGCCAGCCCCGGGTCTCGCTGAGCCGCCAAATGGAAGACGACATCGGGCCGGGTGTCACCGAAGACCGCAGTGAGCCGGCCCAGGTCCCTGACATCGGCGCAGGCGTACTCGGCACCGTCCAGCCGCGGCCCCCCGGCGCATCCGCGGCTCACGCTGACCAGCCGCCGCGGGCGCAAGCTCGCGAGTTGTGCCAGCAGCGCCGATCCTATGCATCCTGTCCCGCCAGTGACCAGCACCGACTTGCCGGGGAGCGACGCCTCAAGCTCGGCGCGGGGCAGGCCGATACTCCGCTGGCCTATCGTCAGGAACCGGCTGTACTCCCGCAGCGCACCGGGCTTGGCCGCCAGCAGTGCCTGCGTCAGATCACCCAGCTCGCGCAATTCCGAAAGACTCAGGCGCTGCCTGCCTTCCGGTACCGCAGCGCGCATTCTCACGATGATCTCGGGGACGGTCGGCACCGCGGAAACCTCCATTAACCGTACGGCCGACCTCCGGGCAGACGGCCATCAGGGACAGGTGAACAAGGTCAGCGCAACATAATTATATTCCCGCCCTATGCAAAACCTCTGGACCGTCAGCAGGATCACTAATAGGCGATTCCGGCAAATTTATCGCCTTACCTGCACAATGCGGCAGATCAGACAAATGTCAATAGTTAACGTCCTGACCAGCCGTTAGACGGGGCGGCCCTGGCGAGCATAGCGGAAAGGGGTACGCGAGAAGCGGGCGTTAATACGTCCTGCTGTATTGGAGCTATGTTCTATTTCGGTCATGAACGCGACCAACAGCGGGCCGCGCCGAAAACACCCGGCGCCGCACCGCACAAATGGAACATCTGGTAAATCCCTGCTCGCTTATTGCTCGTCTCCCGGGGGTGTCACCGGGAATCAGCGAACTGGACGATCGTGCCCATTGCGCGGGCAATGCCGTCCGCACGGCGGATCTCCGATCCTGGCCAGGGCACGTTCACGCGCACCGTCCGCATGGCCAGCCGGGCCACTCGCTGGCGGTCACGACACCGAGTGGGTGATCGTGGCGGTGTAGGTGCCCGCCACCGCCCCGGGGGGCACCAGGACCGACAGCCCAGGGTTCCACGACGCCCCGTTGACACCGCTGCCGGCAGCCAGGCTGAACGCGGTCTGCGGGCCGGTCAGTACGACCGAGTTCCCCGCGGTCAGCTGCCCGGGCGTGAACGTGCCGGTCCCCGTGGTCGCCGTCGCCGGCCCGGACCAGTAAGAGATATTGGTCAGCGGGATCGTCTGGGCCGCACCCCCCGTCCCGGTGACGAACGTCGTCGAGGACGCCGTTGCCGTCCACGAGCCCACGTTCCGGTCGTCGGTGACGGACACCGTGCCCATCTGCCCGGTGGCCGTGCTCCCGGGCGCGGCAGTCGACAGCGACACGGTGGCGGGCGCGCTAATGGCCAGCACCCCCGTCGCCGTGACCAGCTGCGCCGGGCTGCTCGGCGGCGAGTTGCCGTCCGTCGTCATGGTGATCACCGTGACCGAGTACGTCACCCCGTTGGTCAGGCCGGTGATCGTGCAGGTCAAAGCACCGGTCGTGGTGCAGGTGAACGGTCCCCCGGTGCCAGTCGCCGTGGCCGTGTACCCGGTCAGCGTCCCGGTCCCGAGACTGCTCGGCGCGGTCCACGCGATGACCGCCAGGGCGTCTCCCCCCGTCGCGCTCACCCCGGTCGGCGCCCCGGGAATGACTCCTCCCGTCGTCACCGGCACGCTGCTCTGCGTCGTCGAGCCGTTCCCCAGGTCGCCGTTCGTGCCGTCGCCCCAGCAGTAGACGGCGTCCGTAGTGTCCATCGCGCACACGTGAGCGGTCCCGGCGTCGATCTGGGTCAGGAGCACCCCGGCCAGCACCCCCGTCGCGACCACCGTCACGGCTGTTGTGCTCTGCGTGGTCGAGTTGTTTCCCAGCTGGCCACTGCTGTCCAGACCCCAGCAATAGGCCGCGCCCGTGCTGCCCAGCGCACACGTGAAGTCGGTGGTGGTGTTGACGGAACCGCTGGCGGTGATCTGGGTCAGGGTCACCCCCGACAGCGCCCCCGACGTGGTCACCGCCACCGGCAGAAGGTTGTAAGCCGTCGTCGTCCCGTTGCCCACCTGGCCGCTAGGGCCGTAGCCCCAGCAGTAGGGGACGCCCGCAGAGGACAGCGCGCACGCAGTTGAACCCCTCACGCTGATCTGGATCAGGGTCAGCCCAGCGATCGGCGTTCCGGTGGTCGTCACCGCCACCGGCGTCGTCTGTACCGAGGTGGTCGAACCGTTCCCCAAGGTGCCGGCGCCGCCATACCCCCAGCAGTAAACGGCACCCACGGCGGACAGCGCGCACGCGGCTACATTGCCCACGCTGATCTGGGTCAGAACCACCCCCGACAGCACCCCGCCCGTATACACGGCCACCGGCACGTTGCTACCGGTAGCCAAACTGTTCCCCAGGGCGCCGTTGGTGCCATTACCCCAGCAATAGGCGGCGCCCGTGCTGGACAACGCACACGTGGACACATAACCGGCGCTGATCTGGACCAGGGTCACCCCGGCCAGCACCCCGCCGGTATACACCGGCACTGACACGGTGCTGTTGCTGGTCGAGCTGTTCCCCAGCTGGCCGGAGCCGTTCATGCCCCAGCAATAGGCGGTGCCCACGCTGGACAGCGCGCACGTATAGGTATCGCCGGCGGTGATCTGGGTCAGGGTCACCCCGGCCAGCACCCCGCCGGTGTAGACCGCCACCGGGACGTTGCTGTTCATGGTCGAGCCATTACCGAGTTCACCGTAGGTGTTGTCACCCCAGCAGTAGGCCTTGCCGCTCATGATCTTGCACGTGTGGCTGAGCCCGGCCGAGATGGTCGTCGGCTGGGACGGGTCTACTGCCACTGGGACCTGGAAGTTGAGCCCGGTGTCGGGGTTGCCGACCTGGCCGGAGCTGTTCGACCCCCAGCAGTAGGCCGTGCCGTTGATGTCCAGGGCACAGGTGTGTCGAGCGCCGACGCTCAGCTGGGCTAGGGCGATTCCGGCCAGCACCCCGGACGTGTTCACCGCCACTGGGACATTACTCGAGGTGGTCGAGTTGTTCCCGAGCTGGCCAGAGTCGTTGTAACCCCAGCACTAGGCCGCGCCCGCAGCGGACAGCGCACACGTGGTGTCGGCATTGTTGATCTGGTTGTTGTTGGCGCTGACCTGAGTGAGGGTCACTCCCAGAAGCGCCCCGGACGTGGTCACCGCAATGGGCGTTGTCTGGGGGGAGGTGGCCGAAGCGTTCCCCACGCCGCCGGTGATATTGCCGCCCCAGCAATACGCGACACCCGTGGAACCCAGCGCGCAGACATCGAAATAGCCGGCGCTGACCTGGGTCACGGTGACCCCCGACAGCACCCCTGACATGGGCACCGCCACCGGCGAAGAGTCGACAGCCGTTGTCGTACCGTTCCCCATCTGGCCGTTGGCACCGACGCCCCAGCAGTAGACGGCACCCGCGGTGGAAGGTCCTGCGCTTACGCGGCCACGCCAGCACACGCGAGAGCGCTCCTGAGCTTGTCGACGTGCTCGGGGAGTGCTTCCACCAGCGGAAGCCTGACGGTCGCGTGATCGAGAATGCCAGTCTCGGTCAGAGCGGCCTTGGCCATGATCGCCCCCTGGGAGCTCCGCATGATGGCGTCGACCAGCGGCACCAGGGATCTTTGAATGGCCCTGGCCCGGGCCAGATCCCCTTCCCGGACCGCCCGGATGAGGTCCGCGTTCTGGTCGGCGGCAACGTTCCCCACCACGCTCACGACTCCGCTGGCTCCCACGGCCAGGTACGGCAGGTTCAGTTCGTCGATGCCGCAGTAGTAAGCGGGGTCCGTCCCGGCCATAACGGTGACTGCCTCGAACAAGTCCCCCTTAGCGTCCTTGACCGCCTTGATGCTGGGGTGCCGGGCCAATTCGGTCAGGGTCATCGCGGTGAACGGTGTGCCCGTGCGATGCGGCACGTCGTAGAGCATGACCGGCAGCGCCGTGGCGTCGGCCACGGCGAGGCAGTGAGCGACCACTCCCGCCTGGGTGGGCCGGGAGTAGTACGGCGAGACGAGCAGCAGCGCGTCCGCACCCGCTTCTGCCGCCCGGCGGGCCTGATCGGTGCTGCGGGCGGTGTCGTTCGAGCCCACGCCGGCGACCACCCGTGCCCGCCCACGCGCCTGATCGGCGATCGCTGCGATCAGCCCGGAAGTCTCCGCGGGAGTCAGCGTGGGGGACTCGCCGGTCGTCCCGGCGACGACGAGCCCGTCACAGCCACCAGCGAGGAGGTGGTCGACCAGGCGTGTGACCCCGTCCCAGCTGAGCCGGCCATCGGGAAGCATCGGAGTGACCATGGCCACGAGGTTGGATCCGAACAGGGCCGCACTGGTGTCTCGGAGAGGTGTCATGCGCTCATCCTCAACCGCTCCGATAGATGCGGTCCAGCGATCATTTTTTATGAATATTGCGTAGCCTGACTGCATGATTGATGTGCCAGCCCTGCGGGCGCTGTGTTCCGTCGCGGTGCTGGGCACCATCGCCCGGGCCGCCCAGGAACTGGACTTCACGCCGTCCGCGGTGTCTCAGCAGATCAAACGCCTGGAGAGTCAGGTCGGCGTCCCGTTGCTGGCGGCGGCCGGGCGGGGCGTCGTCCTCACCCCTGCTGGGCAGGCCTTGACCGCCTCGGCGGCCGAAGTGTTCGAGTCGCTGGAACGCGGCGCGGAGGCGGCCAGGTCCGTCGCGGGCGGGCGACCAGCTGGCGTTGTGCGTGTGGCGGCGTTCTCCACCGCGATCCGGGGCTTGCTGGCCCCGCGGCTGTCATCGCTGGCGGCACGCTGCCCCGGCTTGCATGTCTGGCTGACTGAGCAGGATCCGGACCAGGCCGTGCACGCCGTCACGACAGGTGCAGCGGACATGGCCGTCGTTCACGACGCGGACGGCCTTCCGCCGCGCATCCCGGCAGCCCTGAGTCAGCGGCACATCCACACTGATGTCGGCGATCTGGTGATGCATCGTTCACATCACCTCGCATCGGCACGGTACGTGTCCAGCAACGAACTCGCGGGACAGGCCTGGGCCACAAGCCCGCCCGGCACCGTGTGCCACCAGTGGTTCCGGCGGCTGCTGGCCGGGCAGCCGGGCGAGCCCGACGTGCGGCATCTCATCGACGACTTCGCCACCCAGCTCTCCGTCGTCGCGGCCGGCGAAGTGATCGCGCTGATACCCCGCCTTGCGCGGCCCCACCTCCATGAGGACATTGCCGTCGTCCCTCTCGACCCGCCTCCGGTGCGCCAGATCTCCGCGGTATGGAGGCGCAGCGCCGACGCCAGCCCCGCGATCAAAGCCGTGGTAAACGAACTGAGTATGATAATCGTATGAAACGCATCACGGTGAGTCTTCCCGACGACCTCGTGGAGAAGATCAAGCGTGCTGCCGGAGGCGAGCGGCAGGTCAGCTCGTATGTGGCCACGGCACTGCAGGACTACCAGGAACGCGAGAGTCTCGACGACATCCTGGCCGCCTGGCGTGCAGAGACCCCGGTACCCGAGGAGGTCCGGCGGCAGGTCGAGGCCGAACTGAACCAGGCCGGGCTGACTGGCCAGCCCCCGCAGGGCGGCAGGATCGCCGGGTGAGCGCGGCTGCGACAACCGGGCTCACGCTCGATACCGGCGCGCTCCTGGCGCTCGACCACCCCGCCAAGGCCGTGGCCATGCAGGCACGCCTGGAGGCGGCCCGGCAGCGCGGCGGCACCATCTGCATTCCCGCCGAAGCCGTCGCGCAGGCCTGGCGCAGCCCCCGCCAGGCCCGCCTCGCCCGGCTGCTCAAGTCTCCCGACATCGACATCGCGGTCATGACGCTCAGCGTGGCCTGCAGCGTCGGGCTGATGTGCGCAGACACTGACCACGAGGATGTCGTCGACGTCCACGTCGTGCTCTGCGCCCGGCAACGTCATCACGCCATCGTCACCAGCGACCCCCGCGACATCGCCCGCATCGATCCCACGGTGCCGCGGATCCTCATCTAACCTCACCCTGCGCCGCCCGAAAGGCGAAGCGACTTGTTCCCGGGACGATCCCGGTCATGTGTGCCCTGTTTCGTTGCCCGGGCGGCCGGGCGCGCTGCCCGGCACCTGGCTTCCTGTGGCGGCTGGCCTGGCTCCCGCGCGGCACCCGTCCCTGCCTACCCAGTGCCCGGCTGGCCTGGCCCGCGGTCCCCGAAAGTGAGCAGCGGGACGTCGTAAAGGCCGGGGTCCGGCGGACGGGTCATGGCAGGCGCGGTCACCTCGACCACGATCAACTCCACCAGGAACTTCACCTGGCCGCGAGCAGGTGGCTGGTGTACCCGGTTGCCGAATGTTCCTTGAGGCCGAGCGTCGTGTGGACGTGCGGGACTATGCGTCCTTCCTGCTCGTCATAGGCGATGGTCCCGCAGCCGAGCGCCTCGGCGTTGGCCAGGTGGACCCTCGACCAGACCGGGGCGGCCGGGTCATCGAGCCTGTCGCACGTCCCGACGATGTCGGCCTCGGCAAACGCGGCCAGGAACATCGGGATGTACCCCCAGCGGATGCTGTTCTCGCCGCACAACTCCTCCAGGGAGGGGAAGAAACTCTCCCCCGCGTCAAACCGGGCCCCAAAGGTCCGGCCCGTGGTCAGCTCGCGGCTGTGCATCTGCGGTCGCCGTCCTTACGTCGTCGGGAAAGTCACGGCTGACCGTACCCGCCCGCCGCCTGGAATGCGCCGGCGATCTCCTCGCGGGCGGCACCACCGGACAGCAGGACGTGCAGGAGCAGTCGGGCCTTGAGCGGGTCGAGGAACCCGGCGCTGATCAGGCCGCGACGGAGCAGGTCCTGCTCGGAGCCCGGGAAACCGTAGGTGGCGGCCAGCACCGGTCCAGCGCCTGTCCTGGAGGCCAGGACTACCGGGATCTGCCCGGCGAGGGCGTCCAGCGCGGGAAGCGTGACGGCGGGGACGTGCCCGGCGCCGAACGCAGCGACGACGAGGCCGTCGAAGCGGCCCGCGGCTGCTCGCAGGAGTTCACCATCGTCGCCGAGGGTCATGGTGATCAGGCCGGTGCGCACCTGCCTGGACAGGTCGGGTGCCGGCGGCGTGAACCGCCCTGCGGGACGGGCCAGGAGGCGGACCTGTCCTTCGACGATCCGGCCGAGCGGCCCTGTCGTCGGGGAGGTGAACGCGGTGATACCGGTGGCATCCGTCTTGCGGACGAACCGGGCGGCGTGGATCTCGTCAGCGAAGACGACCACACAGCCCAGGCCGCGCAGCAGGGGGCTGGCTGCCGCCTGCAGGGCGGCGAGGATGTTGGCCGGGCCGTCGGGTCCGGCCATAGCCGGGTTGCGCATCGCTCCCGTCACCACGATGGGCTCTTCGCCCGCATGCAGCAGGTCAAGCAGGAACGCGGTCTCCTCGATCGTGTCCGTGCCCTGGATCACTACCGCGCCCGCTGCGGCCTGCTTCGTGATCGCGGCGGCCAGCTCGACGATGTCGCCGATAGCCAGGGACGCGCCGGGTACCTGCCGGAAGTCATGCACCTCGACAGAGGCGCCGATGCCTGCCAGCCCCGGCACCGCCTCCAAAAGCTGGCGTCCGGTCAGCGCCGGGGCAACTCCGCCGCTGTCGCCTGCCTTCCTGGCCATGGCGATGGTGCCCCCGAGGGAGAACACCGCTACTCGTGCAGGCGAAGGACGGCTGGTGGTCATCAGTGCCGTGACTCAGGAGTTCTGGGCGTCGCGCCAGGCGATCCAGTCGCGGAGCTTGGACAGGTCGTAGTCCGGGCCGCCGACGCCGACCGTGAACAGCGAGACGCCGAGGGAACGCAGCGCCGGGCCGAGCTCGTCCGGGCTGCCGTTCACGCCCACGGAGATCTCGATCTCCGTGGGGTCGCGGCCGACATCGGCGCTGTGCTGCCGCAGGATGCCGACCTTGCGCTCGACCACTTCGGGGTCGCCGAAAGTGTGCCAGATGTCGGCGTGCTTGGCGACGAGGCGCAGCGTCTTCTTCTCGCCACCGCCGCCGATGAGCACCGGGATCTTGCGGGTGGGTGGCGGGTTCAGCTTGCCCAGCCGCGACTCGATCCGCGGCAGTGCCTCGGCCAGGTCGTTGAGCCGCCCGCCCGGGGTGCCGAACTCGTAGCCGTACTGGGCATAGTCCTTCTCGAACCAGCCAGAGCCGATGCCGAGGATGAGCCGGCCGTCGCTGATGTGGTCGACGGTGCGCGCCATGTCGGCGAGCAGCTCCGGGTTGCGGTAGCTGTTGCACGTCACGAGCGCGCCGATCTCGACCCGCGAGGTCGACTCCGCCCACGCGCCGAGCATCGTCCAGCACTCGAAGTGCTTACCGTCCGGATCACCGTACAGGGGATAGAAGTGATCCCAGTTGAAGACGATGTCGGCGCCGAGCTCCTCCGCTTTAGCGGCGGTGTCGCGGATCGTCTTGTAGGCGGCGTGCTGCGGTTGCAGTTGCAGGCCCACGCGAACAGGCCGGCTTACGGAAGCTGTCACGGTCCTCCACCCTAACCTGTGGGATTTTAGGACACGGCATAGAGCTCCTGTGAACTGCAACCATGGATGCTGCTCGATGACGCCATCCGGCAGTACCGTGCGGGCAGGTGAGCTACCGGCCCTGGCTCGACGGGGAGGCGCTCCGCTGCACCTCGATCGGGTGTGGCGGACTCGGCCGGGTCTAGGAAACCGACTGGGTGAGTGTGCCGGAATAGAGGCCGGTGATCGCCGAGGTGGGTAGGGCCAGGCTGATCGTGGGATTCCAGCTCGCGGTGTTGTTCCCGACGCCGGCGGTGCCGGGCCACGACCGTCTGCGCAGTGTTGGCCAGCGTGACGGTGGACGGCGTGGCGGTGATCGTGCCGGTCACGGTGACCGTGCCGGGAGTGTAGGTGGCGTCCGCGGCCGGGATAGGAGTAGCCGTGGTATCGCCGGTGGTGGTGTCACTCCAGTCGGTCTCTGATGCGGTCGCGGTCCAGGAGGTGGTGAGATTGGCGCGAGTGTCGCTGACCACGGTACTCCCGACCAAGCCGGTGACGGTGCTCCCCGGCGCGCCGGTGCCTGTGGCCCCGGTCGCGCCGCAGGGAGCGTTCGCGCCGAGGCAGGCGGTGGCCGGCGCGGTGATCGTGAGCACCCCCGCCGGAACCGTGAACGTGAGCGTCGACGGGGCACCGGCCGGCATGGAATTGGTGCTGTACGCCTGGTCGACGGACCTGTTGGCGGCGCCCGAGACCGCTGCGGATGCCATCGCCGGGGTGAGCGCTGCCCCGATGACCGCTGCGGCGCCGATGATCAGTGCTGATGAGAGTCGCACGGTTCCCCCGTATGCCCGAATCTCCCGGACTTGCCACGAGCCGTCCCAGTTACTGCGCGCCTCGGCAGCACTAGTGACTTATAGTATAACTATCATAACACTTGGTAGTCACCTGGATCTCAGCGCGCTCACTGCATCGGAGGAGCGGGATCAGCGGGGGACGCTGGGGCCGGCCGTCGCAGCCACCCCGCAGCGCGGCAGCGAGGCTCGCCGCCGTGGTGGCCGCGTCAGTGGGCTAGGCCGAGCTCGCCGGCCCGCACCCCGGCCTGGAAGCGGGAGCCGGCCTCGAGCGCGGCCATCAGCTCGGCGACCCGCCGCCGGTAGGTGCGCAGCGAGGTGCCCAGCAGCCGGGCGGCCGCCTCGTCGGTGAGACCCGCGCCGAGCGCCCGCAGGATCTCCCGGGCCTCGGGAGCGAGCTCGGGGACCTCGCCGCGCAGGCAGGCGCCGAGGTCGATGGCCGCCTCCCAGGCGGCGGTGAACAGTGAATATACCCCGCCCACCAGGACCGGGGACGTCGTCACCGTGTACTCGCGGCCGAGCGGCGACGGCTGGCCGGCCAGGATCGCCACCCGCCGGTCCAGGATGATCGTCTCGTGCGGCAGCGGCGCGGAACTGATCCGCACCTGCGCGCCCGCCGCGTCGAGCCGCCGCAGGTGCGCGCGCTGCGCCTCGTCGGCCAGCGCCAGCGGGCTCCACAGCTTGCGCACCGTGAAGCTGTCCGTGCCGGGGGCAAGCACCCGCCGGGCGACCGCGGACCGGGCCTCCGGCTGCGACCAGGTGGCCAGGTCGCGGGCCGCGCAGACGAACTCCTCGTGCACCGCGTCGAACAAGTGCCCCGCCCGGGCGATGAGCTCCGCGTCGCCGCGCACCGTGCTGGTCTGGTCATCAGCCACCCGTCCAGTCTGCCAGCCGTCTCCAAGGCCGCCAAATGGCAGCAACCTGCCAGCTCCTCGCCGCGGCTACGGGGCCGGGGCAGGCTGTGAGCATGACGAACACAACGAACACCAGCCAGCTCGCCGTCGCCTCCGGCACCTTCGCGATCGGCGGCGACCTGCCCGTCGCACGGCTCGGCTTCGGCACGATGCGGCTGCCCACCGGGACCTTCACCGGCCCGGTCCGCGACCCGGAGGACGGGATCGCGGTGCTGCGCCGCGCCGTCGAGCTGGGCGTGAACCACATCGACACCGCGAGCTTCTACCGGCGCGGTGACGTCGTCGCCAACGAGCTGGTCCGCCGGGCGCTGGCCCCCTATCCGACCGGCCTGGTGATCGCCACCAAGGTCGGCCCGATGCTCGGGCCGGACGGCACCCCCACCCTGCAGGCCACTCCGGGCCAGCTGCGCGGCCTGGTGGAGGACAACCTCCGCGAGCTCGACGTCGACCATCTCGACCTGGTCTACCTGCGGGTCGGCGCGAGGAACCCGGCTGGCGGCGAGCCGATCGCCGAGCGGTTCGCCGCGCTGGCGAAGCTGCGCGCCGACGGCCTGATCCGGCACCTGGGCGTCAGCAACGTCGACGCCGCGCAGCTCGCCGAGGCCCGCGCGATCGCCCCGGTCGCCGCCGTGCAGAACACGTTCCACGTGCACGCCACCGCGGACGCCGCGCTGCTGGCGGAGTGTGCACGGACCGGCACCGCGTTTGTGCCGTTCTTCCCGCTCGGCGGCGGCCTCGAGCCGATCGACACGACCCGGCTTGAGAAGACCGCCGCCCGGCACGGGGCGACCGTCCAGCAGGTCGCGCTCGCCGCGCTGCTGGCAGCCTCCCCGGTAATGCTCCCCATCCCCGGCACCGGCAGCCTCGCCCACCTGGCGGAGAACGTCGGCGCAGCCAGCGTCCGGCTCACCCCGGAGGACATCGCCAGCCTTTGATCATGGTCGCCTAATGCAGGATCTCGATGTACCCGTCCGTTCCATTGACGCGGATCCGCTGCCCATCCCGGATCAGCCGGGTGGCTTGCTCCACGCCCACGACGGCCGGCAAGCCGTACTCCCGTGCGATCACCGCGCCGTGCGTCATCAGGCCCCCCACCTCGGTCACCAGGCCCGTGATCGCGACGAACGCAGGCGTCCAGCTGGGGTCCGTGTAGGCGGTGACCAGGATGTCGCCCGCTTCGAGATCGGCCTCGGCCATGTCCAGGATGACGCGAGCCCGTCCCTCGACGGTCCCGGC
>Ga0116134_1000373_pt1 | contig 23631 bp, 9 predicted proteins | sample June2015DPH_19_5_FD_89737 | JGI IMG/M metagenome (GOLD analysis project Ga0116134, IMG submission 89737) | Peatland microbial communities from SPRUCE experiment site at the Marcell Experimental Forest, Minnesota, USA - June2015DPH_19_40 | ecosystem: Environmental > Terrestrial > Soil > Wetlands >... | reverse complement strand
GCGGGAAGCCACCCTCAAGGAATCGTCGCAGAATTGAAATCGAAAAATGACCAGACAGCGGTTTTATCCAGTTTTTACAATGGAGAAATCGCTGTCATCAAAAGCTAAACGGGACAGTAGTGATGAAAAATATGAAACCTCGTGTAAAAATTATGGGGCGCGGCTTTTGTGCATTGTTGCTTGGTTCGGCGGCAAGTCTGTTTTTACTGGCCGGGATCGTGGCAAACGCACAAACGACCTATACTGAACAAGGTGTCAATGGAAGTTGGAATACCACCACCATTTGGAGCCCGGTCGGCCCTCCGGATGGCGTTGACAACACAATTGCATCCATCAACCCAAACGGTGGCCGGACGATTACGCTGGATGGCAATCACACCATCGGGAATATCTCTTTTACGATTAATAACAATCGCTCCTACACTATTAATTCCGGAACGCCGTCGTCCTCGACTCTCACGCTGCAGGTTTCAAGTGGCACGCCGTCGGTTTGGGTTGGGGCAGGCAACACGTCCGGCAATATGTACGTGAACGCTCCGTTGGCCGGCACGCAAGGTTTCAGCAAGTCCGGGGTCGGCTTTTTCGTTCTTGGCGGAGTGGACACCATTACCGGCACCATCAACATTACCGGCACCGGCACCGGCGCCTCATCCGGCGGATGGCTGGTGGTCAACGGCAGTTTGCCGGTGAACGCTCCAGTGCAAGTCAATAACTACGGAGGTTTGGCTGGCTATGGAACGATTTATGACGCCGTCACGCTGAATTCGGGCGGGAATATTGATCCCGGAAACGCCGCCTACAACAGTTATTCAGTCGGCACCCTGACGGCTGGTTCTTTGACGTGGAACGGCGGAGGGTCTATGACTTACGAACTTGCCACCGCCGGAGCTTCCGACAGTGTGATCTTGGACGGCTCGCTTACAAAAGGGACAGCCGGAACGTATAGTTTTTCCTTCACGCAAAACTCGGGATTTTCCACTTCACAAACTTATACGTTGATGACTTTCACCAGCGACTCAGGATTCAGTGACAGCGATTTCAGCGGAGCGCCAACGGGCATGCAATTTGACCTCACGGGGACAAGTCTTTTGCTTGAGCCTGTGCCAGAACCTGCAACACTTGCGCTTCTCGGACTGGGAGGAGTTGCGGCTGCCTGGCAAATTCGTCGGCGCAAGGTGTGATAAATTCTTTTTCAACGTCCCCGGAGTGTTCTGCGCTCCGGGGTTTTTTGCACGGAATGTGAAATGTTCGTTGATTTCCGGTCGTCCGTCGGGGAATTTTACAAATTAGCCGGTAGCATTAGAAAAAGATTCCTGGCATTCTGGGGTTGCTGCCGGTGCTGGCGTTCCCCGTCAAGGCCCAGACCGGGCCGGACACGACCCTGGAAATCGTCGCCCAGGCTGCCGCCGCAAGTATGGGCATTCCGCCGGGAAAATTTCAGCCGACATGGGATTCGCTCCGGGCGAATTAAAATTGAAATGAACCTCCGCCGCCAAACTTCCTTGCTCATGGCTGTCCTTTGTGTCTTGGCACCGCCGGCAAAGGCGCAGGAAAAAACTTCGTTCAAATTTGATTTTGGTACTGGCAAGGCCGCGCGAGGTTGGATTCAAGTTTCCCCGACCAATTTTTATTCCACCAACACGAACTATGGTTTCGAGCGGGACGCGGCGGTAGCCATCGCCGAAGGTTGCGTCACCAGTACGAATCCCTTTTATTTCTCCATTAAATTGCCGGAGGGCAATTACCGGGTCACGGTCACCCTCGGCGATCCGGCTGGCGAATCCACGACCACCGTGAAGGCCGAGTTGCGCCGGCTGATGCTCGAAAAGGTGCAGGCCGCGGCCGGAAAACCTGTGACGCGGTCGTTCATCGTGAATCTACGCACACCGAAAATCTCCGATCACAACACGGTGCATTTGAAGCCGCGGGAGAAAACGAACGAATGGTGGGCTTGGGATGACAAGCTGACCTTGGAATTCAACGGCACGCACCCGGCTTTGCAATCGCTCGAAATTGAAAAGGCCGCCGTGCCGACGGTTTTTCTGCTGGGAGATTCGACCGTGTGCGACCAGCCGGCCGAACCGTGGAACAGTTGGGGCCAGATGCTCCCGCGTTTTTTCAAACCGGACATCGCCATTGCCAACCACGCCGAGTCGGGCGAAACGATTGCCAGCTCATTGAGCGCGCATCGGTTCGACAAGGTGTTCAGCCTGATGAAGCCGGGCGATTATTTGTTCCTGCAATTCGGCCACAACGACATGAAGAGCCGCGCGACCAACGCGCTGGAGCAATACTCGGAGGATTTCAAGCGGGTGATTGCCGAAACCCGCGCCAAGGGCGGCACGCCGGTGCTGGTGACCTCGATGGAACGCAAGGGCGGCGTCGAAGCCCCCACGCTCATGGGCTATCCCGACGCCGTGCGCGCCGTGGCGAAGGAGGAGAATTGCGCGCTGATTGATTTGAATGCGATGAGCGTGGTTCTTTACAAGGCGTTGGGCACGAACCTTGGCAAGGCGTTCCAGGACCCCACGCACCACAACAACTACGGCAGCTACGAACTGGCCCAATGCGTCGTCGAAGGCATCAAACAGGACAAGCTGCCGCTGGCAAAATTCGTCGTGGACGACTGCAAGGATTTTGACCCGGCGCATCCCGACCCGGTGAACCAATTTCAGATGCCCGCCAGTCCGCAAAAGTCGGGCGTGAAGCCACTGGGAAACTAGCGCAGTTGCAGCCGGTAAAAGTTTTGCGCTGCGTTCGTGTCCAGGGTGTTGGTTAAAATGAAACTGCCGTTGCCGTCGAATTGATTGGTCAGGAGCCGGATCCAGTTGCTTGGGGGCAAGGTCAGGTTGGTGGAGGACAGCACATAGAAATTGCTGGCTGGCATTCCGCCCGAACCGTTCAGCGTCACGTTGCTGCCGGTCACGGTGAGGGCTCCGAGCACCGGCGGGGCGGTGGACACCACGAAAATCACGCCGCCGGTATTCAGCGCGTTGATGTTCCAGGCCAGTCCGGAATTGAGCGGCGGCAAAATCACATTCGTAAACGCGCCGTTGTAACTTCCGGCGTTGAGCAGGGTGAAGCTGTCGCCGGCGGCGAGCGCGGTCGTGCCGATGTTGGTGACGATGAGCGTGCCACCGCAGGTCAACGCGCCGAAGACGACCGCCGAATCGTTGGTCAGCGGCGCGTGGCTGATTTCAAAAATGTTCGTGCAGCCAGCGGCGAGCGTGAGTGAATTGCTGAAGGTCAGCGTGCCGACGGAATTGCTGCCGGGGGCCAGGATGGCGCCGCTGCCCAGGGTAAAACTGCCATTTACCGAACCGTTGCCCCAAAGCGTGCGTCCACTGCCGAGGCTGAAAGAGCCAAGGCCAACATCGAACAACGCGCCAAAGCCGACATAAACGCTCACCGAGTTCGTAATACTGCTGCTTAACGATAGTCTTCCCGCATTAATTATTGTTGGGCCGGTATAGGTTTGTTGAACGACCGCTACTGCTGTGCCGAGCGTGAGCGTGCCAGCGCCAAGTTTTGTCAGGCCGCCGTCGGGAGTCGAACCGAGAGCTGGATCATGAATCAACGGCCCAACGATGGTGATGGCAAACCCGCCGTCGTCAATGATCGCGCCGCCGGCCTGCACATAGTTCGACTGCGAACTCAACACCGGCAGAAATGCGGTGTTGTTCATGCCCGCCTTCAACACGCCGCCGTTGTAATAAATGACGTTGAGGTTGGCAGTTGATTTGATGAAACCGCCGACGAGGAACGTGCCGCCATTAAGCTGGTTGGTGGTGGCGATGCCTGCCGCGCTGACATTGTTCAGGTCGAAATTGTTTGTGCCGGTGGAAAGCAAGGCGTTGTCCTGGATGGTCAACATCACCCATTTGCCCGGCTTGCCGCCGCCCTGGCTGCAAACGCCGAGCGTGACGACGGCGTTGTTCTTGATTGTGACATTGGCGCTGCGGCTGCCGCCGGAGGTGTCGCGGCCAAAGGCCGTCGCCGTGCCGGTCGCGCTAACGACGGCGTTGGAGGCAAACTGAACCGTGCCGCGCGGCACGATGAAGTTATGGTTTCCTTGCAGTGCGTTGCCGGTGAAAATCAAAGTGCCCCCGTCGCTGCCCGGACGCCAGGAGGCGCCACCTCCCAGATTCACAATATTGCCGGCCCAGGTCCCGGTGTTGTTATTGGTGCCGGCCATCATCAAATCCGAGGTCGAACTGGGTATGGTGAAATCATTCGTGATGACCGCTCCATTGCCGATGAACACCATTCCGCCGTTGTAAATCAGCGGGCCGTTGCCGATGGAACTGTTGTTGACCAGCATGAGGCCGCCGCTGGTGTTCGTCGTGCCGCCGCTGTAAGTATTCGCATTGCTCAGGGTCAGCAGCGCGGTGCCGCTCATCGTCAGCGTGCCGGAGCCGTTGAGGTTGTTGCTGTAGATCTGCGGTGACGAAGGGGCCAGGATGAGCGAACCGTTGTTGGTGATGTCGCTTTGCGGCAGCGTGCCGGAGAATTGCAGGCTGCCGGCGTTGATGGCGGTCAGATTGGTATAGGTTTGCGTGCCGCTCAAGATCAGGGCGCCGGCGCCGCTTTTGGTCAATGTGCCGGAGCCGCTGATGCTGGCGGAAGCGGAGACCGGTCCCGGGTTGTTGAAAATGAGCGTGTCGTTGTTGGTGATGTTGCCGCTGATGACGCCGCTGAAATTTGCGCCGTCGCCAACCTGCACCACGCCCTCGTTGATGGTCGTGCCGCCCGAATAGTTGTTGGTCGTGTTGATGTTCAGCTGCCCCGAACCGGTTTTGAACAGCATCGTTGGTCCGGCCAAAAATCCGCTGCCGCCAAAGGTATAATCCTGTTCGGCCAGAACATAGACGGTCCCGGCGGACAACGCGCCGGCAAGGTTGATGGCGGGAGTGTTCGTGCCGGTGTCGTCAAAGGTGACATTGTCACCGGACGAGAAGGCGACGAGGTTCGTGCCATTGAACCAGTTGGTTCCGCTGCCCACGGCCCAAAGGTTCGTCGTGCCATCCCCGACCCAGATCAAATTGGACGGCTGGGTCTGCGCCTGGCTTTGGGGCACGACGAGGACCGCCACCGTGTTGGTGCAGGCGCTGCCATCGGAAGCAACGACGCTGAATTGAAAACTGCCCAGTCCGAAGAAATTCAGGGCCGGTGTGAAATGTGCGGTATGTCCATCGCCGTTCAGGGTGACGGCGCCATTGCTGGCGTTGTTGACGGAATAGACCGGGCTGACGTTGGTGAAGCCGCCGGTGTATTGCCACAAATCCACGTCCACGGGAGTGTTCGTGGCCGTCAGCGCATGCGGGTCGGCCAGCCAGTTCAGGTAGTGTTCGATGTTGGCGTAACCGTCGGCGGCGATGGTCATGGCGGCGTTGCTGGTGGTGCTCAAGCCGTTTGCCAGATCCCAGTAATCCGGCATGCCGTCGCCATCGGAATCGGTCGCGGGGATGCCGCCGTTGATGATACCGTAGCCGCTGTTGCCGAGGCCGGTGTCAGATTCGCTGTTGAACAATTGTCCGGCGGTGCCAAGCGAAGTCACGTTGCCGATGACTTGTGAATCCACCTGGTCACGCGGGAATGTGCCGGACAAGGAAACATCATCGCGATAGGCGGTCGTGGTGTCGAACGTGGGAATGGTCGGTGTGACGGAAGACCACGGCGAGGTGAGCACCGGCCCGCCTTCATAAGGATCAGTTTCGCTGCCGCCCAAGGCGCCATTGGCGGAACTGTCCCGCAAGTTGCCGGAGGCATAGATGCTTTGGTTTGCGTCAATCTGATAAAAATCATCTCCCGGGCTGGTCGTTGAGGGGCCGGTGATGAAATAGTTGTTGATGATGTCGTGCGAGAAAAAGCCGCCGGTGTTGCCGCAGGTGTAACCGGCCTGATAATTATAAACGACATTGTTGATGTAAATCGTGTTGGCCTTGGCCAGCGGCTGCCGGTTGTGGGCATTGGCCCAGATGTTCCGGATCCAACTGGCGCTGGTGCCTTCATGATGCGCGCCGAATTGCTGGTTGATGGGATCGGCGATGATGGAATTTTGCACGGTAAAGTATGCGGTATTGACGGCATCAACGCTGTCCCACGAACCGAACTCCACCGAGATGTGATCAAAAATCATGTTGGTGGCCGGGCTGGTGCTGCTGGACGCGCCGAGGTTGATGGCGCTCTCACCGGCGTTGCTGCTGTTGCTGCCGTTGTGGATGTCGCCCTGACGGAAACGGACGTGGCGGCAGATGATGTTGTTTTTTCCGTAAAACGACACTTCCGCACCCATGATGCCGATGCCGCCGCCGGGCGCGGTTTGTCCGGCAATGGTGATGCCGCTGCTGCAAGTCACCGCCGTTTGCAGATTGATGTAGCCGCCCACATCAAAAACGACGATGCGGTTGCCCTGGCTGACGGCGTCGCGGAACGAGCCGGTGCCACTGTCGGCGAGCGTGGTGACGTGATACACCGTGCCGTTGCGGCCGCCGGTGGCATTGGCGCCGAACCCGAGTGCGCCGGGAAAAGCCGGCGTTTGCGCCTGGCTGGTCGCGCAAAAGCTCAGGATGATTGTGCCAAAGCATACAACAAGATTACTCGCCTTTTTCATAAAATACTGGGAATTCCTGACATACACCGGCATTCAATCTGATTTTCCCCATACGGTCTATCAGACATATATCCGAGGGCAACCGGCGGGCCAGGAATCAACGGCCGGCAGACAATGGCGATACGCCCGTCAAGGTCACCGGACCGAGCAGCCCGCAGTCGGTCAGCGGCCAGTCCGCTGCGTTGAACGGACGGTAATTGACGTTTACGATGTTGATGTCCTTGAAATTTTTCCACGGCACGCCGCGCCGGTCGAGGTCGCGGATGCGATTGGCCGAAACGCTCGTGACTTCGACTTCGAGCTGGTTGCCGGTTGGTTTCAAATTGTCCGCCACAACCCGGAACGGCGGCGTGATGAGCGTGCCATAATCTTTTCCGTTCACTCGGACGCGCGCGCTCTGGCAAACCTTGCCCAAATCGAGAAAATACGTTTGGTGTTCACGCTTTAGCGTGTCCGGAGCAGTCCCGCCGCTGGCGGGACTGGACACCGAACCCGGGGCATCAAAGCTGAGGGTGTAAAGCGCCGTGCCGGCGAAACTTTGTGTGTTCGTATCGCCCAACTCCGTCCAGGACGCCAGGTTGGTCGTTGAAAGCGGCTCCGGCAGCACCGGTCCGCCGGCGCTGAATTTCACGTTCCAGGTGCCAATCAGGGTCTGGGTTTTGGCGTCTGGCATCCGGGGCTGCCAGTAAGCCCACGCCGCACCTTCAACTTTTTTGTCGGCGAAAGCGCGAAGAATCACGGACTCACCGGCGGCGAGTTGCAGATGAATTTCGGTTGTGTTTGCGGCACTCTGCCGAGTCGCCGCTACGCCGGAATTGCCGGTCATCGGGTCGAGAATGATGATGGATTTTGCGTTGCGGCCAAGCGTCACCCAGCCATCGAAATTTTTCTCGCCGCGATTGGCGATGAAATAATACCAGCCGCCGTCGAATGAGCGGCGGACGAAGGAAAATCCGGCGTCGGTCAGCATCTCGCGCGGAACACGACAGCAATCCAACAACCATTCAAGTTTGCCGACCCATAATTGACCTTTGCCAATGCTGGCCATGCTCTTTCCAATTTGCGAGGAGTCCTCGGGGAATTTCATGACAACTTTATCATATGCAGTTCTGAATTCCGCTTGCCGCTTTTCCAAATCGCCCCAGCCCGAAACTTCCGCCGGCAATTGTTTTTCAAAAATCACCGTTGCGCCATTTTCCGCCAGCGCGACCAGCTTTTTGAAAGTTTCCAGTGGAATGTATTTGCACGGCGGCACGACGATAACTTTGTAATTTCCGCCGGGCATCTGAACTTCGCCGTTTTTCACTTTCGCCGTTTGCAGTTGCCGGTCGGAAACGTAGTCGAAGGCGTAGCCGCGGTTCCACAATTCATGCGCCGTTTTGCCGATGGGCTGATCTTCAAACCAGCCGGTCTGGCTGACTGTCATGGGCTGCAGGCGGCCCGACGGGTTGTGCCAGAAATCGGAGATCGGCCAGTAAAGCAGAATATCGTTGTCCGATTTGCCTGATTGCAAAATGGACTGGCAGCGCGCGATGTATCCATTCACCACCGGCACGTCGTGCCAGATGGAATTGCGCGGGTTCATTTCCGTCGAGGCGTAAAACAGCCAGCCCGGCCACGGCGCGTCGTCCGGCGAGTAGCAGGCGCCGTGGTAGTAAATGCGGTTCACGCCGGCGAGAAACATGTCGTCGGCGAGATATTTCACGTCGGCGAGCGTCTCGGTGAAATGTTCCTTGAGCCAGGTGCCGGTCTCGGCGCCGGTGAATTCTCGGCCCTGCGTGTGCGCGGCGGACGACGCGAATTTGGAAATCAACACGCTGCGGTCGTTGTGGAACATCTCGGTTTCGGGCATGTCGGCGTCGGCGTAAAGATCCAGCCAGTTGCCGGGCGTGCCGTGCGCCTGGTAAATCGTCGCGAAACCGTTTTTGTGCGCCCAATCAATCCACGCCGGTTCCGACTGTTCCGCCATGAGGTCGGAAAGGGTGCGGCGGTAATCGTATTTCACGCGCGCGGCGTGGTCATCCTCGTTCGTGCCGAACAGCGCGGGCAGTTCGGTCTGCAATCTGTAGCCGCGCAGTTTTTCAAATTGCGCGAAGAAATCCGGCGACCAGTCGGTGCGGTATTCGTAGGAATCCTGAAAGACGGCCTGCGGCTTGGAGCCGGTGTAATTGGCGAAGGCGGAATCAAACCGCGAAAGCCAATTGGTCACAGCCTGCGGATAAGCCGGGTTCAGCATCCAGCCTTCACCACCGGGCGCGGGACGCTTCACCTTCTGACCGGACGGTTTTTGCGAAATGGCATAGACATTCCATGAACCGGCGGGCGCGGTCCAATCCACGGTGCCGTCGGCGGAAATTTTATCCGTGAGTTCAACGGATTTACCATCCGGCGAAAACGCAACGAGCGCCTGCGTTGATATGCGGTCGAATTTTTCCTCCAGCTTTCCGCCTGCCGCCACGTCGAAGGTTTTCACGACGACACTGGCGTTGGCGTCTTCGTCGCTGACGGTCGGGCCACCGAAGCACCAGCCGGTGCCGAGCGTCATGTCCACACCCATGCCCAACTGGCGGGCCTCGTCCACCGTGTATCCCATCATCGCCATCCATTTCGGACTGAGGTAACTGATGTCCTGTGCTTCCCCGCCTTTCACGCCGTAAATCGGGGTGAACTGGACGCCGCCCAGGCCCGCGTCGTGAAAACGCTGCAACTCGTGCGTGAGGTTGATCTTGTCCACCGCGCTGCCGTGCCACCACCACCACACCCAGGGCCGGGTTTGCGCGGTGAGCGCCGGCCAGGCCAGCGCGTCGTCGGCCGCTGAAGTCACGGTGGTGGTTCCAACGAGAGAGAGAAGGGAAAGCGTCCCAATCAGGCCAAGTTTGCCGGGATAAGTCATGGGTTCATTAGGCATTGATTTTTCCGCGGGGGTCAAGCGCGGAACAGCGGCAACGAACATTTTGGTAATGTATGGCAGAATGTTGCCGGGAAATTCGCTTGGCGCATTTTGCGTAAGTCGCCAAATATGTCAGGATGCCGCGTTCGCGCTGGCGTTCGTGGCGGTGTTTTGTCTTTGGTTTCTATCAAAGAAATTTGTTTACATGTATGTCCGTCTTGCATCGCGGGCAGAGATAAAGGTTCATTCCGTGTCCTTGAAGGATGGACTTTTGTTTGTCTTCGTAACCCTTGGAGCAAATCCAGTGCTTTGGCTCACCGCCCTGATTTTCCGCTTTGAGCGCATATACAAAAACTCCGAGACCAACCTTTTCAAGACAATAACGCGACCGCTCCTTGTCCCAGCCTTCCTGTGCTATGAGCTTTTTTTCCAATTCTTCACGCGAGCGCAAAACGTTCTGATAGTCAGACTGAATCATCATCATTTTGGCTTGAAGGTTGAGGACGATGCCTTGAAGTTGTATTTGTTCAGTGTAAATGGAATGGGAGGCCTGCTTGATAGAGCTTCATCTGTGATCGAAGGACATCGGCCAGGCCGGTGTTGGACTGCGTCCCGGCCAGTTGCAGAGCGCGCTGCGCGGTTGCCACCGCTTCGGGAAATCGCCCGGCCTCGGCGTAAGCGGCGGCCAGGGTGCCGAGAACGGCCGGATTTCCATCACCCGCAAGCTGATTCGCCCGCAGGGCCAGTTCCACCGCCTTGTTGCCGTTGCGCAGCGAAGCCTGCGGACAGGTTGCCAGCACCCAGGCCAGGTTATTCTGGGCTTCCGCGTAGTCGGGATTGATTTGCAGCGCCTTTTGGTAATGAGAGATCGCTTCGTCCACCTTGTCCTTTTGGAGCAGCGCGTTGCCGAGATTGTTGTGGGCTTTCGCGTAGTCGGGTATGATTTGCAGCGCCTTTTGGAAATGAGAGATCGCTTCGTCCACCTTGCCCTTTTGGAGCAGCGCGGTGCCGAGATTGTTGTGGGCTTTCGCGTAGTCGGGTATGATTTGCAGCGCCTTTTGGAAATGAGAGATTGCTTCGTCCACCTTGCCCATTTTGAGCAGCGCATTGCCAAGGTTGTAGTGGGCTTCCGCGAAGTCGGGTTTGATTTGGAGCACCATTTGGAAATGGGCGATGGCTTCGTCCACATTGTCCTTTTGGAGCAGCGCGGTGCCTAGGTTGTAGTGGGCTCCCGCGAAGTCGGGTATGATTCGCAGCGCCTTTTGGAAATGGGCAATCGCTTCGTCCACCTTGCCCTTTTGGAGCAGAGCGCTACCAAGGTTATTGTGGGCTTTCGCGTAGTCGGGTTTGATTTGCAGCGCCTTTTGGTAATGAGAGATTGCTTCGTCCACATCACCCTTTTGGAGCAGAGCGTTGCCGAGGTTATAGCAGGCTTCCGCGTAGTCGGGTTTGATTTGCAGCGCCTTTTGGTAATGGGCGATGGCATCGTCCACATTGCCCTTTTGGAGGAGCGCGTTGCCGAGGTTGTAGTGGGCTACCGCGTAGTCGGGTTTGATTTGCAGCGTCTTTTGGAATTGCGCGATCGCTTCGTCCACATTGCCCTTTTGGAGGAGCGCGTTGCCAAGGTGGTTGTAAGCCATCCAGCAATTGGGATTTAAGCGGATTGTTGTTTGCCAGAGTGTTTCGACGTCGGCATACATTCCGCACTGCTGCCACGTTAGTATGCAGAGGGGCACCAGCAACACACCACAAAGAACCGGCTTTAGGAACGGTTTTCTTCTCTCAAGAAAGCCGAATGCGGTGGTCATTCCAGCGGTCGCCAAGACGATTGGCCCAATGCCCGCTAGATACTGAAAGTGATCGGCCACAAATGAAAAACGGAACGGATAAACATTGAAAAAACCCAACGCCGGAAACAACGTTCCTGCGAAGAAGAGCAGTCCCGCCAAGGGACCTCGCGACCGTCGTCGCCACAGCCATAACCCCGCGAGCAACAGCAAGGCCGCCGCCGGGAACAGGTATTGCCACCAGACCGCCTGGCTGACGTTCCAGCGCGGATAGATAAAGACCAGATTCGCGGGCCAGAAAAGTTTTCCCAGGTAGAACCAGAAAGCGCGCCCGGCGATCAGGCACCGTTCGATGGCGGAAAAATCAAATTCCGAACCTTCTGCGCCAATGAACACGCGCTCCATCCACGCCGTGAACAGCCCGGCGGCAATCCCGACGGCAAAAAAGGGCAGCAGCGGCAGCACCTCCTTCTTCCACGACAACCGCCCCCGCTTCCACCAGAAGACCACCAGCAGAGCCGCAGGCAGTGTCGCAATCACAGTCTTCGACATCAGGCCAAGAATGAAGAGACTCAGCGCGCCGGCATAAAACGTCCACTTCCGATCCCGATCAAAATTCAAGTAAACCAGCGCAGCGCCGAGACAACACACCCCGGAGAGCGTGTTCTTGAGTTCCGTGATCCACGCCACCGTCTCCACCTCCACCGGATGCAGGGCAAAGATCGCCGCCGCCAACCAGCCTCCCGGCACGTCCATCCGCCGCAGGATCTTCACCAGCAGCAGCACGCAACAGGCGTGCAGCAGGATGTTGATGAGATGATAACCCAATGTCCTGTCACCCCACAGCCGGTGCTCCACCCAAAAGAAGCTGTGAACCAACGGATAATACTGCTGCGAAGCTCCCGGCTCTATCCAGATGCGGGCCAGCCCACCCAGCGAACGCAGTTCCGGCCTGGTGATGTGCGCGTCATCATCCCAGATCGGCTTTCCATTCCATGCAGGCTGGTAAGCAAGTACCGTCACGACAACCAGCAGCAGGGCGCAAATCCAATCGCGGTTGCCAAACAGCCCGCCGTTTGGATTTGACTGTGTAATCGCAGTTTTCAGCGTGGGGGAGTCTGCCACTCCCGGCATTTCACCGGCGGGCGAAACGGGCGTGCTTGAACGCACGGCAGGGGGGTTTTCGGGCCCGGCTTTTTTCTTCGATCCTCGACTCATCGGGTTGAACACACGATTGTAAAAGGGGTCCCCACAATTGGCAGTAATGGTCTCATCCCCCTCCTTCGACATCCCTTTTGCGCCGCCGCACAGAAAAATGACGGCAATGCCAGGCCGAAAATGGGCAATGAAAGCTTCACGTGAACGCGGAATACTCTAAATTGCCGCCCGCACGTGGCAACTGTAAATGCGCGCAATGTAAAGCGGTCATTCTTTGAACCAGGAGGTTGCCACCGCAAAGACCGCTGCGTCAGCCAGCCCAAATAAGTGTGCCATCAGGCCACGGGTTTCCAAAACGGCAAGGAAGTCGTTGGCGGTGGTTTCCAGAATTTTTTGAGAGCGGATGAGATTGAAACATTTGCGACGCCGCCACCCGGCACGTTTCCCTCTCATTTTACTGCCTTTACCACCCAATTCGGCTTTTTTTGACCTGCCATGCTGAAGCAGCCGTTGTCCTCCAACGGCTTAAAGATTGTGGCTCCAGAGGCAGGGTTCATCTGCCATGACACAGGTGGCCGAGGGTGCAACTTGACACCGCACCAAACGGAAACAACTCCCTCTCCCCGCCCAAACGGGGAGAGGGCTGGGGCGAGGGGATCGTGCTTGTAAACATTGGCTCCTCACCCCGGCCCTCTCCTCCCTGAGGGAGGCGAGGGAGAAAAAATGGTGCGTGTGTCCAGATGCACCCGGTGGCCGATGCGCGGCCAAACTCGTCTTGCTTTGCAGTGGCATTTTTCTCATAGTCGTTTTATATTTTCACCGGTGCGTCTCCAGACCTGTCCATTGATGATACGCCGTTGGTTTTTTGCCGGGATGGCGGTCGGGCTGCTGCTGTGCGCGGGTTGCGTCGCGGAGGCGGCGACGGCGGATTATCTCGTTGATGTCTGGGACACGGAGAACAACCTTCCCAGCAGCACCGTTACGGCCATCGCCCAGACCCCGGACGGCTACCTCTGGATTGGCACCTACAATGGGCTGGCCCGTTTCGACGGGGTGCGTTTTGTCACCTTTGACCCGGTCAACACGCCGGCGTTGAGCCAGACACGCGTCCAGGGGCTTTCCCTCGATGCCAATGGCACGCTGTGGATCAACACGTTTCGCGGCGGACTGACTTCCTATCACGACGGCGTGTTCCGCAACGAATGGCCGGACCAGGCCACGTTCGATTTGCACACCACGCTCGTGTATTCGTCGTCGAATCTGGTCACGTTCGTCACGCAATTTGGCGAAGTACTGCAACGCAATCCGGCCGGAACCAATTTGGATTGGAAGATTTGCACGCCGCCGCCGGGTTCGCGGCCGATTTTTCAATGCACCGACAGCGATGGCCGGTTCTGGTTTTTGTCGCGCGACGGACACATCCTTCAGTTTGCCGCCGGCGCGTTCACGGAATTGCCGCAGGACGGCGGCCTGCCCGGCAAACATATATCCGTGCTTGTCGCCGACCCGTCCGGCCGGGTTTGGGCGGGCGCCGATAATGAAATTGCCCGGTGGAATGACAGCCGGTTTGAGGACCTGACGCCCACGAATGGGGAGGCAACGCTTCAGCCGCAACTGCTTATTCCTACGAAGAACGGGGAGATGTGGGTTTTGGCTGGCGATCGTTTTCGCAAAATGGCCGGGCGCGAGTGGGTGGCGGAGGTTGCCGGGTGGCGCGGCTTGCTCGGCTGGGCTTCGGGGCGCGCGATGGGCGTGCATGAGGATCGCGAAGGCGGCCTGTGGTTCAACCACTATGGCAACGGACTTTTTCACATCACGCCGGACGGGAAATACCAGCGTCTGACGACCCAGGACAACCTGCCCGGCGACCGGGTCGGCGCCTGGTTCCAAGGCAGTGACGGGGGCGTGTGGGTGGGGATGGATCATGGTGGATTGGCGCGATTGCGCGACCGGCAATTTCATGTGATCGGCACCGCTGAAGGCCTGCCGGCGCGGACGGTATCGTCGGTTTGCGAGGACGCCAACGGCACGGTCTGGATTGGCACCGCCGGGGGTGGATTATGCCATTGGAGCAATGGGAAAATCACCTGCTTTTCGGTCGGCGCCAGCGCGTCGGCAAATTTTGTGTTTTCGGTTTTTCCGCGCGCGGACGGCGGGCTGTGGTTGAGCGCGGCCGAGGGGGAAATATTGCATCAGTTCCACGACGATCTGGTGCAGCGCGCAACGTGGGAGGTGCATGGAATCAAATCCATTTTAACCGACCGCGCGGGCCGGGTGTGGATGGGTACGAAAGCCGGCATCGCCGTGTGGTCGGGAAATGATCGGCGGTTTCTGACCACGAACGACAATGTTGCGTTGCCGGCGGTCCGGGCACTGGTGCAAACGCCGGATGGAACCGTGTGGGCCGGCGCCGATGACGGCACGCTTTACCGTTGCGAAACGAATCATTTGCAGGCCTTCCGGCCCCGGGACGCGCTGGCGGAACAGCCGATTTATTCGCTGGTTGCCGATGACAGCGGCTCCATTTGGGCGGGCACGTTCCGCGGCGGCTTGCTGCGGTTCAGCAGCGGAAAATTCTCGCGGTTCACCGCCAAGCAGGGATTGCCGGTGGACGTGATCAGTCAAATTTTGGACGACAAGCACGGCCGGCTCTGGCTGGGAACCCATCAGGGCATTTACTGCGTTGCCAAAACGGCGTTGAACGCCGTTGCCGCCGGGCGGACCAACACGCTGGATTATGTGATTTACGTGCGGCATGACGGCCTGCCGGCGCTGGAGTTTTCCGATGGATACCAGCCGGCGTGCTGGCGCGGGGCCGATGGGCGGCTCTGGTTCACCACCGTCCGCGGCGTGGTTTGTGTGGATCCGGATAAATTGACCGCCAACTCGCTCCCACCACCGGTCCTCATCGAGGAATTGCGCGTGGACGGCGAGCCGGTGGCGTTGAACGGTGGAAAAATCATCGTGCCGCCGGGGCACAAGCAGTTCGATTTCCGGTTCACCGCCTTGAGTTTTGACGCCGGCGACAAGGCGCGGTTCCGTTACCGCCTGGACGGTTTGGATGCGAACTGGGTGGACGCCGACACCTGGCGCACGGCGCAATATCGCAACCTGGAGCCACGCGACTATTGTCTCCGGGTCATCGCCTGCAACAGCGAGGGGGTTTGGAACGGGACCGGCGCAGCGGTCCGGTTTGAGGTGCAGCCGTTTTTTTACCAGACCTGGTGGTTCAAAACTTTTGCCGGGGTGGCGGTGGTCGGCGGCATTTCCCTGGCCGTGCGCCGCGGCGCCACGCGGAAATACCGCCGCCAGCTTGCGCTCTTGCAGCAACAGCACGCGATCGAACGCGACCGCGCGCGCATCGCCAAGGACATTCACGACGACATCGGCGCGGGTCTGACGCAAATCACCCTGCTCACGGAACTGGCCCGGCGCGAGCCCGAACAGGTCGGCGCGCATCTCGAACACATCTCCGGGTCCGCGCGGCAACTGACCCGGGCGATGGACGAAATCGTCTGGGCGGTGGATCCGCAGCACGACACGTTCACCGGTTTGATGGATTACATCTCCGCCTTCGCCGAGGATTTTCTCCGCACGGCGGGAATCCGTTGCCGCATGGACGTGCCCCTGGCGCTGCCCGCGATGCGCGTGGACGCCGAACTGCGTTACAATTTGTTCCTCGCGTTGAAGGAGGTGCTCAACAACGTCGTCAAGCACGCCAAAGCCACCGAGGTCTGGCTGCGGCTGCGCATTGAACCCGGCGCTTTCACCTTGACCGTCGAGGACAACGGCCAGGGCATGCCCGCCGCCGGCGACAATGGCGCGGCTGGCGCCGGCGCGGGTCGAATCACCTCCGGCTCCGGGCTGGTCAATCTGCAGAAACGCCTGGCGGCCATCGGTGGCCGTTGCGAAATCCACAGCGCCGCCGGCCAGGGAACGTGGGTGGAAATGACCCTGGTCGTCAACAACGTGGCATCACCAGTTATGGCGATTGGTCAAAACCCGCCCGGCGAGCTAGGATGAGGCAATGAGCTGTGTGTTGAGCAGGGGCAATTTCGTCAGGGCCGGGGCCGGGGGCCTGCCGGTCGGGCTGGATGAGTTTGGTGGAAGGCGGAGGGAGGATTCCTTGGTATGAGCATTTCCGTTTCCATCGTTGAAGACGATTCAGAGGTGCGGACCAGCCTGACGAAGTTGATCAATGGTTCGCCGGGTTGCCGGTGCGTGAGCCACCATGCCAGCGGGGAAGATGCCTTGCAGGAGATTCCCAAAATCAAGCCGGACGTAACGCTCATGGACATCAACCTGCCCGGCATCAATGGTGTCGAATGTGTGCGGCGGCTGAAGCCCTTGTTGCCGGCGACGCAGATCATCATGCTGACAGTGTATCAGAACACGGAAAACATTTTCAACGCCCTGGCGGCCGGGGCCACCGGTTATCTGCTCAAACAGACGCCGCCAGCTGAACTGCTTGCCGCCATCCAGAACGTGCATGTCGGCGGTTCACCCATGAGCAGCCACATCGCGCGCAAAATCGTGCAATCCTTCCAACAGCCATCCCCCGCGTCGCCCGGGGAGCAAAGCCTCTCGCCGCGCGAGGTGCAGGTTCTCAATCTGCTGACGAAAGGTTATCTCTACAAGGAAATTGCCGAGACGATGCAGGTGACCTATGCCACCGTCCACACCCACATCCGCCACATCTACGAAAAACTCCACGTGCGTTCGCGCACAGAGGCGGTGGCCAAACACCTGGGCCAGCCCCGGCCCCGGCGCGAACCGGTGGGGATTTCTTAAGCCGGGGGGGGTATCACCAGAATTGGCGATGGACAAATATAAGATATATGGTAGTGTGAAATTAATCCCGTTTGTGTTGGCCCGTGAGGTAGGGCGGCCAGGTTTTCCAACCTGGAAGCCGGTTGTGGCGGGCCGGGAATGTAAACCAAAAATTGACAGTGGAAAACGTTAAACCCTGCGTCGAACTGAATGCTCAATTTGAGCCTGATGTGCCCGGTTTCACTGGAGCGCAAGGGCTGTTTGAATATTTATCTAAATTTATGAAAACCCATACCCTGAACCAAATTGAATCCCATCGTTTCCAACCCACGAAAAATATGCCAAACCTGTTAAAACGCGCACTGGTCCTGGCCAGCGCTCTGGCCGTCCTGAGCGGCACGCTCGCCCAGGCAGCACCCGTTGACAAAGCCAACAACTCGGCCGCTCTCTCCCTCGGCACGTCCTGGGTGGGCGGAACTGCGCCCGGGCCCAACATCATCGCCGCTTGGAGCAACGATGTATCCAGTGCCTACACCACGGGCAGTTTGGGCGCCAGCACGAATTGGGAGGGCATCCAGATTCTTACTCCAGGCGGGAATGTGGCAATCCTCAACGACGGATTCACCAATACATTGGGCACGGTGGGGGTTGTGGGTCTTAATGGCATTGATATGTCCAGTGCCGGCGTGAACCTCACGTTGAGCAACTGCGTGGTGCTGAATGGTGTTCAAAATTGGAATGTCAACTCTGGAAAAACGCTGAGTTTGGGTGGAAATTTTCTCAGAAATGCCGGCAGCGTTTTGCGGTTCGGTTTGACTGGCGGTTCAACTGCAATCATTACCAATGGAAGTGCGGTTGTGAGTGCGACCGCCAGCCCAAACGCGATTCTGGGCAGCACGTACGGCAGTGTTTTCTTTGGAACCGTGAACGATGTTGATTTTGCGGCGGAAGTCAGCGCTTCAGGTGGTTTTCAAATTGTTGGAGGGTCTACAATTGGAGGGCTTTATACGGCGAATGGAACTGGCAATACCGATCCGGGCAACGCCAATGTGATAGATGTTAATAATGACGCTAGTGGCGCTTGGGGACAGCGCGCTAGTAATACGAGAGTTTGGCCCGGATTCCGTTTCAATATTCCACAGGTTTATAATAATAATGGTGCCTTCGCCACATATAATGGTGTCGGCGCATGGGTGCTTGACATCCCTTCAGGCAGAACGGTTACTTGCAATAGCGTTCTCATAACGACCAATGTGCTTACTGCACCTGTTCTGGTTAATAATGGCGCATTATCCGGCGGCACCACCGGCTTTTTCCGCATTGGCAGCGGAGGAACACAAGACCTGCTCATATACCAAAACAATTATGCGGCGCCGTTTATTATTTGTCCCAATATTACTATCAATCAGCAAGGAACCGGATCGCTTGTCAAAATGGGCGTCGGGCAGATGCAAATACAAAATGGATCTAGCTATACTGGCGGAACAGAGGTCTATGAGGGCACGCTTGAAATTGATGGGTTTGGAACTGTGGGGGTCGGCCCTCTCCAGGTGTTCGGAGGCAATTTTGCACAATCCAGCGCGGGTACGAATTTCGCGCCGGTGACTGTTTCCAGCGGCGCCACGAATAGTGTCCTGATAAATGCCACCGGTGGGAACGCCATTGATAATTCCAATTTGACCTTCAACGCCGGAACAATTCTCCAATTCGTCTATAGCAATAGTATTAGCCCCAGTGCGACTGTGCCTGCGTTGTTTGTTACCAACAACGTGCTCGCCAGCCCCCTGACGGTCGCCAGCCCGGTCACCATTAATGTGCTTTGTGGAAATCTTTCCGTCGGACAATTTCCTCTGGTCAAATACGCGGGAACCGTTGGCGGCAGCGGCGGGTCGGCCTTCGTTCTCGGAACCATTGAGCCTCTTGTTTCTGGCTATATCTCTAATAACACGGCCAACAGCTCGATTGATTTGGTCGTTACCAACGTCCTCCAACCCCTCCACTGGGCACAACCCGGCAGTGGCACTTGGGACATCAATATAACTTCGGATTGGAAAGACAATGGCGGCAATACAACGACCTATCAACAAATTGGTTCGATGGGAGATAATGTTTCGTTTGACGCCGTCTACAGCAGCGGTTCGCCTACGGTGACGCTTAATACGAATCCGATTCCGGCAAGCGTGACCTTCGCGGGTGCCAATAGTTATACCTTGACCGGAAACGGAAGTATTAGCGGCCTCGGCAGTGTGATTATATCCGGGCCAAGCACAACCTTTATTCAAACGTCAAATTCGTTCACCGGCGGATTAAATATCAATGGCGGTATTTTGAATTTCACGACGCTGACCAATCTCGGCGCGGGGGCCATCAATTTCGGCGGCGGCACGCTGCAGTACGCATCGGGCAATGTGAGCGACATTTCCGTGGGCACGGTCACCTTCGGCGCCGGCAACGGGACCATTGATCTTAACGGCAATGCCGTTACCTTTGCCAATGTGATTGGCAACGGTGGCGCCGGTGGCTTTACCTTGACCGGTAACAACACCCTGACGTTGAACGGCACCAACCGTTATTCCGGCAATACCATCATTAATTCCGGATCAACGCTTCTCTTAAGTGCCAACACTTACATCAGCAACAGCGCGGCCATCATCGTCAATGGCACGCTGAATGCGATAAACAGCACGCTCACGTTGAGCACTCCGGCCAGCCAGATTCTGGCCGGAACGGGCACGGTCCGGGGCGAAATCGCGATGGGCAGTGGCACGACGATTACGCCGGCGACCAATGGCACGATTGGCACGCTGACCATTAATGGGGATCTGACGGTCAATGGCGGCACCTTGCAGATGGATATTAATGGAACCTCCGGTACCAGGGATTTGATTGCCATCAACAGCACTGGCGGCATCGGCAGCGGCAATCTGAATTTGAATGGCGGCACAATTAACGTGAACATCACCGGCAACGACCTTGCCAATGGCAATTACCCGCTGATCACCTATACGGGAACACTGGGGGGCGGGGTCGTGAACATGAATCTGACCGGTTGGCAGTCCTTTTTATCGCAGTACGGCCAGCTCGCGTATTTGTCCGTCGGCAGTGGTGTTCTTAACATGACCGTCATTTCCGGCAATACCAACAGCGTCGTTTGGGTGGGTGGTGGCGCTAATGCCTGGGATTTGGTCACCGCAAATTGGATGGTCAACGGCGTCGCTTCCCCTCTGGGGGATTTTGCCAATGGCAACGCCGTCACTTTCAATGACTCGGGTTCCGCCAGTCCGGCGGTGAGCTTGGGCGGCATGTTTTTGCCGGCCTCGGTTACAATAAATGTCACCAACAACAATTATACCTTCAGCGGTTCCGGCAATCTTTCCGGCAACACCGGGCTTATCATCAACAGCGCCACCACAAATATTACGACCATTCTGACCCCCAATAGCAACGGCGGGGCAACCAGCATCAAAGGCGGCACGCTTCAGGTTGGCAATGGCAGCGTCAACGGTGGCATCGGCACCGGCAATGTCACGAATAACGGAACTTTGATCTTTGACCAGACTGTAAATACCACCGTGGCGGCAATCAGTGGCAATGGCAAACTGATACAGGAAGGTTCGGGGACGCTGACTTTGTTGGTGAACAACAGCTACACGGGCCTGACCAGCATCAGCAACGCCAGTGTGCTCCAGGTTGGCACCGGTGGCACCGTCGGCAGTCTCGGCACCGGTCCCGTGACTAATAACGGCACGCTTTTCTTTGATGTCAAAGCCCCCGTTACGGTCAACAACATTTCCGGCTCCGGCTCGGTTACCTTTGAACCCTTGACCATTACCTTGGGCAGTGCGCTGAGCTATCAGGGCAATACTCTTGTCACCAATGGTTCGTTGAAGCTCACGGCCAACAATCAAATTCCCAACGCCGTCACCGTCCCGGGTTCCACGGGCATTTTCGGTCTCGGCGGAACGCTGGACCTGGGCGGATACAATCAAACGGTCAACGGCTTGACCGACCTTGGGGTCCCCGTTGGCAGCTTGATTACCAACAGCGCGGCCACGGGAACCAATGTGCTCACGATTGGCAATGGTTTGATTAACACGACCAACACTTACTCTGGCCTTATCATGGACAACACGAACTTTGCAGCGATAGAACTGGTGATATTAAATCCAGGCACGACAATCCTGGCCACAAATGGCAATACTTACAGAGGCGGCACCATTGTCGGACTTGGCACGTTGCAATGCGGGCAAGGCGGACCGAACATTGATGGCGTTCCTGGCACCGGCACCATTACCCTGAGCAATGCGACGACCTTGCTCCTGGGTGGCAACGACATTACCTTTGTGGGCAATCCCGTGACGATCGCGCCGAATTCCACAGTCACGTTTGCGGAGGCAGCCGCGGGGGGTTACTCCGACACTTACTCCGGGTTGGTTTCTGGAGACGCCAACAGCACGAATGTGATTGGCAGTGAATTCACCTTCGAGAATAACAACAATACGCCAGTAGCGCCACAATTGAATGGGTTTAATGGCACCGTCCTTATTCCTGATGGGACTGGAGTCGTTGGTGATGGGACTGGAATCCGGTGGTACGGTAATCCCCAAGGCGGCACCAACACCACCTTTGAAATAGATGGAACGGGACAGATGTGGGCACGGGACGGCGCCGATGTTATCTGGCTCGGCGCTCTGCAAGGCAATGGCGGCATTTCTCTGCCGGCTAACCTTGGTGGCGCTGGCGCTACCTATGTCATCGGCTCCAAAGGCATTGACTCCATATTCTCTGGAACCATCGGCGGTTTCAATAACATCATCAAGGTCGGCGCTGGCAGGTTGACCTTTAATGGAGCGACCAATGTCATTTACGGTCTTGATGAATTTGGCGATACCACCACGAATTACATTTTGACCAACGTGGTGACTTACGTCGGCGCCACCACCGTCAGCAACGGTGTGCTGGCGTTGATTGCTCCGAACAGTTTTAATCTCACCAATTTCACCTCGTTTATTTTGGCGGGCAGCACGGCGGTTTTGGATCTGTCCAGCGCGGGTTATTCACCCGATGGCGCGACGCTGATCACCAATAGCACGCTGACTCTGGCATCACCTCAGACCCTCACCGGCATTGGCACAATCAGGGGCAGCTTGGTGGCGGGCAGCGGCACCATAGTGGAGGTCGGCTTCGGTCCCAACACCAACGGCTCGCCGGTCACCGGCGTGCTCACCATAACCAACAATGTGGAACTGAGCGGCCAGACGATCCTGAATATCACCTCGACCAATTCCAGCGAGATTGTGGCGGGGGGGACCATCACGACTGATCCGGGAACCCTCGTGGTCACCAACGCCGGTTCCGGCCTCTTCAATGGCACCCAATTCACCTTGTTCAATCAGCACGTTTCCGGCTTCGCTTCTGTGACGTTGCCGGCCATGGACCCGACCGGCACGACCAATTACTATTGGAAAAACAACCTTGCCGTGGACGGCACGATTACACTGACAAACGGCGGATTGATCGCTGTCAACCTCAATCCGACGAACATCGTCACCTCGTTCAACTTCGGCACCGGTGTGCTGACCCTGTCCTGGCCGGCGGACCACATCGGCTGGCAGTTGCAGGCGCAGACCAACTCGGCGTCGGTCGGCCTCTCCACCAACTGGGTTGATGTCGCGGGCTCGAGCGCAACCAATCAGGTGATCCTGACGGTTGACAAGACCAAGGGAACAGTGTTCTTCCGCCTGGTTTCTCCGTAAATCCGGCCGGGAACATTGAAAAAAGTTGAAGTGGTTTATGCAAGGCCGGGCCGATGTCAAGACATCGGTCCGGCAAAAGAATGAGCAAACAAATGAACAGAATGACAGAAAGTTCAGACCGGCGCAGGGGGCAGGGTTTCACGCTGATAGAATTGCTGGTGGTGATAGCCATCATTGCCATTCTGGCCGCGTTACTCTTGCCGGCGCTGGCGGCAGCCAAACGCAAGGCGGCAAGGACCCAATGCCTGTCGAACCTGCATCAGCTTTACGCCGCCTGTGTGATGTATTCAGGCGACTTCAACGATTGGTACCCGGTCTGGGACGACCCGGACGGCTCGCATCCGGTGAATTTGCTCAAAGGTGAACACTACACCCGATACGTGTTCGGCTCCAATGGCGACCCGAACAAACAGATTCCTCAGACTTATATGCTGAACGGTGCTGGTGGAAGCGGTTTCACCGGGAACACTCCCGGGAACTCGGACGAAAACCTGGGTTATTTATATGCCGGCAGTTTTATTGCCGACGGGCGAGCCCTGTGGTGTCCGGCCTACTCCAGTTCAACCGGCACAACCAATGCCTTAAGTTGGCAGGCGTATGCCAACCCGATATTTATAAGTACGGATGGCAGTGGCAATGTCCGTTCCTCTTATGAAT
>Ga0116134_1000371_pt1 | contig 23661 bp, 16 predicted proteins | sample June2015DPH_19_5_FD_89737 | JGI IMG/M metagenome (GOLD analysis project Ga0116134, IMG submission 89737) | Peatland microbial communities from SPRUCE experiment site at the Marcell Experimental Forest, Minnesota, USA - June2015DPH_19_40 | ecosystem: Environmental > Terrestrial > Soil > Wetlands... | reverse complement strand
GTGCACCTGAAATACCTGCTTCGCAATGTCCAGCCCTACAGCCGCTACCACCTTCATGGTTCGTCCTCCTCGTGGTGAGCCTATCAACTCACCTCTACGAGGCGGGTCCATCCCATTAGGTCAAAATCAGTGAGCGCTACGTTAAGCCCATCACCGGCCAACACGTCGCCCAGACCTGGAGCCAGCCCGATGATGCCGTCGAGGCCAAACCGGATATTCATGGACGGTGAGCGACCTGTACCAAAAAGACCAAACAAATTAGGAACATAATGCAATCATGGTGTTCAGCCCGGCCCCCTGAGGATTCGGTTGGTTTGGATGCGACTTATGGACACTGATGCAGGACGACCGGCAGCGGGACCGAAGGCCACGCGGATCGCTCCGCTGTGGCACACTCTGGGCCTGCTGATCATCCTGCTGGCATTTGTCTGGGTCACTTTCAGATGGCAAAGCCACAGCCTTGCAGCCGGCGAGCAGCACCACGGAAACGCGCTCCACTATTTATTCGTTATAGCCTCTGAGTGGGCGATGGCCATGTACATCTGGCTTGGCGGTCTGATCCCAGGCGCAACCCGGCTGCGCGACATCATAGGTGGACGCTGGGCCAACGTCAAAGAACTGCTGCGCGACATCACGATTGCCGCGGCGTTCTGGATTGTATTTTTCGCAGTGGGGGAGCTCAGCAGTTTTGTGGGGCGCCCCAGTCATCCCGGATCCCTCCAATTCGTAAACCCGCTTGGAGCCATTGAAGTCACACTCTGGGTCATCATGTCGATGACCGCCGGATTTTGCGAGGAGCTGGTGTTTCGCGGCTATTTCCAAAAGCAATTTCTGGCTTTGACGCGAAGCGCCGCGTTCGCCGTGCTGGCGCAGGCCGTTCTGTTCGGAATCTGCCACTGGTACCAAGGGGTCAAGCAGGCGATCCTGATCTCCGTGCTTGGGGCACTCTACGGAATCCTCGCACAATGGCGCAAAAGCCTTCGGCCGGGCATGATCTCTCATGCATGGTCGGACGTTCTCGTTGTAATTCCGACACCTTTCCGGTGAGTCGCTGCGACCGGAGAAGCGGGACTCCTCGTTGGTTCCTTCTTCATATCCAGAGCCCTTGTGGGTTTACGCATAAAGCGAAAGTGCAACCTCATAAGGTGAAAGTGAAGGTGTTACTTATTGCGAGGCTGCGCCGGGAAGCCGGGGGAACGGATCTCGATGGTTCCTGGATGCATCTTCCACTGATCAGGCAGCCAGTTGATCAGTTCGCGTTTGCGGACCTGCGACAGGTTCGTCAACAACTGCGTGAGGTACAGTTGCGGGTCCACGTCGTGGCGGCGGCAGGTGCTGGTCAGGGTGGCCAGGATCGCGGCCGTTCTGCCGCCACGCGGATTGCCGACGAAGAGGCTGTTTTTTGCGATTGAGAACCACGCGCTTCATCTCGCGCTCGCTGACATTGTTGTCGATGCTGACCGCGCCGTCCGAGCAGAAAACGTTCAGTTCCGTCCATTGGCCCAGCGCATAGTGGATCGCCTCAGCCATGGGATGCTTGGGCAGCAACTGCTCCTTCCAGGCAAGAAGCCGTTCGCGCAATTGGGCAAGCAGAGGCGCCGACTGCCGCTGACGCAGCTTCAGGCGCTCTTCCACGGAAGCATCCTTGCTTTGTCTCTCGACCGCATAGAGAGCGCGCACCCGCTCAACCGCCTCCCGCGCGATTTCGGGAGCGGCCCTTTCCGCATCGATTATCTTTCTCTTCATGTGCGCCCAACATCCTGCACGCGTGATCTCGTTGCCGGCAACGACCCCGTTGTAGCCGCCGTAGGCATCAGCCAGGAGAACCCGACGATAATCTTTCAGGAAGTACTTTGGTCCGTCGCGTCCTCGATTCAACGTGAAGTCGAAGACGTTATACGGATAGCCATCGTCGCCAACATAGACCCACATTCGTGCATTCGCTGTCTTACCTTTGCTCAGCATGGGCATGATGGTGTCATCGGTGGCCACAACGTGCGAAGCTCGCACTCGCTCCGCCATCAGTTCGTACAACGGTTCCGCCAGATCGGCTATATCTCCGCACCACACTGATTGCGTCGCCCGCGAGATCTCGAACCCTTGCCGCTGAAAGATGTCCTCCAACCTGTATAAAGGCAGGTAATCAGCGAACTTGCTCGTTACGATGTAAGCCAGCAGCCCCGGTCCGGCCATGCCCTTGTCGATCGCTGTCTCCGGCTTGGCTGCGGTTTCCATCTGCGGGTTGTTTCCATTGCTCTCGCAGCCCGGGCAGGCATATTTCTTGCGCAAATGATGGATGCGTTCGAAGTGGCCGGGAAGATATTCGACCAGCCAGCTCCGGTCCGTGCCGATTTCCTTGCGCTCGATGCCGCAGCATGGGCAAGCCCGCTCCTGCTCGCTCAGCTCGTGGACGCAGGTGGTTACAGGAAGATTTTCGAAGTTAGCGAGATTACGCCGTCCCTTGCGCCGCTTCACGCGCCGAAGTTCTTCTGCCGGTTCGCTGCGCGATGGGACGTCGTCCGGATTAACCGGCTTGCGATCCATCTCCTCGGCGAACGTCAGAAGCATCTGTGCCAGATCACCAGGGGATTGCAGACGATCAGCGCGAGGACCGTAGTACCACTTGCGATACCGCTTCAACTCCAACTGGAGCCGCAGATTTTCAACGTGAAGATCATTGGCACGCCTGCTCTGCTCTTCGGCAAGCTGCTCGTGTTTATCGGCACGTCGCTTCTCTTGGTCGCGCTCATTGATCAGCGCGCGCAGCATTGCTTGCAGCGCTTGGCTGTCATCGGACAGAGCAACAAGATTGGCTTCGCTGTCCACTTATGTATTGGACGTAAGTCGAGCCTCGCAAGTTACCTCACGCACTAACTCTTTGCAGGCTGCTTTTGTTGGTTCCGGCTGCACGTTCATAACGCGGCACCCGCTTCAGCTTCGACATATCGATCCCATCAAGGATCATCGCCAACTCGCTCGCACGCAACTCAACCGAACGCGTTCCGGCATCTAATCGCGGCAGCTTGAAAACTCCGGTCTCAAGCCGCTTATACCAAAGCACGAACCCGTCGCCGTCCCATAGCAGTATCTTCAATCTGTCGCCTCGGCGCGAACGAAAGATAAAAAGGCTGTCGCTCATAGGGTCTTGGCCGATCACTGCGCGAACCCGCTCAGCCAAACGATCAAAGCCGCAGCGCATGTCAGTCACCTCAACCGCCAGCCAGATCCGCGGCCCCTGTGTCCGGTCCAACGCGCGCAAACTCGGCAGGCCGATCATACTTCCGCTTCCAATACGGAAAGCAATGCGCGCAGATGACCCGCATCGAAGCCGGGCTCCACCACCAGGCTTCGGGCTCGCGGCAGCCGCACCTCAATCGCCCTGCCAGTCGCCGCGGGTGCCTGTTTCGCTACAGCGGCAACTTCCACCGCAACAAACTTCGCCGCTTCCGCTCCGCGAACACGCTTCTTCCAGTCGTAAAACTGCCAATCGCGAATACCCCGATCACGACAGAACGCCGCAACAGTTTGGCCGCTCGCAATCTGCTCGGAAACCAACCCGCTCCACTTCGCCCACTCTTCCGTTCGCCCGCGCCTCATCCCTCTACACTGCGACACGACGAGGCGATCTACAAGATGGGGTCTACATAGCGTTCACCAAAATCAAGATAGCGCGCATGCCGCGTCTCCGAGGCAGAGGCGCATGCTGCACGCCAACCTGCGAGCGTCTTCTCACATCCACCCTTCTTGATTTCTTTGAATGCAAAATGTGTCGGTCTAACTGGCGACGTCGAGCAAAGACGCGAATTGCCCCAGATGCCCTTCTCTCAACAGGAATCCATCTAAGCGGAAAAATTCAAACTGGCGGATTGCAAATTCCGCGAAGGGTTTCTAGTAGCAATCCCCGCTTTTACTTCGATTGCCAAAATGAATTTCACTGAATGATCTAGCTCACGACCTAGTGCTTCGTGAGAAAACCGGATACAGCCATCCAGTCTCTCAGGCGATCGGGCCATGTAGAGACATTCAGGGGCGTGAATTCCTGAATTCCAAATCCGTGCGATACACCACCATAGATATGAAGTTCCACCGGAACCCCAGCAGCCTTCAATGTCTTGTAAATATCGGGATATGTCTGAGAAATTGGATCGCTACCCCCGCATGCCATAAAGGTTGGAGGAAGGTCCCGAGTAACCGGTGTGGCCGGCTGCCCCAAGAGAGTTGTAAATGGCGCGCCGTAAATGAGCGCTTCGAATGCGGGCTTAGCAGACAGCTTATCGATGTCGTCCACCGGATTCTTCACAGGGTCGCTGAATCGTGCGCTAGCCATGCCCGATAGTGCGCCCCCGGCAGAGAACCCGATCACGCCCACCCTGTCCGGATCGACACCCCACTCCGCCGCGCGAGACTTCACCGTACGAATTGCGCGCTCCATGTCTGCAACAGCATCGTCCATCGTATACTTGCTTCCCACATCCTTTGGCAGCCGATATTTTAAAACGAAGGCGGCAATCCCGTGCTGGCTCAGCCAGTCAGCCACGCGGTAACCTTCCGGCGTGATCCACTCCTCACTGAAGCCGCCACCGGGAGCAACGATGAACGCAGCTCCCGTGTTGAGATCCTTATGTGGCAGATAGACCGTAATCGACGGCTTGTTTATGTTTGAAATGATCAGTATGTCGTCGTTTCCCTCTGCAATCGAGCTCCCCACACGGTACTTCTCAGGTTGATCGCTCATGCCTTCAGAGCCGGGAGCATCTTTCGGGTACAGTTGGATCGTAGGATGTTTCGCAGGGTTGGGCGTCATATCGCTCGGCGGTGGGCCAGGGATGGCAGGAGGGTGTTCAGTCGCAGGGCGAGTTGGGGCGGCTGGCGCGGCTTGACCGTGTGCGCAAACAGTGACGGCAATTAACACAGAGAGCAAGAACGCGTATTTCACAATCGACCCCAATCTGGAAAGGCGAATCTCCTCAAAGAACCGGTAAGAACAGAGACTTAGACGCAGGCTCAAAGAAGCAGCTAACTTCATCTCCTTATCTCCAGAATTCTAATCTTTTTTGGCGAAAACGCCGTGGTGTTCTCAAAAAGAAACAAATTCACGGACATACTCTCTCTTGAAGAGCAGCTCTCATCTTCTCCCACCCATGAGCCGCGTCTGCGACGGACTGGCCAACGGACAAGCGAAACTTCCGCAGCAGGGTCGCCGGTCAGAAGATCGCCGTGGGGTTAATCGGCGACCCGGTGCCTCCGGGTACCGCTTCCGGCGCAAGCGTCAACAGGAATACCCAACGATGCTGCTGCGCGGCCACCTGAGCCACGCGCTCGAGGTCCATGTTGTCTATGATCGGCATGCCCATCGTATTCAAAACCAACAGGTGGACGGGCATCGGGACACCGTCAATGGGGGATGGCAAGACGTCGCTTTCCACGTCACTTCCCAGTACTGCCACATCATGCTTGTGTAACCAGACCGCGCAACTTGCATCCAGACCGGGAGATGATCGACCCAAATCCCACGGTCCAAGCTTCTCTCTGCGTTCCCATCGCCCCGTCCGGATCAGGACAACGTCGCCCGGCTCGACCGTGACACCAGCTTCCTTCGCCCATCGGTCAAGATCCGCTGGATGGATTCTTTCTGTGAGGTCGAGGTAGGGCTTGTCTTCGAGGCGCGGAATATCGAAGAGGATGCCTCGGCTAAAGATTCCTGCTTTAAGAACAATGACACTGGCCTTTTCCGCTCCAGTGTCCGTGACTGTATTCCGGGCGAAACCGTTGTAGAGTTGGTCGCCGTCCATCATGTGCGCCACGGCATCGAGATGGGTCATGCCGAGACCATGAAAGGCTTCTGAATATTGATCCGAGGCGAAAATCTCGCCGGGGGTCGCTCCCGTCGCCAGCATCTTATGATCGAGCGGATGATTGTTGTCGAGGGCGGGTTCCGTCGATTCGTCGTGAGCCAGTGAGATCGCGATGCCCTCCTTGACCAGGCGCGCCGCCTCAATACGCTTAGCCGGGGTGATGAGGTTGACCGCGCCGAGCTGATCATCGGCTCCCCAGCGGCCCCAGTTGGAAAGCTCCTTTCTCCAGCGCTCGATATCGGCCTTGGTCGGTGTGGAAGCCAGGCCGCTCGCGGAAGCGGGATGGGCAGCGGCCGGCACAGTGTGGTTCGGCGTCCCGCGGCCGAACGTTTGAGCGTTCAGCGCCGGGCAGACACTCAGGGAACAGCTCGCTAAAAGAGGAATCGCGAATCTTCGAAGATGGATCATGTTGTATCTCCTTCAGTGCCGGCTCAGCCGGCGGAACGCGGTGAGAAACAGATTGTACGGATACAGGCGCTGGCGGCCCGCGTCGATCATACTCACGACTGCTGCCCGGCGCCGGGTGAGGATGGCAAAGCGGCCTCGGACAAAAGTTGCTTGAGATTGCGCACCGAAGATGCCAGCCATTGCGCGTCCCGCGCCACGTCGTCAGCCCAGACGCCACTGGCCGGTGTCCACGTTTCGAGAAATATCTGGGGCGATGAATCGCACTGCAGGATGCGGCGCAACAGCGAGAGCGCACCAATGCCGCCCTCGCCAAAGGGGGCCCCAGAAACGCAGAAGCCGACATTCGAGCCGGCAAGAACATAGTCTTTCAAGTGGTAACAGATAGCGCGCGGGCCCAGCAGGTCAAGTACGACGCCGGCATCTTCGAAGTTGCGCAAGGAATTGGCTACGTCGACGCAGAATCCGACGAGAGTACGAGGATAGCTTTGCGCCGCATCGGCGAGGACTCGAGAAGGTATCTCGAAGTGATTCTCGATGGCGAGACATATCTTCCTGGCCTCGAGCTCCTGGACGACTTCGTCGAGAAACTTGCGAATGACTTCCAGAGTGAGCGGCGATTCGCCCTGGCGCTCGAGCACAACGCGCAGATAACTTCCGCCGATGGCTTGCACGCGGTCGAGATGTTGCATGATGACGGCGCGGTCAAGAGTCATGCAACCCAGTGAGAGGCGCAGGCCGATGCGGGCGGCATGGTGGGCTAGTTTGGTCCACTCCGCGGGGGACGCATTGAGCGGGCGAGCGTTCTCGCAGACCTGGAATGAATCCAAACCGGTATCCCGGACTTGGCAAAGGAGATCGTCAAGCCGAGGCGCTTTCGAAGCATCGTTCAGCAGGTAACGGAAGACGTAACTTGTGGCTCCAATAAGTGGCTTCATTTTGGAAACGATCCTTATGTGGCTTCGATCGGCGTCTGGCGGTCCCGCAGGCTGAGCCAGAGGATCGCGCTTAACAGATTTATGATCGCAGCTATGTAGAAAAAGGTTTCGTAGCGCCCGGTCCACCGAAACAGGACGGGAAACGCAAGCGAGCTCACAAACGATCCGATGTTCCCGCACATGTTCATGGCGCCCGAGAGCGTGCCGGTGTGTCCTCCAGCAATGTCGATGCACAAGGTCCAACTGGGGCTGAGGGTGAGATCGACGCCGAATGTGGCGATGGCAAGCGCCAGGACGGCTCCTTCGGGCGTTTGCGCGTGGGGCGCGATGCACATGGCCGCGGCGCCGAGAAGGAACCCAATGACTGAGGGAATGACGCGCGAGACGCGGCCCCAATTGCGGCGATAGAGGCGGTCCACGGTAAAGCCGCTGACCCAGTTCGCCGCTGCGCCAAAGTAAAGTGGAACCGCAGCCATGACGCCCGCTTCGCCGGCTCCCAAGTGATATCGCTGCCGCAGGAAGGGCAAAAACCAAGTGAAACACAAGAAGAACGTGAAATTGGAGGCGAAGTACTGCAACATGAGAGCCGGAGTCTCACGAAGCTTCCAGATGTTTGGAGAGGCTGCGCTTTTGAGCGCGGAGGCGGCATCGGCCCGCGGCAACTCACGATCGGAGCGGATGTAGGCGCGTTCCGCGGCGCCGACCCATGGGGATTCCTCCGGCGTGTTGCGAAACCAAAGCAGCCAGACCAGCGCCCAGGTGATGCCCAACACGCCGAGGACAAGGAAAGAAAACCGCCAACCGAAACCGGCAATCGACCAGGAGACCAGCATGAGCCCGCAGGCCGCGCCCAGTCGCGAGCCGATGAAAATGATGCCCTGAGCCACTCCTGTTTCGCGAGCCGGCATCCAGGATCGAATGACGCGCGCCGAGATTGGAAAGGCGCCAGCCTCGGCCGCGCCAAAGAGAAACCAAACGCCTGCGAACATGGCCGGCCGGTGAATGACGATCGTCAATCCAGTGACCAGCGACCAAAGGCCCACCAAGATGGCCATCGGCATCCGCGATCCGAACCGGTCGGCCAGCAGGCCGGCGGGAATCTGGAAGAACGCATAGCCTAAAGCAAATGCGCCAAAGATCCATCCGAACGTGATGTCGGAGAATTGAAGTTCATGCGCTATGTCCACCTTGGCGGCGGAGACCGCGACCCGATCGACAATGGTGAGCATGGAAAGCGAGAAGAGAACGGCGAGAACAACGAAGCGCAGATGACTCTTCGTCACTCGAGGAGCGATGAAAGCTAGCCGCGAGGTCCGAATCATGATTCCCGCTCCTTCCAGGAGCAGACGCTAGCAATGCCCAGCGGGTCGATGGGGCACTCGCAGCCTTGTTGAGAGCGCGAGCTGTTCTGTCGACATACGCCGCACTGAATGCGAGCGCCTGTTTCAGCGGCCGACTGCCGGCTCAAGGGCCCCCACGAAAAAGAACGGCTCCATGAGCTTCATGATGGGGAGAAATTCGTGCTGGGTCAGATGATGCCGGATAGCCTCGCGATCGACCACATCGAGCCAATTCCAAATTCGGTTGGTCATGCGCACGTTGAAGGCGAATGTCTCAATCGGATCCTGGCGAACCGGCGAAGTGTCCGAGGTAATCCATCCGTCATAGCCGAGTTCCTTGAGATGGAACAGAAACTCGACATAGAGCCAGAGGTTGTTCGTGCCGGCCATCAGATCCCAGTCCCACTTGCCGTTGTTGTCGTTGATGTGCACGTAATAAGGGACGCCGCTGAGGGCGATCAGCGAGAGTGCCTCGGCGGGATTTTCACCGCCATAAATCGAGTGGCCGATGTCGAGGGTGATGCCGAGATTGGAACGGCCCACGGCGCTGCACAGCAGAAGAGTTTTGGCTGCCGAATCGAGAGTGCAGTGGACGCGCGTCTCCGATGGCTTGTACTCCATGAAGAGGGGCATCTCCGGAACGTAATCCGATGCCTCTCTTACACTGTCGACCATGCGGTTCCAGGCCTTCCGATAGTCGGTGTGGAAGGGATAGTCGTAGCCATCCGCCAGCGGACAGCAAGTGACTTTGTCCGCGCCCACCGCGACCGCATAATCCTTGGCCGCCTTGATCATGTCGACGGCCCGGCGGCGAATTGCCGGATCGGGACAGGCCAGCGAGCCGTAGGCAAAGATGGGGTCGCCTTTGATGTTGACGTTGATGGCGGAGATCTGGAGATTGAGCCGCTTGAGATGGGCCAGCATGATCTCGGCCGTGTCTACCTCATACGGATGAACGACCTCCGCTCCGGTGACTCCCGGAATTTCCGCCATTCGCTCGAGCTTCTGCTGGATGGTCAGCGGGTCCTGGTATTCGCAGAAACGATCGCGCAGTTTGCCGAGAAACGAGGTGATTATCGCATGTTTCAAGAGTGCGCCTACCTTTCAACAGAAAACGGAATCTCGAGCATCGAGCAGAGCTCAGTGAATCGCGGACCACGCATGTCATAGGCAACGACGCGCAAAGTGTGAGGGCCTGGAGAGACGTCCAAAGCATCCCACCATTCCTGACCCCCCAGAAAATACGGCGCACTGAGTCGGTAACTGTAAGGCTTGTTGTCGATGAAGAATTCGACACGCTTGATGGGCCAGCGTGGATCGTTGTCAGTCACGATCGCCTCAATCCAGTTACTACCCTTCAGCACCTGTCCCGGCTTCAGACCCAAGACATTGATTTTGGGCAAGGTGGCATCTTGATAATTCGGCCGCGCGGGTGCGGGCAATCCTGTCAGGCGCGCCACCTGCTCAAAGAATAACCACTTCACGTTCGACCCAATCTTCCAGTCAACCGGCGGATCCTGGAAGCCATCTCGGTAGTTACCGAGGCCGTTGTCGTAGTAGCCCCACCCCACGTGTTCTTGCACGGCAGCCTGCAAATTGAATGTGCTGACTCCGTCCTCATTGATCAGGACCGGGCGATCGTATCCTGCCCACTGCCGCATCGCCTGGATGGACTCGTGAACCGACTCCGGGGTCTGCCCGTTGGTATGGAACAGCACATAATCTACGGCCCGCATTGCCATGTCTCCCCGGCTTCCGCGACTCATGACACCGCCAACCCAGCTCGTGGAAACAGGGATCTGGTGCTCAACTGTCTTCTGCGCCAACAGAACCGCATCGAGAATGCCATCGGGCCGCATAATGGGATGCTTGTAAGATGGATTCGTTTCGTTTGCAATCTCGATCAAAATGTTGCGGTGAGGCAGGTTCTTAAGGAACAGGGACGCCTGACGGACGGCTTCTTTGGCGTAGCGGTCTTCGGGGTCTTCCTGGATGCGCTCATTCGATCCCTGATAGAAGAATCCAACAATCACCACCATGCCCAGCTTGTCTGCCTCCTCGATCACGCGCTGAAGGCGGGCCGAATACGCGGGCTTGAGGTTGCCTTGGAAATCGAATCCGCTGTTCAGTTGCGGCTGAAGCGTACCTCTTTCTCCGTAATTTCCATCCGGAGGTCCACCACCCTGCAGGTTCACCGTAAATGCAAGGATGCCGGCGTGCCGCCAATCAGGAAGCGCCGCCAGAAACTCGCGGAGGTTCCGTTCCGGGTCCCACGGTCCATCGGGGTAATCCCAAAACACCGGCCCCATTGTGTTCGAAGTATATGGATGTGCCCGAGAGCCCTCAGTCGGATAATTTGCATCGTCGAAGATCGCTTGCACCGCGCGAACATTCAGGAGCGTTCCCTGCAAGTTTGGATCGGCAGAAGCAAACCCGCTTGCAGCCGTGTACGTTGGATTGCCATTGATGGTGAATTGGGAACCATGAATTCCCACGACGGTTTGCCCATGGGCGCACTGCAACCCGGCGAGCATGAGAAGCAGTGAAGCGCTCTTCAAGATCATTCGATTCACACTAGAGCGTCAATGGCGGCGAGCGATTGACCCGAAACCAATCGTAGTTGCAAGAGCTGGAACAAGTCTAGCCGGAGTCAATCGCAAGTTCGGACGATTCTACCCTCCGCGATGAGAGCGGTCGATGCGTTATAACTCTCGGCCAAAGAGAATACCTTCGCATTTCCAATAGCGCCAAGATACCCAAGCTGAAAGCCACGGATTCGGTTGGTGGTTAACGATCGAATCGGAATCGGTGCAGATTCCTGCGGTTCATTTGCCCGCGAAACGAGACTCTACGGATGTGCTTTTGGCACTGGATTGCTGGCCGCACTCTTTTCTGTGCATGGTTTTCCACTGCATAGCTCGCCGGTAATGCCCACTCCTTCAGTAATTGTGTAGATGCGATCGGCGGCGGGAAGTCTGACTGTCTCCTTTCTGCCAGAGGGCCAGTGGATCTCGAGACTGCCCGGATCTGTAGCATCCCCTAATCCAAAATGAAGCCGGCGATCGTTGGAGCCGATGTAGCTGCCGCTGGCCAGGACATCCTGCCGCTGACGCATTCCATTCGCGGTGAGATATCCCGTTGCGCAGGTCGCATCGCGGGGGCTCTTGGGGCCACCGACAAGTCCTATTTCGACCCAATGATGATGATCGGGATTGACGTTGCGCAGCAGCACCGGCGGGCCATCAATGGGATTGATGACCACATCAATCTTGCCATCATTGAACAAATCGCCGAAGGCAGCGCCGCGCGCCGGAACTACTACCGCAAGTCCTGTACCGGTGACTGGCGGGATGTACTCGAATCTGCGCTCCTTGCCGCCTCGATCGGGTACGTTGTGGAAGAGCAGCGGCCGCTCGGCGAAAGTGGTGCCCCAGTCATGCTGATCCACCTGGGGATAAACGTGGCCGTTGACCATAAAAAGATCGAGCCAGCCATCGTTGTCGTAGTCGATGAAGCCGTCGCCCCAGCCGACAAAGGGAATCGTGGTCTGGGCGACGCCCGCCTTGTAGCTCACATCGGTGAAGCTGATGTCGCCGTCATTGTGGTAAAGCACCTTATAGTCGTCGCCGAAGTCGGTGACGAAGAAGTCGATCAGGCCGTTGTTCTCGTAATCGCCGGCGGCAATGCCCATCGAAGCAATCTCGCGCCCGTCCGCGTTGAGGCCGAACCCGGAGAGGTAGCTCTGGTCGTCGAAGGTTCCGTCCCCTTTATTGATGTAGAGATAGTTGGGTTCTGAGTCGTTGCCGACCACGAGGTCAGGTTTCCCGTTCCCCTTGATAGAAACAAAGATCGACGTGAAGCCGTAGTAGTGGTTTTTGTCTTCAACTCCCGCCTTCACCGTCACGTCGGTAAACGTGCCGTCTCCGTTGTTATGAAAGAGATGGTCAGGCTCGCCCGGAAGGCCGCGCGGACCGCAGTTCACTCCCGCCCCACGGTATTGGCAGTAGGCGATGTTCGTCGATTTGCTCCCGCCAATCGGCAAGTCGTTGCGGTCGAAATGAACGTAACCGGAGACATACAAGTCCAGAAGCCCATCGCCGTCGTAGTCGCCCCATGCCGAGCCGCTCGACCAGTTTCCCAACTGCACACCTGCCTTCTCGGCAACATCGGTGAAGGTGCCGTCGTGGTTATTGTGGTAGAGTCGGTTCTTTCCGTAGTTGCCGACAAAGAGATCGGGCCAGCCGTCGTTGTCGTAGTCTGCGACCGAGCAACCGTAGCCCCAGCGGTCGTTGGTTACGCCGGCCTGGGCTGAGACATCGGTGAATGTCCCGTCGCGGTTGTTGTGAAACAGCGCGGCATGTGGAGATTCTTCCTTTCCATCCAGCGCATCGAATGTGGAGCCGTTGACCAGGTAGATATCGAGCCAGCCATCGTTGTCATAGTCGATCAGGCACACGCCCGAGCCGTTGGTCTCGACAATGAACTTCTTTTCCGGCACGCCCATCTTGTGGCGCCAGCCCGAAAGGCCTGCCTGCTTCGTAATGTCTTCAAAGATGACTGGCCCTTTGTCGACGAATCCACCGGCCGTTATAGGCCGCCGTTGCGCGTCGTAGACCGGTGCGGCCAGAACACCTGCGGCGATGCCGCCCATCCCTCCCTGTTGCGGCACCGTTTGTCCCTGCTGTGCGTTACACAGCTCAGACAGAAAAGGCGCTATACAACAGAAACAAACAATCAAACGCATGGATCTCAAAAAGAAACTGTTCCTCGCTCCGGGCGCGATCCGCATGGAGTTTACGATACTATGTCCATCTCTAAGATGGATTTGAACTTCGGTTGTCACCAAGTGATGATATCCGCTTGGGTTTGCGATGCAGGTGAAACATTTAGGTTAAGGTGCGTCCTACGACAAAAGCCCTGGAGAAGCTGGCTCCAATAGGTCGCCGATAGACCCAAATATGAGGGCTTAGTGCTCTCCGTTGGGTTCTGCGGCTGGCGGCTCTTCCTCCACGAGTCGGTATCGTTTGCGCTCGGTCTCGCGGTGCATCGATTCCTGGTGCATCTCGGAGAGGCGTTTGACAAGGGGTTGCAGCTCATCGTTATTGTGCCCGCTGTGACGCAGCGAGATGACGAGGTGATACATAGCCGATTCGTCCGAGGGATCGTACTGTAGCGCAAGGTGGCATTCTTTGATTGCAAGGTCGTACTGTTTCAGGCTCATGTACATGCTCGCCAGGAGATTGTGGGCGCTAACCAGATCCGGCTTGCTCGTTTCGACAGTCAGCGCATCTTGCATGGCCTCCTTGAATGCGGGGCTCCCCGGCTCGGGCGTCCCGTTCATCAGCAGCTGGGCCAGCAGCATACGAAGAAGCGGGCTCGCGGGCTGCGCCTTCAGTTGGTCGCGGATCCGCACCAGAGCTTTTGCGGGATCGTTTTCCTGAAGAACGGTCAGATCGCCCGCATAAGCGCCGAGACTCTGCGTGGTATCGAGCTGTTCGGCCATGTTGAAGTCGGCTTCGGCCTTGTCGAATTCGCCCAGTTGTGCATAAAGCACGCCACGGGAAAGGTAAAGGGAGGAACCATTCGTTACGCGCTTCAATCCGACATTCAGCATGTCGATGCCCACCTGGAAGGAATCGTGGGTGAGGCAAAGGACCGCGAAAGCAACATAGTTCGTGGAATCGGCGGGATCGAGAACGATGGCCTGACGCTGCAGTTCAACGGCCTTGGGTGTGTTGCCCGTCGCCTCGTAGGCCTCTGAAGCAAGGCTGAGAATGTCCGGATCAGTTTGGTCGGACGTCAGTAAAGGGTCCAGGACCTTCACGGCTTCGTCGTTGTTCTTCTTCTCAACCAGAAGCACGGCGAGATCGTAGCTCGGATAGTTCCGACCCGGTAGAAGCTGGATTAGCTGACGAAAAACGGGAATCGCATCATCGGTCCGATTCAGCTTGACCAGGCAATATCCATAAGCTTCCAGCGAATCCGGATGGTCGGCGATTGCGTCCTGAATGAGGAGGAACTGAGATGCGGCGGCACGGCAGTCGCCGGCTTGCCTGTCGAGCATTGCCAGCATCTCCTGCGCGTTAGTGTCGTCCGGAGCGGACTTCACCAACCGTTCCAGCAGAGGAATCGCACGTCTATCACCGGTCTTGTAAAGAACCTGTATTTCCCCCATTAGGGCGGGCACGTAATTCGGCGAGATCCGGACCGCGTGGTCGAATGCTGCGACGGCTTCACTGTTGTTACCCTGCAATGCGAAGCAGACGCCCTCGAGCGTCCAGAGCTTGAATTCGGCGGGATTCCCACGCAGCTGATCCTTCAAGGTCTTCAGAGCCTTATCGTATTGCTGCGATCGAATCAGCGACTCAATGGTAGCGATTGGGACCTTACTGCCCTGAGCCTGAGCCGGCAACGCCAGGACAACGGTAAATCCCGCAAACAGAATGGATCGAAACATCTCAAATGAACTCCAGCGCTTTTCTTCGCGCGGTGGGTGCTGAAACCGCCTTCTTATAGCATAGTTCGGCAATGTCACTGCAGGCGCATCGCTGGATTGGGTTGCAGCTGTCCCCGGACCTTCCCTCCGGGCTCACCGGCATGGCTGGATGGCACACAGCGTCCCGCTGATGCCTTGCCCCTCGGTAATCGTGAAAATGCGATCCTCGGCCGGGAGCTTGACCTTCTCAACCTGACCCGAAGGCCAGTGAATCTCGGCCGTCCCGGCATCGGTTGCATCGCCCAAGCCGAAGTGAGCCCGCTGATCGTTGGACGAAATGTAGCTGCCACCGCTCATCACATCTTCACGCTGACGCATCCCGTTCGCGGTTAAATAGACGGTGGCGCCGACGGCGTCGCGTGGGCTCCTTCTGCCGGTCTTCGGGTCTGCGCCGCCTACCAATTTGAGTTCGACCCAATGGTGATGGTCGGGGTTCACGTTCTTGAGCAGCACCGGCGGTCCATCTACGGGGTTGATGACGACATCGATCTTGCCGTTGTTGAACAGGTCGCCGAAGGCGGCGCCCCGCCCTGGCACTACCACCGCCAATCCAGATCCCTTCACTGGCGGCACATAGTCGAATTTGCCGTGATGGTTATTATGAAACAGCAGCGGGCGTTCGGCATACGTAGTTCCCCAGGCGTGCTCGTCCACCTGGGGATAGACATGGCCGTTGATCATCATAAGGTCTTTCCAGCCGTCATTGTCGTAATCGATCAGACCGTCGCCCCAGCCCACAAAAGGAACAGCCATTTGGACGAACCCCGCCTCTCGGCCAACATCGGTGAAGTTGGCGTTGCCGTCGTTGCGGTAGAGCGCCTTGTAGTCGTCTGAGAAGTCCGTATCCAACACGTCAACAAAACCGTTGTTCAGGTAGTCGCCTGCGGCCAGCCCCATCGAGGCGATCTCTCGTCCGTCGAAGTTGAAGGCAAACCCGGAGACGTAACTCTGGTCGTCAAAGGTGCCGTCACCTTTATTGATGTAGAGGTAGTTCTGCTCCGAATCGTTAGCCACCAGCAGATCCAATTTGCCGTCGTTGTTTACGTCCACAAAGATCGCAGTGAATCCATAAAACCGATTCGGGTCTGAAACCCCCGCCTTCACACTGACGTCGGTGAACGTCCCGTCGCCGTTGCTATGAAAGAGATGGTCGGGCTCGCCGGGCAGGCCGCGGGGGCCGCACATGACTGGCACGCCGCGCATCTGGCAGTTTGCGTTCGAGGCTGTGCCGTCTTCGGCGCTGGGTTGATTGTTCAGATCGTAATGTACGTACCCCGAGACGAACAGATCGAGGCGGCCATCGCCATCATAGTCGCCCCAGGTTGCGCCTTTCGACCAATTGCCGAGCGTGACGCCTGCCTGTTCCGCGACGTCTGTGAACGTCCCATCGTGGTTGTTGTGGTAGAGCCGATTCTTGCCGAAATTTGCCACGAAAATGTCCGGCCAGCCGTCGTTATCAAAATCCCCGATGGCCACGCCGAAACCCCAGCGGTCGTTGGTAACGCCGGCCATTTCGGCCACGTCGGTAAAGGTTCCGTCGTGGTTATTGTGGAAGAGCGCGGCATGAGGCGGGGTACGCTTTCCGCTGATTGCGTCGTAGGTTGAGCCGTTTACCAGATAAATGTCGAGCCAGCCGTCGTTGTCGTAATCGATCAGGCCGACACCGGAACCATCGGTCTCCAAAATGTACTTCTTCTGGGGCGTGCCCATCTCATGGCGCCAGCCGGAAAGCCCGGCGGCCTGTGTCACGTCCTCGAAGACTACCGTACCTTTGTCAACGAATCCGCCGGCAGTGATCGGCCGCTTTTGTTCGTCATAAACTGGAGCGAACACGCCAGCCGAGGCTATGCCTCCCCCCATGCCGCCTTGTCCGGGCTGCGCAGGCTGCTGAGTCTGGCCCGGTGCATGCATAGAAAGGGAGATCAAAAATGCGCTGCACATCAGTTCACGAGTATGCAAGAGAACTTCTCCATTCGTTCATCTCCAACACTGTGCCTGAATCGCATCATAGTAGCAGGGAGAATCGTCAATGCTGATTCTTTTCCGGCACGTTACCAAATATAGGTGGCGATGACATGGGGCGGTCCGGCCACCGAATTAGTTACCGTGATTTGCAGGAGAATTTCAAGATTGTGGTTCTGCCAGTCAGCGAGACGCCAGCGAGCCCTTCTTTCAGATAGCGCGAAAAAAAGAAACGAACTCGCCGGCTACTTGTGTTCCGCGGGGCCCGAGTCCCGTGGTCGGGATACTTCCGCTCCGCCGGGATGGCTGTTGTATTTGTTTTCGAATGACGCTAACGAAACGACCATCGAATCTCCTCCATTTTCACTTAGGCGAAAGCCTGCCCCAATTCAAAAGCTTTGCGTCAAACGTTGATTATAAAAATGTAATCTGGAAATTTTACTGTAAATATACTGTTTGTTACTTGCGAGTCCTATGATCAGCGGTCAAACTGCCCATCGGTTTCGGGATTAGACTTTGACGGAGGCGGGAAGCATTTTCACAAGTTTGATTTTGGAGCCTGAAGACCGGTTTCGTGGCCGGCAGGTCGAATTGGGCTCGATCGAAAGATGGCAGTCGAGCGAAGCCTCGATAGTGCCTTGGTGATCACATAAGGGAGCCGTGCGGTGAACGCATTCGTCCGTAAAGGCGTGGTTGTGGTCGGGCTGGGGTTTCTTCTTCCCGGTTGCCGGGCACTTTGGGGCGCAGACACGCAGATCGTGTTGTCGCGCCAAGGCAGGGTTGTTGTGCTGGAGCCATACGCCCCCAATATTATTCGAATCACTTTGAGCTCCGAAAGGACTCCAGCGATTGCGGCCGCTGGGTATGGATTCGTAGGCACGCCGTCGATTACCGGCTGGGCCCACGAGCGAGATTCCAGAGGATACGAGGTCATTCGTTCGGGGCGAATGGTCATTCGTGTTGCTCCAGAGAACCTCCCTGCACCACACGCTATGCAGCTCGACGCGTTGAATCAGTCGCTGAGAGAGCACTATTTCGGCGGCGGTCCTCGTAGAAATGGACCATACAATGACACGATCTCTATCACAACGGCGTCCGGCAAACCGCTTCTGACGATGCGCAACTGGTTCATGATGCCCAACCGGCCGGCAGCGTCCTCCGGAAGCGCGGAGAGCGGGCAGAAGAACGATTCCGGCTACCGTGTTTCTGCAGTCTTCGATTCTCCGGCCGATGAGCACTACTACGGGCTGGGCCAACACCAACAGGGTTTTCTCGACCTCCGTGACCATCGCATTGAGTGCTGGCATGAGTACAACGCAATCGGTGGTGAGACCGTCTGCGTTCCCTTCATGGTGTCGAGCCGCGACTACGGTCTGATCTGGGACAACCCCTCGAAAACCACGATCGACCTGGGTTTCAACCTGCAGAATGTTTGGTCATCCGAGGTTGGAGATCGTGTTTCCTTTTTCGTGATCGCGGGTGATAACAGCGACGAGATCTACGAGGGCTATCGCCAACTCACTGGCATCACACCCATGTTGCCGAAGGCCACATACGGCTACATCCAAAGCAAGGCCATTTATCCCACCCAGGACCAGCTCATGGCCGTTGCGAAGGGATATCGCGACCGTAACCTGCCGCTTGATGTGCTTGTGGTGGATTTCCTGAACATGACGAAACAAGGCGAGTTGGATCTCGACCCGGTTCGATGGCCCGATCCAGACGCAATGAACAAACAGCTGCATTCGATGGGCATCAAGACGCTGCTGAGCGTGTGGCCGCATTTCGCTCCGGGCACGCGTTATTACGACATGCTAAGGCAAAAGGGTTGGCTCGTTCACACCGCAGACGGCACTCCGGACTATGGCGGCTTTAAAGACGTAATCGGTCCCAACATCGACACAACCAACCCGGAAGCCGCCCGGTGGTGGTGGGAGGCGATCAGGGATCGCTATGTGAAGCCGTACGGCTTCGATTACATTTGGCTCGATGAAACGGAGCCAGACATCGATCCGGCCAAGGACTTTTTCTATGTCGGCTCGGGGACCCGGTATTACAACGTCTATCCCTTGTTCCACACAGCATCGGTTTACGAGGGCTTCCGGCGCGATTTCGGGGACAGCAGGCGGGTCATGATTCTCGCCCGTGCCGCGTATCTTGGAGCGCAACGAAACGGCACGGTCTTTTGGTCGAGTGATGTCAGGTCAACCTGGGATATGTTGAAGCGTTCAATCCCGGCGGGATTGGGCTTCACTGCCTCCGGCATGCCGTATTGGGACACAGACATTGCGGGTTTCTTTTCACCAAGTATTCCGTCCACGTACCACGCGGCACATGCACCTTTGATTGACCCTTCAGACGCCCAGAGAAACGTCGGCAATTACGAAGACTATCCTGAGCTGTTTGTGCGGTGGTTCGAATGGGGCGCTTTCCAGCCAGTAATGAGGGCCCACGGAGAGCGAGAGCACAATGAGGTTTGGTCGTATGGCAAACAGGCCGAGCCCATCCTCGAGAAGTATCTGCGCCTGCGCTATAAGCTTCTGCCCTACATCTACTCCCTCGGATTCCATACCTACCAGACAGGCGCGCCGTATACGCGTGCGCTGTTCATGGATTTTCCGGACGACCCGAATGTAGCTGATATTGGCGACGAGTACATGTTCGGACCGGCGTTTCTCGTCGCGCCGGTAACCGAACAGGGGGCTATCAGCCGCAAGGTCTATCTGCCCGCCGGAACCGTCTGGTACAACTACTGGACAAACAAACGGTTGACAGGCGGCCAGACCGTTGAAGTGTCGGCGCCGATCGACACCATTCCGCTCTTTATCCGTGCAGGTTCGATTGTTCCTCTCGGAAACGAGATCCTTAGCGCCGAGGAGCCGCAGACAATTGCTTGCGTACTTATTTATCCAGGCGCCGATGGTGACTTCACTGTCTACAACGACGATGGACAGACGTACGCATACGAGAAGGGAAACTCTAAAATCACACGCTTGCATTGGAACGATGCGGCCAGGCAACTGACGCACGAAGGGCCAGAAGCCTGGACCGGGTCCGACGCGGGCATTGTCAAGATCGTGGGACGCTGAGCGATCCCCATCACGAAGCGCCCTGACACTTAACGCTGTCAAATGCAAACGGAACGAATGTGAATAAGGAGACCTGCACGAAACATTGACCAAGTCAGTCACAAACTTTATGCCGCCTTTCGCCGGCGCAGCCACGCCGGAGCGAGCTAAGCGCACTATCCGCGAAAGCCGTATGGATGCGGGACTAGAATCAACTGGGCCTCAAGCCTAGGTCCCCCGCGAACTTTGAACTGCGCCTGAGCGCTGTTGTACACTCCCCTTGATGAAATCCGCTGTTCTCTGCACCCTCGTTCTTGTCGCATCCGCCGCGCTTGTCGCAGCCCAGGAAGCCAAACCCAAACCCGAGGAGACGGAAGTCTGGGAGCCCGTCCCGTCCGCCATCACACCCGGTGCTACCTGCGGCGCGCCTCCTTCCGACGCCATCATCCTCTTCGATGGCAAGAATGAGGACGAATGGGTTTCCGCGCAGGACCACACGCCGGCAAAATGGATCGTCGCCCACGGCCTGCTCACCGTCGTCAAAGCCACCGGCAGCATCGAGACCCGGCGCACCTTCAAGGACTACCAGCTCCACGTCGAGTGGCGTGTTCCCGCCAATATCACCGGCTCCGGCCAGGGCCGCGGAAACAGCGGCGTCTTCCTCGCCTCGACCGGCCCTGGCGACGCCGGCTACGAACTCCAGGTCCTCGACCCGTGGAACAATCCCACCTACGTGAACGGCATGGCCGGCAGCCTGTACAAGCAGGCCATTCCCCTCGTCAACCCCGGCCGCAGGCCCGGCGAGTGGCAGACCTACGACGTGGTGTGGACCGCGCCCATCTTCAATGACGACGGTTCGCTGAAAACGCCCGCCTACGCCACCGTCTTCTTCAACGGCGTCCTGGTCGAAAACCACTTCGCGCTCAAGGGCCAGACCCTCTACATCGGTCAGCCGTTCTACAAGAAGTACGACCGCGCGCCCATCAAGCTCCAGGCCCATGGCGACAAGAGCGAGCCGCTCAGCTTCCGCAACATCTGGGTCCGCGAGATCCCGTGAAGAAAGTGATCAGTGGACAGTGATCAGTGGGCTTCGGCCAACCACATTTGCTGCCCCTCGAAAGCTGATGAGCAGGGTACTCCTAGCTCCTTCGAGCCAAGCAGCTTCCGAATACAGCGACGCGATCGCCTCGTCGGACGTGCTGATTTCTGCGCGGTAACGTAGGGTAACCTCTGAGAGCGGCAAGTCGAGATTGTGCGGTTCTTGACCGGGCCGTAGATCAATTTCTTTGGCGGACCCACAACAATGAAGGTGTAGAGCGGTCACGGCAGGGCAAGCAGCTGTTTGATAGTTGACGAAACCAGGCCATACCACTCGGCTACTCCGTTCGCGCCCAGTTTGCCGTTCCGGTCGGTTGGTCGGCTATCGGTCAATAGCTGGTTAAGCAATAGCGCGCCAAGGAGTGTAAAGCAGGCAGCACGGAGTTGCTTGGAGGTTCCGCCTCCCCCCAACAAAATCGATCATTTTAGTCCGGCGGGCGGGATCAGTCTTCGAAAACGCCCAAGGGTCCGGGAACCGTAGGGAGCACTCGCCGAGGAAAGTGCGCTCTGTGCCCCTTCTTAGTCCGGCACTCATACCGGGGTTTCCCAGGCTATTTATAACAGGCTCTAGTTTCAATCGGCTAGCGACAGTGATGAGTCGAGCCGGACGCCCGCGAGCGAGATAGAGGCGCCGATGTAATGCTGTGCAATTCTTTCCTGGCTCTCGAGAGCTGTGTCGCTGCCAATTCGCATGAGAAGGCACACTCCCGCGCAATGATCGGAGTGCCCGTCGAAGTTGCGTCGGCTAGTTTGGCTTAGCGCGAGGGATAAACAGACGCAGGCGAATCTCCCAGGTGGTTGATTGGCCAGGATGCAGCGTGACCATGCCTGTGTCCATCCCGTTCCACTCCTTGCCAAACGGATCGACAAAGTTGAACTGGTCTTCCACCGCGACAAAGTTCTTACCCTGAGGCGAGTACACCTGCACCGTCTTGATCGCGGGGGATACTCCTTCAACAGTGATGCCGTAGTGGGCCTCGGGATCGGTCAGTCTCACGTCCACAACGCCGTTAGATCGCTGCAGGTGAGAGAAGTTGTCGTCGAGCGCGCGATCGTCAAGCGCGACCCCATCCGGAGCCCGATAGTCGTAGAGAGTTCTGCCCACAGGCTTGAGCGCTCCCGTCGGGCGCTCCTCCTGATAGCTGGTGATGACCGCCATCGTCTCGGCAGGAATATGAATCTGCGCCTGGGCGCGGTCCTGGCTGGGAATGGTGAAGTAAGGGTGTGCGCCGATGGCGATGGGCTCATCTTCGTGACCGATGTTCCTCGCTGTGACCTTCTCGTCGATCACATCGCCTGTGAGTGCAAATGTGAAATGCAGATCGGTTTCGGAGAGCCAGATGCCATCGAAACTGCCAGCATGGATGACAGCCGACGCGGTCTGACCGTCGACTGTTTTTTCGATGTGCACATCTTGCGCTTGATCATTGGAGATCAGGCCGTGCATGACGACGCCCGTTTGCGAAGGCGGCGCCGAAGGAGCTCGGACCTGTGGATTTGCAGGAAGTGCGAGTGCATGCCCATGCCACTCCGTGATGACGGAGGATCCGTCGGCGGATCGCTGCCCGAAGATTCGGTTGGGAAAGGGAATCAGAAAGGCTGTGCCAAAACTCGCACCGAAGCCGCTGGACCTTCCGGCTGCGTCATTGAGGCGGCTGACCAGCTCTTCGAGCGTGGGTGAGGCAAGGAGGGAGATCTCTCCCTTGCTCGGGATGTTGGCGGTGATCTGAAAGACGTTCATGCCGAGGCCGGGTAGGAAGGTGAGAGAGAGAAACTCGGGCTTTGTGCCGTGGCTCGTCGCTGCGCGATGGAGAGTGACCGGGGCCTCTTCACCAATTTGAAGCGGTGCCGAAACTCCGGGCTGACCGTTCGCCCGTGCAGCAAGAAATGGGAAGCAGGCAACGAAGATGGATAAGGACAAGAGTCGCAGAATGTGTTCGTGGGAGTTTGGGTTTTTCTTCATGGCTAATTCTCTCCTTCTCTTTCAAGCGAGTGGTTGCGATTTTTTGCCGCTGGCTAAGTTTAGCCGCGAGGGCGAAGACTAGCGGCCCATTACAAGTGATCGCCGGCTCGTTGCCGGAATAAGCAAGGCGGTCATCTCCTCGCCTGAACGCTTCGTAGTTTTCGCTATCTTTGGCGTCCCTCGCCACTTCGATGGTCCCATGGGATTGATCTATGCATCTGCAGCGCTTTTCCTCTTGGGCGCAATCATTGGCTTCGCTCTGTACGCCCGCCAATAAGGACGACCGCCGCATTCCACGTGGACGAGTAGTCGGCTACGCGTCCACATGGTTTCCAACCCATGCACAGCTTTGGAATTCACTTCTCTCGGTAGCCGGTTTTACGGCCACGTGAAAGAACAATTAGTAAACAGAAGCCGACTTGAACGAAGCCGCTGCGGCGGCGGACGCTTGCGCGTGTACCCGAGCTGACATGGGTGGCTAACGACATAGTTTTGGTCACAGAGAAGGAGGATCTCTGTGAACCAACTACGTCAGC
>Ga0116134_1000370_pt1 | contig 23663 bp, 8 predicted proteins | sample June2015DPH_19_5_FD_89737 | JGI IMG/M metagenome (GOLD analysis project Ga0116134, IMG submission 89737) | Peatland microbial communities from SPRUCE experiment site at the Marcell Experimental Forest, Minnesota, USA - June2015DPH_19_40 | ecosystem: Environmental > Terrestrial > Soil > Wetlands >... | reverse complement strand
CAGGTCGCCGGGAAAGTTGATGGCCGAACCGGTCGTTTTGCCGTGTTCCAGCGCGAATTCATTCGCGGCGGCGTCAATCTGGCGCAGGTTGTTGATGCAGGCATTTTGCTGTGCGGTGGCGCGGGCTTTCACGAAGTTGGGAATGGCAATCGCCGCCAACAGGCCGATAATGGCCACGACAATCATGATTTCCACCAAGGTGAAACCTGCCTTGCGGAGGGTTTTGGTATTTTTCATTTTTATTTTTCTTTCCGTTTGTTGCGGCGTGAACAAGACAACAGGCGGGTTACAATGATTACACTTTGTTCACTGATTGCCTGCTGCAACCGCACCTTTATAGGCAGGTTAGCACTCGCTGCGTCAAAGTCCAAGCAAACCAGACTGACAATTACCTCAAAAATGGGCATTTGTGTTAATTCGACACGACCAGTCTGCTCACACAGGACCTAAAAGGGTGGCTCTTGCACTGCCACGGGCCGGTTCCCGACGGAAAAAACCTCATGAACTGTCTGCGGCCAGTTCCTTCGCCGCCAGCACAAACAGCCCGGCGATGAACACCGACCCGGCCACCCTGAAAAACTGCCGTTGTTCCGCATCCGCCTGAGCGGCCATGCTTGGTTTAAGTTGACAGATGTGTTGCTTCCAGCGGTTTAGGGATGGGCCAGGCGGAAGAACAGATTTCCTGTGAGCGGTGCAAAGGTCACGCTGTTGGTTCCTTGATAGCTTTGCACCGTGCCCCCGTAGTTTGCCCAGTTGGGCATTGATAAGTTGCCGTTAGTTTGAAGCTCCCAGCCGGTCGCAGAAGACGGCCAGGCAAGCACCACACACGCGGGCAAGGGCCCCGCAATGACGGAGGTCGTCGGACCAAAGTAGGCGATGTTGAGCTGCGGCGCAACCGGGGTTCCGGGTGCGATATAAATGGCCAGGCCGGCCACGTCGCCCAGGCCGCTGGCGAAGAGGACGGGGGTGGACGACAATACTCCATCCGTATTGATGAACTCGTAAACATTGCCGCTGGTGCCATCCGCCTCGAACAGATTGCCGCCGGCATCAAAGGCCAGGCTGGTGACGTCGCTCAAGTCGCCGTAGAAGAGGGTCTGATTGGTGGACACGCCGGTGGGGGTGTTGGTGAATTCACTGATGGCGTAGCCTTCGCCTACGAATAGATTGCCGTTGCGATCAATGGCCACCCCTCCCTCGTAGCTGCCATAATTAGATGCAGGGAAAACCAGGCGGGTGGTTTGGTAAATCGGGGCGCTGAGGTTGCCAAACTCCATCAGATAACCGCCGCCCGCCTCGAACAGATTGGCGCGATTGTTGTCAAAGGCCAGGCTGTAGGCATAACCGGCGGGGGCGAGGAACGGATTGGGATCTCCCAGGGGAAAATTGTTCCAAATCCCAGGCGTGCCGGTAGGGGTTAATTTGTTAATGCCAGCGTACGCGTAGTCGCCCACGAATAGATTGCCGCTGTTGTCGAAAGCCACGCCGCCGCCGCAGCCAAAGGAAACTCCCTCTTCATATATGGGAATTTGGTTCGAGAGCGACAAAGTTCCGGCATTATTGGTGACCTCATAAAGGTAGTAATAATCGGATATGAACAGGTCGCCGGAGTTGTCAAAGGCCAGGCTGCCGTAGGAGTTGCCGTTGACCCCGCCCCTAAAGAGCGCCTGGGTCGCAGCGCCATTCGTCGTGTTGAAACTGTAAATGGGGCCGTCGCTTTCGATCACATACAAATTGGGCTGCGGGGCGACGGGCGTTTGAACGCCAAGATTCATGGCCTCGCAGGTGGCCCCCAAGCCGCTGGCATAGAGAGTCCGGGTGGACGACAGGGTTCCCGCGTTGTTGGCGAACTCGTAAACATTGCCGTCGTCACCGTCCACCTCATACAGGTTGCCAATAGGGTCGCAGGCCAGGCAGGCGACATTGACGGTGGCAATGGTGATGGGGGTGGACGACAGCACGCCGCCATTATACCAGGCGGCCGAATTATTATTAACAAACTCAAAAATGACACCATTGTAGGGTGGCACATCGTATTCGTAGTCGGCATAGCCAATGAACAGATCGCCGTTGGCATCAAAAACCAGGCTGCTGGGGATCCCGTCCACGGGAAAAGGGGGCTCCTGTGGAACGGTTGAGAGCGTTCCTCCGTTGTTGGCGCATTCCTCAACACTGCCGCTGTCCTGCACAAACAGGTTGCCGTGACTGTCAAAAACCAGGACATCACCATAGGCGAAGACTGGGAACGGGGTCGGAGTGGAGGACAAAGTTCCAGCGGTATTGATGAACTCGTTGACGCTGAAGCTGCCATTATCCAACTCATACAAGTCGCCGTTGGTGTCAAAGGCCAGTCCGGTCGGTTCATTCAAGCCGCTGGCAAAGACAACCGGAACTCCGTTTTTTGGGATTTCGTAAATATTGCTGATCCCGTCCGACGCGAACAGGTTGCCCTGGCTGTCAACGGCCATGCCGACGGGTTCAAACGACAAACCGCTGGCGATGGTTTGCTGGCTGCCGCTGCCCGCCGGCGGGGCGAACGAGTAAATGGAACCAGTATATGGATAACTGGATTCCTCGCCCGCCACATACAACTTGGGCGGCGGCGCGACGGGCAGAAAAGCCAGGCCGCCGGCGTAAATACTGCCGACAAAGATGGTGGGTGTGGACGACAGCGTTCCGGCATTATTCGTGAACTCGTAAATATTGCCGTCGTTTTCGTCCGTAATGAACAGGTTGCCGTGACTGTCAAAGGCCAAACCGTATGCTAACGAGTCGCCGGACAAGAGGACGGGGTAGGGCGATAGCGTTCCGGCGGTATTGATGAACTCAAAAATGCCGTAGTATCCACCTTCACCAAAGAACAGGTCGCCGCTGCTGTCAAAGGCCAGCGAACCTAGAAAGCTTCCGTAAGGGGAGAAATAAGTGGGATTGGTGGATAAAGTTCCCGCGTTGTTGGTGAACTCGTAAATGCCCTCTTCATCCACCGCAAACAGGTCGCCCTGGCTGTCAAAAGCGAGGCCGTTCACGTGGTCTCCATCATCGGTGCCGAAGGTGACAGGGGTGGACGACAAAATTCCACCCGTGTTGATGAACTCGTTGATACTGGTATTGTCACCATTCGCATCAACCTCAAACACGTCGCCCTGGCTGTCCACCGCCAGGCTGGCGGGGTAATTCAAGCCAGTGGCAACTGTGTGCATTAATCCATTGGTGGTGATTTCATAAATGTCGCCAAAGTCGGTGCTAAAGTTGCCGCCCGTCGCCAGGAACACATTGCCCTGGCTGTCCACGGCCACGGCCGTGGTGACTGAGCCGAAGATGTTGGTGATGGTGCTCTGGCTTCCCGCGCCAACCGCCGAGTTGAACCGGTACAGGCCGTTGCCCCACGTCGCATACAGCGTATCCGCCCGCGCACCCGGCGGCCCGAACGCCAGCAAGGCCAGCGCGATGAGGAGGGGTTTAATTTGTTTTTTCATATTGATGCCTTTTCAGAGTTTGAGGGATTAAGGGAAAGACGAACGGGAAATAAAACCGGGTTGCGGGAAGAACCGGTGACGCGTGGATAGACCGATGAACCAAGCCAACCCACGCCGAAACGGCGCATCGTGGCGCGACTTGATTCAAATGATTTCTTGCTTTGCACAAACCGCCTCCCTCGTTGCGGAAACCGGCCCTGACCTGAATTGTCTTTAATATAGCAAATTAGGGTAATTAAATGCAAGCATTAAATTTCAAGAAATGGCGCTGTGAAGCAGGACGGCTCGCCGCCGTGGTTTGACTGCGGCATTGCGCTTCGGCTTGTTCAAGCGGCCCGAGCGACCGTTTGCTCATTCGCTTTAGCCCTGGCCCAAGCCGTTGGCGTAAACTCTCTGATCCGGGTAATTTTGGCCGTTGGCAAGCGGGTGAACAAATCTTTGAGGTAATCAAACGGGTTGATTCCATGCCGCCGGCAACTGCCCAGCAGCGTGTGGATCTTCTCCCATGCAAGAGCAACAAAGCCCGCCCGGCCAGTTCCTTCGCCGCCAGCACGAACAGCCCGGCGATGAACACCGACCCGGCCACCTTGAAAAACCTGCCGTTGTTCCAGCCTTGTTTCCCGGAAAGGCCATCGGCATGATTCGCCCATGCGCAAGTTTTCCAATTTCATTTTCGCACTCATCTTCGCCTCCAACCTGTTTGCGCGCGAAAGCACGCGGCTCGATTCCGGCTGGCGTTTCAAATCGGGCGAGGCCACCAACGCCGCGCAATCGGACTTCAATGACGGCGACTGGCTGACGGTTTCGATTCCGCACAATTGGGGCTGGGAAGAGGCGCAACAGGGAAAGGATTTTTATCGCGGTCCCGGCTGGTACCGGCGCGACCTGAACCCCGGCGCGCCGCAATCCGGCAAAAGATATTTTTTGCGGTTCGAGGCGGCCAGTTCGGTGGCGGACGTTTATTTGAATGGCGAACGGCTTGGACAACATCGCGGCGCGTTTGGCGCCTTTGGTTTTGAAATCACAACCAATTTGTCCGCCACCGGCACGAATGTGCTCGCGGTGCGCGTCAGCAACGCGCCGGAGCCGGACCTCGCGCCGTTGAGCGGCGACTTTTCGGTCTATGGCGGGATTTATCGGCCGGTGCATCTGATTGTGACCGGCGGTGAAAATTTCACGCTCGCGGACCACGGCTCACCCGGCGTCGCCTGGCTCCAGACGAGCGTCACAAAAAAACAGGCGGTGATTGACGTAACAGCGCAGATTTCCAACGGCACACGGCGGAACCAGCCGCTGACGCTGGTCGCGAGCGTGTTCGATGCCGGCGGCAAGCTGGTGGCGAAGAGCGAACAACCCGTCCAACTAGCGGCCAATGTCACCGCGCCGTATCCGTTGTGGGTGGTGGTGCCCAACCCGCATTTATGGAACGGGCGCCAGGACCCGTATCTTTACCAGGCGGTTGTGGAGTTGCGTTCGGCGAACGGCGTGGTGGATTCGGTCGGGCAACCGCTGGGCCTGCGGTTTTATTCGGTGGATCCCGACAAGGGATTCTTCCTTGACGGCCAGCCGTATCATCTGCACGGCGTGGACCGGCATCAGGACCGGTTCAACCAGGGCTGGGCAATTTCCGAGGCGGACATGGACGAGGACATCCAGCTCATCAAGGAAATCGGCGCCACGGTCATCCGCTGCGCGCATTATCAGCACAGCGATTATTTTTACAGCCTGTGCGACAAGGCCGGGATTCTCGTCTGGGCGGAACTGCCGCAGGTGAATGAAATCAATTCGTCACCGCAATTCGCGGAGACCTCGCGCAACCAGTTGCTCGAGCTCATCCGGCAAAACATCAATCATCCTTCCATTTTTGTCTGGAGCCTGTTCAACGAACTCGGGGCCAACAAACCCGACCCGCACCGTTTGTTGCAGGACTTGAAAATCGTTGCCAACGGCGAAGACCCGACGCGCCCGACCATCGCCGCCACCTGCACGGATAAATTGCCGCAAATGAACAAAATCCCGGACCTGCTCGGCTGGAACATTTATCCCGGCTGGTATTCCGGCTGGGGAACCAAGGACGACTTTGGCAGGTCACTGGACTCACGCCGTCAGGACAGCCGGCACGGTGGATTTTGCGTGAGCGAATATGGCGCGGGCGCGAACGTAACCCAGCACGAACAAAATCCCAAACAGCCCGTCCCGACCGGCCAGTGGCATCCAGAAGAATGGCAGGCCATCGTCCACGAGACCGCCTGGCCGGCGATGAAGGCGCGTCCCTTTGTCTGGGGCACGTTTGTCTGGAACATGTTCGACTTCGCCGTCAGCACGCGCCACGAAGGCGGAGTGCCGGGCCGCAACGACAAGGGGCTGGTGACTTACGACCGCAAAATAAAAAAAGACGCATTTTATTTCTACCAGGCCAACTGGTCGGACGAACCAATGGTTTACATCACCAGCCGGCGTTTTACCGAACGCACCAATGCGGTGACGGACGTGAAAATTTATTCCAACGCCAGGGAAGTGGAATTGCTGCTCAACGGAAAATCACAGGGCAAACGCAGTGACGGAACGAACGGTGTGTTCATTTGGAAGGACGTTCAACTGAACCCCGGCGAAAACCGCGTGGAAGCCAAAGCCGGGCGCAACGGCAACGGTTTGAGTGACAGTTGTGTGTGGATACTGAAGCCAGCTCAATAAACACAAACCCAGACATAAATTATTTACCGCAGAGAACACAAAGAGCACAAAAGGTGCGAGCGTCCTCGCGAGCCGTTCCCTCATTGCAACAGGACTGAACGATAGAACTGTTGATTTGCGTTTGGTGCCGCTGAATTTGTAAAACCAAACATTCCATTCACAGGGCAATTAGTGCTGATGCTCACCCAATTTATGAGGTCTGAGGAGGCTTCAATGGCATAGGCATGCCCGTCATAACCAGTAAACTGCACAAGGGTTTGGCCGTTCACCGGGGTAATCGAACCGATGGAATCGGCGCGCAACAATGACAATAGCTGGCTGGGAATTATCTCGTAAGCCTCATCGCTGATGTCGGAACTGAGGTTGAGGAATGGTGATTGTTCCGTCAGTTGAGGTGTCGCCAAAATATCTCCAACATCCCGGAAAAACCGGCCCGGCTGGTTCATTCGGTCGGATTGAATAGCATTGGCAATGACTGATGCCTGCGGCGAGTTCGACGAAATGACCACCGCGTCGAATTGATCGGGAAGCGTGTTTGTCCATGCGGTCAGACCGTTGAGCAACACCAGCCAGGCATTGGGGTCGGGATTGTTGACGGAGGGAACCGAGCGGAGATCATTGGTGTTAAGCAAAGACGCCAATAGGCTTGCCAAGTGCCAGTCTTGGACGGGCGCCATTGCTGCGGCATCGGTCGCATCCAAATCTCCCGTCCAATTTTCCCAAACAGCCAATCCGTTGGCGGTCGCGAGGATGTTTGTCGCTTTGAGAAAAATCGTCTGCCAGGGCGTGCCGCGGTGAACCTGCCCCAACCAATCAGGATTCAACGTCTGACCATTGGGAAAATTCCAGTCGTCGGAAGACCAGACTTGCGGGTCTTTGATGGCCAAATTGTAGGGATTTTGGTCGGAACTTGGTGCGTTTGGATTGCCACCCCAGGGCATGTAACGGGCGTTCAACAGCCCTAGATTCGCCGGCCAGTTGAAATTTCTGTCCAGGCTGTTGCCGGGAGCACCTTGTAAATCGCTGGCAATATAATGAACCAGCGGATCGTTTGCCTGCCATGTGACGTGCTGGAAAGCAGTTGCCGTCGGCGTGTAAGGAGCCTGCATGGCGTTGGTTGCTTGGGCCAGAGCAACAATCTGACTCTCACCTGGGTTGCTCGGATAGAGCAGGGCGAGATGGTAGAAAGCCCGGAAACCGTCTATCTCGTTTTGAAGCAAAGTTGGATTCGTTTGATCCCAAGTACCGCTGGCACCCGGAGTATACAGCCCAAGTGACACCCCAACCTGACTGACATACCCGTAGGGGAAACCTTGGCTATTAAGGTTCGTGTCCCATAAATCATCGCCTTGATCTTGGCTTGGGCTTCCCGTGTCATACTCTTGCAAGATTTCCGTGCTCAAATCGCGGCTGCTATCCGGCCCACTCAATTGCACGTAGTCAATAATTCTTCCGCTGGCCACATCCACCATGACCGCTTGAATATTGTTCGTCACCAGCAAACCCCAATGCGGCTGCGGATAATTGATGCCGTTCATGACCACGTTGGTTTCGTACGGCAGCACCGAATTGGCCGTCAAATAAGGGGTTCCACCCACATTGAAGCGATAAATCGAATTCGGTATGACAGTGACGCTTTGATTTAGCGGGATTTGGAACGAGGGGTTGGGAGCATAGAAATTGTAACCCGGCCAGTCGCCATTGGTCGCGTTTGGGATTTGAAGGGAGCCTGAAAGAATCATGACAGCGTTGGCGCTAAAACCCTCGTCGTTTGTCAGTGTCATAACCAGATAGTCTGTCACGAAAATGTTCACCGGACGGGTGTAGTCGTTGCTGTATGAATTCCAGCATTCCACACCGAGTTGATTGGTGATGCTGAGGATTAACATTTGGTTATACGAATAAGTATTGGGCGATGCGGTGGGGCTTGTGCGGGTGACCTGCAACTTGCGCGCAAGCTGGAAGGCGCTTTCCATCGCAAATTCGTTGAAATTGGGAAAGCCTTTTTTTGTGCCGATAATCAGCGGCACGCCGAACAAGAGGTCATTCGGCTGTAGCGCGGCAACGACATTGGAACCGCCATTCAAGCTGCGCAATGTATTGGTGAAAATGCTGGTGTCTGTCACTTCGACAAAATTGGTGATATAGACATTGCCATTTTCCACACCGAAGACCGGCTGGAATACGGTGGGCAGCGGAGTCAGAGGTGTGGAATTGTCGTAATAGCGATTGGTCGAGGCGTCGTAAATGTTTGCCGCGACTTGCAACAGCCGATGGACGGCAGGTGTGTATTGGTTCGTCGGGTAAATCTGAATCCGCATCAAATCGAGATTCAACTCCGATGACAGCAAACGGGAGGCAACATTGGTAAAGAAACCGACCGGGCTTCCAGTATTGAGGATCGGCGCAGCGTTTGCCAATGTCAGCGTTGCCATCAGCGCCCAAACACAGAGAAAGAGTTTCAAGCAACCTTGTCGGGATGGCGTCAACCTTCGTTGGCTTGGGCAACCTTGTCCCGCTGAGTTTCTCATTATTAGAATTCTAATACTTCGCAGATATTTTTCCAGCTTTTATTTATCGCTAAGCGCCGCGTTAGCGTTGACTCCCCCCCAAGACATTCATCTCCGCTCAGCAATCATACATTGCCAACCTTCGAGCACGGCCACCAACCCGGACGGGCATGGGTGAAGGCCGGCCGGATTTCTACGCGCTGGACAACCGCGGGCCGGGGTTTAGAGTGGTAAACAAATCATCACCACGCCGAACACCGCGCTCCCGCCCGGCGTGGATGGTTTGGAAAATGCTGGTTGGACTGACAAACAAATAACACTAAACACTATGTCAAACCCATCCTTTGAGGTTTTGCTCGTCGGCGATCAGCCCGAGTGTCTGCGGCTGCTGCGCCAGCAACAGTTTGAGGTGGTTGGCGCCGGCCGGCTGGCGGACGGTCTGGCCCAACTGAAGACCTCCCCCGTCGGCCTGGTGCTCATGGCGTTGTCGCTGCCGGACAGTCAGGGCACGGAGGCATTCGTCAAGGTCCACGAGGCGGCGCCGCATTTGCCGATCATTGTGCTGGCGACCCGGGCGGAGGCAAAGCTGGCGGCCAGCTTGATGCCGCTGGGGGCGCAGGATTATTTGCTCGTGCCGGAGTTGACCGGCCCGATGCTGGCCAAGGCGATCCACAATGCCAGCGAACGCCACCTGATCCAGGAGGAGCATAGCCGGGCCGGGCATCTATTGGAGTTGCTCATGAACAACATCCCGGATTCGATTTATTTCAAGGACAAGGCCAGCCAGTTTGTGATGATCAACCGGGCCCATGCGAAGCGGTTCGGCCTGGCCGATCCCCATCTGGCGGCCGGCAAGTCGGACGCGGACTTTTTCACGTCGGATCACGCGAAGCAGGCGCTGGCCGACGAACAGCGCGTCATGCAGACCGGCCAGCCGCTGGTGGGCATCGAAGAAAAGGAGACCTGGCCGGATGGCCGGGTGACGTGGGCGTCCACGACGAAAATGCCGTGGCGTGACCAGGCGGGGCGGGTCTTTGGCACGTATGGCATTTCCCGGGACATCACGGAACACCGGCGGACCGAGCAGGTGCTGGCCGAGCGCACGGTCGAGCTTTCAAAAGAGCGCCTCCTGCTGCGCACGCTGATTGACAACCTGCCGGATGCCATCTACGCCAAGGACGCTGCCGGACGGAAGACCATGGCCAATCCGGCCGACCTGAAAAACCTCCGCTGCCAAACCGAAGCCGACGCCATCGGCAAAAGCGATTGTGATTTCTTCCCACCGGACGTTGCCAAAAAGTTTTATGACGACGACCAGAAGGTGATTCACGGCGAGCCGGTCATCAACCGCGAGGAATATTTTCTGGACGATCAAGGCCGGAAACGCTGGCTGTTGACGAGCAAGCTGCCGCTGCGCGATCAGAACGGAACGATCATCGGTTTGGTGGGCATTGGCCGGGACATCACAAAACGGAAACAAGCCGAAGAGACGCTGGACCAGGAACGCCGCCTGCTGCGCACATTGATCGACAACCTGCCGGACGCCATCTACGCCAAGGATACCGCCGACCGGAAGACGCTGTCCAACCTCGCCGACCAGAAAAATCTCGGCTGCAAAACCGAAGCCGAAACCATCGGCAAAACCGATTTCGACCTCTTTCCACGCGAACTTGCCGAAAGACTTCACGCCGACGACGAGAAGGTGATTCAGGGCCATTCGGTCATCAACCGGGAGGAATATTTCCTGGACGACGAAGGCCGGGAACACTGGCTGTTGACCAGCAAACTGCCGCTGCACGATCAGGACGGAAAGATCACCGGCTTGGTGGGCATCAACCGGGACATCACGGCGCGCAAGCAGGCCGAAGTCAAGCTGGCCTACGAACAGGAACTTTTCCAGACGCTGCTGAATAATCTGCCCGACGCCATCTATTTCAAGGATCGCGAGTCCCGCTTCGTGCGGGTGAGCCGATCGAAGGCGGAGAAGTCGCTGACGGTCGTCCGGAACCGTCATCTCGCCGCCCATCCGGCCGCCGGTCCGGAAGCACTGCCGCCCCATCTGGCAGGCTTGGAACAGTTCGCCGAATACATGCCGGGCAAGACGGACTTTGACTTTTACGCGGAGGAACGCGCCCGTCCGGCGTATGAGGATGAGCAGGCAATCATCCGCACGGGCCAGCCAAGCATTGGCAAACTGGAACGCGCCGTCCAGCCCGACGGCAAGGTCGGCTGGATCATTACCACGAAGATGCCCTGGCGGGACAAGGATGGGAATATCATCGGCACCTTCGGCGTTTCCCGGGACGTGACCGCCCTCAAAGAAGCGGAAGACAAGCTGGCGCACGAACAGGAACTGTTCCAGACGCTGCTGGACAATTTGCCCGATGCCATCTACTTCAAGGATCGGGAGTCCCATTTCATGCGGGTGAGCCGGTCGAAGGTGGAGAAGACACTGGCGTCCGCCCGGCACCATCATCGCGCCTCCCACCCATCAGCCGATCCGAAAGAACTGCCACCGCATTTGGCGGGCGCCGAGCCATTCGCCGAATATATGGTGGCCAAGACGGACTTTGATTTTTACGCGGAGGAACGCGCCCGTCCGGCGTATGAGGACGAACAGGCAATCATTCGCACGGGCCAGCCGAGCATCGGCAAACTGGAGCGCAGCGTTCAGCCCGACGGCCAGGTCAACTGGGTCATCACCACGAAGATGCCGTGGCGGGACAAGGACGGAAACATCATCGGCACATTCGGCGTTTCCCGGGATATCACGGCCCTCAAGGAGGCTGAAGAGAAGCTCGCCGAGTACACGCAGCAACTGGAACAAAAGAACAAGCAAACCGCGGAGGAATTGAAGATGGCGCGCGAGTTGCAACTGGCCATGCTGCCGCACGAATTCCCCTGCGTGCCGCGGCACCGGCCGCGCGCGGAAAGCGATCTGGAATTTTTCAGCTACTTTTTCCCGTCCGGTGCGGTCAGCGGGGATTTCTTCGATGTGATCCGGCTTTCGGACACGGCCGTGGGCCTGTTCATTTGCGACGTGATGGGCCATGACGTGCGCGCGGCGCTGGTGACGGCCATGATGCGCGCCCTGGTGGTGGACCTGAGCGGCACGACGACCGAGCCCGGCGAGCTGCTCGCCCAGATCAACCGCGAAGTGGCGGGCGTCTTCAAGCAAACCGGCTCCACCATGTATGCCACCGCCTTTTACCTGATCGCCGACGTGGCCCGCGCGGAGTTGCGCTATGCGAGCGCGGCGCATCCCGAACCGATACTCCTGCACCGGCAACGGGGCACGGCCGAATGGCTGGGAAATGGCCCGGAACAAAAAAAGGGCCCGGCCTTGGGGCTTTTTGCCGAAGGACAGTTTCCCACCCACCAGTGTCCGATGGAGGTGGGCGACCTGATCGCGCTTTTCACCGACGGGTTGATCGAAGCCGAAGGGGCAGACCACGAGTCGTTCAGCGCCGCGCGCCTGCTGGCGGCGGTCCGCCAGCGCGCCAAACTGCCGACGAACGAATTGTTCACGGGACTGCTTGACGAAATCAAACATTTCTCCGCCAGTTCTGAATTCGAGGACGATGTTTGCGTTGTGGGCCTGGAGGTCAAACGGCTGGAAGCCCAGCAACCCAACTGGACGGTTTGATCCCACCCGCCGGCTGGCCGACGACCAGCTCTGGTGACGGCGGTGACAGACGTGAAAATTTATTCCAACGCCGGGACAATCTGATCATGGCCTGGCCGCCATTCCCGTTTAGCCGGGATTATTTCGGACGCGAATGGGCACAAACGATATAGGAATAAACGATGGGCACGAGGCTCATCACGGCAATCGTCGGAATCAATCCTTTCCGTCCACGATGAGTTTCTTCACACCACGTGGCTCCCGTTTATAATTGAACGATTTGCCGTTCGCCCTGGTATAAAATGACCTTGTCCGGATTGCCGGTACTTTCCACCCCGGTTCCATGGTCTTTTCCCACGATGACGATGTTGAAACTGCGTTCCTTCAGCATGCCGGGAAACGATCCTTTCCGGTCCTCAAAGGTGAGCCGGTGGTTTGCGTCATCCCAGTGAAAAGCAATGGTGGCATGGACACCCTTTTCATAATTGTAATTGTCGTTCTCGTCTTCATACAACGTGAAACTTCCATCGGCGCCGGGATAGATGCGCAATTCAATGGGATCGGCCGGTTTTTCAGCCGCATATTGAATAAACGGGCCCATGGGGATGATGGAACCCGCCTTGACCAGAAGCGGGATTTTATCAATGGGAGCATCCGCGTTGATGGTCTGGCCGCCGGGAAGAACCTGTCCGGTCCAAAAGTCCACCCATTGATTTCCGTCCGGCAGATAAACCGTCCGGGTTTGCTCCCGCGGCTCAACGATTTTTTCACGGGCAAAGATTTCCGGGGTCTTCCAGAAGAGTTTGGCCCGGAAAGCGCCGAGGACCGAATTGGCCGTCTCACAGGCAAAGTCGTATTCCTTGCCGGCCTGAAGGTCCACGGGGGTGGTATAGGCCTCCACTGAAGTGTAGTTGTTGGTCAGTTGCCGGCCGTCCAGAAAAACCCGTTTTGGCCCGAAGCTTTTCATGTGGAAGCGATACGGCCCGGTTTCAGTCGGAATCAGCCTGCCTTCCCAGCGCATCGAGAATTTGGGGCTGGTGATGTACTTCGGCCAGCCGGTGTACCAGTAAAGGTTGATGTTGGTCTCAACCTGTTCGTGAACCAGGTTTTTGAACTCCGCGTCGCCATAGTATCTGGCCGTCAGGCCTGGCCGGCCGTCTTTCGTTCTGAAATGTTCGGGCGTTATGAGGATGCTGTTCTCCGGCGGCCGATGGAGCATGTACTCCGTCACCGGACAGACCATGATGGCCGGGCCAAACATGAACTGGTCGTCAATGGCATAGGTCTTTTTGTCCGATGTAAAATCCATGGGCAGGCCGCGCATGATGGTGTAGCCGTTGTCCGTTACCTGCCAGGCCAGTGAATAAATGTAGGGCAGCAGGCGATAGCGCAGGTTGTCAAATTTTACGAGGACGTTGGTGAACTCGCCGAATCTCCAGATTTCCCGCGGCGTTTCCGAACCGTGCGAACGGAAGATGGGACAAAAGGCGCCGAATTGAAACATGCGGGTGTAAAATTCCTGATAGGCAGGGTCGTTGCCGCCGTTGGAAAACACCCCTTCATAGCTGCCGATGTTGAAAGCGCCGATATCAAACGTCCAATACGGAATCCCGGCCATGCAGTGGTTGATGCCCGCGGAGATTTGCCTCCGGTAAACATCCCAGTTCGCGCCGATGTCGCCCGACCACGTGGTGGCGGCGGCCCGCTGCTGGCCGGCAAAGGTTGACCGGGTGAGGATGTAAACGCGTTTCTGGTCGTTTTCCTGCCGTTGATGTGCATAGACCGATTCGGTGTCGAGCAGCGGATAGGTATTGAGATAGCGGGCAAAGGAACCGAGGTGGTTGGTCCCCACCCGTTTCATTTCATACTCCTCCGATTCCTTGGTCAGGGCATTGACAATGTCGGGCTCGGTCGAGTCCATCCACCATCCGTCAATTCCCTTGGAAAACAAGCCTTTGCTCACGTATTGCCAGTACAGGTCGTTGGCCGCCGGATTGCAGGCATCGAAAAATCTGAAGCCGGCCCAACCCACCGGCGGGTACAGATAGCCCCGTTGTGCCATGTCCTTGTAAATCGGCGTGGCCGGGCCAAGCCCCGCCCAGATGGAAATCATGAGATGGAAATTTTCCCGGTGCAGGATGTCAATCATCTCCTTCGGGTTGGGATACGTTTTTCTGTCAAAAAACATTCCACTCCAGTTGGTGTTGCCGCCCCAGTAATTCCAGTCCTGGACGAGGCCATCAATGGGAATCTGGCGCTGGCGATATTCCTGCGCGATGGCCAAAAGCTCATCGCGGGTCGCATAATGCTCCTTGCTTTGCCAGTAGCCATAAGCCCATTTGCCGTACATCGGGGCCTGGCCGGTAAGATTTCTGTATCCGGCAATGACGTCGTCCATGTTTTTGCCGCAGATGAAATAGTAATCAATATTGTCGGCCACCTCCGACCAAAGCGACGTGTTCTCCGGGTCGTCGGCAAAAATGGTTTTGGAATAATTGTCCCAAAACAACCCGTAGCCCGCCGTGGAAATCAGGAATGGCGTGACCGCCTGCGTGTTGGCCTGCACCAGCTTGACGGTGCGTCCGCGATGGTTCATGTAACCGGATTGGTGCTGCCCCAGGCCGTAAATCCCTTCGTCGGGCGTGAGTTTGAAATTTTGTCGGACACTGAATGCGTTGGTCTCATGTGCAATCCTGACCGGGGTGATGATGGCCTCACCCTGCTCCTGCAAAATGATCCGGTTGTCCCCGGTGAGATATTGAATCGCGCCGTCGGCCTTGGACAGGTGCAGGGTGATTTTTTCGGAACCGAGGGTGATGGTTTCGGCATTCTCCTCAACCTGAATGTTCAAAGCCGGCAGGTTCGTTTGAATCACGACCAGGCTCGATTTTTCGGATGTTCCGCCGGGCAGCCACTTGATGACGCGAACGGTGTCGTCGGCATAGAACTGCACCTTCACGTTCAGCGCGGCGGTGTTCAGTTGAACACCGTTTTGGATGCGTTGGACCGGTGATGCAGCGGGCTTGGTTTGGCAGGAAACGAGCAGGATGCTCAGACTGGAAGCGCCGAACAAGGCAGCCGCGCGCGGGAGGGAATATGGGAATTTCATCATAAAGTTATCCTTTCGACGTTTTCTGTTGGTCGAATGCCTCTCGAAAACTCTGTGTGAGGCGGGTGCATTGTCCCGCAGGGGCAAACGACAATAGCCCGGCGTTTCAACGCCGGGTTCGGATTCAATTCGCGGTACGTCCCGGAGGGACGGCTGAAGTCGGTTTTGCGGCACGCGTTCAGCCGTCCCTACGGGACTTGCTGGTTTGCGATCGGGCTCCCGGCGTTGAAACGCCGGGCTATTCTCATCCGGTCCCTTCGGGACTGTCGCCATTTCACCCCTCCAGCACGGCCACCACGTGGATGGGCTTTGACTGCGGCGGACGCACCGGCAAAACATTGCCCGCGATTTCCCTGCCATTCACCAGCAGCTTTTTCACGCCGCGTTGTTTGCCTTTCGGATTCTTGACTTCGATGACGTAGGTGTTGCCGCGGAAACGGCGCGTGACGGTGAAGCCCTTCCATTGAGCCGGAATCACGGGGTCAACCCGCAGGCCGTCGAATTCGGTGCGGATGCCCAGGATCCATTGCGTGGCGGTGTAGTAGGTCCACGCGGCGGTGCCGGTGAGCCAGGAATTCTTGGCTTCGCCGTGCGTCGGCGCGTCCTTGCCGGCGATCATCTGCGCGAAGACGTAAGGCTCGCAGCGGTGCAGGTCGCCGATTTTCTCGCGTGCCGAAGGGTTGATGCGGGTGTAATAGTCGAAGGCGCGGTTGCCGTTGCCCACCATGGTTTCGGAAATGATGATCCACGGGTTGTTGTGGCAGAAGATGCCGGCGTTTTCCTTGTAGCCCGGCGGGTACGAGGAGATTTCACCCATTTCGATGTAATACTTCGAGAACGCCGGTTGCTGGAGCACGATGCCGTGCTTCGTGGCCAGATGCTTGTTCACCGATTCCAGCGCCTTCTTCGCCTTGCCGTCTTTCAGGCCGATGCCGGCCATGATGCACATGCCCTGCGACTCGATGAAAATCTTGCCCTCTTTGCATACCTTCGAGCCGATGGGTTTGCTGAAGTCATCGTAGGCGCGCACAAACCACGCGCCGTCCCAGCCGTGCCGGTAAATGACCTTTTCCATCCTGGCAGCCTCGGCCAGGCAGCGTTCAGCTTCCTTGTTCAACCCGCGCTTTTTCGCAATGGCTGCCAGTTCCTTTCCGGCCAGCACAAACAGGCCGGCGATGAACACCGACTCGGCGACCTTGCCTTCCTTGTTCGTCGTGGTCTGGAATGATTGTCCCGGCGTGTCGGAGAAACAATTGAGGTTCAGGCAATCGTTCCAGTCGGCGCGGCCGATGAGCGGCAGGCCGTGCGGGCCGATGCGTTCGAGCGTGTAATTGAAGCTGCGGCGCAGGTGTTCGTAAAGCGGCTGCTCGGAGCCGGGTTCGTTCTCGAATTGCACCGGTTCGTCGAGGATGCCCCAGTCGCCGGTTTCCTTGATGTAAGCGCCGACGCCGAGGATGAGCCAGTGCGGGTCGTCGTTGAAGCCGCTGCCGATGTCGTTGTTCCCGCGCTTGGTCAGCGGCTGGTATTGATGGAATGCGCCGCCGGATTTGAGCTGCGTCGCCGACAGATCGAGGATGCGTTCGCGGGCGCGGCTCGGGACCATGTGGACGAAGCCGAGCAGGTCCTGGTTGGAATCGCGGAAGCCGAGGCCGCGGCCGATGCCGGATTCGTAGAACGACGCCGAGCGCGACAGGTTGAACGTGGCCATGCATTGACAGGCGTTCCAGATGTTGACCATCCGGTTGGCGTGGACGTCGGGCGACTGCACCTGGTAAATGCCCAGCAGGTCGTCCCAGTAATGCCGCAGTCTTTCAAAAGCCGCCGTGACGTTCCGACCGTCGAGATATTTCGCGATGACCGGCTTGACGGTCCGCTTGTTGATGGTCTGCGAATCCGGCGGATCGAACTTTTTATCCACCGGATTCTCGTGGTAGCCAAGGACAAAGATGATTTCCTTCGTTTCGCCGGGCTTCAAATTCACTTTGACGTGATGCGAACCGTGTGGCGCCCAGCCGTGCGCGACCGAGTTGAAGGATTTACCGCGCTCGACCGCTGCCGGATTGTCCCAACTGCGGTAAGCGCCGAGGAACGTGTCACGTTGCGTGTCAAACCCGGCGAGTTTTTCCGAGCAGGCGAAATACGCAAAGTGGTTGCGGCGCTCGCGATACTCGGTCTTGTGGTAGATGACGCCGTTGTTGACTTCGACCTGGCCGATGCTGAAGTTGCGCTGGAAGTTGGTGGCATCGTCCTGCGCGTCCCACAAACAGAACTCGATGCTGGAAAAAATCGAAAGCGTGGCCGCTTTTTTGCGCCGGTTCGTCACCGAGAATTTCCAGACTTCGAGCGTCTCGCCCAGCGGCACGAAGTAGCAGGTCTTTGCCTCAATCTTGCTGTAGCTCGAACTGATGGTGGTATAGCCCATGCCATGGCGGCATTCGTATTTGTCCAGCTTGGTGCGCGTCGGCTGCCAGGACGGCGACCAGAACTTGCCGTTCTCGTTGTCGCGGAGGTAGAGATACCGCCCGCCGACGTCGAACGGGGCGTTGTTGTAGCGGTAGCGCGTCAGCCGGCGCAGGCGCGCGTCGCGGTAAAAGGAGTAGCCGCCCGCCGTGTTCGAGATGATGCCGAAGTACGCTTCGCAGCCGAGGTAATTGATCCACGGCAGCGGGGTGTTGGGCCGGGTGATGACGTATTCGCGCTGTTGGTCGTCAAAGTGTCCGTAACGCATGGCTGGTTTTTTGATGTGAAATTTTGAGAACGTTTACCTGGCAGCGGGGGCGGCGTCGGGCTGGACCTGAGGCTCAGCCACAGGGTCGGGCGTGGGCGCCGGCAGTTTGTCGTACCAGTTGAATTTCAAGATGGTCGAGGTTGTGACGAGGACGACGAGCGTGATGGCGGCATTGCGGAAATGGCGCGTCACCAGGAACATGGCGAGCACGATGAAACAGGTCTGCCAGATGGTGCCGATCACGATGTTGAACATGTCGCGGAAGAAATCCTTGTTCCGCTGGAAGCCCGGGTCTTCCTTGACGACCTGCGCATGGACCGGCCCCCAGAAACCCCAGGGCCGCACCCGACGGTAAAAGTCCTTCAGGACCTCCTCCTCCTCCGGTTTGGTCAGGAAGGTGCCGAGCAAAGCCGCCAGGAGCGACACGCCGAGAATGATCGGGAACTTGTTGATGTCATGCACGCCGGGCAGGACATAGGGCGAGGCCATCACCACCGCGCTGGTAATTCCCACGGCCATCCCCCAGAAATAGCCCCAGCCGTTGAACCGCCACCAATACCATTTGAGCACGTTCGAGACGACGTATCCGCCCCACAACCCCGACACGATCCATTGCACGATCGAATCAATGGACTTGGTGAAGAGGCCGAAGACGAGACCGACGACGACGACCGCGAAGGAGACCAGATAGCTCAGCCACACATAGCGCTTGGCGGGGGCGTTGGGATTGATGTACCGCTTGTAAATGTCGTTGACGAGATAGGCCGGTGCCGCGTTGACGGTCGCCGCGAAATTCGACATGAATGCCGCCAGCAGGCCGGCTATGACCAGACCCAGAATGCCGACCGGCACAAACCGCGCCAGGGCCAGCGGCAATATTTTTTCGAGGTCCAGTTTGTCGCCCATCGCCGCCAAATCCGGGGTGTAGAAAGCCAGGGCCAAAACCGTCAGGCCCATAATCATCATGTACCGCGGGAAGAACAGCACCACATTGACCGTCGAACTCATCAGCGCCGCCTCCCGGGGGCCTTTCGTCGAGAGCACACGCTGCATGTCATAATTGGGCGCCGGGCCGGCCGCGCTGACCAGGATTCCCTTGAAACACATCATGATGAAGAAAATTCCAAAGAGCGAATAGCCGTCCGCGGCAATCCGGTTGTTGATTTCGGGAATGGAGGTCCAGTTCAGACCGAGGTTCCAGCCGAAGAACAGGTCATGCCAGCCGGAAGGAACCACTTTATCCAGCATGTCCGGGGCGACCTTGACCATGGCGATGATGCCGATGGCGATGGAAGCAACGGTCAGGATGCAGAACTGGATGACCTCGGTAAACACCACGCTGAACATCCCGCCCTTGACAACGTAGAACGTCGTGATGCCCATCAGGATCCACGCATAGGTGTCATCCGAGAGATGCCCCGGCAGGAACTCGCCGGCGAACTTGCCGATGCCCTTGGCCGCGTAGGCCAGGAATCCGATCACACTCACCAGCGCAAACACCACCACGATGATGTGCGACGCCGTGGCGCCGGCGTTTTTGCCGAACCGCGTCTGGATCCATTCCGCCCCGGTCATGACGTTGGAACGCCGCAGCCAGATGGACATATAGACCATCAAAAAGATTTGGTTGAATGTCGGCCAAAGCCACGGCAACCAGGTCCCTTTCATTCCATACGTGGCCGTCACATAAACCAGCCACATGGTTCCGGCGATATCGAACATGCCCGACGCATTCGAAACGCCCAGCATGTACCAGGGCAGCTTGTTGCCACCCAGGAAATAGGACTTCATGTCCTTGGACGCCCGTTTGGAAACCCAAAAGCCGACAAAAATCGTGGCGATCAGATACAGAATGATGATGCTAAGGTCGATCCAATGTAATTGCATAGAGTTGACAAATAATGGCTTTGTTGACGCTTACAGACAATCATTTTTCGCCTGGCACGCACGCCGGAACGCGGAAAATCATATCCCGCCCGGTTTAAATCGGGGAACAAATTAGACCAATCCGGAGACCCTGGCTTGTCGGCGAAATAGATGACACGGCGGCCAGCCCCGCAGGCTTGCTTTCGCGCCGGGAAATTGCTTGGCTGTTGAATAATGACGCGTAGTTCCTGTCTGGCTTTTGGCGTTAAACATCGAACATCCAACGTCGAAGATCCAACATCCAATGAATGGCCGGCCGATGGTCTGTTGGATGTTCGGTCCCGCTTTGCGGGATTGGTTGTTGGATGTTCCTTGGTTTTTATTCTGACGCTTTCCGTCCAGGCCGCCGCCGAATCCCTCCAGATTCGCTTCAACACGGTGGGTTACCTGCCGAACGCGGAGAAACAGGCAACGATCGCTGCGCCTTGCGCGAATTTTACCGTGGTCCGCGTCACCGATGGCTCGGCAGCCTTCAAAGGCAAAGCCACCGGCCCGGCTCTGGACCCGGACACGCAGGAGCAGCTCTACACGGCTGATTTTTCGAAGCTCAAACAACCCGGCGAATACCAACTCGACGTGCCGTCCGTGGGCCGGTCCGCGCCGTTCCATATCGCGGCGGACGTTTACCGCGAACCCTTCCACACCGCCATGCTCGGATTTTATTTGTGGCGCTGCGGCACCGCCGTCAGCGCCACGTATCACGGTGAAACCTTCGCGCACGCGGCCTGCCACACCAACGATGCGTGGCTGGATTACGTCGGCGGCGGCCACACGAACCGGGATGGCACCAAAGGCTGGCACGACGCCGGCGATTACAACAAATACACCGTCAACGCCGGCGTCACGGTCGGCACACTGTTCCGGGCCTGGGAGGATTTCGGCCCGCAACTCCGCAAAGTCCGGCTCGACCTTCCGGAGTCCGGCGGCAAGCTGCCGGATTTTCTGGCGGAATTGAAATGGGAGCTGGACTGGCTGCTGACCATGCAGGCGCCGGACGGCTCGGTGTATCACAAACTCACCACGCACAGCTTCGGCGGGTTCATCCTGCCGGAAGCTGAGACGGCGGACCGCTACTTCACTCCCTGGGGCAGCGAGGCCACCGCCGATTTTGTGGCGATGACGGCACTGGCGGCGCGGATTTTCCGGCCATACGACCCGGCCTTTGCCGACCACTGCCTGAAAGCCGCTCAATGGAGCTACCAGTTTTTGCAGGCCCACCCGGAATATCATCAGGCCGATCAGACCGGGTTCAGCACCGGCGTCTATGAAATCAACCAGCCCAACCACCGGCAGAATGGCGTTCCGCAAAACCGTCTGTGGGCGGCGGCGGAACTTTGGGAAACCACCGGCTCGCCCGACGCCTTGCTTGACCTCGAAACCCGCGTGAAGGCGGTGAACGGCCAGGTGGACAGCGATTTCGACTGGGATGAAACGAAGAATTTGGGACTCATCACCTATTTATTTTCCCAGCGACCCGGTCGCGACCCGGCCCTGGTGAAACTGGTCCACAGCAATCTGCTGGCTGTGGCGGACGACATCGTGCAAACCGCCAGCCGCGACGGTTACGACCGCCCGTTGGGCTCGCGCTACTACTGGGGTTGCAACGGCGGCGTGGCCCGGCAGACGCTCCTGCTCATGGCTGCCGACCGTCTTTCACGCAAAACGACACCCGCCTTCGGCATGCACGGCGCGGAACTTCTGATGCGGCCATCGCGCCAGCCATTCTCCAGAACGCAATATCGCGCCACCTGCCTGGACACCTTGAATCACTTGTTTGGCCGCAATTGCTACGGCCGGTCATTCGTCACGGGAATCGGTTTCCGTCCGCCGCTGCATCCGCACGACCGCCGCTCCGGCGGCGACAACGGGGCGGACCCGTGGCCCGGTTATCTCGTCGGCGGGCCTCATCCCAAGGCCGGTGACTGGCACGATGAACAGGGGGATTACCGAACCAACGAAATCGCCATCAACTGGAATTCCGCGTTGGTTTACGCCCTGGCCGCCTGCCTCGAAACCACACCGTAGCTTCGTCCTCGCTTACCTGTCTCCATTCAAAGTTGAATGCCCGCTCGCGACGCAAGTCGGAGTTGAATGTTCGATGCCTGTCCTGCGTTTTGGAGCGCCGGTCCCTGCCGCGCCGACTTGTCTCGTCGAAATCCGATGAAGACGGAAGCCAGCGAAGGCTGGTCCGACCCGGCGAGCCGATTTGGAAATCGGTGCTCCTGCGCAAAACCCATTGCCCCAAACCGCCCGCCGACGTAATCTCGCTGCGTTCAGATAAAACAAAACGACCAGAACCAAAATTTAACCAAAATCATTTCGCGCAGCTTCGGCTGCTGTCCATCTCGAAACCTCGGAAATTTCAGACGAAAGACAGCGCTTGAAGTGCGCCCCAGCCGGGGCGCATTGAAAGCGTTCTTTCGTGGGCCCTTCCGAGGTGCCTGAGATGGGGCGTAAGTAAGTGCGTCCCATTTTCATTTCAGGCACCGGAGTCCCCACGGAGGCAGTCACCAGACAGGGCTGATTCGCGCGCGAGCGAAGAAGCCTATGTCTTTCAATTCCAGACTCACAGACTTGCTCAAAAAAGATCCACGTTTCGTGGATGATGAGGGCGAACTGCTCATTGCTGCGGTGCAGGATCGGGCGTGGAAAATTGATCGCGATCTCGTCAAGTTGTTGCTTTCCGACAAGGAAATCAAAACCAAGTTCTTCGACGAAATCGCTGCGCATTGGGTGTTCAACCTCAACACGTTCATCGAATACATCTCGCAGAAGAATTTCCTCGATAACTCCTACACGCGGTTTCGCAACCGTATTGGCCTGACTGTCGGCGATAAGTATTTGCGCGAGCGCGGCGACGTGGCGCTGGCATGGCCTTACAAGGACTGCCTGTTGGAAGGCGGGCAGACAAAAGAAGAAGAAAAACGCCGAGAAATCTTCTTCAACGAAATGCTGGCCGAGGATGAAATCAACCGACTTCTTGCTCCGAAAGTCTTGAGCAGCTTTGTGCGCTATACGGCGAAGGGCAAACAGCCGGTGAAAGAATTCAAGCGCGACGAGAAAGGGATTATCCGCGACAACTTAGTCATAAAGGGCAATAACCTTCTTGCATTGCACGGCCTGAAAACGCTGTTTCGAGGCCAGATTCGGCTGATTTACCTCGATCCACCATACAATTCAGGTTCGGATTCTTTTGGCTACAACGACAACTTCAATCGCGCTGCTTGGCTAACGTTCATGAAGAACCGGTTGGAAATTGCTCGTGAGTTGTTGAGCCATGATGGTGCGGTCATTGTTCAAATTTCAGACAGGCAGGTTGGTTATCTCCACGTCTTGATGGAGGATGTTTTTCCAGATGGCTTCATTAACAAAGTCGCTGTGAAGACACGCTCTCCATCAGGCTTCAAGACTGTGAATCAAGGCGTCTTTGAATCGGCAGAATACCTTTTGATTTACGGGAAGGTTCGAAGGTCTTGGATGTATAATCCGCAATTTGAAGCGACCGACTACGACGAGAATTACTGTTTTCAAGTGTCCAACTACCGTGCACCTGTTTCCAAATGGAGGATTGAAAATATCAAGGACATCGTGGCTT
>Ga0116134_1000369_pt1 | contig 23669 bp, 20 predicted proteins | sample June2015DPH_19_5_FD_89737 | JGI IMG/M metagenome (GOLD analysis project Ga0116134, IMG submission 89737) | Peatland microbial communities from SPRUCE experiment site at the Marcell Experimental Forest, Minnesota, USA - June2015DPH_19_40 | ecosystem: Environmental > Terrestrial > Soil > Wetlands... | reverse complement strand
TTTTGCCGTAGCGGACTTTGGTGGGATCGAAATCTTCTTTCGAGATGCCAGTGCCTAACGCGGTGATCATGGCGCGAATTTCTTCGTGGGCCAGCATCTTGTCGTAGCGCGCTTTTTCGACGTTCAGAATTTTTCCCTTTAATGGGAGGATGGCCTGAAAGCGGCGGTCGCGGCCCTGTTTGGCAGTGCCGCCTGCGGATTCTCCTTCAACAAGAAAAAGTTCGCAGCGGTTGGGATCGCGCTCGGAGCAGTCGGCTAGTTTGCCGGGAAGTCCTCCGCCATCGAGCGCGCCTTTGCGACGGGTGAGGTCGCGGGCTTTGCGGGCGGCCTCTCTGGCTCTGGCGGCGTCGATCGCCTTGTTGATGATTTTGCGGGCTACGGCGGTGTTTTGCTCGAAGAACGCTCCGAGCTTTTCGTTGACTACGGCTTGCACTACGCCAGCTATGTCGGAATTCAGCTTGCCTTTGGTCTGGCCTTCGAACTGCGGCTGCGGCAGCTTTACGCTGATCACGGCTACGAGGCCTTCGCGGACGTCGTCTCCGGTTAGATTTTCTTTTACGTCTTTAAAGAGGCCCATCTGCTGTCCGGCGTAGTTGATGGTGCGGGTCAGCGAAGTGCGGAAGCCGGAGAGATGCGTGCCTCCGTCGACGGTGTTGATGTTGTTGGCAAAACTGAAAACCGATTCCGAGTAGGCGTCGTTGTACTGGAGGCCGATTTCGATGTGCACATCATCTTTGTCGGCTTCCATGTAGATCGGTTTGTCGTGGAGCGTCTGCTTGCCGCGGTTGAGGTGCTTGATGAATTCGGCGATGCCGCCGTTGTACTTGAACTCGGCACGCTTGGCTTCGCTGGTCTTCGAGTCGGTCTGGCGCTCGTCAGTCAGGGTGATAACCAGGCCTTTGTTGAGAAAGGCCAGTTCGCGCAGACGCTGGGAGAGCGTGTCGAAGTTGTATTCGAGGGTAGTGGTGAAAATTGTTTTGTCGGGCACGAAGTGGACCTTGGTGCCTGTCTTAATTTTGGCGGCGCCGGTCTTTCTCAGTTTGCTGGTGGGCTCGCCTTTGGAGTAGGTCTGCTCCCAGGTGAAACCGTCGCGCCAGATTTCAAGATCCAGCTCTTCGCTTAGCGCGTTTACGCAGCTTACGCCTACACCGTGCAAGCCTCCTGAAACTTTGTAGGAGTTGCTGTCGAACTTGCCGCCAGCGTGCAGCGTGGTCATGACGACTTGGGCGGCGGGAATTTTTTCACCGTCGATGTCCATGTTGTCGACGGGAATGCCGCGTCCGTTGTCGACTACGGTGATGGAGTTGTCGAGGTGGATGGTGACATCGATTTTGTCGGCGTGGCCGGCGAGCGCTTCGTCGACCGAGTTGTCGACGACTTCGTAAACCAGGTGATGCAGCCCGAGCTCGCCAGTCGAGCCGATGTACATGGCGGGACGCTTGCGCACGGCTTCCATGCCGCCGAGTACTTTGATGGAATCGGCGGTGTAATCGCCGTTGGTCGACTTGCCGTTCTTGTTCTTCGCGTCGGCATTTTTCGCATCAACGCTCTTCGCGTCGGCGCTCTTGGCATCGACGAGTTCGGCTTGCAATTCTTTCGTGGCCATTCTGCTCCGTGGGGAATGCTGAGGCCCCGGATCGAACGCCTGACTGGAGGGACGATTCCGAGACTGCTCGGGTGACCTCAACCTATTGAATTTTCTGCTATTTAGCTGTCACCAGAGCTTGAGTTATTTTAACACAAAAACCAGTCATCTTGAGGCTGGAATCGAGAGCGTAAACCGCGCTTTTTGTTGCTCTTAGGGACGTAGTTTGGAGGGTGTCGCGGCGCGCTTACGAGAGCGATATTGCGCATCCAGAGTTGTGCGCATCCAGAGTTGACGTGGACGGGCGGGGGCGCCCGTTGCTCCACGATCCCTAGTGGGCGGATGATTTTGCTACGCTGAAATGGAGGCCATCCATCAGGTCGTCGAGTTCATCTTCGCTGCCGGCGATAAAGGTAAAGGAGACAATCTGACCTTTCGCTAGCAGGACGAGCGTGCACTGACGCATGGTGAGTTTAGCGTTGGTCGTCTTAACTTCGATGGGTTTGATGAAATCGGCACGCAGCAGGTGACGCGACTCGACCTCCAGCGCGTAGGGTTCGCCTTCTGCCTTGAAGCCTTTGGCGGTTGCGAGTTCGGTGAGCGGTCCAAGGTAGTCTTCGGCTCGCTTCAGGCCGGGATAGGATGCCGCGCTCTCCGCGGCGAACACGACCGCGGAGTTGATCGTGTCTCCGGTGGCTTCGGGAGGACGCTCGAAAACCGCGAGCAGCACTTCTGCTTTGCCGGCCTCATTGCCCTCTTGCATCGCCTTGGTGCGATCCACCCAACTGTAGGGAATCTGATAGCGGAATCCGAAAGTGGAGTTGCGGTAGAGCTGGGCGTCTTGGGTGGGCGTGGCGGCGGGCTTGGTGACGGGGGCAGTCTTGTTTTGAGCCTGGACCTTAAGGGTCAAGGCCAAGGCAACGAGCACAATCATAGCTATCGCGAGTCCAGAGTAGCCTTGACCACGGGCAGGTGCCGAGCTTTGCTCGGCCCGGACGGGCGAGGGCGCCCGTCCCCACACAAGCCATGAGTGGCAACGCATACATACCCATGCTACCAGCGTCAGACATCTACTCGATGAACATGCAATCTCCATAGGAGTAGAACCAGTATCCGGTCTCGACCGCGTGGCGGTACGCGTTCATCACCAGTTCCTTTCCGCCCAGCGCGCACACCAGCATCAGCAAGGTTGACTGCGGCAGATGAAAGTTCGTCAACAGCGCGTCTACGATGCGAAAGGAATAGCCCGGATAGATAAACAGGTCCGCCTCGCCTTGCCCGCCTGCCACGCGATCTCCGCTTGCTTGTTCCTTCGAAAGCGCGGCAGCGTACTCTAATGTGCGAACCGTGGTTGTGCCCACGGCTACCACTCGCCTTCCCTCGGCCTTCGCCCGGTTGATGGCCCGCGCCGCCTCCGCTGGAATTTCGTACCACTCACGATGCAGCTGGTGGTCTTCCACTTTTTCAACTCTTACCGGCTGAAAGGTGCCGAGTCCGACGTGCAACGTGATCTCGGCAATCTCGATTCCGCGTCCACGAATCTGCTGCAGGATCTCGGGCGTGAAGTGCAGGCCGGCCGTCGGCGCTGCTACTGATCCCCGTGCCTGAGCGTATACCGTCTGGTATCGATCGCGGTCTGCCGTGCGATCGCCGCGGTTGATGTAGGGCGGAAGGGGCACATGTCCAAAGCGCTCGATGCGGGCAAAGAAATCGGCGACCGGAGCGAAGCGGATACGCCGCTCGCCGAAACTGCCGCGTTCGATTACTTCGGCTTCGACCTCGGCTTCCAGTTCGGGGAGTTCGCCTTCGGGTGCATCGCCGGGTGCGCGGCCAAAGTAGAGTTTTTCCCCGATTCCGATCTTGCGTCCGGGCCGAACCAGGCACTCCCACTCGTTCGGATCGTCCGCCACCTGGCGTGTCAGCAGAACTTCGACCCTGCCGCGGAGAAAGTCTCGCGCCGCCGGATTGTGCGGGCTCAAAGGCTGGGCGCGCTGTCCGCTCCGGTTGCCGTAGAGGCGGGCCGGGAACACTCGCGTGTTGTTCAGGACCAGCAGGTCGTCGGACCGCAGCAGGCCGGGGAATTCGCGAAACTTCCGGTCTTCCCAGTTTTGACCCAGCCAAGTTTGACCCTGCCAACTCCCAGGAAGGCGATTCAGATGCAGCAGGCGCGATCCACCGCGGTCTGCCAACGGCTCCTGCGCTATGCGTTCGGGCGGCAGATCATACTGGAAGTCGGAGACGCGCATTGAGGAGATTATAGGGTCCGAGTATGTGGTGGAGCGACGGCTGGGCGGAACGCCCGGCTCTCCGCTGTTAGTAGCTTTTACATATTTTGACGTGCAAATGGTTGTAAGGTTTCCGCGGCGTGCTGTAACATGACCGCGCAGGGTTTCCATGGCCAGAGACCGTCAATATCGTCAAGCGATCGTGCAGTTCGGCCGCATGCTGCACGAAAACGGCTTTGTTGCAGCCACCGACGGGAACCTGTCCGTCCGTCTCGACGATGAACACGTGTTGGTGACTCCCACCTGTATCAGCAAGGGCAGGATGCGTGCGTCCGACATGGTGATTGTGGACATGGACGCGAAACGCATCTCCGGCAAGCGCAGGGTTTCGACCGAAATCGCCATGCACCTGCTGATCTATCGCCTGCGCCCGGACGTGCATGGCATTGTCCATGCCCACCCGCCGACCGCTACCGGGTTTGCCGCTTCCGGTCTCGATCTGAACCGGCCGCTGGTGTGCGAGGTGGTCGTCGGTCTGGGATCAATCCCGCTGGCCCGCTACGGCACCCCGGGCACACCCGAGCTGACGGATGCTCTCGCGCCGCTGATTCCGCACCATGACGCCATCCTGATGGCGAATCACGGGGTGGTGACGTTTGGGTCGTCGCTCGAGAGTGCTTACATGAAAATGGAAACCGTGGAGCACTTCGCGAAGATTGCGCTGGTCACGCACCTGCTGGGCAACGAGCAACCGCTCGGCGAAAAGGAAGTGGAGAAACTCCACGAGGTGCGCCACCGTTACAACGGCGGCGGCCCCCCCGCCCCGCCCCGCAGGCCGGTTGCGGCCGATGGCCTGCAATCCGATCTTCAGTCGGATGACGAGCCGAAAGAGACGGCCGGCAGCCGGCAGTGAACCGGCTGCGGAAATGTATTTTCCGCATTGCCGTCTCACCTCAGCGGCTAAGACGACCCTGAAAAACAAGTCACTTATCGCAGCGGTGAAACGCTCCGCCACACACAAACGCGAACCGCGCCTGTAATACAAACCAGTAGGCTCACTCGCCTCCGATGCGAAACCTCATGCCGGTGCGAAAGTTCGCCGTCAACGCCGGATATCCCACCACTTCGTTGTAGTGATCGTTGAGCGCGTTCCCGACAATTGCGTATGCCGTGACGCGGGAGTTGATCGCGTACCAGCCGCCTAGATCGACGCGGGCGTAGCCTGCCGCGTGGTCGACGAGGTTGTCGACGAAATCGGAATCCGGGCGTCGACCCACGAAGCTTCCTCCCAGGTTCGCTCCCCATCGCGTCCCCAGATAGCTGAGGAGCGTTGTGGCCGAATGCTTGGGGCGGCGAAGCAAGGGATCTCCCGGAGCATACGGAAAATAACAAGGGTTTGCCGGCGTACACAGCGGATTTTCGCGTATCTCAGCCGAAGTGTAGGTATAAGCCGCGTTCAGCGACAATCTCTTCCATATCCTTCCTTCCAGCTGAAATTCGGCGCCCTGAGCGAAGGATTGCTCCACATTGAAAAACTGTCCCAATGTGCCCGGCGGGTTGCCTGCATAGGTTGCTGTGTTCGTCCCGTACTCAATTTGATCGTGGAAGAGATTATTAAAATATGTCGCATTCAGCGACCAACGACCTCCGAGCAAAGTCTGCAGGAAGCCGGCTTCGAATGCGCGCGTCCGCTCCGGCAGCAAACCCTTGTTCGGAACGTAGTAGGGCAGGCCAACAAACGTCTCGGTGAAATCGGGTTCCATGAATCCCGTAGCATACGAAAATCGCAGTCGCGTCCCTGAAAAGAACTCGCCGCCCTTCAGCGCCTGCAGGGTCAAGGCGACTCGCGGCACTCCCGTATTGCCAAAGGCACTGCTATGGACAAAACGCCCGCCTGCAATCACGGACAGTCTGCCGAGCGTCAGCTGTTGCTGCAGGTACGCATCCTGGTTAAGCCGCTGGCCGTTGGTTGATGGACGATACGCGGGGTATTCAAACGACGCAGTCTCATTTTCGATGCGATATCCGAAGGTCGAGTGCGCCCAAGTGCGCTCCGAGTAATCGCCCTGATATTCAAAGGCCACGTGGTTGATGTCGTAGTCGAAGAGGGAAGCAAAGTTATAGGTATTTCCGTCAGGGCTGTTGTCGGTATAGCGATAGAGGTAATCGGATGCAGTGAGGCGATGTTGCCAGCCCGAGGGAGCGGCGATGGCGATTTCGGCGCTGCCGAGCAGAGTGTTGGCGTGGGCGTCGCCAACCGGCAGTGGCGGAACGAGGGCATCGCCATTGAAATCCCACGCCCCCGGAAGGCCTACAGAACTGCTGGAGTGGCGCACGCGGAGGCGCAAAGACACGTCATCGCTCAGAGTCGCACCGACATTCGCGCCCGCGAGCGAATCCGAATACGCATTGTTCACGCCATGTCCGTTGGTGTTGAGCTGGTCGCCAAAGAAGTTATAGTCGAAGTGTCCATGGGCGCCCGCCAGAGACGCGTAGCCGTTGGCGGTCCCAAAATTTCCTCCGTCGGCGCCGAAGCGGAGCTCAGGCAGCGGAGTACTTCCGGTGCGCGTCCACACCTGGACGACGCTGGTCATGGCATCGGAACCATATAAAGTGCTCTGCGCGCCCCGCGCGAATTCCAGGCGGTCGGCTTGCGCCAGGGGCAGCGTGCCAAAATCAAAGGTCTCGCCGGGTTCAGTGATGTAGACCCCATCGACAATCACTTTGTTGTAGGTGGACTCGCCGCCGCGAACAAAGAGCGAGGAAAGTCCGCCGCGTTGCCCGTAAGTATTCACGACGGCGCCCGGCAGGAAGCGCATGGCATCGTCCGCGGCCACCGGCTGCATTAGTTCCAGCTGTCCGCTGCTTAGAGTGTTAACGTCGGCGCCTGCGGCCTGGCCCGGAACTGGAGTGCGGGTCGCGGTCACGACCACGGTTTCCGCTGCCGTCGCCAAGCGGAGCTTGATAGTGATAGTTTCGGCAGTGGGGGATACGTCCACTGACACCGTTTCTGCCGCAAAGCCCGGAGCCAGCACCTGGACGCGGTAAGCGCTTGACGCCGTCTCGCGAAAAATCACCAGCCCTTCGGCCGACGTGCTTTGCACCTCCGCAGGAGCAGGTTTTCCAGGTTTGAGCAATTGCACCTCGGCGCCAGCGACGACAGCATCTTGAGGATCGACAACCCTGATTTTGATTTGGGCCGAGGCGATGACCGGAAAGATGGTCAGAAAGATGAACGACAAAAAAAATATACTGGCGAATACACGAGAAAACCGCATGCACGTCTCCTTTATCACGCGAAAGGTTTGTGTGGACGGTTCACGCCGGTCTCCTGGCTTTGCGAGTCAGGATGTGAGCTCTTGCTTGAATGGGCTTTGACCCAGTGAGCTTTGACCCAGCATCCGGCTACTACAACCGGCCTTCCCAGGTTGTCATTTTCAGATATCCCAGTGACCGATTGCGTTGTCCTCGCTTACAGTTGCGCGGCAGCGCGGGATTTGCACCCGCTTCCCATAGGGCGGCGTGTCGCCGGCCTACGATCATGCGCGAACCAACAGGTTGAGAAAGAGCAAAAACAGCAGCCCCGCAAATTTAGCGGGCAGGTCGATACAAAGTCAAACGCGTCCACTCGTCCCCGGGCTCCTCTCAGGCGAGCTGGGGACGTTACCATTGTCACCTCTGGTAACCAGCCCGTGACCTAAACATATGTGGCCAAACGTCATATTATGGAAGATGGTGGCTCCGCGTCACATCTCGGCGCTCCTCTGGGGAGCTGGTCTGCTGCTGGTCTTTTTTCTGGCTCCAGTAGTGTTTCCCAGCCCGTTCTTACGCGTGGCTATGGGAGACCTGATCCCGCTGCTGGTGATCGCGGCCGCGTGCATCCTGTGCGCCAGGAATGCCTTCGATAGCCGTGGGCGTACACGCCTGTTCTGGAGTCTTATGGCTGCGGGCATGGCCATGTGGTGCTTCAACGCGGCATGCTGGACGTGGTTTGAAGTGCTGGTGCGCAAGCCGCTGCCCCACCCTTTCCAGGGGGACATCGTGTTGTTCCTGCATGTTGTCCCCATCATGGGAGCCGTGGCCATTCGTCCCAATCAGGCTGAAGAACGCGAGGGGATGTTGCTGAGCGCGATGAATGTCCTCATCCTGCTGGTCTGGTGGATCGTGGTCTACGCCTTCTTCGTTTTTCCCGAGGAATACGTCGTTGTCAATATCCCGCTGTACAGCCTGCGCTGGGATTTTCTGTATTTCCTCGAGGGAGCGTTTCTGATTGCAGTGTCCGCCTCGGCATACTTCGGCAGTTCTGGGCCGTGGCGCGAGGTTTACCGCAACATTTTTTTTGCCACCGTTCTCTACACATTCTCGGCGGAAGCCATGCATGCGGCCGTCGTGCGCGGCACCTACAAGACTGGCGGAATCTACGATCTCCCGGTCATCGCCGCGGAGCTTTGGTTTCTCTGGGTCGCCGTCGCCGGGCGGCGTTGCCTGCGCGATACCCAGGTGATGCCCTCGATCACCCGTACCAGCCGCCAGGTCGCTCCTCTACTGGCGAAACTGGCCCTGCTCTCTTTGCCCTTGATGGCCTATTGGGCGCTGTTCTTGAGCCACGACCCGCCTTATTTGCGTCAGGTTCGTTTTACGGTGGCGATGTGCGGCGTTGCCCTGCTGGCCTTTGTCGTTTTCCTCAAGCAGCACCTGCTGGATCGGAGGCTGCTGCGGCTGCTCAAGCATTCGCGCCGGAGCTTTGAGAACCTGCAGCGGCTGCAGGGAAGAGTGATCCAACAAGCCAAGCTGGCTTCGCTCGGAGAATTGGTTGCGCTCGCCGCCCGCGAACTCGAGTTCCCGCTCTCGGCCATCCTGAGCAGTTCCGAACGCATGGCCGCCAGCAGCAACCTCAGCCGCGAGCAACTCTCGAATGCGCAGAAAATCGGGCAGCAGGCGCGGCGCACTCGCGAACTGGTCAGCGATCTGCTCAGCTTCGCGCAGCAGACTCCGGGAGAGAAAGGTCCGGTCGAGCTGAAGCCGCTTTTGCAGCGCGCGGTGCAAATGGAAGGATTCAAACTGGAAAACAGGAAGATCAACCTGACCGTGGAAAGCTACGATCCGTTGCCTCGCGTCCTCGGCAACCCCAACCAGTTGCTGCAGGCCTTTGTTCAGATCGTTGAGAACGCGGTGGACGCATTACAGGAAACGGGCGGCGGGCGTCTGCAGATCTCGCTGTGGCGCGAAGGCAACGAGGTCATCGTCCAGTTCGCCGACTCCGGCCCCGGCCTGCGCGATCCCGAGCGCGTCTTCGATCCGTTCTACACCACCAAGCCGGTCGGCAAAGGCACGGGTCTCGGACTCAGCGCCACCTACGGCGTAATCCAGGACCACAAGGGACAAATCACGTGTTACAACCGCCCCGAAGGCGGGGCCGCATTTGAAATCCGGCTGCCCGTACTCAAAGTCACCGCCCCGCTTACCGAAGCGGCGCGGGCCTGAGCCCAATCAAGACGGGGCAAGCCCCGTCTCTATACTATCCGCCGCTCGCCACGATCGCATCCGCCACTCGTGCTGCCTCGACCGCAAAGCGCACATCATGCGTCCGGATGATGTGCGCCCCTTTCAAGATCAAACCTGTTTCCGCAGCCAGCGTCCCGAAAAGCCGTTCGCTGACCTCCGCGTCTTTATCATCATGCTTGCCATCGCGCGCCAGGGTTCGCCCGATAAATGACTTCCGCGACACTCCTGCCAGCAGCGGAAATCCCATCTGCTGCAGCTCGGCAAAATGCGCTAGCAGCGGATAATTCTCTTCGAAGCGCTTTCCGAATCCAAATCCCGGATCCAGCACCAGACGGTCGCGCTTGATCCCGGCCAAGGTTGCAGCCTCGGCCCACTGTCGCAAATCCCGCTTTACCATCAGCACCGGATCGCCAATCGGAGGCAACGACCGCCACTCTTCCGGACGCCCGCGCGTGTGCATCAGCACCGCTCCCACCTTGAGCTCGGCGAGCGTCTTTGCCATCTTCGTGTCCCACCGGAACCCGCTCACATCGTTCACAACCTCTGCGCCGAGCTCCACCGCCGCACGCGCCACGCTCGCCTTGTAGGTATCGACGCTTATCACTGCATTCGGCCGCCGCCGCTTCAAATCCCGGATCACGGGCAGCACCCGCCTCCGTTCCTCTTCCTCAGATACCGGTTCGGTCGCGCCCGGCCGCGTCGACTCGCCACCGACGTCGATGATGGCCGCGCCTTCATCCAGTAACTGCTCGGCACGGACCACGGCCTTCTCGGCATCGATGTAAAGCCCTCCGTCGGAGAACGAATCGGGAGTTACATTCAGCACGCCCATGATCAGCGTGCGCCGCCCCAGCTCAAGAGATCGAGTGCCCACGTTCCACTGAAAAATTGCCCGCATGTTGCCGTTATTCTAGAACGAACCCATTTTCCCTGGATGCTACAATCCCCCAATGCTTCGGCGGCGGTCAGTTGCGCGTTTCGTATCCATCATCCTTCTTCTGCTGGTCGCGCCCTTGCTGGCCGCACCCGTCAAACCAGTACCGGACCGGTCGTTACAGGATCGTATTGCCGCTGTGCTCAGCGCCCCCGATCTCGTCCGCGGCTTCTGGGGAATCGAAGTCGTTTCTCTTCCGTCTGACACATCCTCGGGCAAATCGTCCGCCAAAACGACGGGCAGGACGTTGTACTCGCAAAACGCCGACAAGCTCTTCACGCCCGCTTCGAACACCAAGCTTTTCACCACCGCCGCCGCGCTGGCCCTGATCGGTCCCGACTACAAGTTTCGGACCACGGTTGAAACCACCGGCACGCTCGACCGCTACGGCCGCCTCAACGGAGATCTTGTGCTGGTTGGCCGTGGCGATCCCAATCTTTCCGGACGCGAACTGCCTTACGATCTCAAATCCCAGCGCAACGACGATCCCATGCAGGCTCTCGAAGCGCTGGCCGACGCAATCGCGCAAGAAGGTGTGAAATTTATCGACGGCGACATCGTGGCCGACGACTCCTACTTCGCCTTCGAGCGCTACGGCGAAGGTTGGAGCCAGGACGACCTGGTGGGGGAAGACGGCGCTCCCGTTTCCGCTCTTACCATCAACGACAACGTAGTCTTCGTCAATGCTCTGCCCGCCGACCGCCCCGGCGAAAAAGCTTTTGTCACTGTCAAGCCTTTCGCCGAGTACTACCACCTCGACAATCGCATCATCACGACCCCCGCCGGCACCGGACGCAAGTTTTTCGTCAACCGCGAGCCCGGGTCAACTGTCTTGACGCTTTGGGGGAACATGCCGCTCGATGACGCCGGCGCCAAAGAAGCGCTCGCCATCGAAGATCCCGCTGAGTTTGCGGCCGGTCTCTTCCGTCAGTTACTAGAGAAACGCGGTATCGTAATCTACGGAAAGCAGCGCACCCACCACACCGAACTCGCCTCCCTTTCCACCTTCAGCGTGACCGCTAGCGCGTCCTCACACGGAGGCCGGGACAATGACGGCCAGTCGCGTCCGCTCAGGACCGATCAGCCCGTCACGCTAGCCAGTTACGAATCCAAGCCGCTGCTGCAGGATGTCCGTGTAGTCAACAAGGTCAGCCAGAACCTGCATGCTGAAATTCTGCTGCGCCTCCTCGGACGCGAGCGCGGCAACGCGGGAACGGTGGAAGGCGGCCTCGAGGTGCTTAGCGGGTTTCTGACGCAGGCGGGAATTTCCAACGATCAGTACGCTTTCTACGACGGCTCCGGACTCTCACGCCAGAACTTAGTCACTCCCCACGCCATTGTGCAGTTACTGCGTTATTGCTCGACGCAACCTTGGGGGGCTGACTACAAGGCGACCTTCCCGATCTCCGGCGTGGACGGCACCCTTTCCGATCGCTTCAACTCTCCCCGCCTGCAAAACCGCGTTATGGCGAAAACTGGCTCGCTGGGTGGAGTGAAGGCGCTCTCCGGATACGCGACCACCGACTCGGGACAAGTCGTCGTTTTCTCCATCATGTCTAATAACTTCAATCTCCCCGGGAAACGAGTTACGGACGCAATTGATCAGATAGTGCAGGTTATCGTCGAAGATGCACCGGCGGTACGGCAGTGAGGTGCTCGACGGAACGGGGTGCCAGGAAGCCTTGTTCCTACCGTATCGTGCAAATCGTAGGGGTTAGCCGGGGCTCCTCGCGGGTGTGATATTCGCCGTCTTTCCCGAGAAAACTCAAGTCTGCGTCGTAACAGGCCACGCGTCGATATTTGGCTCCGTCGTAGCGATACAGAGTCAGCCCGCTATCGGTTGCAGAGCCGTGCTGGCCGAGCACAAGATCGTGAAACCCGTTCGTGATGGTTGGCTGGATTGTGAATGTCTGCGTCGCGGTGCGATGCAGAATCGTAGAGTATTTATCGCCGTTCTGCCGGAAGACCCACGACTCGCAATTTCCGGTCGGGCTACAAAGAAAATTGCCGGCGCCCTTCGCCAAATACTCTCTAGAGTTGTCCCCGGTTAGATCAACCGCCTTGACCCACGCTTGTGCGGCAACCTTGCGCAATTCTTGTTCCGATTCGAGGTCCATCCGGGACATAGAAGGGCGAAGTTGCCCCGCCACTGCCCTTAGCAAGCCAGCACGTTCTCTTGCAGAGAGTGCCTTCGATTGGCCGATGTTCTCCCAGTTGTCTTTTTCCCATTTGCGCCAATCCCAGCGAAATCCCTTGGCCGGACTCTGGGCTGGACAAAAGAGTCCGCTCCAACAAATCCAGATTGCCAGCAACAGTGAGCGAGGAGGAAATGTCATGATTTCAACGGGCAAATCATACGCCTAGCTTAGCGCGATGCGTTCGCCCGCCTACCCAATTTCCGCGCTACTCACACACACGTCGGCACCGTGGACGACGCAAGTATCCGATCGTTCGTGCGCATCGAGTCGCACCGATTTGATTCTCATCAAGGCGCCGCCTTGCATGGCCGCCTTTAACAGCGGTTCGCGTTGTGCATCGCGCATTCCCGTGCACGAATAGATGGCCAGCGGGGTTACGACCTGAGCGGTGAACCTGCTGCCCTGATGAATGATTTTTGCCATCACGCCAATGCCCAGCGTTGCCGTCGTGGCCATTGTGAGCGGCACCACCAGGCGGCCCCCGTCGCGCAGCCGATCGAGCCATAGCGGACTAGGATGAGTCATCCCAGCATTGATGAGCATGGCATCACATGTGCCCGGATCGAAGGTCGCGCCGTCGGCCGCGGCCACCGTCACATTCGAATAGGACGACAGGTTCTGTTTGGCGCGAGCGGCTAGACCGGGATTCACTTCAGCGGCGGCAACGCTTCCATCGGGTCCAACTATCTCAGCCATGATCGCAGTGTAATATCCCACGCCGCAGCCGAGATGATAAGCGCGAGCGCCGGACTTGAGGTCGAGCGCTTCAATCCAACGCGCCAAGGCGCTGGGCTGGCCGTTGTTAATGTCTCCGGCTTTATCGAGCACTACGACCACGTTGTGGTAGAGCTGGCGCGGATCGTCAATGCTCGTGTATGACGTCTGTATGGCGCCTGCGGCCGCCAATCCTCTTATTTCAGCCGAGGCAACCTCCCAGGGGCCGGGTCCGAGAAACGTTTCCCGCGGCACGCGCGCAAATGCTTCGATAACAGCGGTCGAATGGACGTTGCCAGTGAAGCGTACTTCTTCCGCGTAGAAGCGGCGACATTCGTCGATTGTCATAACGGCTCCTATCAGTCTCGCGCTGCGGCGTTAGCGGTCAGGAATCAAAGCTTGGACCACAGGGGACGCTGAGGACCACAGGATAGAGCCTGAGCTGGCATATTTATCCAAGAATTCCCATTTTCTTCCCCACGCGCTGCAGCACTTCGAGCGCCTGCTGCAATTCTTCTTTCGTGTGCTTCGCGGTCATGATGGTGCGCACCCGCGCTTTGCCTTCGGGGACGGTGGGAAATGCGATGCCGGTTCCGAGCACGCCTTCTTTGAACAGCTCGCGGGAAAAATCCATAGTTAGACGTCCGTCGCCAATAATGATCGGGGTGATCGGAGTTTCGCTGGCGGGAGTAGTCTGGCCTCCGATATTGAAGCCGAGCAAGCCGAGTTCTTTTTTCCAGAAGCGTGTGTTGGCCCAGAGTTGCTCCATCCACTGCGGTTCGGTTTCGAGGACATCGAATGCTGCAATGCAGGTGGCTGCGACCGACGGCGGATGCGACGTCGAAAACAGGAAGGGCCGCGCACGATGATAAAGAAAATCGATCAAATCGCGCGTGCCGCAGACGTATCCGCCGAGAGCACCGATTGCCTTCGACAAGGTTCCAACCTGAATGTCGACGCGCCCGTGCATTTTGAAATGATCGACGGTGCCGCGTCCCTGGCGGCCGAGGACGCCGGAAGCGTGCGCGTCGTCCACCATCATGATCGCGCCGTATTTCTCCGCCGCTTCGCACAACCCCGGCAGCGGCCCGATGTCGCCGTCCATCGAGAACACTCCGTCGGTGATCAGCAGCTTCTTGCCGGGCTGGTTCTTCACGCTGGCGAGTTGCTCTTCGGCGTGGGCCACGTCTTTGTGTCGGAAGACGAGAATCTTCGCCCGTGAAAGACGGCAGCCATCGATGATCGAGGCGTGATTGAGCTCGTCGGAAATGATGTAGTCGTCTTTTCCCAGAAATGCCGATACCGTTCCCGCGTTCGCCGTGAATCCCGATTGGAAGACCACGCAGGCCTCGACGTTCTTGAAGCGCGCGATTTTCTCTTCCAGTTCCATGTGGATTTTCATGGTGCCTGCGATGGTGCGCACCGCGCCCGATCCCACGCCATACTTGCGGGTGGCTTCGAGCGCCGCTTCGCGCAGTTTGGGATGCGTCGTGAACCCGAGGTAATTGTTCGAGGCGAGGTTGATGACGCGCTTGCCGTCGAAGGTGCAGACCGGCGCCTGCTCGTCATCAAGGACGCGCAGTTTGAAGTGCGTGCCCTTGGCCTTGAGTTCGTCGAGTTGATCGGTCAGAAACGAAAGCGGATTGGTGCGCGTGGCAGTGGGCATGGGTTACCTCGGATCGGTAATTGAAGTGCGTCTGATTTCGGGTAGAGACGCGGCTTGCCGCGTCTCGACAGTGCCGACAACCTCGACGGTGCGAAACCAGAGTTGTTCAGGCCGCTGAGACGGGGCAAGCCCCGTCTGTACAGCGACCTCCGTGATAGTTTACCGCGACTTGTTTGTTAACCGGTCTTGGGTTGTCCAAGTGCCGCGAGCTGGCCGTTGGTTGCGCGCAGATAGTCGGCGCCCTTTATCAGAATCTGCAGGCCGCGAATGCCCGCCGAAATGGAAACTACGTCGAACAGCTCGATGGTTTCATCCACGTGCACGGGAAAGTCGCGCTTGGCGGCGAGCACCGTGACTCCGCCGCGAATGTAGCCAGTGAGCGCTTGCAGTTCTCTTACCGGGACAAGCTGAATCTTCCGCTCTCCCGCGGCGGCTGCCAGCGCCTTCAGGTTCAGCTCCTGATCACCCGGGATCACCGCCATGCAGATTCCGTTGCGATCTTTGCTGCGGTCGCCGTGCGCCACCAGCGTTTTGAAAACCTGCTCAGGTGGCAAGCCGATCTTGGCCGCAACTGTCTCCGCGGCGAGGTCGTCGGGATCCACTTCGTACTCGCGCAGTTCGTAGCGGATTCCCATCTGGTCGAGCAGACGGGCGGCGTTGGTTTTCGGTGGCATTTTGCTGACCCCGGTTTTCTGAGCCGGTTTCACGTTATATAGTGTCCAATCAGTACTTGGTGAATCATGCCTTGAAGGAGGCTTATCGTGCGTCTTCTGCTCCATTGGATTTTAAGCGCCGTGGCGGTCTGGATCGTGGCCCACGTGGTGCCGGGCATCAGCGTAAGCGGCCCGACGGCGGCGTTAATCGCGGCCTTGGTCATCGGCCTGATCAACGCGACGCTCGGCTTGCTGCTCAAGATCATCACCTTCCCGCTGACGATTCTAACCCTCGGCCTGTTCTGGTTCGTGATCAACGCGCTCATGCTGGAATTGGCGGCGACGTTCGTGTCCGGATTCCATGTGCGTAGCTTCGTGGCGGCTTTTGTCGGCGCCATCGTGCTGAGCGTGGTGAGTTCGATTCTGCAATGGCTGGTTATGCCGAAGCGCAGCGCGAACTAGGGAAGTTTTTTGTTCCCCAGGCGCAGCTCGGCGAAAACTTGCCGCACCTGCTGCTCGGTTTCAGCGAGCGATCCGGAGTTGTCGATTACGAAATCGGCGGCTTTGATTTTTTCCTCGTCGGGCATCTGCGCCGCCATGCGGCGAGTTACTTCGATGCGGGCCGCGTCTTCCGAATTTCCCAGACGGTGGGCAAAACGAAGAATGCGCTGGTCGGGATGGCAGGTCACCACGATCAAACGGTCGAAACGGCTGGCGGCGCCCGCTTCGAGGATCAGTGCCGCTTCGACGATAGCAATGGCGTTCGGATTCCGTTGTCCGATCTCTACCATCCATTCGTTCTCGCGCGCGATCACGGCGGGATGGACAATTTCGTTCAGTTCCTGCACCCGCGGAGGCGCACCGCCGGGCTTGCTGAACGCGGCTTCGGCCAGCCGGGAACGGTTGATACTTCCGTCGGGATTCAGGATTTCGCGGCCGAAGCGCCGGACGACTTCCTCATAGACCGGACGGCCGGGATCCATAAGTGCGCGCGCCACGGCATCTGACTGAATCAGGTGCGCGCCGAGTTGGACAAACATCTCGCCGACAACGGACTTGCCGCTGGCGATACCGCCGGTGAGTCCGAGTTTTAGCAACGGATGCTCATGGTTGTCGCCCTAAAGGGGCTTCTGACTTCGAAGAATTGTGGCATCGCTAAAGCGATGCCCTGACACGGATCCCTCTTGCCTCCTCGCTTTGCTAGACGCGGGTCAATTCGGAGTGCTTAATCCCACGCCGCATCATGGCGGCTTTTACCGTGTTGGCCATCAGCATGGCGATGGTCAGCGGGCCCACGCCTCCGGGCACGGGCGTGATCGCGCCCGCGATCTCCGCCACCTCGGGGTGCACGTCGCCCACCAGGGTTGAGCCCTTGGCCACGAAAGTTTCTTCGCGCTTTTTGTTTCCGGGGAACAGGCGGTCGAACTCTCTTCGGTCGGTGATCCTATTGATGCCGACGTCAATCACGGTAGCTCCGGGCTTTACGAAGTCGCGAGTGACCATGCCGGCGCGGCCAATCGCCGCTACCAGGATGTCGGCACGGCGGCAGACTTCGGGCAGATCGCGCGTCTTCGAGTGGCAGACGGTGACGGTGGCGTTCTGATTCAGCAGCAGCATGGCTACGGGCTTGCCAACAATGTCGCTGCGTCCGATGACTACGGCTTCCTGCCCGGCGATTGGGATCTGGCTGCGCTTCAGAATTTCCATGACGCCGGCCGGCGTGCAGGGCACCAGGCCGGGACGCTGCGTGGAAAGGTAGCCCACGTTCATCGGATGGAATCCGTCAACGTCTTTCGAAGGATCGACCGCCAAGAGAACTTTCTTTGCATCGACGTGCGCGGGCAGCGGCAACTGCACCAGGATTCCATCGATTTCGTCGCGCCGGTTTAGGCCGGCGATCAGGGCGAGCAGTTCTTCGGTGGTCGCGTTTTCGGCGGGAGTGTGTTGTTCGCTGTAGAGGCCGACCTCTTCCGAACTCTTGACCTTGCCACGAACGTAGACCTCCGATGCGGGGTTGTGCCCGACCAGCACCACGGCGAGACCGGGACGCACGCCCGATAATGCCAGGGCTTTCGCCAGGGCGGTGACTTCCGCACGGATTTCACCGGCTAATTTTGTACCGTCGAGAATTCTGGCTGCCATCCTACCTCGCTGCCGCGGGCAGTGAATTGAAAGGCGATTCTATCGCATCGCTGTGCTGGGAGGCTCAATCTCAAGAACACCACGCCACAGACTTCGCTACAATGAAGCCACTATGATTTCTCCAGAACTGCTGGACATGCTGGTCTGCCCGGTTTGCAGGAAGCCGGTGGTGCTGAGCGCGAACGGGGAAAGTCTGAAATGCGGCGAATGCCGCCGTGTGTACCCGATTCAGGACGACATCCCGATCATGTTGGTGGACGCCGCTACGATTGACGCGGCCTGAGCCGGAATCGACAAAGTTCGGTTTTCTCCCGTGGCGAAACGACACTTAGTGTCACTCTGACGACACAAGCGGTTGTTATGTCTTCCGCTGGCCTGCCTCTAGATTCCCCGCAACCTTTTGCAAGAACTTGGGTTCTAAGAGGTTGAGGATCGGAAAAGCCGACTCTGACGGCAGTACCAAAGTTCCGGCATTTCGATTGCATGTAACCAAGCAGGTTGCCGATGAGTCTAAGATAGGCAACGGGCAGGGGGTCGCAGGTGAGAATGGCCGCGAAAGATAAATTTACGGTGACGGAATTATGCGCGTTGCGCAATGACCTTATCCAGGGCGGCATGGTGGATTCCCGCGAAGCGGCGGAACTGCTGCAGGTTTTCTTGATGGGCCGCGGCTATGGCGTTTCGCAGACCGACGCGATCGACGCCGCCGGGCGGGTGGAAATGGCGGGCTGTTCTTTGCCCGTGCTGGAACGCGAACTGGAAGGCCTCGCGCAGGTGATGTAAGGTCTTTTGCGACACGCTTAATACATACGTAAACGGGGTTAACAGGAAGAGGTTAAGGGGAAACTGATCTAGCTCAACTCAGCGATTGACAGTTTCTCAGTACGAAGCGCCGGGCCAACTGCCCGGCCTTTTGTATTTTCGGGGTGAGTGTTCTCTGCCCGGGCGCCGCATGAAATCAGGTTGTTCAGCGGACCGGCTGGAGGCCCTCAACCGCCTTTTGCAGGGCCCGCGCGATTTGCTCGGGGTCGGTTTCTGGGGCGAACTGCATGGGCTTTCCGATGCGCAGGTGGATCTTTCCCGGCGCCGCATACTTCTTCCCGGTCTGCTTGATCTCAAACAAGCCATCAATCCGCATCGGCAGGATGGGGATGCGCAGATTGTTGGCGAGCAGGCCGATACCGGTGCGAAATGGACAGAGTTTGCCATCTTCGGTGTGCTTTCCCTCGGGAAACACCAGCACGCTATAGCCGCGATCAACGGCTTCTCCGGCGTAAGCGAAGCTCTTGCGGAAGCCAGACTGGCGCGGCAGCGGGAACAGGTTCAGCAGGGCGACGCCGAGCGTCCACTGCAGACGGGCGTAGATTCGGGCGAACCGACTACGATCCGGACCCGGCGAGCGCAACATTTCGAGCGCTTCGCCGCGGGTCGCGGTCGCCAGTTTGTGCCGGATGCGCGCGGGCAGCGCGAACTGGATGATGCCGATATCGACATCGGCAACATGGTTGGAAATCACCAGCAGCGGACCGCGAACGCCGCGCAGGTTTTCGCGTCCGGTCACGCGGGGCCATCCCAGAAGAAACACTGCCGGGCGCGCCAGCAGATAATGCGACGCCAGGCGCAGCCAGGTAGTCGGCCAGCGCAGGGCCCAGCGGGGATAGTGAAAACGTTGATAGTGGAGTTCGGCATCATGAAGCTTGGGGCGAGCGCCTCGTTCGCCCTGCAGCAGTTTCTCCAGATCGCCGACAGTCGCTGCATTCGCGAACCTGGTTTCGAACTCTGCTTCGCTCAGGTCGATCTGATAGCGGTCTTCGAGGGCACTGAGCAGTTCGACTCGATCGAGAGAGCTTAACCCCAGAGAGCCTAGCTCCATATCGCTTTCCGGTTTAGCGTCCGGCATCAGGTTCTGCATGTTCTGAACGCTGCGGCCGGTGATTCGCGTCAGCAGTTCAGCGAGCGGGCTGGCTGAATTCGCGGCCGATTCTCCGCGGAGGCCGGCCTCAACCGCATCGCGAATTACATTGCGGCGCGGTTTTTGGGTGGAACTGCGGGGAAAATCTTCGTCCGGCCAGACGAACCAGGTGCGCATGCGCTGATATTCGGCCAACGTTTCGTTGGCACGCTGGACGACCCCCTGCGCGGCCACCGCGCACGCGGCCGGGGCGCGATCGCGCAGAATCAGTACGGCACACGGCTCGGCGTTTCCGCCGCGCTCGAGTCCGACGACCACGCAATCCCGAACCTCTTTCTGACCTCGTAACGCCCTTTCCAGGTCCTCGGGATAGATGTTCATGCCCGCGGGCGTGACGATCACTTCCTTCTTGCGGCCCTTGAAGAAAAGATTGCCTTGCTCATCGAGCGCGCCCAGGTCGCCGGTGCGATACCAGCCGTCATCGTCTTTGCCCGCAACCGGTTGCAGTTCGTGGCCGTCCCAGTAGCCGCTGGCCACGCCACTGCCGCGCACCAGAATCTCTCCATCTTCCGCCAGCTTGATTTCGCGCCCCGGAAGCACCTTGCCGATGGAACCACGGCTGGTGTGGAAGGGATGGTTCAAGCTGATCAGCGAAGTGGTTTCGGTCAAGCCGTATCCCTGAATCACTGCATATCCCAGGCGATGCCAGAATTCCTCGGTCTCGCGATCGAGAGCGGCGCCGCCGCTGATCATGGCCCAGAACTTCCATCCGAATTGGCGGCGCAGGTCGCGGAAGGTCCACCAGCGGCGCAGAAAGTGCTGGTTCGCGGCGGCGGCGTAGTGGGCGGCGAACTTTTCGCGCCCGCCACTGGCGCCGTCCTCGAGATCGCGTTCCATCTTCTGCTTCAGCGACTCGATCATGCGCGGAACGGCCACCAGCACCGAGACGCGCTCCCGGCGGATCGTCGCCATGACTTCCGTCGGATTGAATGTGTTCTCGAACACAACCGTGCCGCCCAGCAGCGGGGGAAGAAAAATTCCCAGAAATTGGCCGAAGACGTGGCTCAGCGGCAGCAGATTGAGAAAGCGAATCGGATGCACCAGCCGCTCGTACCTCAGGTATTTCCTCATCTCCGTTTCGATCGGCACGAGGTTGCCGACCACGTTGGCGTGGGTGAGCACGACTCCCTTGGGCTCGGCCGTGGTACCCGACGTGAAAACGATTTCAAGCGTGTCGGAAGGCTGAACTTCAGCGGGACGAAAGCGTTCGTCCGGACGCGCTGCGACTGCGGCTGCCAGACCGGCGGGATCGATGGTTGCGATTCCTTCAAAAATCGCATCCCGCTCGCGCGGACACAGAACCAGCTTTGTGCGCACCTGCGCACTGATGCGGTGCGCAAAATCGGGGCTGGCGGCGTCATCGACGGGAACGGCAATGACCCCGCAAAGCGCGCATCCGAGGAACGCCGCTACCCACTCGGCGCAGTTCGGACTCCACAACAACACCGCATCGCCCTTGCCGACGTGGCGCGCTTCGAGCTCGCGGGCAAACTGATACGCCACTCCGGCCACGCGCTGGTAGCTCCAGCGCTCGCGCCGGTATCCTCGCGGAAACACGTAGGCGCCGTCGTCACCCCAGCGGTCGAAATCGTCCAGCGAATCCAGCACACTTGCCCGCACACCCTGTTTAGTAGCACAATTCCCAGAACTTTACAGCGCCCCAGGGGGAACGACTGGCGCTTGGAGCCTTAATATGGGGTTTGATGGCCCCAACGATTATTATGGTTTGACTTTTTATCCGGAGTGCCGCTTATGAACCCGAAGCCGGAAATCACCGCCGCCAACTTTCCCGCGCTGCACACCTTTCTGCGGGGCTACTTTCATGAGGATGTCGCCGACGAGTACGGAACTCCTCCGGAAGCTGCCGATCAATTTTGCGAAGACGCCGAAACTGACGAGCGCATACCGGTTGCGCGGGAGTGGCAACAGGTTCTGGAATTGACGGGGCCACACCCAGCGCCTCTGAATGCGGCATTGAAGAAACTGGGCAGCGCCATTCGGCTGAATGAAGAGGAGATCCCGCAGGTCTCAGCGATATTCGCGCGCTGCCTGGCGGTGAAACCGCATCGGAGGGTGGCCAACGAATGAGGTCGCCGGCAGACGCGGCAAGCCACGTCTCTACGGGAATTACCCTTCCCGGCCCACGCCCAGCGCGTCGGCGACGCGGTTGATGTAGTTGAACCAGGACGCAATCAGTGTGATTTGCAGGATGGCCTGATCGTCGAAGCCCGCGGCCCGCAATTTCTCGTGATCGTCCTTCCAAACCTGGGTCGCATCTTTGGTGAGTTTCACAACATAGTCGATCATGACCCGTTCCTGTGGCGTGACGGGCGCAGTGGTGTAGTCGCGTTCCAGCGCCTCAACCAGTTCTTTATCCAGGGTGACGCGACGCAGAAACTCTGCGTGGGACTCGATTCAATACACGCACCGGTTGGTCACCGAGACCATGGTGGCGATCATCTCGTGATGACGCCGCTGCAGCGGCAGGTCAGGGGACATCAGCGCGCCGAAAGTCGAGAACGCATGCTTAAGCGCCTGCGGAATCAGGGAGTGCGAGGCTACGATCTGCGAACCGCCGCCTTCGGCGGGATGGATGGGAACGGCATACTCCTGCGGATAAAGCGATCTCTGCCCTTCCATCGCCTGCCGCAGTTCTTCGTCAGCTTCCGTGAACGGAATGGTACGAATCCAGGTCATGGTTTCGAGCTGCCTCCGCTTGGGGATGGCCCTATGTCGGCGTTTTCACACCCTACACGCTCGGCCGTAAAATTGCCAATAATTGGAAAATGCTACCCCCTACGCAATCGGCGCCTGGTGCTGGTAGCATTATTTTGGGTCGTTGGGGAATGGTTAGGTGACCATTCCTCTGTGCGCTGGATCACAGCGCCCGGTACCGGCGGCCGATACTGTCGATGCTATTGCTGCGGGTGAGCTTCGTCCCGCGTTATATTGTTTTCGCTTGCCATTGTTCACAGGAGGGTTTGAATGCCGCAAGATACGTTAACCATCACCGACAACCGCACCGGACAAAGCTACACCCTTCCCGTCGAAAACGGAACCATCCGCGCGATGGATCTGCGCAAGATTAAGACCGGCCCCGAAGACTTCGGTGTGATGACCTATGACCCCGCCTTCACGAATACCGCTTCCTGCAAGAGCGCAATCACCTACATTGACGGCGACAAGGGAATCCTGCGCTACCGCGGTTATCCCATCGAAGTTTTGGCCGACAACTGCACCTATCTCGAAGTCGCCTACCTGCTTTTGTTTGGCGAGCTGCCGACCGCGAGTGAATTGAAGGATTGGGTGTTTGAGATTACGCATCACACCATGCTCCATGAAACCACCAAGAAATTCATGGAAGGCTTCCGCGACAACGCGCACCCCATGGCGATGCTGGTGAGCACGGTGGCGGCGCTGTCAACCGTGTATCCAGAGGCAAAGCACGTTCATGACCCGGCGACCCGGCTGCTGCAGATCAAGCGACTGGTCGGCAAGATGCCCTCGATCGCAGCCATGTCGTATCGCCACATGGTCGGATTCCCGTACGTCTATCCTGACAATGACCTCACCTATACGGAAAACTTCATGAATATGCTGTGGAAGATGGTGGAGCCGAAATATGTCGCGAATCCCGTGATTGCGCGGGCGCTCGACATTCTTTTTATTCTGCACGCCGACCACGAGCAGAACTGCAGCGCGAACGCCATGCGAGCCGTGGGCAGTTCGCAGGCCGACCCCTACTTGGCCACGGCTGCGGCCGCCGCCGCTCTTTCCGGCCCCCTGCACGGAGGGGCGAACGAAGAAGTGCTGCACATGCTGGACGAGATCGGTTCCAAGGACCACGTCCCCGCCTACATCAAGAAGATCAAGGAAGGCAAAGGCAAGCTGATGGGCTTCGGGCACCGCGTGTACAAGAATTACGATCCACGCGCCAAGATCATCAAGTGGGCCGCCGACCAGGTGTTCGAAGTTACGGGACACAATACCAAACTTGAGATTGCTCTGGAACTGGAGCGCATCGCGCTCGAAGACGATTATTTCGTGCAGCGCAAGCTCTATCCGAACGTGGACT